>Ga0326727_10011186_pt1 | contig 21025 bp, 17 predicted proteins | sample MB2enrmetagenome_FD_207643 | JGI IMG/M metagenome (GOLD analysis project Ga0326727, IMG submission 207643) | Lab enriched peat soil microbial communities from McLean, Ithaca, NY, United States - MB29MY | ecosystem: Environmental > Terrestrial > Soil > Wetlands > Peat | place: USA: New York...
ACTCAGACTCCAAATGATTCATATTCTATTGAATTTAAAATCAAGATAATGTCGAAGTATATTCTTAATGAGAGTGATGTTGTTCTAATAAACAATAAGTTAGAATCATTTGTAGCCGATAACAATTTATAATGTAAAGGCATAACATTATATGGGGTTGTAATGAGTGAATTTGAGCTACTAAAAAGTATTTGTACTTCAGATAACCATGTCACTGCTTATAATTTATATAAGAATAATCGATCCCATTTGTCGAATTATAACATAGTAATAGGTTCCGAATTTGGAGCAGATCCAGGGTTATCAAAAAATTCAATATTATTTCAAGGTTTTAACGTATTAAATCTATTTAATAATAATAAAATGCTCTTTCTTGATAAAATTTCGATAGAAAACCTTGAATTATACGGTAATGATTCAATCGAGTTATTGCCACGATTATTGCTAGATTCACAGACTGTTAGATATATAGAAGCCTATATCAAAGGCAGGTTGCCAAAATTTAAAATCATATTTGATTATCTTGTTACTTCAAAAAATTACGACATTAATCCTTATTATTTTGAGTGCGTTAATAAAATATCCGATATTTTGGTTGCGAGAGAGATCGAACAAACGCTATATTATTATGAAATTATGGATAGTATAGATTTACAACTTTATCTAAATACAGGGATAATTAATTCCGAGTTGTCAGAATTGGAAATTCAATTCAAAAAGAATTCAGATCTTGATTATATATTTAACCTAAAGTCTGATGTGAATGCATCTGCTTATCTTAATAACCTATATAAAACATCGTACACTCTACTATTAAAAATGATTGACATTCAATTTAACTTTGGCTCCTCATCAACATCAAATAAAATATTACTATTTCTAGAATTTTTAGACACTCAAATATATAAGATGTGTGCTAGAGAAATGATACTATCTGTATTGTACTTTCAAAAAAAAAATAATCTCAGGTTTTTCAAGGAAATTGTATTGCATAGAGATGGAAAAAAAATATTGTCTTCTTTAAAACGAATGGCATGGGATACGGCACATATTAGATTTGCTGAAAACAATTATATCATTGGTCAAGGAATTGGCGAAAGATATGTGATACCTTCATTTTTAACAAATGATTCCGGTTTAGCAGATATTATCCAAAAAATTCCATTGAAATCAATCGCGATCGATACTATTTCTAATAAAACCTATCCTTTCTATTCGATTGATTATTTTAACTTAATACGCGATTATTCGATTGATTCAAATTCAATATACACAAAATATTTTAGTGTGGAATCAATCTCAGCAAGAAGAGATAAATTGGGTAACGAAAAAAGTAATTATCTTGATAATATCATCGAAGAATATGAAGATGCTATATTGAGTAAATAATTGTTGAGCAATGAACGTATTCACCAGAAAAGAAGTGGCCAACTCCCCCGTCGCATGGCCCCTCTCCGTGCCGCACCCGGCATGGAGAGGGGTGGCCGGAGGCCGGGGTGAGGGAACGTCGGCACCAACGCCCGAGCGCTCGCTTGGTACGAACAAGAGTCGTTGGCGTAGAGCCGGGGGGAACGCGAGGCCAACTCGGTGACCGGGCTTCCGGTTAAACAAAATTACGCTTCCTGAGCGCCGCACGGAGATTGCCGGAAGGTGATTTCGTGGTGTATTTCCTTTTTTGGAACGCTTTCCGATTTTACCACGCCTCAGTCACGAGCGCCATGGAATCCGGGCCGAAACGGGAGCGGTCGAACCCGCCGAAGTGCGTCCAGCCGCTGAAACCGGCCCGGCGGAGCGCTGTTTCCAGTTCCCCGCGGCGGAGGGGATAGAGCGGAATAACGTTCTCGATGCGGTCTCCGCCGGGAGTAATGAGGACGGTCCGGAAATCCAGCCGTCCGTCGTGCCTGCGCTCGTAGAAGCGGTCGAAACGAATATCCCGGTCTTCGATAAGCGGCAGTCGGTCGACGCCGGCGGCGAGGATGCGGTCGTAGTGGAGAATCTGGAGGCAAAGCCTTCCGCCGGGTTTGAGCACACGCTTCGCCGCGGTGAAGAATTCCTCCGTTCCTGCCGTTCCGTCGAGATGGACGAGGGTGTTGCCGAAACAGCAGACGGCTTCATAGCTCGCGTGCAGGTAGGAATCCGCGATGCGGCGCATGTCGAGTTCCCGGAACGACGGATTGTCGGACTCACCGCGCTTGTTCTTCGCCAGCGACACCATTCCGCGATCGAAGTCGCTCGCATCCACCCGGTGACCGTCCGCTGCGAGCGCCAGTGCGAGCGATCCCGAACCGCAGCCGGCCTCTAAGACGCGCAGCTTTCCGGTAAAACCGGCGTTCGCCGCGGCTTCGAGGGTGAACGTCTTTTGTCCGGGATCGTAGGGGAAAATGCGGTCGTAATAGCGCGCGATCGCTTCATAGAAGTTCAAGATCGCCTCCCTCGGTATGTTGATCATATAGCCGGGCTCAAACCGACCTATTCGGCAACCTGGAAAGAATACGGTCCAGCGCGTTCGCGAATTCGCGGCGGTCGCGCTCCGAAAAGGGTTTCGGTCCGCCCCGGACTTCGTCCATGCCGCGGAGGGTTTCCATCAGGTTGCGCATCGCGAGTTTTTCGCTGGCGTTTCCCCGGTCGATGACCTCGCCGCGGTGGTTGATGCTCGTTCCGCCCTTTTCCGCCACCCGCGCAGCGAGCGGGATATCGTTGGTGATGCAGAGGTCTCCCGCTTCGGTCATTTCGGCGATGAGGTGGTCGGCCTCGTCGGGGCCGCTTTTCGCGAGGATGAAAGACATCAGAGACGTTTTCGGCACGCGGATCGGTACGTTCGCCACAAAAACGGCGGGAAGCCCTTTCCGCTCGGAGGCCCGGAAAAGGATTTCCTTGATCATATTCGGCAGCGCGTCCGCGTCGATGAGGAGTTTCATGAGGATTTTCCCGTTCCGGTTTTCGTCCTGGACAGGAATTCCCGGATGAATTCTCCTTTGCGCTTGGAATATTCAGATGCGGCTTCCAAAAAAGCGGGATCGTACGGAATAAGTCTCGCAGGGAGGTCGATGTATAGGCCGATCGTGAATTCCAAAGCACACCCTCCCTTCCGAATCATAGGCCTGGGTTTTGCCGGGGCCGGCCGTTTCCTCTCCTCCGCATAGCGAAGGAAGCGTGCATTTCACCGCAGACGCGCAGGGCGAGTTTGCGCTTTCGGGCGCCGGCGCGCGGGTGAAATGAGGCCGGCGGAGCTTAGCGGCCGCCCTTTTCTCCGGTTACTTTCTTTCCGGCGGAGCAGAAGGAAAGTAATTACATCGCCATGATCTGTTCGTCCTTGTCGCGCGTTTTGTTGAGCTGGGCGCGCTTGTCCTGGTTGAGTTCCATCTTGCGCATCCGGAATACCTTCGGCGTCACTTCGACGAGCTCGTCGTCGGCGATGAACTCGATCGCCTCGTCCAGCGACAGCGTGCGCGGCACCTTGAGCACGATGGTCTGGTCGGAGTTGGAGCTGCGCATGTTCGTGAGCTTTTTTTCCTTCGTGATGTTCACGTCCAGATCGTGGTCGCGGTTGTTTTCGCCGACGATCATCCCTTCGTAAACTTCGGTGCCGACCTGGATGAAAAGCTCGCCGCGGTCTTCCATCGCGAGGTGGGCGTAAGAGTTGGACGTACCCATGCGGTCGGCCACGAGGACGCCGTTGAAGCGGTGGCGGAACGTGCCCGCCCATTCGCGGTAGCCCTCGAAAAGGCTGTTCATCACGCCCAGGCCGCGCGTGTCGGTGAGAAACTGGCCGCGGAAGCCTATGATGCCGCGCGTCGCGCAGGTATATTCCACCGTGAGGCGGCCCGTGCCGGAATGCTTCATGTTCTCCATCTTGCCCTTGCGCTTGGCCATCTTTTCGGTGACCACGCCCATATATTCTTCGGGAATGTCGAAGAACACGCGTTCCACGGGTTCCATCAGCACGCCGTCGATTTCCTTCGTGATGATGGTGGGTTTCGACACGGCGAGTTCGTAACCCTCGCGGCGCATCGACTCCACCAGCACGCCGAGCTGGAGCTCGCCGCGGCCGGAAACGCGGAAGGAGTCGGCGCGGTCGGTGTCCTCCACCTTGATGGAAACGTTGCGGAAGGCTTCCTGTTCCAGCCTCGCGCGAAGATGCCGGGTGGTGAGATACTTGCCGTCGCGGCCCGCGAAGGGACTGGTGTTGACGTAAAAATTCATGCTGACGGTCGGTTCGTCCACCGTGATGCCGGGCAGCGGCTTCGGGTCTTCGAGCGAGGTCAGGGTGTCGCCGATGGAGACGCCCTCGACTCCGGCGATGGCGATGATGTCTCCCGCTTCTGCGACTTCTTCGGGCTTTTTAGTCAGTCCGTAGAAGGTGAAAAGCGCCGTCAGCCTGACGGGCTTGGGCGATTCGCCGGGGCGGCAGAGCGCGACGGTTTTGGCTGTTTCCAATTTTCCGTTCCACATACGCCCGAGCGCCACTTGCCCGATGTAGGAGTCGTAATCGAGATTGGTGACGAGGAACTGGGGCGTGCCTTCGTCGTCGCCCTCGGGGCCGGGAATGCGGCCGATGATGGTTTCGAAGAGGGGTTTCAGGTCCGTCGAGGAGTCGCCGAGAGCGGCATGCGCCACACCGTCGCGGGCGATGGTGTAGATCACGGGAAAATCGATCTGATGCTCGTCGGCTCCGAGGTCGATGAAAAGGTCGTACACCTCGTTCAGGACTTCTTCGCAGCGGGCGTCTTTCCGGTCGATCTTGTTGATGACGAGGATGATGGGCAGCTTGAGCGCGAGCGCCTTGCGCAGCACGAAGCGCGTCTGCGGGAGAGGCCCTTCGCTCGCGTCTACGAGGAGGAGCGCGCCGTCCACCATGGAAAGCCCGCGCTCCACTTCACCGCCGAAATCGGCGTGACCCGGTGTGTCGATGATATTGATCTTGATGTCATTGAAGAACACGGCGGTGTTCTTCGCGGCGATCGTGATGCCACGTTCCTTTTCCTGGTCCATGGAGTCCATCACGCGGTCTTCCAGCGTTTCCCGCTCCCCGAATACGCCGCTCTGGCGGAGCATCTGGTCCACGAGGGTCGTTTTGCCATGGTCCACGTGGGCGATGATGGCGATATTGCGGAAATGATCTTTGCGCATGATTTGCCTCCGGGCGGTAACGGCAACCCGGAGGCCGCCGTGAATCCCATATTTTAAAGGGAGGCGGGGAAATAGGCAAGGAGTCGGCCGGGAGTCCCATCATTCCGATGTGCGGCTGTTCCCATTTGATTATTCAGGCATTTGACCGGTTGACATTTTCTTCCGCACGGTCTACCATGAATGTGATCCGGTTGGATCGGGGGTATGTTATGCCGAAGAACCGTCTTACGGACCGCACGCGGCTCATCGTCATCCTCCTGGCGCTGCTCGTAACGGGCTTTCTCGCAACAAGCGTGGTGAGCTACCTCGTTTCCCGTTCGGTTATCCGGAAGTCCATCGTCCAGAGCGAACTCCCCCTGACATCCGACAACATCTACTCGGAAATCCAGAAGAATCTGACGCGCCCCGTATTCATCTCCTCGATGATGTCGCGCGACACCTTTCTCCGGGACTGGATACTCTCAGGCGAGCAGGACACCAGCCGCATTCAGCGCTATCTGCGCGAGATCAAGGAACAATACGGAATGTTCACGAGTTTCTTCGTGTCGGAGAAAAGCCGCAATTATTATTATTACGACGGCATTCTCAAGCGCGTGAACGAGAAGGAATGGCGCGACGTTTGGTATTTCCGGGTCCGTGAAATGACGAACTCCTACGAAATCAACGTCGACATCGATCTCGCCAACCGAGACGCCCTGACGATCTTCGTCAATTACCGAGTCAACGATTACGGCGGAAAATTTCTCGGCGCCGCCGGCGTCGGTTTGACTGTGGAGGCGGTACGCGGAATCATCGACAATTACGGCAAACGCTTCGGTCGGCAGATATTTTTCACCGACCGCGCGGGAAAGGTGACTCTCTCCGACAGGCCCGGATTGGCTGAAGGCGCCTCCATCGCTTCCGTCGGAGGACTGAACCGGATCTTTCCTTCCGCGACGAATCTGCGCGAAGGCGCTTTCCAATACCGCGATGCGCGAACAAGCCACCTCCTGAACATCCGCTATCTGCCGGAACTCGGCTGGTACCTTTTCGTGGAGCGCGTCGAGGACGAAGCGCTTTCCGGGATACGTTCCACCCTCGCGCTCAACATCATCGTCTGCTTTGCGGTAACGCTACTCGTGCTGCTTTTCACCACGCTGACCATCAATCGCTTCCAGGCGAAAATCGAAGATATGGCTTCCACTGACCAGTTGACGGGACTTGTCAACCGGCAGGCGCTGGAACTCCTCTTCGACCAGATGGAGCGGGAGATGGATCGCAGCGGCGAACCTGCGTCCCTGATGCTTCTGGACGTGGATCATTTCAAGGCCGTGAACGACACGTACGGTCATCTCGCGGGCGACGAAGTACTCAAGCGCGTTACGGATCTTGTCCGCGCGAGGCTTCGCGAAAGCGACATATTCTGCCGCTGGAGCGGCGAGGAATTCCTTGTCCTGATGAAGGCTTGCGGAGGAAAAGCCGCGAAAGACAAGGCGGAAATGGTTCGGCAAAACATGGAATCCTCCGAGGTCCATACCGGAGAAACAGCCATCAGCTTGACCGTCAGCATCGGCGTCGCCCAGTTCCTTCCGGGAGAAAAGCTGGAAACCGCCCTCAAGAGAGTGGTCCGCGCGCTGTATGTTTCCAAGGAGACGGGAAGAAACCGGGTTACGGCCGACATTCCGGACTGAAAGAGCAAAAGATTTCTTGGCTTCCGGTTGACATTTCCGAAATTTGCCCTTAAAATACTATCCACGCTTAAAGTTGCCGAGTTAGCTCAGTCGGTAGAGCAGAGGACTGAAAATCCTTGTGTCCGCGGTTCAATCCCGTGACTCGGCAGTGCACTCCCGGCTTCCTTCCGCAATGGCGGAGGGAAGCCTCTATTTACTCCAAGGAGTCCGTAAATGAAGAGAACGTATCAACCCTCGAACGTCAAGCGCGCCCGTACCCATGGGTTCCGCAAGCGCATGCAGACCAAGGATGGCCGCGCCATTCTTGCTCGCCGCCGCGCGAAGGGCCGCCATAAACTCACGGTGTCGGATGAGTAAGGTTTTCGGGTTTCCGAAAGCGCAGCACGTCCGCAAAAAAAACGAATTCGACGACCTCTACCGGACCGGTAACAAACTGAGTGGCTACTACTACTCGGTTTATTTCCGGTCCGGTTTCTTTTCTCGTCCCCGCATCGGCATCTCCATTCCGGGACGGCTCGGCAACGCCGTTTTCCGCAACCGCCAGAAACGCGCCGCCCGCGAAGCCTTCCGGCGCTGGAGTACCGCCTTCGCATCCTTCACCGACCTCATTCTTGTCCTGAATTCGGTTCCGTCCAGCGATGTCGCGCGGGATCGTGAACTGGACCGGATCTTCGCATGGCTATCCGGCTGTTCCGAAGCCTGAGGAAACTCGTTCTCCTCCCGCTGGTTTTCTACCAGCGGCGCATTTCGTCCGCGCTGCCGCCTGCATGTCTCTACCGCCCTTCCTGTTCCGAATACGCCAAGCGCGCCATTCTTCGTCATGGAATCCTTCCCGGCGTTCTGCTCGGCGTTATCCGCATCCTGCGCTGCAACGGGCTCCTTTTTCGCGGCGGCAGCGACCGTATGCCGACCCGTTTGTCTCTGCGCGCGGTCTTTTATCCCTGGGTGCGCTTCTCGCGCTTCTCGAAACGAAACACGGACTCTCCCGAAAGTTGAGCTTCGCCACGCCGGGCGTTAGAATATCGAGGCCGGTAGATGCTCATCCGGAAACGGCCCGGTTTGACTTCAGGAACGCGGATACCGATATTGGAAAGAAATCCGTATGGACTTTTCCGAGGAGGAGAGGTGTCTCAGGAAGGCGTTGCCGTCCATTCCGCCCCGGAATGGGTGCGGCAGGGAAGGTATGATCACAGGAAAATCCTGAATCGGCTGGGTGTCTATAACGATATCGACAAGGAAGAGGCCTTCGAGGTGATGTGCGAACTCGCCGCGAACCCTTCCCGGAAGAACCTGATCGTATATGAAGCGGTCCGCGATCTCGTGTACGCGCGCGGACAGAGCGAAAAGCTGCCGCAGATCGGGAAGCGCCCCAACGTGGACACCGTGATGAACGACCTGCTCGGGATGCTCGTCCGGGCGGGTTTCGCCCGGGAACTGGACATCAACGGAAAACGTATCATCAGCTTCGAGGCTCCGCCTTCTCCCGAGGAATCGGTTCTGGAAACCGTCCGGGAACAGCTTCATCGCGAAATGGAATCCCTCAAACAGGATCGCTACCTCGTCGAGGGACACTCGCTTCCCTTTCCCCGTCTGGAATCCGACGATCTCCGCCGCACGGCGCTTTACAGCAAGCGCAACATTCCCGATTCCGCCCTTCGCATCATCGATGTCGGCGATTTTCATATGGATACCATCCGGCGTTTCCTGGAAGAGGAAGCGGGCAAGATCGTTCTCATCCGCTTCCCGGCCGAGGGGATCATGGAGGAAACGAGCATTATCGTGCCGGTGGAGAACCTGTCGACCCTTTACCAGGTGGCGATGATCAAGATCGACGCCTTTCTCGGGAAAGAGGACAAGTCCGTCCTTTACAAGGAACTCAAGGGAAGTCTGAAGGAAGATCCCGTTCAGTTCCAGCCGGGAATGGGCATCAAGAGCACCCGCACGCTCAAGAAGATCGAGCTGTGCAAGTTCGTCATCCAGCAGGTGGAACGCACCGCCAGCCGGAACGAGGACCCGGTGAAGATCATGCCCTTCCTCCAGTCCTGCCACCTTGCGCTCGCCTTTCTGTACCGTCAGAGAGAGCATGAGATCGAAGAGGAGCGTCGCGAGGAATTCATCACCACGGTGGTGGCGTCTTTTCTGGAGAAGGATCAGAACGTTCTGACCTCTCCGCTCGGCCCGTTCTCCCGGGGCGACCTGGTCGCCGCGATGGCTCAAGCCGTTCTGACCCGCAAACTCGACCTCGAGGAATTCCAGAGACAGCAGGATGTCATCGTGGAAGCCGCGATGAAGCGCATGACCGCGGTGGAGGAAGGCAAAAATCTTCCGCTCCTCTGCACATTGAGCCGCATCGTGCCGGGAAATGAACCGGTGGATTATTTCGCGCTCCGGAGCCATATCTTCCCATATTACTCGGCGCGCGCGAAGTCCGTTGCGGAGGACCGCACGAAATCGCTGGAAACCTTCCTCATCAAGCGCTGTCTGGAGTTGATCCGCGAAAACAAGCTCCCCTCCACGGCCGGCCCGAAACAGAAGGAAAAGGCGAGGGAGCTTCTGGAAGGCTTTCTGCGCGTGTATCTCAGCGAGTACGATCCCGATTTCTACCTGATGTACCTCAATCCGCGCGTCATTCATTCCGCCATCGTCGAAACGGCGCGGGATCCGGAACAGGAAATCCTGCGCTTCTTCATTCCCAACACGCCCGTTCCCGTTCCGCTGACCGAACACGCCCGGATCGACCCCGACCGCCTCTTCCGCAAGGCGCGCGCGAGTCTGCCTCTCTCGGAAAAAATATCGCTTTTCTTCCGGAAACTCTTTTCCGGCCTGCTCCGCTCGCAAACCGCGAGTTCCCGGAAAAAGCCGTTCGTCCCGCAGACCCCGGACGCGGAGGAAAAGCGGCGCCGGGCTCTCCGCGAAGGACGCATGTCCGTCCACAACCGTCACCTGAACCGTTCCATACCACCCGGACTCGATGAACTCTACCTGCAGAAGGGGAAAGAAGAAAAGGAGCGGGATTATCGAGGGGAACTCGACCGGGGAACCGACCTGATGCGGGACCTCATTCACAAGCACCGCAAACGCCAGGGTTAAAATCGCTTCGGTAGGAATGTCCGATCCCGGGTGAAAAATTACCCCGGAAGCAGCGGAAACCGCCGGTTCCGGGGCTCAGGTGGAGAGAGCACGAAAAGAGAGACCGTCAATCGCCGTCCGCGAGAAAGCGCGGATGAACGCTTCGGGGTTGTCTCCGCAACACGGGCGCGGGATAAGCGAACACGAGCGAAACCGGGTTGCGATGGTAGCGGCGGATGAAGGAAGCCGGCTGGTCCGATCCGGACCGGAACCGCACCCCGCATGCCGCTTGGATTTCCAGGATCTTCAGGAACTGTCCGCGTGTCATAGGACCTCCCTTCCGAATCGACTGGAAAAAGTTTAATACGACCGGATGAAAATGAAATGAAGGGTTCGTGAATTTATGGTGTAGCCCCGGGATGACCGGAACCGTGCGATTCTTTTCAACCAATTTGGAAACAGTTGGTTACCCGGTTGAAAACCGGCTTTTTTGCCCTATATCCTATTTTGGCATCCCGCCGTCGTTAAGCGGAGCCGCGTCGACAAGGCAAGCATCGGCTACCCATTTTCGTGATTGACTTTCCAAGGAGATTATGTTAGACTTTGATATTCAGGAGGCTTCAATGGTGATGCAAGATGTTCTTGAAGAAGCGGAAACGTTGACATTGGAAGATCGAGAAATATTGGTTGAACTGCTTCGCCACCGCTTGGCTGACGACAAACGCAAGGCGATTGTCGAGAACGACCGTCAGGCGCTGGAGGATTATCGCAACGGCAACGTTTCGAAGGGAAGTGCGGAGGATCTTTTTCGCGCTATGAGGGATTAATGGAGCTGGTATGGAATAAATCCTTTCTCCGGATATTGGAGAAGTATATTAAAAGACATCCCGAACTCAAGGAAAAGATTAAAAACAAATTGGAATTATTGACCAAAGATCCCCATCATCCCGAGTTGAGAAACCACAAACTTACCGGCAACCTTTCTGAACTCCGGGCCATCGTTGTGGAATACGATTGCAGGATTGTATTCCGGATGCTGGACGAATCCCATGCTCTTCTTGAGGACATCGGCAGCCATGATGACGTTTATTGAGCGTAATCTGAAGCTGATACATGAAAAAGCCGAAGAAAATTGAGTTGAAGGAAATTTCGGAGAGATAGATCCGTAAGGCGGCAAATTGAATCTGCAACACCCCCGGAATGTCCGCAAGCGGATGCTCCGGGGGCTTCTTTTTGAATCTATGTTACCGGGTAGCTTGCGATCTGCCCGCCGAACCCCGAGGAGCGGCGTTGACCGGGCAGACGAGGCGACGTTATATCGCCATTCGGGAGGATCGTTCTGTCTCAATCAATTCTTGATATTTCCCGCTATTGTCGTTAGAATCTGGAATTGAAGGTTCCGAATCCGCACTTCACCCTTGCGCGGTCCGGCTCAGGACGCCCCACCGGGTATCCCCGTCCCTGTAAACCGAATCCAAAATCCACCGTCCTGAGTGCTTACACGCGGACGGATTCCGGGAGGCCAGCTATGCCTGTCCAAACCGCACGACGGATGAACAATGTGCCCCGTTCCTTCATCCGCGAAATTTTCAAGGTAACCGACAACCCCGGAATGATTTCTTTCGCGGGCGGACTGCCCAGCGCAGATTTCTTTCCGGCATTGGAAATCCGTGAATCCTGCGTCAAGGTCATCGACGAGGAAGGTCGCAGTGCCCTCCAGTACAGCAACACCGAGGGCTATGCTCCCCTGCGCGGCTTCATCTCGGACCGATACCGCGCCAAATGGGGTCTCGAAATCGACCCGGATCAGATCCTCATCACCACCGGCAGCCAGCAGGCGCTGGACCTGATCGGCAAGGTTTTCCTGGACGAGGGCGACACCGTTCTCATCGAGCGGCCCGGTTATCTCGGCGCGATCCAGTGCTTTACGAGCTACGGGGTTCGCTTCGTTACCGTCGATCTGCAGGAGGACGGTCCGGACCTGGACCAGCTCGCCGAAGTTCTGCGCAGGGAAAAACCCAGGGTTTATTACGCGGTGCCGAACTTCCAGAACCCGTCCGGTATCTCCTTCTCGGCGGAAAAGCGGAAGAAAATCGCGGATATGCTTTCGGAGGCCAATACCCTCTTCGTGGAGGACGATCCTTACGGGGAACTGCGCTTCATCGGAAGCGAGATCGCCCCGGTGCGCTGCCACGCGAGCGAAAACATGCTCCTTCTCGGAAGCTTCTCTAAAATTGTCGCACCGGCGTTCCGTCTCGGATGGGTCTGCGCCAAACCCGAGTGGATGCACCACCTCGTCACGGCCAAACAGGCCTGCGACCTTCACACCAACTCCTTCGCCCAGCGCGTCGTTTACCGCTTCCTGCACGATTACTCCATCGACAACCACATCGCGAAGATCCGAGAAGCGTACGGTATCCGGCGCGAAGCGATGTTGAAGGCCATCGGGGAAAACTTTCCGGCGAACGTCCACACCACGCGTCCCGAGGGCGGCATGTTCCTCTGGCCCACTTTCCCCGAGGGAACCGACACGATGGCCCTTTTTGACCGCGCGATTGAGCGCAATGTGGCCTTCGTTCCCGGCGCGCCCTTCTACGTCAATAACGACCCTCAGGGCTTCCGCACCATGCGCCTGAACTATACCTGCGAAACCCCCGAGAGGATTCGCGACGGCATCGGGCGGCTGGCGGAAGCGCTCAAAACCGCGATCTGATCCGGGAATGGAGATGCGCATCATGCGGCTCGCCGAATGCTTGGCCGCCGGGTGCTTCGACTACGCCGCTTTTCTCAAAAGGACGTTTTCGACCGAAAGCGGAAGTAAAATTTTGAATGGCGGCGCGGAAGTCCTTGTTGGGCAGGCATCCGGTCGGTTATTCCGGCCCGTAAACTCACTATCCGGGGTCATTCCGAATCCGGCATGCCGCCGGTCAAAGATTGACAAAAGGATCAAACCGTACTAACATAAGGTCGAACGGGGATGATGCGGTACCGGCAAAAGTCCGGTCCTTATCCTCTTTCGATTGTCCTCCGGGGAGGTTTTCATGCCGCTTGCGATTGAAAAGTTGCGCAACGAACTGGGTTTCGCCGTATGGAACAGCGGAACGTACCGGATTCCGGCCGCATGGAAAGACCGGCCCGAGTCGGAGGGCATCGTCGCGGTAAATCCCGTCGAATGGCTGATCGAACGCCTCGATCTCATCCTTGCCGCGAAACCTCCGCTTCCCGTGGAAGGAATATCGTTGTCGAAAATACGCCGCCTCGAAAGCCGCAACGGCAAGTTCGCCGTCGGAACTTCCGGTGCGGGAACGACCGCATGGCGTCATCCGGGGGACTGGCTTGCCGGTTCGCAGATTTACGGGATGTATATCCGCAATTTCACCGCCTTCGATCACGACGGAGACGGCGTCCTCGGAGGCTCCCCGGCGGACATTACCCGGAATCCGCAAGGCGCGAGGGAAACGGGAACCTTCCTCAAGGCGATCGCTCTTCTTCCTTACGTCCGCGATCTCGGTTTCGACACGATCTACCTCCTTCCCGTCTCGCTCACGGGCGATTCCCACCGGAAGGGGGAACTCGGCAGTCCGTACTCCATCCGGGACCCGATGAAGATAGACCCCATTCTCGCCGATCCCCTGGTATCCGCGTTTTCTCCAGAGGAACAATTCCGCGCTTTCGTCGAAGCCGCCCATTTGCTGGGATTACGCGTTATTCTCGACTTCGCGTTCCGGACCGCCGCCCGCGATTCCGACTGGATCGCGGAACATCCCGATTGGTTCTACTGGATCGACTCTTCCGCCGCCGCCGCTTTCCGCGCTCCCGCCTTCAGTCCGGACGAAATCCGGGAAATCAAAGCCCGCGAAAAGTCGAAGAACTTCGACACGATCGCTCCCCCGCGGGAATACCGCTCCCTTTTCCGGGAACCTCCCGCCGCCGCCCTTCTCAAACGCTCGGACGCGGGCGGCTACGAGGCCGAAACGCCCGCAGGCCGCGTGGTGGTGCCCGGCGCTTTCGCCGACTGGCCTCCCGACGACAAACAGCCGCCCTGGGATGATGTCTCTTACCTGCGGCTATACGGGGACGCGGAGTTCAATTATGTGGCCTACAATACCGTCCGCGTATACGACCATCGGATTCGGAAGGAAAACAAGGCCCTCTGGGATCGTCTCGCGTCGATCATTCCTTTTTACCAGAAGGAATTCGGCATCGATGGCGCCAGAATCGACATGGCGCATGCCCTGCCGAAAAAACTCGAAAAACTCATCATCCAGGAAGTACGCCGGGTGGACCCGGATTTCGGCTTCGTATCGGAGGATTTCAGCCCGCAGTCGCATGCGCGCGAATCCGGCTACAATATCGTCAACGGCGACGCCGTCTATAATCTTCACCGTGTCGGCGTGATGAACGAGGCGCGCAAGAGCATGGGGAAAACCTGGATTCATGCGCTCCCGCATAACCGGACGCCCGTTCTCGGCGCCCCGGAAACGGCGGATTCTCCCCGCGCGGTTTCCCGCCGCGGCGGCGTCAAGTTCTCGGAGCTCGCCTGGATGCTCGTCAACACCCTGCCCAACGTCGTGCCCTTCTGCATGGCGGGCTTTGAAATGGGCGACCGTCAGCCCACCAATCTCGGTGTGGATTTCTCGCCGGAGGAAATCGAGAGCTACCGCGATACGCCGCTCGCCTTTTTCCGCCGGGCTTCCCTTCACTGGGATTCCCCTTTCCGGACCGAACTCGTGCCGACGGTTCGGGAGATCAACCGGATACGCCGCGAAAACCTCGGCGTGTTTTCGCACATCGACAATTTCCGCTGGCTGGAGACCGTCGTCGACGGCGAGGCTTCCCTCTCGGAGAAAAATCCTGTCGTAGCCTACATGCGCGTTTACGGCGAGGAAATCGTATCGGTGCTGACCGCCGGCATCTTCGGCGAGGTGATCTACCCCATCGAAGTGGAACACGACTATCTCGTGGTGGTGAACACGAACGGAAATTCGGAGCGCATCGCAACGGTGAAGATCGGAGAAGACACGGAATTCGTCGACGTTCGCAACGGCACCGAATATCGTACCGTGGACGGGGAACTGAATATGCGGCTCAAACCCGGTGAAGCCGTGCTCGCGAAGAGCCTCTAAGCAGGGATTTCCGAGGCTGTTTCGCCATTGGAGCTTGAAATATGATCTTCCGAATTTCCGGGATTCTCGTCCACAAGGACGATTCCGCCGCCGTCATCGAGACATCCGGCATTTCCTACGAGCTTTCCGTTTCGCGCCGCACCTCCTCCGGCCTGCCGGAACCCGGCGAGGGCGTCTCGCTTTTCACCCGGATGATCGTGCGCGAGGACGACATCTCCCTCGTCGGTTTCAGCACGCTCGACGAGCGCCGCCTTTACGACACGCTTCTCACCGTGACCGGCGTCGGCCCGAAGCAGGGCTTGCGAATCCTCTCGGATCTCACGCCTTCCGAGGTCCGGAACGCCGTCATCGGCGGCAACGAAAAGGAGCTTTCCCGCGCAAAGGGCATCGGCCCGAAGCTCGCGAGCCGCATCGTTCTGGAACTGCGCGACCGCATCCAGAAGCTGCGCCTCGACGACGAAACCACCGCCGTACCCATTGGAGACCGGATGAAGACGGAAGCCCTGCTCGCCCTTCGCGTTCTCGGCTATACCGATCAGGAATCCCGCCGCGCCGTTGAATCCGCCTTCGAGGCGGACGGCACGCTTCGCGGGAAAGCCGTCGAAGACGTCATCAAAGCGGTGTTGGCAAGGATGGCGCGGGGCTGACGGTCGAAGGCGCGGCGCAATATGTGTCTCTCCGGATCGCGCAAAACCAGCACATGGGCATCATATCCTTCCTTTGCCGGAAAGTCCATCGTCAGCGATTTTCCGGACGAAATTTTTCCCTTTGGATGGCTGAGAGTTTCCAACCGGAATCCCATCTCATGAAAATAGCGGTCCGGCGGAATAACCGGAAGCGAAACAATTTCGCCTTTCGACAAGGAATTGAATAGTTTCGGTGCGATCGATTTCAGATTTCCTTTTTCCGGCGAAGCGGAAAGAAAACAACATCAATGGGCTTCCGCCCAGCTCCGCCCCGTCCCCACTTCCACCGTTAACGGCACTTCGAGCTTCACCACGTTTTCCATCACGCCTTTCAGAACGGCGGCGGTCATTTCCGCCTCGGCCGCCGGAACTTCCAGCACGAGTTCGTCGTGGATCTGGAGGAGCGGCTTCGCGGAGAGGCCCGCTTTCAGGAGCGCGGACGGCAGCGCGTTCATAGCCATTTTTATGATGTCGGCCGCGCTTCCCTGTACCACGGTGTTCAGCGCCATCCGCTGGCTGCCGGAGAGGTGCTCGATATTCTTGATGGGCTTTCCGAGGAGTTCCGGGAACCGGCGGTGCCGTCCCGACAGGGTGCGCACCTCGCCATTGGCCGCGGCATCCTTCAGTACCTGCTCTACGAAGGCTCGTACGCGCGGGAAGTGCCGGAAATAGTCGGCGATGAACTGCTTCGCCTCCGCCTGCGGAATGCCGAGCTGACGGGAAAGTCCGAAGGCCTGGAGACCGTAGATGATGCCGAAGTTTACGCTCTTCGCCTTTCGACGCATTTCGTCGGTGACTTCGCTTTCGGGAACATGGAACACGAGGGACGCGGTGCGCCGGTGGATGTCCACGCCCGTCGCGAAGGCTTCCCGCATCGTTTCGTCGCCGCAGAAGTGGGCGAGAACCCGCAGCTCGATCTGCGAGTAGTCCGCGCTGACGAGGACGCTTCCGGCCGGCGCCGTGAAAGCGGCTCGGATCTCCTTGCCCAGAGGGTCGCGTACGGGAATGTTCTGGAGGTTCGGATCGGTGGATGAGAGGCGTCCCGTCGCGGCCACGGTCTGGTTGAAGCTCGTGTGGACCCTTCCGTCCCTTCGGCTCGCGAGCAAGGGCAGCGCATCCACATAGGTGCCGCGGAGTTTCGTCACGGTGCGGTAGCGCAGAATGGCTTCCGGAAGAGGGTGGGAGGCGGAAAGCTCTTCCAGAACCTCCTCGTCGGTACTCGCCTTGCCGGTGGACGTCTTCTTGAGCGCGGGAAGTCCCTGCTCCTCGAAAAGCACCTTCGCGAGCTGCTGCGGGGAATTGACGTTGAAGGCATGCCCCGCGAGCTCGAAAATCTTCTTCTCCAGCGCGTCCGACTCGTTGCGGAGAAGCACCGAAAGGCTTTTCAGTTTCCCGGTATCGATTCCGATCCCGTTGAACTCCATTTCCGCGAGAACGGGAATCAGGGGAATCTCGATATCGCGGAAGACGGGAAGAAGTTTCGCGCTTTCCAGCATGGGAGCGAGCTTCTTCTCGAGACGAAGCGCGCCGTCGGAGTCGCCGCAAGCGTAATCCGTCAGCTCGCGTTCGGGAACATCGAGAATGGTGGACTCGCCGAAGAGCGACCCTTCGCCTGCGCCCTTTCGGACAAGATCGTTGAACGGGGTCTTGGACAACCCGAGGTATTCCCGTAGCAGGGCGTCGAGGTTGTTCTGCTGGCGCGAGGGATTCAGGAGGTATGCCGCGATCATCGTGTCGAAAGCGATTCCCCGGAGCGTCACGCCGTGCGCGCGGAACACGAGTTCTTCGAATTTGAGGTTCTGGCCGATCTTGCGCACGGAGGCGTCCTCCAGAAGGGCGCGAAAGGCTTCCAGCGCCTCGGCGGCGCTGAACTCCTGCTTCGCCGGGAAAAGCATCGGCACAAAGGCTCCCTCACCCTCGCGCAGAGAGATCGACATACCGACAAGTTCCGCTTCAAAGGGGATGTGCGAGGTGGTTTCCGTGTCCAGCGACATTCCTCCCTTCGCTCGACAGGCGTCGACCAGCGCGGTCAATTCCTTGCGGGTTTTCACCATCCGGTAGTCGCCCTGAATGAGTTGAATGGAGGTCTCGGGCGCAAAATCGGGGACCGCGAGATCCGACGGGGGCGCGATGACGGGAGCTTCCGTCCCGACACTCGACAGTTTGCGAATATCGGCGATCAACTGCAGGAGTTCCCACCGCTCCAGGAGCCGCACCGCGCCGGAAGTCAGCAGAGCCGACGGTTCGAAGGGCTTCAGAACTTCATTCACGTCCAGCTCCATATCCAGGCGGATGGTGGCGAGACGCTTGCTGAGAAACGCCATATCCCGGCTATCGAGCAGCTTTTTCTGCGCCGCTCCCGCGATCTTGTCGATATTTTCGTAAACGGCTTCGAGCGTGGGGTATTCCGACAGGAGTTTCCCCGCGCCCTTGTCGCCGATGCCCCTGACTCCGGGAATATTGTCGGAAGCGTCGCCCGTGATCGCGAGATAATCCGGGATCTGCTCGGGCCACACTCCCAGGAGAGCCTTCACGGCCTCGCGGTCCATCGTCGCCGCTTCGCCGATACCCTTCCCGGGACGGATTCCGGCGACATTGCCGCCCACGAGCTGGAGCAGATCCTTGTCGCCCGAGAACACGGTCACTTGATAATCCTTTTTCAGCTTCTCCGCGAGCGTGCCGATGATGTCGTCCGCCTCGAAGCCGGGGGTCTCCAGCACGGGAATGCCCATTTCCCTCAGGAGTTCGATCGTTGCGGGGATCTGCGCCTTGAGGTCAGGCGGAGTTTCTTCGCGGTGCGCCTTGTATTCCGGGTAGAGTTCGCGCCGGAACGTGTCCCGGGAGAGATCGAACGCCACCGCGATATAATCCGGACGGTGCTCGCGAAGCAGCGGCAGCAGCATCCTCAGCGTGCCGAAAATCGCGGATGTGGGTTCGCCGGCCGCGGTGGTCAAAGGACGCGACAGGAATGCAAAATAGGCGCGGAAAATGATCCCGCTGCCGTCGACGAGGAATACCTTTTTCAAACCCATGCCTCCAGACTCGTTTTCCGGGAGTTTAGCGCGCCCGAACGTCTCATTTTAAGGGAAAAGGGGGGAAGTGTCAACCCGCATGCGCCGGAACTCAGTTCCTATCCGGGAAATCGAAAATAAATTCACGTTCCGAGGCCGGATCGGTCAAGGAATGACGGGTAAATTCCGAAAAACTGGCAGCGCCGATCCCGGCGTAAACGAAAGCAACATTGACAAGGTTGCGGATCGGGTTTATCATATACAGGTTCGCATTATATGATGGTCGTGCGGGCGGTCATGGTGACTGAAAAATGTGCAATTCGGCGCAAGCGTGAGCAAGGGTACGACTAAGCAAAGGAAGTGCGGTTATGCGATCGCTGATCCTCACGGTGGACCAGGATAATACCATCCTCCAATACCACCAGTTGCTTCGCTTCAACCTCGTCCGCGAGGATATCCTCGGAGCGAAGTTGTCCGAAGTAGCGTCCCGTCACCGCGAATTCCGCGACCTGGAAAAGGCCATCGAAACCCTCGACGCTTCCGACGGCGTGTCTATCACCCTGGTCATTCGCGAGGGAGGTTTTTTCGACGGTTTCATTCGGGGACTTTCGGACGAACAGATCGCCGTTTCCGTCAGCCGCACGGACCTCGCGGGCGAAAAAATCACCGTTATCACCGCCGATTATTCCAGCCAGGTGCACGAACGCATCACCCTCATCGAAGAAAAAGAACGCCTTTCGGTCGAAGCCGTGAACATGCTGCGCGAGGTTTCCCGAACCGTTCTCAACGAAGTCTCTCCCAAGGTAGCCGCGCGTAAAAGCCTCGAACTCGTATCCAACCTGTTCCATGCGCGGATGGCCGAGTTCCGCGTTTATTCCAACGGAAAGGCCGACGTCTACGGATCCTGGGGAATCCCTTACGGCTACCTCGGCCGGAACGGTCAGATCCTCGTGGAACGCTTTCCGATGTACCAGACCGCTCTGTCGGAACGGCGGGCGGTGGTCAGCGAGGACACGGAGAACGATCTGGGCACTCTCTTTCCGGAACTCCAGGAAATCCACGATATCCGAATGGCGGCGTGCCTTCCCGCGATGCGGAAGGACCGCGTGATCGGTTTTCTCGTGCTTTTCTTCGAACAGCCTTACGCCATCGTCCGGGAGAGCCTGGACATCCTGGAAAACGTGGTCTCCGAGTTCGATTTTCTCATCCAGAAAAACGAATACTATTCCGAGATCATCCAGACCAGCGACAAATTGAAGAAGCTCTCACTGGATATCGTCACCTCGCTTTCGGACGCCATCGAGACACGCGACAGCTACACCAACGGTCATTCCAAGCGCGTCGCCATCTACTCGGTGGAGATCGCCCGAAACATGGGCTGGGACGACTATGAACTCGAACGCCTGAGCATCGCGGCGATCCTCCACGACATCGGAAAGGTGGGTATTCCCGACGCGGTGCTTCTCAAGCCCACTCCTCTCAACAGCCATGAGTACGACATCATGAAACTGCACCCGGAACTCTCCGCGAACATCGTTTCCAAGATCGAGAATTTTCAGGAACTCGTGGGGTGGGTGCGCTACCACCACGAACACCTCGACGGGAGCGGCTATCCCTACGGTCTGCGCGGCAACGAGATCCCGATGGCCGCCCGCGTGATCGCCGTCGCCGACGCCTACGATGCGATGACCAGCGACCGTCCCTACCGCAAGGCGATGCCGATGGAAAGCGTCATCGAAGTCCTCCGTGAGGGGGCCGGAACCCAGTGGGACGCGGAAGTGGTGGAAATCTCCCTGCGCAACCTCGAGGTGCTTCCCAAGGATGTCGCCGCGATGCACAACATCCAGGACAAGCTCGAGGACTTCCGGCGCATGATCTTCAACGTCAGCCTTCTATCCGGCCTCTACCTCTACGAATACGTCTACGAAGAAGCGGAGCGCAGTCTCGAGAGCGGCAAGAACTTCTCGCTCGCCCACGTTTCTCTCGACGGGCAGCATACCCAGCTTTCGAGAAGCGAACGCAAGCGGATGCTGCACCTTCTCATCGATCTCTGTCGCGCCGAACTGCACTATCCGGTGCTCGTGGCCCGCTATGATTACTACCAGTTGATGGTTTACGCTCCGCAGATGCAGGAGAAATTCCTCCGCGGACTGCTCGCCAAAGTCCAGATCCGCTTCTTCGAGCAGACCGACATTTATTTTACCATAACCTCCGTGTCCTCCGAGGACAAAGAAGGAGTTTCATCGATCATGCAGCGCCTTTTCGTCGGCATTCAGAATGCTTCCGGCCCGGCCGCCTGAGGAACGCCGGAAAGGCCGCCCGCATCTATGGAA
>Ga0326727_10011187_pt1 | contig 21023 bp, 16 predicted proteins | sample MB2enrmetagenome_FD_207643 | JGI IMG/M metagenome (GOLD analysis project Ga0326727, IMG submission 207643) | Lab enriched peat soil microbial communities from McLean, Ithaca, NY, United States - MB29MY | ecosystem: Environmental > Terrestrial > Soil > Wetlands > Peat | place: USA: New York...
GCGCGATATCCGCAGCGGGAACACTCATCGCGGTGCCCGCCGAGCGCGGCGGTGCGGCAACGCGCGATGGCCGCCAGGACCTTGCGGTGCTGGGCGGTCAACCAGGAGCGGCTGCTTTCGATGAATTCCTGCCCCGCCATGCGAATGAGATCGGCCACCTCCAAGGGTGGCCGGTTCATTTAGGCGTCTCCGGGCGGATTGTCTTTCTTCCCCGTCGCCGACAGCGCCAACGCGTCCAGGGGACTGGCGGTGGCTCGGAGATGGCGGGTGGAAAGGTGCAAGTACTGGGTGGTCTCTTTCAGATTATGGTGACCTAATAAAATCTGAATCGTGCGCAGGTCGGCACCCGCTTCGAGGAGATGCGTAGCAAAGCAATGACGACTATATCTTTCAAGATATAGTGGTCACTAATTACCCTTCCTGACTATGTCTTGTAATTCCTTGCCGGCCTAGTGTTTCCAGCCACGTGCGCGTGGCGGCATCGACATAGTATTGGCTCCTCAGCCCCGCACAAGGGGGAAAGGAGTCTTCCGTGAGATTCATCATCTACAACCGAATAAATCTGTCGCGAGCGCTGAAAGGGCCTCTGGCGACGTATATCGGGCCGTTTGCGAGGTCGCTGGGTGAGCAGGGATATGGCTTGGACTCAACTCAACAGCAGGTTCGGCTCGCTGCGGGTTTCAGCGAATGGCTTAGACAACGGGATGTCTCACTACGCGGCATCACCTCCGATCATCCACAGCAGTATTTGCGGTACCGAGTTCGGAGGGTGCGGCTGTGCCGGGGGGACGCTGCTGCGTTCCGCCATCTGCTCGATTTTCTGCGCCATGAGCACGTGATTCCCGCCGAGAAGAAAGTGCCAGCGCATCTGCTGACCGCCGCGGAGCGCTGTGCCCAGGCCTATCAGCAGTACTTACAGGAAGCGCGTGGTTTGGCCAGAGCCACGATCATCAACTACGTTCCCTTTATCCGCAGTTTTCTGAAGGAGCGTTTCGGCGGCGGACCCGCCACTCTGTCGCACATGTGTGCCCGCGACGTTGTGGCATTCGTACAGCGTCAGGCATCACACTTGCACCCGAAGCGAGCGAAACTCCTGACTAGCGCGTTACGCTCGTTCCTGCACTATGCGCGTTATCGTGGTGAGGTGAAGCTGGATCTAGCGGCTGCCGTCCCCATCGTGCCTAACTGGTCGATGTCATCGATCCCTCGAGCCATTGGGGCGGACCAAGTCCGCCAGTTGTTGGCCAGCATTGAGCGGAACACGGCGCTGGGGCGTCGCGATTATGCCATCCTGCTCCTGCTCTCACGCTTGGGCTTACGTTCAAGCGAAGTGGCGTTTCTCGAGCTCGATGGGATCGACTGGAAAGCGGGGCGGCTGAGCGTTCGCGGCAAGAGTGGTCAGCGCAGCGACCTCCCCTTGCCCACGGAAGTTGGTAAAGCGATCGCCGCGTATCTCCGGGATGGGCGGCCACGATGTGGCAGTCGGCGTGTATTTTTGCGTGCCAGAGCACCTATCTGCGGCTTTCAAGGAGCCTGTGGCGTTGGATCGATCGTTCGGCATCGCCTCCTGCGCGCCGGTGTCGAGTCTCCCACCTACGGAACCCATCAGTTTCGTCATAGGTTAGCCACCGAGATGCTGCGCCAGGGCGCCTCCCTCGGCGAGATCGGTGAGCTGTTGGGCCACCATAACCCTCAAACCACCAAGATTTACACCACAGTGAATGTGGAGGCGCTGCGAACGCTCGCCCTGCCCTGGCCAGGAGGTGTGCGATGAACATCCTCCGAGAAGCGGTTCGGGATTACTTAGAGATGCGGCGCGGCTTGGGGTTCAAACTCCGGGAGACCGGCAAGATGTTGCCCGCCTTCGTCAAATTCCTGGAAGAGCACCGATCTTCCTTCATAACGACCCAGTGGGCGCTCGTCTGGGCGCAACAACCGGCGACCGTGCAACCGGCGGAATGGGCGCATCGCCTGAGTGTGGTCCGCACCTTTGCGCACTTTCGCAGTGCCACAGATCCGCGGACGCAGATTCCGCCGCCGGGTCTGTTGCCGTTCCAACCGAAGCGAGCGCGACCTTATTTGTATTCCGAGGAAGAGATCCGCAACTTACTACGCGCCGCTCTCCGGATGTCCTATCGCTTCCAGTGCGGCATGCTGCGGCCGTGGACGTTTTATTGTCTGTTCGGACTATTGAGTGTGACGGGTCTACGCCTCGGTGAAGCGCGCAACCTGGAACTGTCCGACGTCGATCTGAAGGCGGGCGTGTTGACGATCCGCGGGGCCAAATTCGGCAAGACACGCCTGATACCTTTGCACGCCTCGACCTGAGCGGTGCTGGCAGATTACCTGGCCCGACGCCGGCGCCATTGGGCGGGACGAACGGTGTCCTCTTACTTGTTCCTCTCCAGTTGGGGCAACCGGTTGGATAGCGGAGAAATTCATCGAACCTTCTATGCCTTGTCGCGGCAGATCGGTCTGCGGGGCCCCTCCGACAGTCATGGCCCCCGTCTGCACGACATGCGTCATCGCTTCGCGACAAATACGCTCGTGCAATGGTACCGGTCCGGTCAGGATCCTGAGCGACGACTTCCCTTGTTGTCTGCCTACCTTGGCCATGTGCACGTCGCTGACACCCAGTGGTATTTGGAAGGCTCCCCGGAACTTATGCGCGAAGCGATGCGGCGGTTAGAGCAGCGCTGGGAGGGTCGAGCATGAATACTCCCATTAGCTTCGCGACCCTGCTGGAGCGGTTCATTACTCAGCGCCTGATGCAGCAGCGCCAGGCGAGTCCTCACACCATCAGTTCCTATCGTGATACCTTCCGCCAGTTCCTGAAGTTTACCGAGCAACGATTGCACAAGGCGCCATCACAGCTCAACTTCCAGGAGATCGACGCACCCTTAATCATGGCGTTTCTGGAGCATTTGGAAAAACATCAAGGCGTCAGCATTCGCAGCCGTAATCTCCGTTTGACGGCTTTGCATTCCTTCTTTCGTTTTGCCGCTTTCGAGGCGCCGGCCCACTCCGCCCAGATCCAACGGGCGCTGGCCATCCCCAGCAAGCGTTTTACGCGGACCTTGGTTCAATTTCTCAGCCGTCCCGAAGTTGATGCCTTGCTGGCGGCTCCTGATCAAAGCGGCTATTCTGGCCGCCGCGATCACGCCTTTATGCTGCTGGCTGTACAAACAGGTCTACGCCTCTCGGAGATGACTGGACTTCAACGTCAGGACATCATCCTAGGAACCGGCGCCCACGTGCGGGTAGTAGGAAAGGGACGCAAGGAACGCTGTACGCCCATCGCCAAAACCACCCTGGTCGTCTTGAAGGCGTGGTTGCGGGAGCCCCAGCGAGGGGATGGAAACGTCCTGTTTCCTAACGCCCGGGGTCAACGTCTCAGCGTCCACGGCGTGCACTACTTGCTGAATAAGCATCGCGGGGCGGCTTCCCGCGTCTGTCCTTCGTTGCGAGACAAGCGAGTCACTGTCCATCGCTTGAGGCACACCACCGCCATGGACCTCCTACAAGGGGGCGTCGATCGCTCCGTGATCGCACTCTGGCTGGGTCACGAACGTGTCGAAACAACGCAAATCTACCTCGAAGCGACACTCGCCATGAAGGAGAAAGCACTGGCGAAAGCATCCCCGCCAGAGGGACGACGTGGGCGCTATAAACCCGACGACCGGCTGCTTACCTTCCTGAACAGTCTGTGATCGGCATAGAACTATGTCGGATAATGTCCAGGGCTTTGCCGCTCGCGACGTGAATTCCCGGGGGCCAATTCGCGCAGGCTCTCAGTTACCCGACATAGTTAGGAAGGGTAGATAGTGGCGAAAGACGTGGGGAGTGACGGGCTTGGCGAGGCCCACCTTCTTACGGAGTTGCTGGCAGATCTGCCGAATGCCGGACAAATGCATGGGCAATCCTGGCCTCTGGCCGGGAAACAGCCATTCCTTCGGCTTCCGCCAGCGCCAATAGATACGGAGCAACTCGCGCAACTTGGGTGAGAGCTTTACTTGGCGGGGGAACTTCCCCTTGCCTTCGCGGACGTGGACCAGCATCCGCTGGCTATCGATGTCGGTGACTTTAAGCTGTTGCGCCTCCGCACAACGCAGCCCCGTGGCGTAAAGCAGGGCCAGGAGAGCCCGATGCTTCAGGTTCACCGTGGCATCGAGCACGAGCCGTACTTCTTCGGGGCTGAGGACGGTGGGGAGCTTGCGCCGCACTTTGGGCTTGGCGACTTCGTGCTCGAACCAGTGCCGCTTCAGCGTGCGGGTGTAAAAGAATTTCAGCGCGGACCGGCGCAACTGGAAAGTGGGCCAGGCCAGCTTCTTCTCGTTCAGCAGGTAGAGTTGGTATTGACGGATGTGCTCGGAACCGAGTTGGTCGGGCGACTTGTGGAAGTAGCGTGCGAACTCGGATACGGCTTGCGTGTAGGAGCGGATCGTCTGCTCCGAGAAGTTACGGAGTCGAAGATCCTCGATCATGCGTTGACGTAGTTGGGTCATGGGTGACCTCCTTTCGGTCACCCATCATGGGCAAACTACGCCAAGTACGGGGCACGTCCCCGCCGCGCTAGCGGCTTACTGGAAATCCCCTTATCACCACTGATCTGGCCAGCGCCCCAAGCGCGTTGCGGAAGAAATAGGTCTGCCTTGTCGCCTAGCGTTTACCCATGAAGTTCCTGTGGCTTGGTGCGGCGGGCAAGCTAAGGCCATTGGAGTCCATGTGTAGGTTTTTGCCAGCAATCGTGACAAGCCCGTAGCGCACCAGACCGCCGGGTTTGCGGTGTTCGGCTCTTTGTTGACGAGGGCGACTCAATGTTACGTTGTGGCACCTACCAGGGAAGAGACGCGGACCACAGAAGCGGTGGTCCGCGCTACTTGCTTTAGCCCTGCGACGGAAGTTCCGGACGATCTATTTGTCCAGAACCTGGGCCAAATTGACGCAGTCATCACAACTTCCATGCAAGGGTTCACTTTCGCCGCACATCAAGCCGGGGCCTCCGAGCTGGTCATCGGGGCGTTGAAGGTGATCGATCTAAGTCGGACGGAAGACAGGAGCATCTATAAGTGTTATGCATCGTATCACTGGGGGGCGGTGAACCTCACAATAGGGGCCGTCCTCACTCTAGCTTGGGGCCGGGGATCCCGGATCCTCCCTTAGATGTGCCACCGGGGGCATCCTCGCGGTATCGCATTCCCCCATGTTGCAGTGTGACTGCCAAGCCGATTCTGGGGGGATTGCGTCATGAATATGGACGCGAGAGGTTCGCAGCTTGAAAGCTGGACACAATGGCGGTAACGCAGACTTTTTGCGGATTACAGGTATTAACTTTGGCGGAAGAAACGTGAACGCAAGAGGGCGGGCGCGTCTCGGGAGTCCACGGCCTGAACGGAGCGGGAGCCGGAGAAGTCGTACTGCCGACCGGTCACCGGGCCCCTCACCCGGACCGGCGAGCTCTCCGTGTAGCGAAGAGCCACCGAGGAGCTTGGCGACTGAGCCGACGCAAGGGCTTGTGGCAAGGCGCGGGGTAAGTTAGGCACGTTTTGCCGGACTGTTGGCATTGTGGTCGGAATTCTCGCCGGAGTTGTAGGGCTCCGCAACTCCGACCGTTTCTGACCGCAGCACATTGCTGACCTCTCCTTCTAACGGTTGGGAAATGGGTTGAATGACGACGGGTTCGTGGCCCAGACGCTCCAAGAGGCACGCCGCGCCAGAGAGCGCCATCCATGTAAACAACCAGTCGAGAGGCTTCCGCGACACAAAGAGTGCCGCCGGGGCCGCGATCCAGAGACTGAGGCAGTTGAAGCAATCCATCAACTTGCCGGCTAGACCATGGCCCAAGCGGGCGCGAAACCGCACGACGAGATCTGCTGGACCGTCCTCGCTCGCCAGCAAGTGCGTCACCCGCCAAGTCGCGAGGACGGCCACGACAAATTTCATCCAAAGGGCCGCTCCGCTCATCACCGCCTCACGGGCATTGAGGGATCTGGGCATTAGAGCCAAGGTCGTTACAGATCTCGACAGCCCAAGGCAAGGAATAGGCGTAGTGGTACCCGCCGGCGAAGCCGTTGCTCCACGTCTTGTCCTGCGCGTAGAGCACGAAGGTGTATGTACAGCACTGGCCACGATTCAGCGGGAATCCGGCCGGGGGCACGAACGGTGGCGTGAGGCTCGGGTCCGCCGCACAAACAGCATCGAAGATACGCAGGTCGAGCACGGTCAGAGGTCCAGCGGCCTTGCTGCCGAATGCGGGTGGCGGGCAACCCAGTGCCACCTCGCACCGCGTTCCTGGTTCACCAACCGACTGTGTGCCCGTCAATGGGTCGGCGCCGAACATCGCAGGGCAGAGCGTTGGCGTGATTGGAATTGAGTAGGTTGGACCTCCCTGCCGCGTCACCGACAGGCTGTAATAGTCAAAGTTGTTGCTGGGGTAGCTACTGTTCAGGGGTTCGATCCATTCATCAAAGGCAATGCCAAGCAGGGTCATCGGCCAGCAGGTGTTGCACGGCGCACCTGGGGGCGCATACTTGCTAAGGCAAACGTCCTGGCAAGGCAGTACGTCTTGCAGTCCATCGAACTCGACGTGTATCGGTTTGTTGTCGAACCAGACTTGCTGCGTGTCGTAGTAATGGTTCGGCGTCGGCGTGGTGGTGTCGGTAACATCCAGCAGCAAAGTATACTTGCCGCTCATGCAAGCATGGTTGGAATCGGGACAAGCCAGAAGAGAAACTGCGCTATTGAAGCAGGACTTCGGCAAGCAGTACTGCGTATCGAACGGAGGGACGCTGGTCGGGACCCATGGTCCCCTAATGAGATTAGTTTCCAAGAGCTCGTTCCACTGCGCTCTCTTCTTGGCTTCCACGGTGGGGTCCGGGTCTGTATAGCAGATAGGCGTCGGCAGCATCATGTGGACGGTGTAAAGGGGTATTGAGGCTGGGAACCCGGGCTCCGCCGTGCCAGGCTGCCATCCCACGGCGGCCCTCAGATCCACACAGTTGATTTCCCGATTCGGACAATCACCGACCCAGGCCGTGCCCACTACACTGATGCAACCGCCCACGGGGACTACGATCCCACCCGGATTAGTGTTCACGATCGGCGCCTGGGGCGGAGCGGGCAGGTCGAACGGTCCGGGAGGAGTCTGCACGGGCGCGCCGGGCAGCTCAGCCACGCGGTCGATCCAAACCATCACTTTGAAGAGGACGAACACAGTACAGCAACAGGTGGGAGACGCGTTCGGCACGGTCGAATAAACGCACACGCGGATTTCATAGGAATCCGACATGAGCGACGTGGTATCGAGCCATCCCAGGGCTCCGCCCACTACAGGGGTCGTGCCGGTTGCGCCACCGCCCGGATAACTGATGCCCAGCGATGAGTAACCTGTGTTGTCGTCGCTGCAAGTTTCGCCCTGGGTCGCCAAGCCCGCCTGACGCCACTCCAACGTATAGTGGTCAAAGAAGGCGCCTGCCGCAGTCCCATCAATCTCGACACCAACAGCGTCAGGTATCAACCCCTGCTGCTCCTGCGTGCAACCTGTCGGCCCGGTTAGCTGGCAGCGTAACGGCTGGAAGCAGTCCCCCAAGCAGCGGAAGAAATACACCAGGCACCACAGCGCGTCGACGAAGCTGCGCGCGCGCGCCAGGCAGCAGCCGAAGCAGATGGCGCACAGACACAAACAACGGCAGAACCAGAAGTTAGGGTCTTGGCTGTGGGCAGCTAAGGCCGCTTTGCCGAGCAGCGCCTGCGCGGCATCCCCGGTGAGAAAGCGCTCAAAAATCGCGCATACATCCTCTTGGCCTTCGGAGCAGTTAATCTCTCCGCTCAGCACTTCATCGGGTATTCCGGCGGGAAACTCGACGCTGGCCAATTGGTCCGTGAGGTAAGGTTTGTACGCCACGGCGAGCGCCGAAATCAGGGTGCGGAAATCCTGGCGCTGCTCTTCCGTGGGAGGGTTCGCCACTGGCGTCCTCAGCGACTCCCGGATGCAGAGCCAATACTGGTAGACGTAATAGGCCCAGGCGCGGAACGTTCGCGGACCACGACAGACTAACCATCCGAAGATGAAGCAACAGCGGAGATGCGCCAGACACCATCGCCAGTTCTCGACGGGGCCCAGTTGGGCCCGGCCCTGCTGTGGAATCATCCGGAGAACGACATCCTCGCTAAAGAATTTTCCAAAGATGCGGTTGGCCTCCGCAATTTCATCGGCACACTTGGGAGGCCCGACTTCCGCCTGTTTGTTCAGCTCCGCGGGGTTCTTTGCAAGGTCGAGCTGCTGTTCCAGGATGGGCTGGTAGGCTGCAAGGAGAGCTTTGAGAACATACTGAAAGTCTGGGTTGTTAATTTCAGCGCTGGGAGGCGGTGCGGCGGCCTCCTGCGGCGACTTCTCTTTCTTATTGTCGGCCATGGGAAGTCCCCTCTCTTTATCTTTATGCTTGAAGTTAGTTTGAGGTTCGGCTGGGGCCTGTAATGGCATGCCAGCGTTCGTCCGTGACGTTACCTCCGCGGACAGAGGAAGTACAATAGCCGGAATTTCCGTTTTGGGTCCCCGAGTGGCAGACGGGACACCCAATGTTTCTATTTTTGAAAGGCGACGCAACGATTAATACATGCGCGGCACCGTCGTCTCTTTTCAAAATTGCTCGCTTTGGCGGGAAATCACTTCGGAACCCGGATCTGCCGCCCGTGCAACCGATAATTCCGACACCACTCCCTCTTGCGTCCTTTTCGGACGGATCTGTTTGACACCCGAGCTTCGGCTACTCGCTTGGCAATTGCAGCACCCCAATCCGCCACGCCATCCTTCCAGAGAGCCAAGGTGTGATCAGATGCGAAGCCACTTTCAGGTATGCAATTCCCTTTAACATTTATGCAGCCGCGCCGGCCAACCGGCGTGGGTCGGAACATGAGTTTGTCGCGCAATTACCCTGGGGTCATGCCCCTCTGAAATACGCGTGGGGCCTTTATGTTTCGTTACTCGAATCTAGTGGAATAGAGATAAAGTTGCGCCTGAACGCCCGTATTAGACATCAAGGCGTTAAGCTTGTCAATATTTTTCTCAAGTTCAACAGGCATTTTTCTCACGTTACAATTAGGTAAATATTTTAACAAGTGCAGGGAAAAGCCGGGCATCTGCCATATCAAGTTCCTTGCTGGCGACAGGGAAATCGCCGCCTGTGGTTCGCCAGAACCTTTCGGTGGTGAAATATTTTCCGCTTGATACCCTTTTGTGCTCGATCTCGACAGACAATGAAACCTGCTGTTGTGGGGTTCTCTATGGGTACACAGATTGATTCATTCTCCTGCCAAATTTCCCGAAGAAAAGTGACGGCTGGACTAAACCGGCCGGCCGAGCAGAATGAAATGCCTATGCCACTCGTCGCTCGTATCGGTGATGGAGACCTCCCACCTGTGGAAGTCCGATGACAGCGCCCGGTTCGGGCGGTCGAACCGCCCGCGGCTCCGGCGTGTCTTTGGACAAGCCCAAGTGAGTTCGGCTACGGTGATAATATTCCAGGTAGCTTTTGAGGATGGCTCGGAGATGCCGTTTTCCCAGAATGATCACATCATCCAAACAGTCTCGCCGCACGGATCCGATCAGCCTCTCCACATAGGCTCTCTGCCAGGGACTGGCGGGAGCGGAGAGGACTTCCTCAATGGATAGGCTTCGGATTCGCTGGCAAAACTCACGTCCGTAGATTTTGTCCCGATCCCACAACAGATAACGTAGTGCCGTGTCTTCGGGAAAGCCCTCCACCATCTGCTGCCCAGTCCACCAAGCGGTCGGATGCTCCCTCACGTTGAAGTGAAGCACCCGCCGGCGGTGATGAGCCAGCACCACGAAGACAAACAAGACTCGAAAGGTGGCCGTGGGAACGGTAAAGAAATCGATCGAGATCGATTCATTCACATGGTTTTTCGGGAAAGCCCTCCAGGTCTGGGAAGGCGGCTTGCCACGCTCCGGCATCACTCGGGAGATAGTTCGCTCCGAAGTCTCGATTCCTAATCTGAGTAACTCGCCATGAAGACGGGGTGCGCCCCACAGGGGATTGGCTTCCGCCATCTTGCACACCAAGTCTCTGAGTTCTCGACTCATTCCCGGTCGACCCGATCGCTTTCGCCTGAAAATCCAGGACCAGAAAAGGCGGAATCCTCGCCGCTGCCAGCCGGTAACGGTCTCCGGTCTCACCAAAAGCAAAGGCTTTCGCCAATTCGACCAGACCCGCGAGAGAGAGACCCAAAACCAGCGGTCAGCCCTTTGCAGCCGGGGTCTTGGGCATTGTCTCTTCATCACGGCCAGTTGCTGCCAGAGGGCCAGATTCTCCAAAGCCAATTCCTTAAAGCGTGCAGGGAAAACCAGAAGACGCATGACCGAAAACAAGAGCCCGAACATGCTAATGAATATCCAGTGTGTTCTCGCGGAAAGTCAATTCTTTTGAGGCAGATCTAGTTTTGACGAACCAGAGGTAGGCTGCTATCGCTACGCATTGGTAAACCCATGTCGCCTAGCGTTTAGTAATCGTCGATGGCCACGCCACGCCGGGTACTTTGACGAGAAACGGCCTCTCATAGATGTGCAACCCCTGACTCGCCCGAAGTCCCCTTCGAGGAATCGATCTCCATTCGGAATAGCGTGGCTGTTTATTGGCGGGAAGGTCTGTATTCGAGAGATATTAGTAAACCCTTGGCGACTACTCGTTGCTGATGCCAAGAGCGATTCGAGTGGGGCCGGTTTTGAAAGGGCAGTCGCCCCATTTTCCGAGTAGGGCGTTTTTCGTTCCCAATCCGTCTCCAGTGGTGGGTTGGGCTGTTCGACCGCTATTGGTAAACCCTCGGCGACATGGGAGGATTAATCTGCAGTTGGTGGACCAACTTCCGTGTGCCGAGGAACCGGCACTCTTGCGTATGCCTAATGGTAATGATTCTTGCCGTATCCCCGTTCGGCGCCTCCATCTATTTGGGACGCTTCCCAAACACATCCTTCACGACGGGCAGCGCGGAGAACGCATTCGGCCAACCAGCGTAGAAAGCCAGATGCGTGACGACCTCGCCAGCCTGCTCCTTCGTCAGACCGTTATCCATTGCCTTGTTGAGGTGAAAAGTAATCTGGGCGACCTGGCCGGAAGCAATCAATGCGCTGACGGTCACTAAGCTGCGGTCCCGCGGCGCCAGATCGGGGCGCAGCCATAAGTCCCGGAACAGAACATCCGTTGTGTACTGCACGATTCCGGGAGCGACTTCTCCGAAGTTGTGTTGAACTCCGGTTGCGCGTTTTGCTTCGGCATCCTTATCCAGTGGAAGAAGCGCAGGGGATGCGGGAGGCAGTTGATCGACGCCGATTTGGCGTTGCGCAAACACAACCTTCGCAACGGCTATCGCTGAGATCGCATTGGTCCAACCGCAGTAAAACGCGAGATGGGTGATAATTTCCGAAATCTCCCCTGGCTTCACTCCGTTGTCGAGCGCGAGATTCATGTAATAGGGCATCTCGGTTGTCGGGTTACGTGCGATCAAGGCGGAGAGCGTCACGATGCTGCGGTCCCGGGCCGAGAGCCCAGTCCGTATCCAGAGTTCGGTAAGCGGTCCCTGCGCGTATTTCTCAAGTGCGGGGGCGACCGTTCTTAGGTCGGTTAGCGTCTGCATGGAATTGATTCCTCTCTCGTGTGCCGCACGGTTACATTGAGCCCATGATGTGGTGACGAGGGCGACACACGCGATCGTCAACTCTACGAATCTCATTTGCACCTCACAAGTCGTATTCGTCGTAACCGGGCTTCTTGAAGAGCTTGGCCAAGTTGTTCTTGATCTCGGGTCTATATACTTTCTCAACCCACTCTGCTGGGCTCACTTCTTCTATCGCCACGGAGACGGACTCGTCTCCGTAATGCAAAATGCTTGTTACGTCCTGGGTGATTGCTTCAGCAAGACGAGCCTTCTGCTGTTCCGACTTGCCGGGCCACAATTTGATGATGACATGCGGCATTTTCCTCTCACCTCCGTCTCGTTGCTGCCGGTCAGGCGGCTGCCTTGCGCGGGATGACCCTTACTGTGGCTGATCGGGCAGTTTCCCCAATCATTGGCTTCAGATATGGGCTGCCTTTGTATTTCGCCCGGTAAGCGTCATCGATCCGGCCATTGATTTCGCCGTTCACCGGCTCAAAAGAGACTTCTTTCGTCATGCCGGCTGCACTGATGCGGCCGGCTTTCTGCCGCAAGGCTGCCTGATACCAGCGAGAGTTTTGCCCGTTGTATGCGCGCACATACAGCGCATCATCCAGCACAACCGACCAAATCCAGGTCGGAGTTCCGTATGTCTTTCCGTCTTCGCGAAGGGGTGAAATGTGCAGATCGTCAGTCTCACCAATTTTGCGCAGTTCGTTTTTCGACCACGTACTCATTGCAGCTTCTCCTCCCTACTTCTTTCCATTTGGGTACAGCAGCGTCTTGATCGCACGGCGCTCATCCATCGCGCGGTAGCCTTCTGCCACCTGATCGAGGGGCAGAGTCAGGTCGAAAACCTTGCCGGGGTTGATCTTCTTGTTCCAGACCAGGTCGATCAGCTCAGGCAAATAGCGGCGCACGGGGGCTGGTCCACCGTGCAGATGGACATGAGAGAAGAACAATTGTTCGCCATCAAGAGAAACACCGTGCGGCACGCCGACGTATCCGACGTAGCCGCCCGGGCGCGTGGAATTGACCGCCTGCATCATCGACTCCGTCGTGCCAACGCATTCCAGCACCGAGTCGGCGCCGATTCCATGGGTCAGCTCCTTAATGCGAGCCACGCCCTTCTCTCCGCGCTCGGTCACGATGTCGGTGGCGCCGAATTCGCGTGCGAGTTTCTGCCGCGACTCATGCCGGCTCATCGCAATGATGCGCTCGGCTCCCATCCGCCGGGCGGAAAGCACACCGAGCAATCCGACTGCGCCGTCGCCGACGACCACCACTATCGAGCCCGGCTTCACGTTGGCGGCATCGGCGGCGAACCAGCCCGTGCCCAGCACGTCCGAGGTCGTCAGCAGGCTCGGCACGAGGTCGTCGGCTGGAACGCCTGGTGTGGGCACCAGCGTCCCGTCCGCCAGCGGCACGCGCAGCAAGGGCGCCTGTGCCCTCGTCATGAACTCACGATGCATGCACGAGGACTGGTAACCGTATTGGCAATGGGGACAGGTGTTGTCCGAGGTGGCAAATGAGCCGATCACGAATTGCCCCGGTTTCATGGACTTGACCGCGCTGCCGACCACCTCAACCACGCCGCAGTACTCGTGCCCCATAGGCGTCGGGCCGTTGATGGGCTGCAAGCCCCGGTACGGCCACAGGTCCGCCCCGCACACGCATGTCGCCGCAATGCGGATCACTGCATCAGTAGGTTCGATGATCTTCGGTATCTCACAATCTTGGAATCGAATGTCACGCGGTCCGTACAGAACAGCTCCATGCATACTCGATCTCCTTTCTCGCAGTTTCAACGATATGTCATGCGTTCCAGTTCTTCCGGGTAACGTGCGCCTTGGATGGTTATCTCGCTGGCGGCTCGGTCGATCTCGCGGAGATCATTGGGTGTGAGTTCGATTGCATCAGCCTCGTTGTTTTCTTCGACGCGCGCCAGTTTCGTAGTGCCCGGAATGGGAACGATCCACGGCTTCTGAGCCAGCAGCCAAGCGAGCGCGATCTGAGCCGGTGTAGCGCTCTTTCGCCTAGCGATTGCGCCGAGCAAATCGACCAGGGCCTGATTCACTTTTCGGGCTCCTGGCGCGAAACGTGGGATGCGGCTCCGCAAATCGTCGTTGCTAAATCGGGTTTCCTGGTTGATTTTCCCGGTGAGAAAGCCTTTGCCGAGCGGGCTGTACGGCACGAAGCCGATACCAAGTTCTTCGCACGTCGGAAGCACTTCCGTTTCCGGGCGTTTCCACCAGAGCGAGTACTCGCTTTGAACCGCTGTGACTGGTTGAACAGCGTGCGCTCGACGAATGGTTGGTGCGGCTGCTTCCGACATACCAAAGTGCTTGACCTTGCCTTGCTGAATCAGGTCCTTCACGGCTCCGGCTACGTCTTCTATGGCAACTTCCGGGTCAACGCGGTGCTGATAAAAGAGGTCAATCGCATCGACCCTCAGCCTCTTGAGTGATCCTTCGACGCCTCGTTTGATGTAGTCGGGCTGGCTACTGACGCCCACATTGCGGGGCTTGCCGTCAACTTCGTCGAACTTCCACCCGAATTTCGTCGCGATGACCACTTGTCCACGGAACGGGGCGAGAGCTTCGCCCACGAGTTCTTCATTTGCGTACGGGCCGTAAACCTGTGCTGTGTCAAAGAACGTGACACCGTGTTCGGCTGCTCCCCGTATGACAGAAATCATCTCCCTCTTGTCTCCGGCCGGACCGTAGCCAAAACTCATGCTCATGCAACCGAGCCCGATCGCTGAAACTTCCAGGCCGCTTTTGCCTAACTTGCGTTTTTGCATTGTGTCTCCCTCCTCGCGACATCTGCCAAGCCGCGCTCGATGTCGCGAAATTTCAGGGTATGCCCGAATTGTGTTTTTGAGTAGTATGTATAAAAGACAAAGGCTTGTGAGCGGGATTCACAAATGCTACGGAGCGATCTCAACATTCTTGCCGCGTTCCTGGCCACAGCGGAGGAGCGCAGTTTTACGAAGGCTGCCAAACGCTTGGGCGTCTCGCCCTCGGCCATGAGTCACGCGATCCGCGGCCTGGAGGAAGACATCGGGGTGCGTCTGCTCTCGCGAACGACACGGAGCGTTGCTCCCACGGAGGCCGGAGAGCAACTGCTCGCGCGGTTGCGCCCGGCGCTCACGGATGTGCAGGATGCCATGGACCAGCTCTCCGGCTTGCGCGACAAACCGGCTGGGCGCGTGCGCCTGCTTGTGCCGCGGCTTGCGGGAACCACCGTTCTCGGGCCGAAACTCGCGAAGTTTATTCGCGATTTTCCGGACGTCGTTCTCGACATCACGGCTGACGACAGCCGCCTCGACATCGTGGCGGGAGGTTTCGATGCAGGCATTCACTTCGGCGAATACATTCAAAAGGATATGATCGCGGTCCGTGTGTCCAAGGACCACCGGGCGGCCATCGTGGGCTCGCCCTCCTATTTCAAATCGCACCTCAAGCCTAAAACGCCGCACGATCTTCTTCAGCACCGCTGCATCAACTTCCGGCATGGCAGTGCCGGTGTTTACCGGTGGGAATTCGAGAAAGGCAAGAAATCCTTGTCTGTTGCCGTGAACGGACCCCTCGTCGTTGATGACGTGGAAACCTTGGTTCGTGCTGCAATTGACGGCGTCGGCCTTGCCTTCGTGTCCGACGAGCGTGTAGTACCGCAACTCACCAGCGGCGAACTCATCCGTGTGCTGGAAGATTGGTGCCAACCGTTCCCCGGTTTTTTCCTCTATTACCCGAGCCGCCGCCAGCAACCGGCTGCGCTTTCTGCTTTGATCGATGCTCTTCGGTTATAGGTTCATTTAGGCACGAGCGCAGGACCATAAGGAGCTGAACCGCACTGCTGGTGTATGACATCCGAGTCGGAGGTTACCCCGAGGGGGCACCATCCTCCCGGTCAGTCACGATCGACAGTGTGGCGTTTACCGATGACACTGCCGCGGATTCCGGGTAAAAAATCCCCTCCTAATCAGCGATTTTCAAGTGATCGATATTGCCACGAGCGGATTCGGCCCGAAAAGTCGCCTACCCATCGACAATCCTGGCGGCTGTTTGGATTTAGGCGTGGATGGGCGTTTTCCGTTCCGAATCATACGGAGTACCCACTTACCGTAGTTTCCGGGCGCGCCGTGGTCCGACCAGAACCTAGCCCGATGACACAATGGCCATTCCCAGACGGAGATTTCGGGAGAACCTCACGCCTGTGTTGCTGCTCAGCCACACAGTACTCAACTGCGTGCCCGTGCGGAGCCACGTCGGCTGCCGTTACCGGACGCCCTGTTTGAATGAATCAGGTGTCTCAATTCCCAGTTATATATCCGGCGCAAGGAAACGCAAAACCACTACAACGCTGTCAGCAGGCCGTGGCATAGGGGAAAGGAATTCGTTAACCCCTCTAAGCAAAGCTAGGAGCATGTCGTTGGCACTCAGCAGCTGTCGGTTATTCGCGACCAGTTCTCGCACGCGTGTTTCGCCCAAGAAACTTCCATACCTATCTCTCGCCTCCGTGACCTCGTCCGTAAACGTCACGACCCAGTCTCCCGCCGCGAGCTGCAGACTATCACTCTCAAAAGTCGCGTCCTTAAACAGGCCAATAGGGAAATTGGATTGCTCGATCGGGCTAACGTCACCGTTCGCCCTCACCAGTAGCGAGGGAGCGTTCCCCGCATTAAGATATTCGAATCGCCCAGAAGGCTCGAAAACGCTATAAATCAAGGCTGCGGATGTTTCAGGGCGTCCGCGCTCTAACAAAAACTCATTTGCCTGCTGGAATATCTCTGGAAGAGAAACGTCTGTACGGGCTATTGCACCGAATGCCGTTTGCAAGGCGGCGGCATAGCGAACGCTATCTAAGCCCCTGCCTGAAACATCAGCGATCGCAATCCCCATCCGACCACCTGCCAAAGGGATTATGTCGTAGTAAGTTGCAGTTGCTTCCGACTCAGAGGTCAAGGGAACTGCCGCGATATCGAAGTACTTTGACGGAGGGATGTGTGGTATTAGGTGTGCGGTTTGAATATTATTTACGGTCAAGTGCTTCAGTTCTGCTTGCGCCAGTGGCGGAGGCGCGAGTTCTGAACTGGGAGATACTTGCAGTCTGGTCACCGGACCACCGGTGAAGGCCTTTTCAGATATCCACTTCCCCATTTCTTCGGAGACGAAGACCGGTGCCTTGGTATCTCGACAGCACTCTTGAATCGCCGTCAGGAAGCTCTTTATGGCCGAGGAATCAGGACTCGCGAGCTCTGCAATTCGGATGCAGAATCCACGCCACTTACCCACGTCGTCGCCGTACTCGTACATAAGCTGTAAAGCGGCCAGGTATTCCGCCAAAGGATCAAGGGCATACTTTATACGGTCGCGCCCCGCCCCAATAACTTGCACGAGCCGCAAACGCTCATCAAGGTACTCGACTAGTCTTTCAGGCACCGCGTGCTGAGAGAATGCGTTGAGGACGTTGCTTAGACTTGCCGGTTTTGGCTGATACGTTTCTCTGAGGCATTCCCACGCAATCACCTTCGCCGCCTTGTGAACGGCGCGGTCGTTGGGGTCGCCTCCCCTAGCTCCCCGGTTCAGATTATTCAAATAGCTGAGTATAAGATCCGGGATGTTCCTTGGAATGTCCTGGTTGGAGTTATCTTCCTTTGAGGCAATCATGTAGTCCGCATAAAGCGTTGCGAATAGAACAGTACTGTCTCGGGTCGCCAGCATCGCCTGGAGTCTGTTGCGTGCACTTATGAATTCCGTGTCGTCGAATAGATGTCGCTTCCCCTTTTGCGCGAGATATGACTCCATGAAAGACAACAGACGATTTGCTTGAATTCGCATCGGTTGAATTGTGGTGACTGACGGGATGCCCATGAGTTCCTTGGTCCGCGAAGTCAGGACTAGACTGTTTGCAGGAAAATCAGCACTGGCCAATGGAATACCAGAGCGGGTCTCTTCATTCAACTCCGAAAAGCCGTCAACGACTACCAAGATCCGATTCCGTTTCAACAAGTGGAGTACCAGTTCTTGCGAGGGCGGGGTTTCTGTGTCCAACAGCGCGGTCAGCTTGTCGCGAACCGTTTTGACAAATGGGTGCGGGTCGCTGCCAGCATCGGAAGCAAAATCCTCCTCAATGAGAACCGGAATCATTGGACGTGTGCGAAGACGGTTGGATGCATTAAGATCCATTCCGCGCCAAGCAATTTGGCAGGCTAGGCTGGTCTTCCCAACACCCCCCTCACCCCAAATTAGGACTCGGCTAGAGGACGAAGAAAAGGCCGTTTGGAGTTGCTGTGGGGTTACTGATGGGAAGGCTTTACCATTGAAATACGCTGGCGCTTCGATGTAGATCTCTCGGTCTGTTACAATGGGGTTCTTTGCAAATCGCTCGCGGGCCGTTTCGATGTGACGACCTACCCATGCATCGAGCACCCTGTTGCGATAGTTGAAGAAGCCAACCAGAATGGCATATCGAATTGGGATTTCTAATCCCCCCAACCAGGCCGGCTTCAAGCTGGGTGAGCGCCCCAATTTCTCGTCAATCTTGAGAACAAGCAGTGGATGCTTCCACAGAAATACAGCCCAGCCAACAACCACAGCTAGGCATAGTGCAATCATTTCGGCATCCCGAGTGACCGGAAGTGGTGGGGGAAAGTGTCCGGCGGTAGTCCCGGTTTCCACGATATTGTTCATTGGGATTTGCCATGCGGCGAGCTCGCGGACTAGATCCCGGCTCTTCAGGTTAGTTGCGTAGGAATAGGAAGCTGATGTAGAGGTGTGCATCCCTATGAAGTATCCGCCGGAATCAAAGACTGGTGCCCCAGAATAACCCGCTACAAGAGAAGCATCCGCGGACGTGGTGAAGAGTTGGACATTGCCACCTGGACCGATTTCATTTTCGACCACACCGGCCCAGATACTCCAATCTCCAGCAGGGGGGTGACCAATCAGATGTATTGGAGTGTTGGAAACAGCGTCCTTCCAGGTCAACTTTGGTAGGTCAGGAGGCAGGTCGCAGATTGGTACTACGATGACGGTCAGGTCAAGTTCCCGATTTCCGAGCATAAGGGTTGAGCCCCTGAAGATGACCGGTCTCTTGTCGTATAGTTGGGCATCCACCGTGACCTCGGCTTGGTCGTCGATTTCCGTTGAAAAAAAGCTATGCCAAGGAGCTGCAAAGTAGCACTTTGTTTCAGCCCTGCCGACATAGATGCCTGCTGCAATGTTAGTTGATCCATCTTTCCGATATGTCTTCAACTTGGCGACCGCTGTTCTCTGCGCTTCAAGAGACGTGGTCTGGGCACTGGTAATGTCTACTCTCAAAAATGGGACGAAAACTACACAACAGATCAACAAATGGCCAGCTTGCTTCATTCTCGTGTGCTCCCTCGGACTATGAGCTCAGTTAGGCGTCGAAAGGTCGGAGGATGACACGGTTGCCTGCGCGATTCATCGGCAAGTATCACCCGTGCCTGCAACGTATATTGTTAGAATTGCTCAAGTATAGCTGATCAGGGGGGGTACAACAAATAGAATGGCAGGCTTTGACGGGGCTCCGATTCGAAAACCGGCCTTTTGAACTCTGAGGGGCGTTGGGAGCATGACGCTCCTTCAAATGTATAAGCTAGCCGAATGCCAAAAAATCGGGGTCGGGGGAGATATCACGTATAGGCCCTGCCGAATTGTCGCAGTCGGAAATCACCACCCAAGAGATCTCAGATAAATCTAATCGCTTGTCTCACCGCAACTTATTGCCGATCGGGAGGTTCCGCCGCTACCGGAGATTCGGCCTGAAAAGTCTTAGGGCTGTATCGGAAGCGCGCCGACTGGACCATCTCCGGTATAGCAGAGACGCCGCCCGGCGCGCTTTCGATACAGCGACTTGAACGGAGCCGCCCGTGTTTGCGGCGGACGCGGGCCTATTATGGGTTTTGAATGAGGTTGAGCGGACCGACCGCTGGATGGAGAGATAAGTGAAATGGCAGTCTGGGGGCGTGGAAGCGTGTGCCGGCGACCAATTCGGTATTTTTACGGGAGGGTGTGAAGGGACCGGCCGGGTAGGGAGGTGGTGTCGGCCTGCGAGGAGCCACACGAGAGCACGGGCGTGGTGGGCGGACGCGGTGTGATCGAATCGGAATGGCGTATTTCATGAGAGCCTCGGGAGAGTGGGCGGTGGAGAACGCAGGCACATTTCCGCCGCGGTGAGTCGCTCCAGAATAATCATGGGGCCGCCGCACTGGGGACAGGACCATGAGGAGGTAGAGGGCAGCGCGATTGACGAGCCTTCCTCATCCTCTGGCGGTAGTTCTGGGGTGGGAGGCAAGTCGGTCGGTCGTCCCAGGAACCGGAAGCAAAGTGGCAAGAGAGCCGCGCGCCGTCGGTGGGCCAGAAAGCCGAAGTGGCGGATGCGGACGAAGCCGGGGGGAAGCACGTGGAGCAGGAAGCGGCGCAAGAACTCCTCGACCGCCAGGGTCATCAGGCGCTGCTGGCTGCCATGAGCGGAGTCTCTCCAACGGAAGGTAACGTGTCTTCCTTCGAGGGAGACGAGGCGGTGATTGGAGATCGCCACGCGGTGGGTGTAACGGCCGAGATAACGGAGAACGTGTTCCGGACCACCGAAGGGCGGCTTGCAGTAGACCACCCAGTCCTGCCGGAAGAGCGGGCGGAGGAAAGAAGCGAAAGCCTTGGCTTCCGCGAGAAGCTTGAGGTCCCCGTAGAAGCCCAGTTGGCCGTCGTCGAAGGCCCGTTTGAGAGCGGCGACAAACTTACCACGGAAGACTCGCCCCAACACCTTGACGGGGAGGAAGAAGTGATAGCGTGAGTTGATCCAGCGTCGGTGATCGGGCGAGAGACCGCCGGCCGGAACCACACAATGCAGATGGGGATGGTGTTCGAGTTTCTGACTCCAGGTATGGAGCACGCTGAAGAAGCCGATTTCGGCGCCGAGATGACGGGGATCACGGGCGATTTCGAGCAGCGTTTGAGCACAGGTCCGGAACAAGAGATCGTAAATGACCTTCTTGTTCTGCAGGGCCAGCGGGGCGAGCCGACGAGGAAGGGTGAAGACGACATGGACGTAGGGGGTGGGCAAGAGTTCTCGGCGCCGCGCCTTCAGCCAACGGTCGCGAGCGGGGGCCTGACACTTGGGACAGTGTCGGTTCCGGCAGGAATTGTATGAGATGGCGCGATACCCGCCGCGGGAACACTTATCCCGATGTCCACCCAGGGCGGCAGTCCGGCAGCGCTCGATGGCCGCCAACACTTTCCGATGTTGGCCGGTGATCCAGCGACGACTCGCTTCGATGAATTGTTGCCCCGCCGCCCGGATGAGATCGGCCACCTCCAGCGGCGGCC
>Ga0326727_10011190_pt1 | contig 21021 bp, 18 predicted proteins | sample MB2enrmetagenome_FD_207643 | JGI IMG/M metagenome (GOLD analysis project Ga0326727, IMG submission 207643) | Lab enriched peat soil microbial communities from McLean, Ithaca, NY, United States - MB29MY | ecosystem: Environmental > Terrestrial > Soil > Wetlands > Peat | place: USA: New York...
GAGCCTGCCTCCGCTTCACCAGCCGGTTTCATCTTCACGCCAACCGGCTGCAACTGTAAACCTCATCCCTAGCCAGGTGGAGGACTTTTCGACCGGCGAAATGCGGAATTTTCAACCGGCGTTGACACGGTAGACGCAATGCGCCAGCGATCTGCTCTCGATCCGCGCGCGATCTTCGGCTCGTTTGGATTGAATTTATCTTGAGACCGGATGGGCCAAAAGGAGAGCCTAGCCGGGGGTGGCAACCCCCCACAAGCCACCCGGCCCGGTCGCGGCTCATGTCCAGCTCTGTGGATTTTCCACCAAAAAGAGCCTCACCGGATGCCCCAGGACGGGCCGCTGAGTCTGCGGTGGTAGTGTGTCCTGAGTGCGTTGCCGCTGTCAGGTTTGACCTTTGATCTGGCACAAGGCCTCTCGGGAACGAGGGGCTTCTGTGTGTTTATGTCTAGTGCCGAAGGTAATCGAATAGCACGAACGTACCGTGGAACTGGCAGTAGGTTCGTTCTATATTGTTGCGGTGGGAGCCAGATCTCCTTTTCGAGGATGGCTGTAGTATTTCCGTTGGCTCCCACGTCACAAGCGGGACGTAGACTTCGGTCATCAGAGAGGATCAAATGAATAATCTACTTCTGAATATGTACGCGAAACTCCAGAGCCTGAAAATCGGCGAAGAAGGTCAGGATTTGGTCGAGTATGCATTGCTGGTCGCCCTGATCGCACTTGTGTGTATCTCCGGCGTGAAATCGATCGCGACTGCGATCACCACCGTGTTCTCGAACATCAGCAGCTCGTTGGCGTAGTTCCGGCAGAGGATGGCCGATTCGCCACGCGCTCACGACTCGGGCTCAGGCGGTGGTGGCGGCCTTACACTGCGCGTCACCCCTGCGATGGGAGCGGGAGTGACCAATCACATTTGGGCAATAAACGAATTGCTCATTAATTAGAAATAGATGTGATTATCGGCTCTTGAAGGGGCTGTGCGTCTGGAGGCAGTGGAGGCGCCGGCTGAGACATTGAAACGAACACAGCGTTCGGCTCCATGAACGCGTTCTTCACCTCCTGAATAATTCCCCAATCCTGAGCCGCGGCGTAAACTGTCTACTCCATCTTTCGGGACTTTCGCGGCGATGACACGGGTTCAAATCCCGTCGGGGACGCCATCAAAGCAAACAACTTAGACGAACACGCTGCTTCGCGGGAGTGCTTCGGTGGCTCTGTGGTGACTAACCGCGGCTCACCGGCAACGGATTCAGGCAGCATCCCACCCAAAATTCCGTCCATTTTGCCCACGGCTCCGGCCATGTAGTCCGGGGGACCGCTCTGTCATACGCGGCGTCTTGAGGGCTAGCTCTGGCCCGCCGCATACAGGTCTACGCCTTGCATCACCAGCCAGCTCGCTTCCGTGTGGCGCATAGTGTGAAAACTGGCGTCCGGCCATCGGCGCACGCGGAGACAATCGTCGCGATGTCTAAGCGCCCTCGTATGGGCCATGAAGGTGGGCGGAGGCGCCACGATGCCGGAGGCTGCAGCAGCCTCCATCGCCAAGGAAATCGATGTCGCGGTAGTGGGCCTGCGTACGGCGATTGCGGCCATCACCGATGAAAACCTGCGCGACCAGGTGTCCGCCGAGCTGATGGACTTGACCTGGCGGTATCGAGTTAGGTGCCGCCTGGACCTTTAGGGGATGGATATACAACCAAAGTGTACTTGTTTCAAGGTTACTTTAGAGAGTAAGTGTTACTTTAGTGATCGAATGAGTACTTTGGTGATCGAATAAGTACTTTAGTGATTGGACAACAGTGGGCTGTTCCTGAGCTCGAACAAAGGAGAGAACACAAATGAGAGACACACTTCTGAAGATGTACGTGAAATTCCAGGGCCTGAAGAACGACGAAGGCCAGGATCTGGTTGAATATGCATTGCTGGTCGCCTTGGTCGCACTGGTGTGCGTGACCGGTGTCAACAATGTAGCCACCGCTGTCAACAGCGTATTCACCAACATCAGCTCGTCGCTGGCGTAGCCGAGGGATCAGGACCGGCGGCGAAGCGGCGAACGCGCAGGGCGACAAGATCTGTATCGCAGCTTCAATTCCTGCCCAGTCCTACAAAGCTTGATGACGAAGACGCGGGCCGCCGGCCCATAATGGCCTGCGCTGGACAGCAGCCGCACCACTGAAAGGACGGAAAACCATGAACCTGTTGATCGTTCTTGCATTCCCGGAAATTATCGCCCTCATCGTCATCATGTGCGTCTACTCCAAGCAGATGTACTGCGGTACGGAAGAATGGAACTGACCGCGGCACGCCTTGCCGAATGCAAAAGTCGCCGCATCGTGGAATTCTCCGAAACCGCGCGCATGAGCGTGAAATAGGTTCGCTTTGCTGTGCGGTGATCAGCGTGCATGTTTTCCGGCGGAATCCGGCCGTGCTACATAGTGCGCGCACGTAACGGTTGAGGCTTTACCAGATAATTACTGCCCGCTATTTCGGCGGCGCCGAAGCAGCGGCTAGAGCGTCGCCCGCCGGCGGCCGGGCCACTTCATAGCGCTGCAGCTTGTAGAAGATCGGCGTCAACTCGAACGGCATCTTTTCGCTGGCTCTCATCGGCGCATACCGTGTGGCGTTGAGCATGTGCACCGTGTCATCCCAGGGATCCGCCTTGAGCCAGCTTCCCAGCGGCAGCGCAGCCGCTTGGCGCAGGTCGTCCCAGTTCAGGTCGGCAGCCATGTTTTCCAGGTCGGCCATCCACAGCGTGCCATCGGGCTTGATGAGCGAATCGCCAAGTACGGGGGTATTCAGCGCTTTCAGGACTTTGGCCCGGTCAGCCAACTGTTTGTAGTACAGGCCGGCGTTCGCCAGCTTGTCCTTGTACATGGAGTTCTGGAGATACTCCATAGCCCTCCTGGCGGCCGTTCCGTTGTCCACACCCGAGTGGTTCATGTTGATTCTCTGGAAAGTGGTCTCGTCGGAGAAAAGCAAACGATCGTCGAAGGCGTGGCGCGTTTCGATGTGGTGACCCATGGCGATATGCGCCAGCTCCATGGCGACCACGGAGGCTATCGCTTCCTCGCTGGGCAGGCTGTCGACCAGCCCCTTGCTGATGAGGATGGTATTGCCTATGGTAGTGGCTTCGATGGTATCGGTCAGTAGAATGCGCGTATGAATCGGGTCAGAGAAGTCAAGATGATTGGGAACCGCCAGGTTGATCACAATCTGGTCCAGGACCTTGTTTTCATAGCCGCCCGGGTGCAGCGGCGCCACCAGGCCGGCTTCCACCAGGCGGTCGATCACGTAGTTATCGGCTGGGGTAACCCACATTCGCGAAGCCTGCAGCGGGCTCACATCCTGCGAGTCGTCGCTCTTGTCCGCGGCGTTATCCCCCTTCACGCTCACGTTCTCGCTGTCGCGCGTGGGCAGCTTGAGCGAGTAGCCCCAGAAGTGCGTCTGCGCCTTCAGGCCTGCTGACTTGTCGGTCTCGGTGCGCTGCGTCTCTTCCACGTACACCGCCACCGGCAGCCAGAGCCCCGGCTGCACATTGGTCCGCCAGCTGTCGAAGTGGCAGTAGTGCTTCAACGAATCCTCTGCGGTGGCGCCTGTGTAGGTGCCGTTGAAGCGCACCACGTTGCCGCCTTCATCCTCAATCCAGATGAGCCCATAGAACCGGCCCATACCCTTCACGTCTGCCTTCGGATGCACGTCAAAGACCCAGGTGCGCACCGAGCCCAGCAGCTCACGGCGCACAAAGCTGAAGTCGTAGTGCTGCTGGTCGAAGCCGGCGGGGTCAAGAAACATCATCTGCATGAAGCCGGTCGGGGAGTAGGTGAAGTGCCTGTCGAGCCCCAGGGCCTTGGATAGCGCAGTAATGGCCCCGAAGGAGCCCTTGAAGAAACCCTGCTTGGCTTCCTCTTTGGACTGATACCTTTTGGCGAAGAACCCCTTTCCAAAATCCACGCGACTCAGCATGTAGTGGTCGTCCACCGGCACTTCGTAGAGCTTCACGTCCGGCTGCGTTTCCTGGATGTACGTTTCCACCAGCGGCGTGCGCAGTTGGATGTTCTCGATCAGTACCTTCTCCTGCGCGATGGCCTTTTGAACCAGTGCGGCCTGCTCGGCGGTGAGTTTGCCTGCCTGCCCGTCCTTCGCTTCCTTCTTTGCGTAGGCGCAGGCAATACCAATGGTGAGAAGCAGGAAGGTTAGGGGAATCTTCCGAATCGTCATGTGCAACTCCTGATTGAGTTCTTTCCGGCTTCCCTTTCACCCGCCGCGCCTTGCGCTACACGGCGGCTGCGTTCGAGCAACATCGATCCGTGCACAAGTCTGATGCTACGTCAATTGAAACAACGCGATGGCGATGATTTCCAGCAGGTACCGAGGAAGATAACGGCCCTTCACCGGGAATCGCGAGGCGGGCTCGGCTCGCAAGATCGGAAAAACACATTTGGCGGAACGGTCCCAAAGTTCCGTGACCGAAACGTGACTATCCGGCCGAAACCGGCTCCCACCGCCCTTCACAGGCCAGCATCCCCGCAAAACCAAACCCCGCCGATGGACTGGCGAGGTTCGCACGATTGATCTCTTGAAGAATTCATATCCATCTGTCTTTTTCTTGCGCTATACTTACGGCGTTTCAGGAAAGAGCGTGTGCTGCAACGCAGGCGCCCTTGATTTTCCCCAGTTCCCTGGGCCCTCGTCTCGCTTATTCCCCATTTCTGGCGTTCATTTTCGAGGAGGTTGAATCCATGAATGCGAGATCCCCCGTCTCAAGTTTCACGCCGTTTCTTGTCCGCACGCTCAAAGCCGGGATGGCTGTTCTTCTGGCCGGTTTGGCGGCCCAGGGCGCCGCCGGGCAAACCAAGACACCGGCCTCCGCCGAGATCATTCCGTGGAAGTCGTCGGGAAGCGTTTTCTACATTAACGGACCCCTTCGCTTCAACCTGGGCTTCTTCGATCAGAAGGGCACGCCGAGGGTAGCGGAGATTGGGTCGCTCACAGCGGATCAGCTTGCCAGCCTGCCCCCCACGGTGACTCAGGCAAAAGACAACCCAGTGTTCCGAACCGGCTACTTCGACTCGCTGTGGAGCGCGATGAGGGCGAGCGTTTGCCAGGACGTGCAGAATGCAATTTCCAAACTGGTAGTCTCCAATGGCAACACGCCCTATGACTTTCAGCCCTGCATCATGAACAAGAAGGGCTGGCTGAGCGTTAACTTCCAGGAGACCTGGACGAACAGTGCGCTCGAGACCGTGAACGGACGGCGGGTCCGCTTCATCTACCAGGCGCCACTGAATGGAATCATCTTCTGGGTGACTTCGGCGCACACCTGCCACCACGGTGGCCCTTGCTCGCCGTTCCAGCCGGAAGATCCCGTCTACTCGTATGTCTTCGAAGTGAACATCGTCGTCACCTGCACCTCGACGCAGCCGAATGCGACCGAATTCACGCTGCCGGTTACGTGCACCAACGATTCGCAACTCGTTGGCGATGGCCTGTTGGGCGGCGATGTTACGGGCGCGCTGAATGCCGCCCTGGCGCAATGGGCAACGCAGACAATTGGCGAAGCCGCAAGCGTAGGAGTGAGCGGAGGCGGCTCGTTGCCTGAAGCTGCGGCGGCTTTCATCGCCAAAGGCCTCGATGTGGCGGCGGTGAGCTTAGGGACGGCGATTGCTGCCATAGGCGATGAGCACTTGCGCGATCAGGTGTCAGCCGAGCTGATGGGTTTTGTGGGCTCTCAAACCCTCGCTTCCAACAGCACGAACGTCACCAACGATCTCAACTCGTTGTTCAAGGATCTTTACCCAGCTTGGCTGGGCGGGTTGCGGCCGTTTGCGATCGCCATTGCCGTTGAAAAACCGGATATCGATCTCGATTTAGGGCTGGTGTATCCGCTGCCCGCCAGGCCGCAAATCGAAAACAAGACGGCTGCCAACAACGTCAGCCTTTTTGCGCCCACCCTTGCGGTGTCGCAGCCCGAAGTTGTGGCCGGCCAGGTGCTGCCCGTGACCGCGACCTTTTTCAAGGGCAACTATGTGAATGCGCTCACCGTGGCCTGGAACAAAACGGTGCTGGGACCTACAACTTCGCACATTACCTGGGGCCCTCCGCCGCAGACCATCACCACCTCTGCGCTCACCTTCGATGCCACGAACCTGAAGCCGGCGACGGGGTACGAATTTTATGTGCAGGAATGCGATGCGATCACGTGCGCGCCGACGAGCGAATTGCTGAAGACGACTACTGAGGCGGCGGGCACCGGCGACATCACGTTCTGGCTCGACAACAACACCGCGCAAAAGCTGGGAGGCACTCAGGTGGCCGCAGCGGGTGGATCGTTTCAGACCAACGTGCTGATCCCGGCCGCGACTACGCCGGGCGTGCATCTGCTTCATGCCGGCGGTTTGAACAGCCCCACCGCAACGGCCACCATCACCGTGTGCCAGGTGGGCGGCTGTGGCCCCAGCGTCGCGGTGGTGAATACCTCAAACGGCACTTTGTATCCGCCGGGATCGGTGGTCGAGGTGGGGCTGCCGGTGGTGTTGCGTGGCTCAAAGTTCACGCCCGGCAACTCGGCGTGGATTTGGGTAGATAGCATTCAGGGGACTAAGGCAGGTGCCGCATCGGTAGGGCCGCTGGGCAACTTCCAGGCGAATTTCACGATGCCGATGGTCGCGCCGGGGCCGCATAAGCTGCTTGCCGTGGAACTGAAACCGGGAACGAAGCCGCCCCCTACACCCAAAGGGAAAACGCCAGTGTTCCCTCCCCAGGATTTCGTTTCCGCGGCCGTGGCAGTTTACGTGCAAGCGCAGGCGCAATAACAATAGGAGGAGATGCTGCGCTGAGTCAGGATTTGCGATTTCGTGAATTCGGCCGCAACGAAAATGACCTCTCATCCTCGAGAGGTCAAGCCGTCAAACGCGTTGTTCTCGGCCCGGAATCTGGAGCCGACGGTCAGACTTGAACTGACGACCTGCTGATTACGAATCAGCTGCTCTACCAACTGAGCTACGTCGGCCTGCATGATCGATTGTATCGTTGCCACAGATGAAGGTAAAGGCGCGCAGCCTATCGGGGGCGGCGCTAACGCGAAATCACAGAAGGCGTGTCTGGGAACCGATGCGGCTAAATCGCCGCGACTCCGGGGAGCGGCGGCCTTGTGCAGAATCTGCCAGGATACAGTGTCTGCGGTTTCGCCTTATACTGCTGCTCATGCAAGCTGACCCGATGCTGGAATGGCGCAGGCTTTCCGAGCATTACCGCGAGATGAGCGACGGCGAGCTCTACGAGCTGGTCGACGATTTTGGCAATTTGACCGATACCGCGCAGCAGGTGTTGCACAGCGAGATGAAAAGCCGCGGGCTGGGCGAGACGCAGGCGCCGCAAGGCGCGCCGCCATCGAATGTGCCGCCCGCGCCAGCCAACGTCCGCATAGAACCTGAACGGATTCCCGACAATCCCGCCATTCCCCTCGGGTATCTTGGCCGCATGCCGCAGATCGTGCCCGATGCGCCGGACGTCGATGCGGACGACGAAGGCCCGCATGAATACACATGGAAGACGGTCCTGTGCGACTGCGATACAAACGAACAAGCAAAGGAACTGTCTGCGGCCTTGCGGCAAGCCGGACTCGACAGCTGGATTCAGCAATCGATTGAGTTCGGCCGGCGTGATGCGCGCGTGCTTGTCGCAGCAGATCAGCTCGAGCAGGCGCGCGCGATTGCAGCGAATCCGATTCCGCAGGAGACCGCCGACGAATCGAAGGAAGAAGTTCCCGAGTTCGTCGAACCCAAATGCCCAAAATGCGGATCGGATGACGTGGTGCTCGAAGGTGTGGATCCCGAAAACCAGTGGCGATGCGAACACTGCGACGCGCAGTGGACCGAATCGGCAGGGAGTGAGGACGAGGAAGCACCAAAAGCAGGGTGAATTGCCCTCTAAAAACGGAAAGAGCCGCCCGGCAATAGGCAGCTCTCTCCTCAGGGAGAATAGTTCCAACGGAGGCAAACCCATCAGAACTTTCTGGCTGCATACTAGGTTCGGGGGAAAGCGGTGTCAAGGGAAATGTTTGCAAAAATAAGTTACTTTGTTTCAATCGTTTAACATAGCGCGCATAGGCATCAAGGCGGATCGGTCTTCGCCTTTGGTTCGCCCGACTTCCTCCGTCAATTGCAGAGATTTCGCCCTGTTTTTTCGGGTTTATGCCCCGATTTCCACAGGCAGCCCCGACGTTAACCCTTCGGATGCGACCGTTCACTTACTTCGATGACCTCGATTCTTTCAACCCATTTTTCCTTGAGATCGAGATGAATGAACTCCGCGTCGTAGACCGAGGAGGCCGGTTTGCCTCTCGCAATGCGGTAAAGAGCCCTGCCGCCGCCAAAGAATCCGCCCAGGAGGATCGCAGCGCCTCCCCCGATGACGCACAGCACGGCAATGCCGAGCAGCAGCTTGCCGGTCTTCTCCACCTCCGACTCCTCTGGCTCCGGAATCGCGGTTAGGTTTGCCTCGTAATGCACTGATTCCAGCAACCGGTGGCTGTCGTCGGGAATGGCGTCGCCGCTCACGACCGCGACCAGCGGCCCGCTGTGGCGCACCTCGAGCGATGCCAGGTCGGAGTCGGTCAGCGGCTTGGGCCAAGGCGGCTGTGCCTGGCTGCCGGCCTTCAGATAAGCGCGAATCGCGGCTTCCTGCGCCTGGGCGATCTGCGGTGTGGGGTAGTCGATGATGGTGAGCGTCGCCGGGCCTGAAACCAGCGAGTAGTTGGCGGTCACGGTCTCGGCGCCCTTGTCGAAGGCCACAAGCGACGGCGGCAGAACGCCGCCAGCTCCCGCGTACCCTGCCGGCCCCTCCGCGTAGTGTGTGCTCTGTCCGTCGAGCGACGCCTGGGGCAGGCTGGCCAGAATGGGCGGCGTCAAGGCGCGGTTTCCGGTGGACGCCGGCAACTGACGGGCGATCTCGCGCATCTCTCCGGCTGACATGGGCCCGACGCGCGAAAACGTCGCATCCACCACCGTCGTTCCTGTCCAGAAGAGCACTCGATTGTGGTCTGACGCTGCTCCCGTGCCGATAGCTTCCTTTGGCCAGCCATTCTGCCGGTAATAGGTGTACGCCCCGTAGGCCCCACTCGCGTCGTCGAAGCTCAGCGCGCGCATTGTCAGCGTCTCGCCCTCGCGTTTGTAGTTGGCCGCGAGGCCCATGGTGAATCGGTATTCCTTGAGGGCCGCGGCATTGGCCGGATCGGCCTGCGTAGGATCGGACAGCACCTTGGATGGCTCCGCCGCCACCCACCCGTCAAACGCGTCGGGCAGCAGCGCCTTCGGCGAGGGCGGCAGCGTGATCATCGTGGCCGACCGCCTTTCCGCCGGCGTGGGTTGTTCTGCCTGGCCAAAGGCCCAGGCCGCGCCGCAGCCCAGCGCCACGGAAACAGCCGGAATTGCCATCCAACGCTTCAAGAAAACTCCCCCATTCCTTGGGTGCGTGTCCAGTTTCTCGAACCCCGCCCTAACCTTCAGGGTACACGCTTGCGCCGCGCCCTTGTCTTGTAGCGCCGTTCTCCAAACCGGCTGTCGTGCGGACTCCAGTCCCGCACATGCTGCACACCCCGCCTTATCCTCGCCAAAAGGACGCCGGGAAGGTTCCCGCGTCACTCCTCCGCGCCCTGCCACGGGCTCAGGCGCGGCAGCCAGCGTGGTACATGGCGCTTGAAGCGCAGATACTCTTCGCCGTAGCGCCGTGTGAGGGTGCGCTCCTCGTAGAGGCAGACAAAGAGGTGAAAGCCGAGACACATCAGGACCATAAAGACGGCCATTGCGCGGCTGCGGAAGAGAATCGTCTCACCTGCCAGGGCCACCAGAACGCCCACGTACATCGGGTTGCGCACATGCCGATAGAATCCGCTCACCACCAGATGCTCGGTGGGTACCGTGGGCATCAGCGTTCCCCGGCCTACACGGATGAAACGGCTGATGGACTCGAGGGCGGGCGCGACTCCAAGGGCAATCAGTATTGCCGCCAGCGCCATCTGCCACCACGGCTCCCCGGCGGGAACGCGGAAGCGCGTAATCCAAAACGGCACATAGACCAACCCGATTGCCGGCCCGCCAAAGACGGTGAACAGGATTGAGACGACGACGCTGCGGCGAAACGTGGCCATGGCGATCAGATTTTGGTGAGGCTCTACCCTTTATACGCACCCAATGCGCTCGGCGTTTCACCGCTCGCCGCGAAAAATCGTTGCGCCCACCACGCATCGAAGGCAGCCAGCGCCCGCTCGCACTGGATGCGATGTCGCTCCTTTTTGTCGCGGATCTTCTTGCGCACATCCTCTTCGAGCGGCTCCAGCAGGTCGAAGGTGATGTTGGCGGGCTGAAAGTTCTTTTGATCTGCGTGCGTGATGTAGTGAACCAGCGAGCCGAGGGCCGTGACGCGGGGAACAGGAGTGGGCTCCTCGCCGCGCACGAGCGCAGCAGCGTAGGCGCCCGCCAGCATGCCTGTAGCGATGGACTCGGTGTAGCCCTCGACGCCACAGATCTGGCCGGCAAAGAGGATGGTTGGCGGGGGTTGCTTTCCCACCCTTTTCGCATCCGCACGTGCGGACGCGGAAAGGACGGGGCGCTCAGCTTTTGATGAGAGGCGCAGCGTTTCGTCCAGCAGCGCCGGCGCGCAGATGTACGTGTTGCGGTGAATCTGCCCGTAGCGCAGAAAGCGCGCGTTTTCGAGTCCCGGAATCAGCCGCAGCACACGCGCCTGCTCGTCGAACTTCAAATGGTTCTGAAAACCCACCAGATTGTAGCTGTCGGCGCGGAGGTTCTCCTTGCGCAGTTGTACCACGGCCCAGGGGTTCTTGCCGGTGCGCGGGTCGCGCAGGCCCACGGGTTTCATGGGCCCAAAGCGCAGCGTGTCGCGCCCGCGCGTGGCGAGCACTTCAATGGGCAGGCAGCCCTCGAAGTATTCCATCCTCTCCCAGTCTTTGCTCTCGGCAGCCTCGGCCGCAAGCAGCGCGTCGTAGAAACGTTTGTACTCGGCGCGTTCCATGGGACAGTTGATGTAGTCGGCCGTCCCCTTATCCCAGCGCGCGGCAAAGTAGACGCGGCTCATGTCGATGGATTCGGCATCGACGATGGGCGAGATGGAGTCGTAAAAGGCGAGATGGCCAGCGCCGGTAATGCGCTCAATCTCGGCGCAGAGAGAGTCTGACGTGAGAGGTCCGGTAGCGACCACAATCAATGCGGTTTCCGGATCGGGCGGTTCCAGGCGGGTAACTTCTTCGCGGACCACGCGAATGGCCGGCTCCGCAGCGATCGCCTCACCAATCCGCCGCGAAAACTCCGCCCGATCGACGGCGAGCGCATGGCCTGCGGGGACGGCTGTCTCGTCGGCGATGCGCAAAAGAGCAGAGCCCGCGCGCCGCATCTCTTGTTTTAAGAGCCAGGGTGCGGTGTGGGGCGATTCGCTCTTGAGCGAGTTGGAACAGACCAGCTCGCCGAAGCCGGTGGTCTGGTGCGCAGGCGTCAGGCGCGGTTTTCCGTCCACCACCGCGCGCATCTCGTAGAGATCTACTTGGCAGCCGAGCCGGGCCGCGGTCAGCGCCGCTTCCGACCCTGCCAGCCCGCCGCCAATCACACCAATCCTCACGGCGCGGCCTCCGCTCGAATCGCCTGCTCTGCGGTCTCCTCAGCCCGGATTCCCGTGCCCTCCGCCAACCGCGTCAGCGCCTCCCCGCCCAGGCGCACATTGCGCCATTCATCCAGGAATTCAGCGCCCATGGCACGGTAGAAATCGATCGCCGGCGTGTTCCAGTCCAAAACCTCCCACTGCAGGCGCTGGCAGCCCTTCTCGACCGCGACGGCAGCCACCTGTTTGAGCAGCGCCTTGCCGATTCCCAGGCCGCGTAACTCCGGCAGCACAAAGAGGTCTTCGAGATAGATGCCGGGCCGTCCCATCCACGTGGAGTAGTTGAAAAAGTACAGGGCGAAACCGGCAGGCCGGCCGTCGTGCTCGGCAATCATGCACTGGTAGAAGGGGTTAGGGCCGAATCCGTCGCGCACCAGGCCCTCCTCGGTCGCAACCACAGCGTCAGGAGCCCGCTCAAAGATCGCCAGCGCGCGAATAAAGGCCAGAATCTGTGCGGCATCTGCCGCGGTTGCCGTCCGAATCACCGTTCCCATACTCCGATTTTAGTGTGTGATACAGGCCACAAACGCAGTCGTGCCGGCCGCACTACCATGACAGTGGCAATCCAGGCAGCGCTAGGTTCTTTCACCGGGAGACAGGCAACTCGCAGGTGGGGCTCCACGTCCACAAAGCAGTGCGATGTCGGCGCCCCGCCTCACAGCGCGGATACAACGGCTACACCCCTCTTGTGCAGGGTGCTGCATTGGATTTAACGTTGATTTTGCTGGAAAATGCGCTCTGCCGATGGGCGCCTGAGGATTTAATTTTTTTCGAGCCTGCGGGCAGCATTCTTCCCGCCGCTCCTAAGGAGAAAATATGAAACGCACTCATTCACTTTGGCTGGCTATCGCTACCGCGGCGGGTCTGCTGGCATTGGCTATCGCGCCCGCACCTGCGCAGCAGCCGGTCGCTGCAAACATGGGCACGATTCACGGGCGCATCATTAACCCTACCGGGCAACCCCAGGGAGGCGGCACGGTGAATCTCTCCACCGATGGCGGCACGACCTTCAAGTACACCTTCCTGGTGGATGACACCGGCTCCTACACCGGTCAAGCGGCTCCTGGAACCTATATGTTGGTCTATCGCGCGGCCGATACCCCGAAGGGCCAGATGGTCGACTCCATTCGCGGCATCAAGATCGTGGCCGGAGTGGATTTGGCGCAGGACGACGATATGTCGCGTCAGGAATATCTTGACAAGATGACTCCGGAGCAGAAGAAGCAGCTTGAGGAACTGAAAAAGACCAACGCCGAGGCCATCAAGGCCAATTCGGTGATCAACCAGTTGAACGCCGACCTGAAGATCGTCAACCAGGACAAGAAAGACATCGACGGCGCAATGGCAACCGCGACGCAGGCTTTGGGCGCGACGGCTACAAAGACCGACATTGCTGCCAAGGCGGCCGAGATTAAAACCGCCAAGTATACCGACATCGAAAGCCTGATGACCAAGGATACGGGGCTCAAGCCGGACGAGGCTTTGCTGTGGGTTAACCTTGGGTTCGGGCAGGCCGGGCTGAAGCAGTACGACGATGCCATCACGTCGTATAAGAAAGCAGTGGATCTGGAGACGGCTGCAAAAAAGCCGCGCCCGCAGGTAATCGGCATCGCCGATGCCGGGCTGGGTGAAGTGTATGCGCGCACCGGCAAAGTTCCTGAGGCGAACGCGGCCTACGACGCCTCCGCAACGGCCGATCCCGCCAATGCGGCCCTGAATCTGAGGAATGAAGCGATCATCTTCTTCCAAGAGGGCAACAGCGCCGCGCAAGTGGCCGCTGCGGACAAGGCCATCAAGATCGATCCCAACCAGGCCCTCCTTTACTACATCAAGGGCCAGGGACTGATCCAGAGCGCTACCATCGATCCCACAACGCATCGCATCGTTTTGCCTCCCGATTGCACCGCAGCGTACGAGAAGTACCTGGAGTTGGCTCCGAACGGCCAATTCGCCAACGAAGTGGCGGGCATTCTGCAGCAGGCGGGAGAAAAGGTTAGTTCGGCTTACAAGGCGCCCAAGTCCCATTAGACTGGCTGCCGGTTTTGCTCATGGAAGGGCGTCCGTCGCGCCTGCTCGCAGTAGCGGGGCGGACGCCCTTCTTGTTGAGTGCGGCGGGCGCACTCCGGTCCTCCAGTCCGCTCGGAACCCTCTATAATCCGTTGCATGATTCGTGCCGCGATGTTTCGCCTGTTCGCCGTCGCAGGCCTGCTCACCTTCGCCGTCGCGCCCACGCTTGCGCAGCAGCCTCCCACCGCTGACATGGGCAGGATTCACGGCCGCGTGATCAATCCGGTCGGGCTGCCGCAGAACAACGGCACAGTCAGCCTCTCCACCGACGGCGGCGTGATCTTGACATACACCTTTCCCGTCTCTGCCACGGGAGAATACTCCGGAGAAGCGCCTCCGGCAGAGTACACAGTCGTCTACCGCGCCCCCGATACGCCGGAGGGGAAGATGGTCGATTCCATCTCCGGCGTCGAAATCGTGGCCGGGCAGGATACAACGCAGGACATAGATATGACGCGTCAGGCGTTCATAGATCGCCTGTCGCCGGAACAGCAAAAGCAAGTGCAGGCGATGAGGGAAGCCAATGCCGCAACGATCACCGCGAATAAGACTCTTACGGCCTTGAACGCCGATCTTCAGGTCGTGAACCAGGACTTCCATGACGCGGAGAATGCGCGCGCGACAGCAACCCAGACCTTGAGGGCGACAGCAAGCAAGGCGGACATCGATGCCATGACCGCTGAGATCGCGAACACCAAGTACTCAGAGATCGAAACTCTCATGACCAAAGATGTCGCCGTCGATCCTTCCGAACCCGTCCTGTGGCTCCATCTGGCGCAGGCCGAGGTTGGCCTGAAGAATTATCTTGACGCGGAAACGAACTACAAGAAGGTTCTCGATCTTGGATCCAAAAGCGGGAGGCCGGAGCCGGAGATCATGGGTGCAGCCAATGCCGGCCTGGGCGAGGTTTATGCACGCACGTTCATGGTTGACGAAGCGAATGCGGCATTTGACGCCGCCGCCAGGGCCGACCCCGCCAGAGCAGCTAGCTACCTCAAGAATCAAGCCATGATCTTCTTCCAGGAGAAGAATGTCCCCGCGCAGTTGGATGCCGCCGATGAGGCAATCAAGGCCGATCCCAATCAGGCCATCCTCTATTACATAAAGGCTCAGGGACTCGCTGAGAAAGCCATTGTCGATCCAAAGACGAACAAAATCCATCTCCCTCCGGATTGCGCCGCAGCTTATCGGAAGTACCTGGAACTGGACCCGGGCGGCCAATTCGCCGCCGAAGTTACGAGCATTCTGCAACGGGCAGGAGAACCAGTCAGTTCCTCAGGCGCAGCCCTCAGAAATTAACTCGGCAGCTTGCCGAAATCGACTGCGTCGGCCGCTGCATGTAACTCCTTTGTCTGTATCCTTCTGGCTGATGGTTCGCAGAAATCCTCGCGCTGCCTAGAGCAAAACCAGAGATGCTGTAACCCGAAGCCGCTGCACTTAAGTCGCCGCGGCCGGCCCCAAGGAGCGGCGACCTTCAAAAAAAGCTGCATAGGGCACACCTTCTCTGGTTTTGCCGTAGAGCAGAACCAGAATAGCTGTCTCCGATGGCTCGCCCCCTGGGTGGCTCGCCGCGGCAAGCCACCCTGCAGGCTCTTTGCAAGGGCACGAGAATTCTGGTTCGGCCCCAACCCTCTACAATCCATTGCAGGAGTCCTGCCTTGCCCAGCCCCGATCTTCTGAGTTTTGACGAGGCGTCCGCTCTGGTGGCGGCATACACCGCACAACGGACACGTTTCCGGCCCTCTGTGGAGTGTGTCGAGCTTGCGCGCGCAGCCGGGCGTGTGCTGGCGCGGCCTCTCCGTGCCGACAGCGACCAACCGCCCTTTGCGCGCTCCACCCGCGACGGCTTTGCCTGCCGGGCTGCGGAGGCCTCTCGGCACCGGCCGCTCGCCGTGGCCGGCTTGACCCGCGCCGGACAAGCCCCGTCCGGCCCGCTGCCGCCCGGAGCGGCATGGGAGATCATGACCGGCGCTCCTGTTCCTGCCGGCGCCGATGCCGTGATGATGCTGGAGCACGTCGAGGCCGGCAGCGGTCCCTCAGCGCGAACGGTTCGGCTGCTGCCGCCCCGCACCGTCGAAAAGGGCGAAAACATCGTGGCGCGGGGAGCGCAGGCGCGCAAAGGCGATCAGCTGTTGCCCGTGGGAACCGCGATCGGGCCGGCGCAGGTGGCTCTGGCAGCGGCCTGCGGTTGCGCGGAGCTCCCGGTCTTCGTTCGCCCCTGCGTGGCCATTCTCGCCACCGGAGACGAACTTGTGCCCATCCGGTCTTCGCCAGGTCCCGCACAGATTCGCAACTCCAACGCTCCCATGCTGGCCTCGATGGTGGCTGCGGCCGGGGGCGAGCCGTGGGTTCTGCCCGTAGCGCGAGACACAGCCAAAGCGCTCGACGCGGCGCTCGCCAAGGCGGCTCGAGCTGATCTGCTGCTCATCACGGGCGGCGTCTCCGCGGGCAAATTCGATCTCGTCGAGCCGGCTCTCGCCCGCGCAGGCGCCCGCTTTCACTTCACCGGCGTGCGCATCCAGCCCGGCAAACCAACAGTCTTCGGTGAGCGGCGTCGAATCGCAAAGAACACAAACCAAAACCGCCGCTCCATGCAATGGGTCTTCGGCCTTCCCGGCAACCCTGTCTCATCCGCTGCTACGTTCCTGCTCTTTGCCGCGCCGGTGCTGGGCGTGCTGGCCGGCCGCCTCGTCTCCGGCCCGCGCTTCGCCCTGGCGCGCCTGGCCGCGGATGTGAAAGCCAAGCCCGGCCTCACCCGCTTTCTGCCCGCCGCGTGCGATTTTGCCGGCCCGGAGCCTCAAGTTGCGCTCGTTTCCTGGCAAGGCTCGGGCGACCAAGCCGCTATGGCCCGGGCAAATTGTTTCCTGGTCGTGCCTGAAGAGGCCGGTCGCCTTCACGCGGGCAAAACGGTCCGCATTCTGCTTCTCTGAGGAGTCCTATGCCTTCGCCCTCGAAACTTTCGCACTTCGATGAAGCCGGCCAAGCTACAATGGTCGACGTCGGCGGCAAGCAGCCCACCCGGCGCACCGCAACCGCCTCGGCCTTCGTCGAGCTTTCCGCTGCCGTGCTCGCGGCTCTACCTGCAAACCCCAAGGGCAATCCGCTCGAGGTCGCTCGCTTCGCCGGCATCCAGGCAGCCAAACGCACCGCCGATCTCATCCCCATGTGCCATCCATTGGCGCTCACCCACGTCGATGTGCAGGCGGAGATTGTCGCGGGCGGCGTGCGCATTACGGCCACTGCAGCCACCACAGGCCCCACTGGCGTCGAGATGGAGGCTCTCACCGCCGCCGCCGTCGCCGCGCTTACTGTCTACGACATGACCAAAGCTCTCGACAAGGCCATCGTCATCCGCGAAGTCCGCCTCGAATCCAAATCCGGCGGCAAGAGCGGAGACTTCACAAGAGATGTGAGGTAGGGTTAGTGTCTCAATTTGAAGCCGCCGCGCCAGGGCACGACTTCCGCGCCGGAGGCGCAGTGTTCCTTAGCCCCGCGCTTCAGCGTGGGGAGCGCGGAATCTCTGAAAATAGAAGTCCCGTAGGGACGGCGCCAGGTGGCCTTGTGTCAGGGCATAACTGGCAGGTCAGGGATTTTGACCCCGACAGCCGAAAATGGCACAAAAGGCTGGTGGTTTAGCCCTTGCGGGACCTCGACCGAGCGATGCTGAATCATTTTTGACGAACGCTTAAAGATGCGTTGCCAGGTATCCCGGCATTGCACCGTGCGCTCAATTCACCTTAGACTTGAGATGGTTGCGGCCGATCCGCGCCGCCACGCCTGTGCGGAAGTGGTGAAATGGCAAACACACTAGCCTTAGGAGCTAGCGCCCAAAAGGCTTGCGGGTTCAAGTCCCGCCTTCCGCACCATAAACAAACAAAATGGTTTAACAAGGGGCTGGCCGGGTAGCGGTTGGCCCGTTTTCTTGAAATGCGGCGGTAACCGAGAAATGCCCATTTTCTAGCTTCGCCGGCTGGCCAATCACGGGTGGAGAATGCGGGTGGCGAAATCCTCGCACCAAGCCTGCCGGTCATATCGCCTACCCGCCCTCAAGGGCAGCCATCAAATGGTCCATTCGTCATGATTTAGAATGTGGCGACTGGGAGTTGCCTGTTGAATTTTGGCCGTTGATGGATTCCGCGTATGCACGTTGCAGACCGCTGGCCCCTTCCTTGACAGCTTGCATTACCCAGGTCTCAAACGAAGTGCCAAAGCCGCTGTCAAATGCAAAGAGTTCTTCCGGAAGAACCGTTTTCAGGAGACGAAGTCCCCGACTACCGTGCCTCTCGTAAACGGTCCAACCCTTCGTTCGCCAGTCTTCAAGCGCTTCTTTGGAGCAAGGGATATCTTGGCCATCGCTACCAATCAGAACTACCGCCTGTAAGGGTGCATCCAGCTCAATCTCGTAGGTTTTTAAGAAGGGCAGTTTACTTGCGATGCCCCAGCTAATGAACCATCTAAGTTTGGGAGCCATACAGTAGAGCCAATCCCATACGATCCCATTTCCGACTTCGAATGTGGGCGATCGCTTTGCCCACCCCTGGTAGGCAGCCAGCTCTGGCACCCGCCCGATGGGAGTCCTGACAGACCGAAATAAGTCCTGAAGCTTGCTCGGGAAATCTGGCGTGAAGAAAGTTTTCATTGCATTGAAGTCTTCGTTATTCCATTCCTTCGTGACCAATTGTTTGTCCTCCAAGAACTGTCGAAGCTCGCCAGCCAACGTGTACAGAACGTATGCCTTTTTGCCACATCCGGTTTCGCTGAGTCTATCCAGGAACTGCGAGCTGCCCAGCCACCGGTACAGATCAGTCCATCGACAGACCCGTCGAAAGATATTCCCGCTCTCATTGAAGGCTTTGGGAGCCTCTGTATGTTGAGTCAACAGAACGAGCCCCGAAGTCCCTCCGTTTGCCACAAGGTATCGCTCATAGAACTCCAATTGAGTCCATCCGGCATCTTGTGACTCTGAAGATTCCTCGTCGTCATCGGACAAGCGATGAGTGGTGAATCCCGCATCAATTTTGTTCTCGATGACCAGAACGAGAGTATTGTCCGCGAAGAGGCAAACGTCGACAATGCCATGATCGCCTGCAAGGTTAATTCTCTGCTGTGTTTTCCACTGCAATTCTCTGCCGCTGGTCACCGCCACGAGCAGATTCGAGGGCATTGTCGATCCACCCAAGACCTCGGAGATGAATAGCTCTGAAGCTTGCCGGTCAAGCACAGTCAACCGAGTCAAAAAATCGCCAATGCATTCGGTTAGGAAATTCTCCAAAGGCAGATAACCCTCACGCGGCGAGTATTTGAACAGCCGAGTGTACAGTGAGTTCACGGGTAATCCTAATGTTCGATTTGACGTTTGTTGATAGGTGTAACACATTTTCTCGTACCCGTGCGCAAAGACCGCCGGATAAGTTTGCCGCCAAAATACGTGTAAAAGGGGCCAATCACGGGTGGGGAATCACGGGTGGGGATTTTCTGGCCCGACCCGCAGCGTCTCAGTCAAAATTGGTGAGGCAGGTCGCCTGTGGCGGCCGGGAGCGGCGCAGTTTGCATCTCGGAGCGTCTCAGAACTAGAATTTCCTAGTCGGTTATACTCAAAGGAGATGCCAGAAATGCAAGCAGCCATACACGCTACGGTAGAGATTCCCACCGAGCCCACGAGATGCGCCAACTGCACGGACCAAGCGATATTGGTCATTGACGGCATCGCACAGTGCCCCCAGCACGCAGGCGAACGCATCCGCGACGAGCACCCCGCCATCATCGCTGGGCTCGTGCTCAGAGCCTACAAGGGCGAGCGCCTGCTGTGAGACAAATTAAACGGACTGTCGGGTGCGGGGCCGCTCCTCCCCGGCGCGGGTGCTGCCCTCCCAGGAAAATCAACGCAGTGGGTGTGAAATGGCATTCAAAAGCATTGCCCCCGACCAGATTCCGGCCTTCGCAATCGTAGAAGCACGAGTCAAGGCCATCAGCCCCGACATCACGATAGACCGAACTGGCTATGACTTTGATAGAACAGTCTACCGATTTGGTCTCTTAGGCGGCCACGAGCGCACTGCGGAGGTTGACCTGTCTCGTGAGTTGTTAGAGGACTTGCGTGACAATCCTCATGGACCAAATAGCCGCTACACTCTAGAAATCACTTCCAAGCTGAGTACAAAGGTCCGTGAGACGACTGAAGCGGCTGGCCTCTTGTCCTTTAGTGATGAAGCCTTGAAATACCTGCTGCTCCAGTTCGTTGTGAATGAGCACAAGAATGGGAGAACAGCAAACAAGTACAACACCATCGGAAAAGACAAAAAAGGCAACTTTGAACTTTGGCTTCGCACTGAGCTCTCTCCGGAAGAGAAGGATTCCCTCATCTGGTCATGGGGTGAACTCGTGCGTCTCCGATTAATTGCGCCGACCGGAACGGATCTTGTTTCTCCCGACGAATGGGTGAAGGCTACTGTGCGCGGCATTGCAAGCATTGAAGGGCGCTCGTTCACTGAATACGAGGAGATTGAAGTCTTTGTCGCCAAAGGTGAAGTATTCACTGCGTTCCGGTCATTGCAACGTATCTTTGAGCAATCCCGGAGCAAGGTCATCATCATTGACCCCTACACGGACGAGACAGTCTTGGATCATATTGCCGCGCTTGCTCCTTCCGTTCAGGTTCAGCTTCTGACCGAGCATGTGCTAGGTCAATTCAAAGCCGCATATCAAAAGCTGATCCTGCAACGGGGCAACGTAGACGTTCGGGTTGCAGCAAATTTCCATGATCGCTTCATCATTCTGGATGATGTGAAGTGTTTCCAACTCGGCTCCTCCATCAACCACCTTGGAAAGAAGTCAACGGTGATTGACGTCAAGAATAATGAAGTCCGGGACAAGATTCTGGCGGAATTCACAAAGGCGTGGTCTGCGGGTAACCCTCTCTAATCAATGCGAAGATCACTTATGGGGGATTGTGCGAATGACGGAGCTAGAGAAAGAGACTATTACCGCATCAGTCTTCCCGAGTGTTCGTGTTCCCTATCTTCGCGTCTCCAGTCTCTTTAGTCTCGTCAGACCCGGTGGAGTCCGCGCTTTCGACAGTCCCTAGGGAATCGTTCGTAAGCTCTCTCTTCACTTCAGCGTCGGTAAGCGTGGGCGGCCTCTTTTTTGGAATCGCGGAGTGGGGTAAGCGTCTTGAGATCCCCTCTTGACTGATCAGGGCGTGAATCTCATGGCAAGGTGTCCACCTATTTTAGGTGGACACCTATTTGGGATTGGTTAAGCGGCCCGCGATGAGTCGGTCTGGAGTTT
>Ga0326727_10011192_pt1 | contig 21021 bp, 11 predicted proteins | sample MB2enrmetagenome_FD_207643 | JGI IMG/M metagenome (GOLD analysis project Ga0326727, IMG submission 207643) | Lab enriched peat soil microbial communities from McLean, Ithaca, NY, United States - MB29MY | ecosystem: Environmental > Terrestrial > Soil > Wetlands > Peat | place: USA: New York...
GGCAGTTTCTCTACCTTATCTTCTGCAAGATGCATGACGAGAACCTCCGGTCTAAACAGCGTCAGTCCTGGCAACGCCGTTTCTGGGCTGGCCCCAAGGAACAGTTCGAAGATAAGGGCAGAAAGGATATCCGCAAGCGGATCGAGGGGCTCTTCACCGAGGTCAAGAAACAATACGAGAATATCTTCCGAGGCAACGAGGAAATCTCACTCTCAGACCGTGCGCTGGCATTCATAGTTTCCGAGCTCGCGAAGTACGATTTCACCCGTACCGATGTCGATGCCAAAGGTGTGGCCTACCAAGAACTGGTAGGCGTCAACCTGCGAGGCGACAGAGGCCAATACTTCACTCCGCGGGGCGTGGTGAAATTGGTTGTCGAGATGCTTGATCCAAAGGAACACGAGACCCTTCTCGATCCGGCCTGCGGAACCGGCGGCTTCCTTGTCGCTACTCTCGGGCACATGCTTAGAGAGTTTCGGAGGGAACAGGATACTCAGGTTGGTCGTGAAAGCACAACTGATTTCCTCAACGTCCATGAGCGCCTTAGGGAGTATGCGGCTAATATGGTCTTTGGGGCAGATTTTGACCCCTTCCTCATTCGTGCCTCCCAAATGAACATGGTCATGGCCGGCGACGGCCGCGGGCATATCTACAATATCAACTCGCTTGAATTCCCGAACGGCCACCTATCCGATCTGGCCAGGGCAAAGGGGGAGATCAAACTCGGTACATTCGACATTGTGATGACTAATCCGCCATTTGGTTCGGACATCCCCATTACGGACAAGCATATCCTTGATCAATACGAACTGGCGCATAACTGGGAGCCGGACGGTGAAGGCGGTTTCCGTAACACCGGCGTGGCAAAGGGTAGTGTCGCCCCGGAAATCCTCTTCGTCGAGCGTTGCCTTAAATGGCTCAAGCCAGGCACCGGCCGCATGGGTATCGTTCTGCCCGACGGCATTTTGGGCAACCCGGCGGCGGAATACATCCGCTGGTGGATCATGCGCGAAGCCCAGGTACTCGCTTCGGTCGATCTGCCGGTGGAGGCCTTTATCGCAGAGGCCAACGTAAACATCCTCACCAGTCTGTTGTTTCTACGCCGCAAAGGCGAAGAGGAAAAGCGCCGTGAGGCCGTGGCCAGCGTGGAAGAGTATCCGGTCTTCATGGCCGTGGCCGACAAAGTTGGTTTCGACCGTCGTGGCAATAAGCTCTACAAGCGCACACCAGACGGCGAAGAGATCGTCAAGCCGCGCCAGCGCGTTGAACGCATCCGAATCGGCGGACGCTTTGTGGAACGGACCCTGACCCGCGGTGAAAAGATCGAGGACAACGATCTGCCGGTCATCGCCGAAAAGTACCGCGAATTTCTCAAGGAGCAGGACAGATGAGCGATCAGAACGACGACATCACTGAAGCGCCGCAGGAAGAAACAGGCGAGGGTGGTGGCCCCGACAACTTCTTCATCGACATCCTCACGGGCAACAAGGAGAGTACCTCTCCAAAGAAGTTGCTGGTGCAGAAAGTGCTGCGCCAGCTCATCGAGAGCTACGGCTTTGACCGGGATGATCTGGAGGTCAACTACAACCCGCAGACTCAGGGCCAGGGCCGGAAGCGGATCGACATCGCCATCTTCCGTCCGAATGTCGTGCACACCAACGATAATCTGCAGCGCGTTATCGTCTGTAGGACCCAGAAGAAGCGCGACAAGCTTCGCTCCATTGCCGAGGCGGAAATCGACCTGCGCGAGCTGAAGGCGCTGTTGGAACTCATTCCAGGTGCGACGCTGGGTATGTGGACCAACGGCCAGGAGGAGTTTTTTACTCAGGTCGAGCACACCCGCTTTGAGGTTCGACATAAACCGCTGGGCGTATGGCCGGTGCCGGGCGAGGCTACTTCGGATGTCGACCATACCGGTGGCGTCATCCAGGTTAGCGCCGATGCAGAAGATTTGGAGGATGCCCTCCTGCGTTGCCGGCAGTACCTGAACCGCAACCTGGGTCTAGACCACAAGGATTCCTTCAAACAATTGGCGGTGCTGATGCTCGCCAAGATTTATGACGAGACCCGGCTGACTGACGAACGTAAGTTCTGGATAAAGGGTGACGAACCTTTTACCGAGTCAGGTCAACAGGCCATCCAACAGCGCATCAACGAGTGTATTACGGCCGCCAAGGCTTGGCAGCCGAATCTGCTGACCCGAGGCTGGACTCTAACCCTGGAACCCCATGAAACCGCACGGGTGGTCACCGAGCTGGCTCGTTACTCTCTGAGCGAGACCCAGCCCCGTTACCGCACTGGCGCTTTCCGCGCCATTGCCCGTAGCGTGATGGACGGCCGCGAGGGCCGGTACCCCACGCCGCTAAATGTGGCCGAGATGGCGGTACAGATGCTCGACCCGAAACCTGGAGAGCGCATCATGGACTGCTCCAGCGGCACTGGGACCTTTCTGGCCATGGCCGCGACCCATATTTTCAAACAATACTTGGCTCTCCTCAGCACCACGCCGGACGAGGCCAGCAACCAACAAATCCTACGAGCCCAGAACGAAACTGCTGCCTGGGCCGCAAGCAACGCGCTTGGCTGTGACATTGATCCTTTCCTGGTGGTGGCCAGTCGCATGAACCTGCTCTTTACCACCGGCAACCCTGGGCGCGTCTTCCGCATTGATGCCCGCACCTTCCCCAATGGTGACCTGGATGGAATCCAGGCCGCCCGGCCGGCCATGCCGCTCGGCAGCATGGATATGGTTTTGCTCAATCCCTGGTTCTCCAGCCAAGACAAAATCACCGACGCTTCCATTCTTGGTGCATATGACCTTGGGAATGTCTGGGAGCACGATGAGGACGATGGCTATCGCAACACCGGCAACCTGAACACCGGCGGCGTGCCACCCGAGGTCTTGTTTTTGGAGCGGGCGCTGCAATGGGTGAAGCCGGGCACCGGCAGGGTAGCCATTCTCTTGCCTGATGGTCTGCTCGGGAATCCGGGTGATGAATACGTGCGCTGGTGGATTCTGCGCCATTGTCAGGTCGAGGCAAGCATCGATTTCCCTGTCGAGCCATTTATTTCAACAGTAAAGGAGTTCGGACTGACTCCCGCAATGTGTTCGTTTCTTGTGCTGAGACGGCGAGGCCATGAAGAACTTGTGCGCCCCCTGCACCCAGAGTACGCGGTATTTATGGCGTTGATTGATCGTGCCGGCATGGATCGGAAAGGCAACCCGTTGTTTCAACGGGCTCCTGATGGCGAAGAATTGATCTTTAATAATGAAGTTATCGAAAGAGTTCGTGAAGGTGGCAAAGTACAAGTCAAACATGTCGTTCGTCGAACTCGCCGAATTGATGACGAACTCCCCACTGTATCCCAAAAATTCAAAGTGTTTAGAAGAACCGGCGAGGTAACGAGGTGAAAATAAAACAAATACCTAGCACGCGGCTTGAACACAATGGCCGCCGTCTTGATTGCGGTCCCTATATGTCCGGTTCAATAGAGGATAGAGAACTGTTAAGCAAGATACCAACTTCCCCACTGAAAGAACTGACAGCAGGTTTTAATGGTGGAATATATAATGGGCCTCAATTTGTCCGGAATTATGTCACAGACCCCGAACATGGGGTACCTTTCCTTACCACTTCGTCCATGCTTCATAGCGATCTCAGCACTCTCCCGTTGTTGAGCAAATCAGATGCCTTTTCGAAGAATCTCCGCTATCTGAAGATTGAAGAAGGGATGACATTGATAACTTGCTCCGGAAGTATCGGCAGAATGGCCTTTTCAAGGAAGGCGATGGTCGGCGCATGGTCGAACCAGGACATTATGAAAGTTGTTGCCGATCCTGGGCACGTCCTTCCGGGGTATTTACATGCATATATAGCAGGGCGATTTGGGGTTCCCCTGATCGTGTCTGGAACCTATGGCGCGGTAATTCAACACATAGAACCCCACCACATCTCCAACCTGCCGGTACCTCGGCTCGGAACTATCGAACAGGCCGCTCATAAATTAGTTCAGCAAGCTGCTGATGAGTTATCCGAATCTTCATTTCTCATTGTAGCAGCGACAAATTCCCTATTTGAACAGGCCGGCCTGCAAGAATCACTAAATCATAAATATTTGGATGACGACAGAAGACAAGGGTGGACAGAATCGAGCTTCAATGCCTTCAGTCTAAGAGCACTTAACTATGACCCCAGAGCTAAAGATCTCTGGGACGCCATAATGAGCATAAAACATGATCGGCTTGGTGATGTAGTGGATCGGTCGAACTTCGAAGGTCACATCGTTTTCAAACGTATCGACGCTGATCCTGAGTACGGCATAAGGCTTGTAGGCCAACGCGATGCTTTTCAATTGCGGCCTGAGGGTCGGTGGATATCAAAGAAATCCATCGAAGGTCTTGGGCTGCAGGTCCCTCCAGGAACTACCATTATTCCATGTCACGGGACATTCGGGGAATCCGAGCTGTATTGCCGTGCAACTCTCGTTACAGAAAGAACCTCCCAATATGCCTATTCCGGGGATTTCTACCGCTGTATCCCTAAGGATGGTGCAATAACATCTGGCTACTTGTACGCTTTCCTTCGCTCCCGCTTCGCTTTCCGGATGATCCGCTCAATCAGCACCGGTAGTAAACAGCAATACCAGCACCCCGTCCTAATGGCGAATATGCCGATCCCCCGTTTGAATGTCGAGAAGGAGCAAGAAATCGCCGCAATGGTAGATCGTGCAGGATACCTCCGCGATCACGCCCTTGAGCTTGAAGACCAGGCGGTAGCCCTGGTCGAACGCACCATAGAGGGGGGAGGTCGCTAATGGCGAAGGTTATACCCATCGGACAGCCTACAAACGAATCAGAGCGCCAAGCCATCGGCTTCTTTAGGGATTATCTGCCCGATGGCTGGCTGATCTTTCACAATTTCGAAATGCGCCAGGGAGAGGAAGTATTCGAGATCGATATCGCCATTCTTGCGGCTCACGCAGTCTATCTCGTAGATGTGAAAGGTACGCGGGGCAGCATTGATGTGTATGGCTCCAAGTGGTATCCCGAGGGGCGGCAGCCGTTCCATTCGCCCTTGGCCAAGCTGCGCAGCCATGCCAAAACCATGGCTGCGATCATCCGCGAAAGTAACCCCGGGCTCATTGAGCTGCGCAAAGTCCATGTCCATGCTGCCATATTGCTGACCGCCGATGAAGCCGTCGTTGTCGACCCGTCCGGGATCGATGGCCCGGACGTGACCGACTTCAAACATTGTCTGAAGTATTTCTGCGACACCAGCAGGATTCCGGATAACCGACTTGCTAAGATCACCCGCTTCCACTCCCAGATCGCCAAACTGATCACCGGCAAAGCCAAGCCGAAGAGCGCGGTCCTGGTGTTCCGCGACTGGCAAGTGGAAGAGAAGCTCGGCGGCACCGACCGTTATACCGAGTACCGCGCCAAACACAGCCTTTTGGGAAAAAGCGGTGGCTTTGTCCGTTTACGCGTCTACCAGGCCGACCCCTATCAGGACGAGGCGGCGCGCAAGTTGGAATTCAGAAAAATTAGCAATGCCTATCGTGCAGTGGCGCACATGCCGACCCACGCCAACGTGCTAGCGGTGAAAGATCTCTTCGTCAACGAGGACGAAGATCAGGTGGTACTGGCCACCGAAGATCTGCCCGGCCAGGCCCTGCGCCTTCACCTCAGAAAGCCGACGTTGGCCCTAACCTTCGACCAGAAGCTCCAGATCATGCGCGATGTGCTTGCGGCCCTGGACCATGCGCACCGCCATGAGGTGATCCATCGCAACCTGACCCCGGACGCCATTTTGGTGACCAAGGGAGGCCAGGCCCGGGTGACTGGCTTTGACTTTGCCCGAGTGGGCAAGAACCGCTCTTCCACCATCGCCGATCAGATCGTTGAAGACCTAGACCCCGCTTATCAGGCTCCTGAGTGTTTCAAGGACCCAACCCAGGCCAGCATTGCCTCGGACCTCTACGCTGCCGGGCTCATTTTCTACGAGCTCTTGACCGGTGAACGGCCGTTTGAGAACGTCGACCAAATGATGGAGGCCGATGGCAAATTCCCGATGAAGCCTTCCGAACATAAGCCGGACCTGCCGAAGGGCATCGACGAATGGCTGCAAAAGTTTTGCGAGTTTGACCCAGAAGAGCGTCATGCCAGCGCGGCCATTGCCCATAAAATCCTTGATGAGCTGATTTTGCCCGAGGCCAAGAACGAGTCAGGTCCTGATGCCAGCGGTCCGGACGTGATGTCGCCGCTTCCCGACGATCTAACGAACCTGCCTCAGGATTTTGTCCTGGCGGATCGCTTCCGGATTCAGAAGAAGCTGGGCAGTGGCGGTTTCGGCGTCGCCTACAAGGTATTTGATTCTTTGGGTGATGTCGTGCGGGTCATCAAACTGGTGACCAAGGATCGCCGTAGCATCTATGAGCGGTTGCGTCGAGAGTACAAGACCCTGACCAATCTACCCGACCATCCGCACGTAGTGAAAGTTGTCTGGGCGGATCGCATGTCCGACGCCAAGCAGACGCCCTACATCGTTTTTGAATATGTGGAAGGTCTCGACGTCTCGGATCTGATCGGTGCCGAGGCCCTGTCGCTGGAGGATGCGGTCCGCATTGTGTGCGAGTCCGCCGAAGGGCTGGGCCACCTGCATAAGCACGGCGTTTACCATCAGGATGTCAAGCCCTCCAATCTGCTGTGGACAGACAAGGGTGTACGCATCATCGACTTCAATGTCGCGGTGACCGAGAACGACGAGGCTCAGGTTGGCGGTGGCACACGCCGTTATCTGCCGCCGGATTATGACTATTCGAGCGAGCCGGAAGCATCCGACCGCATAGACCGGGACCTCTATGCTTTGGGCATCAGCTTTTATGAGTGCCTGACTGGGAAATATCCGTTTGACGAGCTGGCACCGCCGATCAAGACCCAGCCGAAGGACCCCAAGCAGTTTAAGGGCTGCGGAGATATGAGTTCATCCCTGGTCAAAGTGTTGGTGAAAATGATCGCGCCGGAGCGCAAGGATCGTTTTGTATCGACGGAGGAGTTCCTCACGGCTTTAGATGAGGTTAAGCATTACCGCTCGGCACTCACTACCGGTGAAATCGGTACCCGGCAGAAGGCCGTGGCCAAGCTGGGCTTCGAGCCGACCAAGCCGAATACCAACCCCTTTGTGACACATCTGCTGACGCTTTATAGTCAGAGCCAGGTGTCCAACGCGGGTACCCGTGGCCTGGACGACGTTGGCAAAGCGACCTATGTGCCGACTTATCTGGACGAGAAGCTCAAACCTGTATTGCTCAAAGGCGAGTTCTGCCTGGTGATCATCAGTGGTAACGCGGGTGATGGCAAGACGGCCTTCATCCAGCAGTTCGAGGCCTTTGCCGAAAGCAAGGGCGCTCAGATGCAGCACGGAGCCAACGGAGCCGTCTTTCAGCTCAAGGGGCATACCTATCAGAGCAACTACGACGGCAGCCAGGATGAAGGTGACGAGCGTAACGATACCGTGCTGCAGAAGTTTTTCAGCCCCTTCGCGGGCAAGGACAGCGCAAGCTGGCTGAAGGACCAGACCCGCCTGATCGCCATCAACGAAGGCCGCCTTGTTGATTTCTTCCTTGAGCATGAGGATGAGTTCCCACTGCTCTCAAAACAGATTCAGCAAGGCTTGGTCGGCAGCGAGCCCGAGAATGGCGTGGCGGTAATTAACCTGAATCTGCGCTCGGTGGTCGCCGAGCCCGAAGAGGGCCAAGCTTCCATTCTCGAGCGTTTGATCACCCGCATGTCCGAGCGGGAATACTGGGAAGCCTGCGAGAAATGCGACCTCAAGAACAAGTGCTACGCCTATCACAACGCCAAGACTTTCCAGGATCCCACTGCCGGGCCGAAGGTGATCGAACGTTTGAAGATGCTCTACACCATCACTCATCTGCGGGGACGGTTGCACATCACCTTGCGTGACCTGCGTTCGGCCTTGGCCTTCATGCTGGTGGGAACCCAGGACTGCGATGGCATTCACCAACTCTATCAAAACGGTGGTGAGCAAAACCAGAGCCGGATTCTCGACAGCTTCTATTTCAACTCCTGGCTTGGCGGAAGCATTGGTTCGAACGACCGGCTTGTCTCTTTGCTCGGTGAAATCGACGTGTCACAGGTCAGTAACCCTGACCTCGATCGTAAGCTCGGTTTCCTGGCTCCGCATATTCACAAAGCTACACGTTTCAGTTTCGATCAGCGCCCGGGCTATGACGAGGAATTGGTTGAGATACTGTTCCGCAATCTCCCACGGGACTATTCCTCCAAGAACCGCCCGCGGCTGATCGTCAAGCATCGAAATTATCTCTCCCACATGCGCCGTCGGCATTTCTTTGAGCGCCGTGACATTGGGTGGAAAGACATGCTACCCTACGAAAGCATCGAAGCGTTCCTGAGCGCCATTAAAGAACCTGGAGTGAAAAGTGCGTATGAGGTAACCACCATCCTCAGGGCGGTGAACAGGGGCGAAGGTCTAAGCGACCCTGCACGACTTGGCGACCAGTTGGCCTTGCGGGTTCGTCGAGTGGACAAAGGCACAATCCGCAGCTACCGGCTGTTCGATGGTGGCCGTTTCACGCTTAGGACTGAGCAGGAGACGGCAGCCCATCCGTTTCTGGAATGCCTGTCCCAGGCACTGGTATTGCTCTACGACCCGGGCGATGGTCACAAGGCGAGTCTCCGCATCAATCTCGATATTTATGAGATGCTCGTGCGCCTCAATAATGGTTACCGGCCGAGCATCGAAGAAGAAGCGGGGTTCTACCTCAGCCTGTCTGTCTTCAAGAATGTTCTTTCCGCCGCGCCGTATCAGGAAGTGCTCCTGACAGAAAGCGGCTTTGAGTTCTTCCAGATCCGTCGTGACGAGCTCGGTATCCTGCATCTGGGGAAAGTAAGCGAGGGGGCTGAAGCATGAGCATGAAAGGCAGAGACAAGGAGTTCCGCACCCCCAAAACCACCTACGTAGATTTCAAACATATCGAGATGGATCGTGTGCTGACCATGCTATTTCCACGTCTGAAATATGACGGATACGCCAGCCGTTTTAGTCGAGTTAAGATGCTGACTATTGAAGATTTTTACAACGAGTTCCTTGAGAACGAAGAATGCTTCAAAGGTTTTGGACAGCACAAGAATGTTTCACTGAAATGGATCGAAACAGAATTGCTCGATTTGGTGAATCGAGGAAAATCCAATCAGGCAGTTGCTGCTCCCCGACCGCTGCACGGAAACACCTATAAATTTCGCAATGCCAAGCACACTCGCGACTATGGTGCAGCAGAGCAGATATATTGGACGCTGTTTTACGCCCGCAGGGGTAAAGGCCAGGCTGCCCGCGATGCGCTGAAGAGGTATTTTTTCACGGGATATGATTTTCACACTGACAAATATGATTCTGATCTAAATGTCGATGTCGAAACCCAAGCAATTCTCAGGCTCGACCATCAAGTTTCTCAAGATACGAAAAGTTCAGACGAACCCTCGCGCTTCCAGCCGCTTTGCATTGGCCAGGCTGACATCATGGCCGACGATATTCTGCGTCTCTTGGCTTATGAGCCCTACGTTCCTCGCTCGGTACTGGTCGATTACCTGAAGACCTTGATGGCCTTCCATTTAGGGCTATATCACCTCAAACTGCTGCAATTGCTTCCCAAGCTCGTGAAGCAACGCTCCGGAAACGAGCTGTGCAGCATCAAGGAATGCCCTATCAACCCAGGGATGGACAGCGCGCTTGGGGGGTGCCCTTATCGGATCTCGCTGGTGGTCGATATGGGCGATGCGAATAACGCGCGCATGGCCGAGTTGGCACGAAAATCGACCGACCGTCTGTACCGCCAGATCCCTGGCTTTGTGCAAACCAATTTCGTCGTGAAAAAACTCGATGAGATGGCGGAATACCTGAGCAGGAAAACCGGCAAGCTCGCTTCGCCTGCCAGTGGGGTATTTTCGGTCGGTGATTTGGTCTCTTTGCTGAAGCCGGAACACGATGCGGATCGACAAGCCTATTTCAGGTTTCGTTTGGCCAGTCTGATCGAGGAATCCACGACCGGGAAAGAGGATGTCGACCCTGAAATCCGGGAAGTAACCGCCATGGGGCTCGGCGAGTTTGAGTCCTTTATTGAGATATTGATGGCCTATCGAGGTAAGTACCATCAGCAGTACATCACCGAATGTCTGGATTCCCTGCTTCTTAAGAACAAGGAGAACGGCCTGCTTGCCCAGTCACGCACCATGGGAAGCCCGCGCCGTTTTGTGTTGGGCAGCAGGCTCCTTGAGGTGCTCCTGCAACTGGCGGTGCTGGCCCAGGAGGGCGGCAAGTTCATCACCCGAGAAGTGCGAATCGAAGAACTCCTGGCATTTTTGCGAAATCGCTATGGACTGCACATCGACCGTCTCCCGGAAAGCAGCCAAGCCAGCAGTAGCATCTTGGACCGACGAGCTTTGCGACTGAACCTCGACGCGTTCAAGCGCCGTCTGCGTGAAATTGGTTTCTACGAGGACCTATCGGACGCCTATGTGACACAGAAGGTATCGCCTCGTTATGCGATTGAAAGAAGCAATGGAACAGAAAAAAGTGGGGGGCACGCATGAGTAACGCATTCATCACGCTGTCCACGGATAAATTGAACGAGGCGGTTGCTAATTTACTGTACCCGCGTGTAGAAGCGATTCTGAGTGATCGTGGTCCGGGCCACTGTCTGCGGGTCACAGACCTCGACGACGAAATCATGGAGTCGGTCTGCAAGGAGCTTCGTCGGACCCGTCTGGATGGAAACATTTTCATCTTGGGCAGCCATGATCAGGAAGGGCTTCCTTTCCGAGTCGCCTCCACCAAGTTAGTCGAGCTGCGCAACCCCGATGCAAACGGCGAGTTGCGTCAGCCATTGCTGGTCTTTATTCCAACGTCTCTTCGCACCAGCGCTGAAGATTCTTTTGGGGTAGCCACGTTTGAGGAGCTTACCTTTGCCGACATCTATGACGATTTGATCGACTCCCTCATTGATCGCCTACCTGCAACTCTGATTGGTTACGTGCGCGATCTTTTTGACATCGTCTCAGAAGAGGAATGGCTGTTCGCCGACGACGTTGCCCGTGTGCGGTATCTGCTTACGGCACTGGATAATGGCATTGATGGAGAGACGCTTGGAGCCAGTTTGTATGAGTTAGCGCTGATTCCGGACTTCAAGCTCTTTGCCGATCCGGGGATGGTCAATGGCAAGATCCGTCGGAACCTTAGTAGCATCCGCAGTCTCATGACATCACACAAGTCGGTTCGTGGCCGAATTGCGGAATTGGGATTAAGCGATAAGGCTCTCGAAGGCCGCCTGTTTGCCTTCTTCGAAAAGTATGATGTTCAGGAACCGGAAGGTTGGACACCGCCCATTGCCACCGACAAGAGCTGGTGGAACATCTCATTCGACAAATGGACTTTCCAGGAAGAACTTTACTTGGATAAGGTTCAGCTGACGGTTCTGGAAACCGATCTTCCTTTTGTTCAGGAGGATGAAACCGACGAACAGCTCTCAGGACTGATCGGCCAGCAGGTGTTGGTGCCCAACGAACGTCGGAAGATGAACGTCATCTTTGAAGTGCATCCCCATCCTGGCAAGGTTAGTGGCTTGGATCACTTTACCGTGCAGATATTCTCCCAAAATGACGGCCCTGTGGGCAAATCCAAGAAAGTGAAAACGTGGACTGCCAAGCGCCTACAATGCACAACCACCCTGGCAAAACTCAACAAGATCGCGTTTGAAGAAGGCTGGCATTTTATCCGAGTGCTTCCCTGGACCGCAGACGGCGACCCGATTCCTTTGGAAACGGATTCCGGTTCAGAAACGCCAAAGCGACTCTACGAGAGCGAGCCTTTCTATGTGCTCCCGGCAGGGAGCCTGGAAGAAGAACCGCCGCAACGGGCGATCCCGATTGAGCCGAGTCTTGAACACGCTCGCTTTCGGCTGCAGCTAACTGCCCTTGGTGATGAACGCGATCCTGAAGAGATAACCCTGACCCGCGTCTCATGGGCCGAAGGTGGGCGCTCGAAGAAAGTCTCGCGTCAGGAGATTCTGTTGGCGAAATTTGGACGAGAAGGAGCAGTTCAAATTCCTTTGTCCCGAATGCTCAAAACCATCGAGCAGCGGATTCTGGCTGAGCCCAAGCATCCCTCCGGTTGGCGGATGCAGATCAATCTGGACACTGCCGAATACCCTTCAGAAGTTGGTCTGGTTCTCCCTTCTACGGCAGCAATGCAATCTTTCCTGGCGGTCCGCGAAGAGCTGTTCGCTGCGGTGCGCCAGAATACGACTGAACTTATCATGCAGGGGCTGTCCTTCAGAGATGCGGAAAAAAAATGCCTGGCCTATGGCGAGTCTTATCTTGACTTAGTTCGCAGTCTCATGCGTCAGGCCGAAAAGACTTCTGGCGCTGAGCGGCAGCAACACTTACAGGCATTGCGCAATGTACTTGCTGTCGATTCCATCCATGTCATTGTCACCGATTTCCGTGGACAGCACCGTGAGGCAGTTCTGGTTGCGCCCACGCACCCGCTCAGAACGTTATGGCTTTCAAGCTGGGTGGAGCTTGGCAAAGATTGGATCGACAAGATTAGGTCCGGCGGCAAAGATCACATTCCACCTGTGCGGGCAGCCCTCCTGGAAGGCTTGTTTCCCTGCGCCTATCCCGTTGGCATTCCGGTCGAAGATGGCCGGATCTTCACCCCAGTGGACAATCTGAACCCTTTCTGGGGGCTTTACGCGCCGACGACGGAGGAGAACTCCCGTGGTTTGATGGCCGAAATCTGTGCGGCTCTCGGTCTGGCAGAACCATCAACTGCGGGCTCTGACATTTCCGGCAAGGTGATCGCCGACAAGATTGAGCGGTACTTATCTCAACACCCCTACGTCCGTGAGCTGTCGCTGAACGTATTTAATCCCGGTGCTGGTTCAGTAATTACGGAGGCCCTGCTGACACTGCAACAAAAGCGCGAGCACGCCGATCTACGCTATGACATTCGCCTCTTCACTTCAGACCCCGATTCACCCGCCTTAGGAGAGGCGATAGAATCGATGGTTCGCCCGGGTGCTACGGTCAACGAGGCTGCGGATGCTTTTGCCACATCCACAGGCAGCCATTTGTTTACAAAGTTGAATCTGGCGAAGCATGCTCTGACTGAATTCCGTGCAAATCCAAAGGGCTATCCTGCGCATATCAGCTTACTGTTGGATGTGTTTCCAGCCGAGGAGCTCTCAATCGCTGAAAAACCTCTGGGCATAGCGCCGCTGCACGGCCTGATTCAGGACTTCGACACTGAGTTCGTTGACGACGATTCGGGAATATACTGGAAAAAGCGGCCGGTGGTTGGCGGATCATTTAACGCCGACATCCAACTGGCTTGCTTTGATCTGCTTTCGTCCTTGAGTCGAGATCTGTGTTTCGCCACATCGGCTGTCGCAGCATCCGGATCCAGCTTCAAGGCGGTACCGCTAGTGACGCTGGGCTTGGACGTTGCTCAGCGCGAACTGATTTACGAGGTCCACCAGATCAGCGACTGGGTGTTTACCATCGACCGGAATATGGGGATTGAGTTCTTCGATCACGGAGGCCGTAAGAACAGACCTGATTACCTGATCGATTATGTTCCAGCGGTGAGCCCTCAGGCGACCCACAACCTGATCATTTCCTCGAGGTCCACCGACGAGCTTGAGGCGATGCTGAAGCCTGTTCTCCTCGGGCATGGCTTGTCGGCGGACGGTGAACAGGCTGTACAGATCCTTGCGCATCTGCGGTCTCTCTCCGGCCAGCTTGCGCTGAAACTGATTTCCGCGCCGACACAACAAGCCGAAGCCCTTGGCTTGGCTCTGGCTAGGCTATACCTCGAATACCAGGGAGCGCTGAGCAATCAGACCATCGTTCCCTTGGATGCTCATACAGACCTCTATCGGTCCACTGGGGAAGCTGACGATCTCAACGACGCTATCAGTCTTCAACGTACCGATCTTGCCCTATTTGATCTTAATTTGGCGGAGCGAACCATCACCTGCAATCTGGTAGAGGTAAAATGCTACTCTCAGGCTGGGGACTATTCGGCGTTTAATCAACTCAAAGAACGTATCTCTGTGCAGATCAATCAAAGCGAACGAATTATTCAGCGACATTTCGATCCGGCCTTGAAAAAGCCTGATCGCCCTGATCGACTGCTCAAAAGTCGTGAACTATCCCAGATACTTCGTTTCTACCTCGAACGCTCCTTCCGCTATGGGATTTTTGATGAGACTGCAGCGCAAGAAGCCCGCGGGTTTTTGCAATCCATCGAAGAGGGGTATTCACTACAGTTCAAGCGATGTGCCCTAGTTTTTGACTTCGATAAAAATGGAACAGAAGGTCCCGAAACCGAAGTCGGCATTGAGTTTCATCGGATAGGTAAGGATCTGATTCATGCTCTTCTAGAAAACTGCCGTAAGGAGGTTGGAGAACAGAGCGGCGATCGGATCACAATGCAGTCCTTGAGCGAGCAATCTATACCGACTGTGCCTAGGCTCGATTCCGCGGCATTCATCGCCCCAAAACGGGACAGAACCACCACATGGACGGTGGGTGGGAGAGAGGAAGAGCAGTCTATTGCTGAAACCGATGACGACCCTAAGGGGGCCAAACAGGACGAATCTATGGCGAGCAGTCCTCAGGATGAATTTCCAGGAGATGCAATTCCCGCCGTTGAAAGGGATCTGCCGCCTGTTGGAGAGGATTCCAACAATCAGGGCTCAGTTTCCGAAGATAGGTCCGAAAAGATGCCACCCGAGCATAAGATAGACTTACACGTAGGAGATGAGGCGGGCGAAGGTGAAGGATCCGCCACCTATGATCTCATACTCGGTGTCAATGGCCCATCTCCCCAATATGGGCTAATAGGAGAAGCCTCGGGACGGAAGGTCGCTCTGGACCTCAATAGTACTCACACCATTAGTCTATTCGGTGTTCAGGGGGGAGGAAAGAGTTACACTCTCGGCACAGTGATCGAAATGGCCCTGATGCGGATTAAGAATATCAATTTGCTGCCGAGTCCTTTGGCCACAGTTTTGTTCCATTACAGCTCGACACAGGATTATGCTCCTGAATTCACGTCCATGATTCGCCCCAACCCTATCGATGAAGAAATTCAGACGCTTAGGGAGCGGTATAGGGCAAACCCCAAGGCTCTGAGGGATATTTTATTGCTCACGCCATCTAACAAAGTGGCTGATCGGAGAGAGGAATATCCGGATATTGAAGTCGGGTCTATCGCGTTCGCCGCGTCAGAGCTTAAAGCTGCGCACTGGAAATTTCTTATGGGAGCAATTGGAAGCCAAAGCATGTATATGAGACAGATTAACCTCATCATGCGCGGACTCAGAAACGATCTGACACTCGGTGCCATCAGGCATGGAATTGAAGCCTCCAACCTCTCTGATCACCTTAAAGAACTGGCACAAACACGTCTGCAATTCGCAAGCGAATATATCAGCGACAAGCAGAGACTCCAGGATTTAATACGTCCAGGGCGATTGATAATTGTCGATTTACGAGACGAGTATATAGAAAAGGATGAAGCTCTTGGACTATTCGTTGTCATGTTACAAATCTTTTCTGAAGCAACCTATCGGGCAAGCACGTTCAACAAACTCGTCGTGTTTGATGAAGCCCATAAATATATCGACAATGGGGATTTGGTGTCAGGTCTTGTTGAGGTCGTTCGAGAAATGCGGCACAAGGGGACGAGCATTATGGTGGCATCTCAGGACCCGCCTTCGGTTCCTGTCTCGCTAATCGAGCTGTCGACCGAGATCATAATGCATAAGTTCAACTCTCCGGCCTGGCTTAGACACATTCAGAAAGCTAATGCTTCGTTGGGAGAGTTGACGTCCGAGAAAATGAGTCACCTCAGAACTGGCGAGGCTTACATGTGGGCTAGCAAGGCCACTGACGATTCCTTCACGCGAAGCGCCTCAAAAATCAGATGCCGTCCCAGAGTGACGCAACACGGTGGGGGTACAAAGACGGCGGTCACATAGGGCAACCGTAATTCGGGCATAAGGACAACTGGCCGACCTGTACCCAGGGTGCGCGCCAGTTTGATACGCTGAGCGAAAGAGACAACAGTGGCTATCGAGATTGATAGAATTTCGCCCATTACCGTTTTGCTAGATGACGTGTTTTACCAGAGCTCAATCCAAGACATGCGATCCGCCTACTTTCAGTTCCTGAAGCATTACGCAAAGTGGATCATTGTGAGCGATTACTATCTGGAAAACGAAAAGGCAAACAAAGTGATCACTTTTACAGTTTTGCCATTGGCAGGCGATGTAATTCAGCTGCAAAACGTGATCAGAAGATTTGCTCCGCAAGACTTCAAACACATAAAAGTCGTTGATCCTCGTTTCATTGAATTGCTTCAGGAATTACCGTTAATGACCATTTCTTTTGTTCTTCCTCAAGATAAATACTTGGTATGGAGCGATAGCAAGGAATTCCGAGAGTATTTGGCCGACTTTTGTGAAACATTGATCGCATATATCGCCTTTTGGCGAAAGAGTACTTCAAATCAAGTTCGGTTGGATAAATTGCTGAAGAATGTCGAGTACGCACAGAGGCTTTTGCAGCAAAAGAAGAAGATCAAGCTACTATGCGAAACATTCCTGATTGCCCTGCTAGGTGGGTACGTCGGCAGCATAATTTGCCGTGAAACTGCTTTGACTGATTTGTGTTGGCTATCGGACAGAGATAAGACCAATGAGGTTGGTAATAACTTAATCAGAGATTTGTTTCAAGTCACCTTGATTGACATCATCAAGAAGAACATTCTATTTTCTTTCACAACTGCAAATTCTCATTCTGACGAATGGTATGCAGATCTAACAAGGGTACCAGATATTATTACTGGTTCAATTGCTGCTTTCAATTTCGATAATGCGAGTGGCCGTATGTGGAAACCCACAGCCCAAACAGTTATAGGATCGTATTTACTCAACAACAGAGACAGTTGTTTTATCTATCGTTTTCATGTCAGCGAGGAGATGTTAAAGGTCCAACGGCTGATGGTGGCCTACAATCACCAAGCATAAACACGAACAGCGGTTTCGGCAAGTAAACACCGAGGCCAGTGCTTCAATCTCTTAGCTGCGACGGAACCTTTGGGGTTTTCTTTCTCAAAGTCTAAACTTGCACGATTTAATCACGGGGCCTTGTCAGTACTTCTTTCTCGCCGAAAAGTAATAACTCCTTAAAGTCGATTCCGGAGGCACGCATGCGCACCAAACTCCAGCCCGGCGAAACCGTTGCCCTGATCGTAAGGAAGCACTGGCTTGTTCTTGTGAAACCCGCGCTCTTTTTCGCGGCGGTCCTTCTCTACCTGCCAGTCCGCCACGTAAGAATCCTCGGGTTCGAGGCGCTGCTGAATTACCTGCTTCCCTACGCGGCGGCCCTTTCAGGCGCATTGTTCCTCTACCGCTATCTCGATAGAAGGGTCAACATCTGGGCGGTCACAAACGAAAGATTGATTGACGAATGGGGCATTCTTACCCATAAGTCCAAAGAGAACCCCCTCGATAAGATCAACGATATCGTGGTGGAGCAGACAATTCTGGGAAGGCTGTTCGGCTACGGAGGTATATCCGTCCAGACGGCCGCGAAGGCGGGCGAGACGATAATCGATTTCGTGGAGAGGCCGGAGGAGCTGAAACAGACAATCAACGAGCAGAAGGCGCTGAGGGCCGAAAGAGAGGACGGACCGGACCTGACGGGGGGAGACCGTCGAAGACATATGGCGGGTCTCCAAACGATATTGCTCCATGAAAGCGTGCGGCCTCCGTTCTTGCTGCGATGCCCACACTGCGGCGGGAAGATCGCCATCGACTACGCCGGCACGCCTACCGCCAACCATGATGATGGGACAGCGGAAAAAGCAGAGAACGGGGACCAGAAGGCCGGCGCCGTGTCCGTCCTTGAGTCTCCTGAACGAGGCTCACAACCATCAACCGCCAAAAAAACAGAGTCCCTGGCGGCCGGACCAAAGGTTGCGATAGACCCCTTCGGCTGGAAGAAGCGCGCTCGTTAGCCGGATTCATTTCATTTCGCCGGAAATATCGCGGTCGGACTCAGAGCCATAAAAAAAGGGAGGTTTCCCTCCCTGAAAGCGGTTTTTGGTCAGGCCCTTGCCGCGTGAGCCACAAGGCCTCTTCTCTCCAGGATCTCATAATATGGAAGCGATCCGAGATCCAGTTTCTTCACATCTTCCCTGGGCAATGCCGGCAGCGGGGTTTCCTTGAACCGGATTCTCCTGCCGTAGCCTCTCATTTCGAGGGCCTTTACGATGTTCGCAACGAAACCGTAACGCATTGCCTGTTCTTCCGTCACGTTCTCTTTGATGAGGGCCAAAAGTTCCTCGGCATTATCCTGGACCCGCGCAAGCTTTCCTTTCAGGTCTTGGCGATCTCCGGATATCATCGTGTAAAAAACTCCTGTGGCTTCTGCATGCGTGCCTGCCAATATCATGTGGTCTCCTCCTTATGGTATTTTCCCCACTTCCTGCCCGTGGGGGTGTGAATATGCGAATTCCCCCTGCAGGATGGATGGGGTGAGGCAATAAAGAGGTATTTATCTCCCTTTCGAAAAAGGGTGCTGGGTATGTGGCTGTTTTCGGCTGGTGCCTAATGAAGGTACTGATTTACGGGTATATTACTTCTGTCGTGAACTCACCGTAGAAGTAATAGATAGATAGTCTTCAGTATTTTTATTAGATATCCCGAAGAAGCCTCGTGCCTCTTGCGGGCCGTTGAGGCGCCAATCCGCTAAAACTACATCACAAACACCTTAAACGAGGAGGATTTGCTCATGATGATCGATTTCTCGAAAATCGTCGAGCTTGTTCCGGATGGGGGAAGGTTGATCCTGACCTTCACCGCCAAAGCCGACAAAAAGCAGAACGGGGATGAAGGGACAAAGGAAGTGAGCGTCGTCTTCGCCCAGCAGTTCAAGGGCAAGGAGAGCGACAACGACTTCTCTCCTATCATCATTACCGGCGGTGTTGCAGAACTGAGCGAGAGCTTCGAGTCCACCATCGCCGACATCGCCCACGACCAGAAAAAACTGGCGGAGCTGAAAACGACGACCAATGGCAGGGTCGACCAAAAGAAGAAGCAGCTCAGCGACGCCATCCAGAAGCACACGAAATCCGCAGACAAGTCAGACCTGAAGAAAGAGGGAGAGCAAAGGGAGGAAAAGAAGGTCGAAGCGAAGGAAGAGAAACCCAAACCGTACATCGCGGACCTGTTCTCCATGTCCCCGACACGAACAGCGGCGTCGGAGACAGCCATTGCAGTAGTACCTGCACCGGAACCCGAAGCATCTGAGGCGGAAACGGGAGAGGAGGTGGACCATGGGTGAAACAAGGCTGGAGGTGAAACCGTTGATCAGGGTCTTCCGGTACGGAGCGTTGGAGCTCGAAGACCCCGATCCGAAATCCACTGTCGAGGAGGTGAAGGACTTCTGGGGAGACGTCTACCCGGAGCTCACTCAGGCGGTCATCGAAGGACCCGAGTATAAGGACGATCGGGCGGAATACACTTTCAGACGAGCCGTTGGGACAAAAGGCGGCACGGGCGAAGTGAAGGGCAGCGGAAACAACGGCAACGAGATCACGGATATGCTGCAAATAATGGAGGACTTGGCGCGCGTCGTGGGCTCGGAGGATCCGGGAGATGATCCGATCCTTCCGCCATGGCAAGAGATGGAGCCGGTATGAAACCCCCGGCCCTCAAGGTCATGCCCGCCCTGCTGTCGGTACTGGAGATTCTCGAACAGCTCGGCCATTTCGGTAGCACCCTGATACCTTCGATAGTGAGGTTTTGCAATAACCTGACAGGAAAGGCTGCGGACATCTCATCGATACCGGAAACAAACCTTGTCAGGACACTCATGGGGGAGATCGACAAGGCCACAGTGCCGGGCATAAAGAGGCTCCTGCCGGACAACAACGGGCACGGCCGCGACTGTGATTCGGTAACCGTCGCCGTCAGGCATTGTTTCGGCGCCCGCGGGTGGTATCTCGTAGTCGAGTTCCGGATCGAGTTCTTCTACACGATGGCCCTCGACTTCCTCGATGGACTGAAGAAGAAAAAGAGAACCGTCTATCCCATCGTCCGCGACCTTCTGGCTCTGGTGCTAAGGTCAGGGAAAGTCCCCGGGATGATGCCCGATGAGATTTACGAGTGGCTCTGCCCCGAGGAAGACGTGTTCGACGACGAAGAGGACCAGAAAACGTTCAAAAGGGACAGGGAATTCGCGCTGAGCCGCTACGAGTATCACATAAGAAGCGTGCCCTGCGTGAACGAAAAGGAGTGGCGAGCCCTCCTCAAACAGGCTCAGCGCCGTTTCAAGCGTCTTCAGGAAAAGACATTGACCGGCGAACAGAGGGACTTTATCAGTAGCCTTCTCAAGCTGGCCTGCCTCTGCATGGTGAAACAGTACGAACAACTGGAGTTGCTTCAGCCTGAGAACGATGAAAACGGCATCGAGAATTCCTTCGGCGTCCTGTGGGCCAGCCAGGACGGCTTCTCCGACTGGTACTTCGAGGCGATGAACGACCAGTGGGGCAACAGCGGACCGCCGAGGATGTGCATCATCGTAAGGAACAGGAACGATCTCGTCCGCGTGCGCATCATCCTGAGGACGTTGCTGCTCCTTCAGGAGGTCTGGTACTCGCACGAGGTCCTGCGGATATAGGAGGATGACCTATGGAAATTGAAATCGCCATGGACCGGCAGCTTGTTGCTCAGTACGCCCTCATTATCTACGGCTATGAAAAGGACCCACGATACGAGGAGCCCGCCAACAGCATTGATCACTATGTCACGAAACACAGAGTCGATGTGGAAGGCAGGCTCCTCGAAGGAGCGCCGCTGACCAGGGAAACGCTTCACAAAATCTGTTCCCTTGTCATCCCCTCTCTTCAG
>Ga0326727_10011193_pt1 | contig 21017 bp, 20 predicted proteins | sample MB2enrmetagenome_FD_207643 | JGI IMG/M metagenome (GOLD analysis project Ga0326727, IMG submission 207643) | Lab enriched peat soil microbial communities from McLean, Ithaca, NY, United States - MB29MY | ecosystem: Environmental > Terrestrial > Soil > Wetlands > Peat | place: USA: New York...
AGTCTGACTCTTTTTGAAAAATCACCGTTATTGCAAACACTTACTCTCTTCGACCACACATCTGAAATGGTAGCTGATCCCAACCAATTGTTTTTGTTTGCAGATTAACCGGACAGCAGTGCAAATATATCTTTATCAAATGCTTTCACTCGTTCCGTAATATAATTTCTCTTCGTTAAGGATAGGAATTTGTTGTATTTAATTGTAACCTTTCTTCTCTTTTTTCCCAATATGTGATGGAATGATTCCCAATTCGAAGCGATCTCATCATCGATTGAAAAGTGGTGAAGCAGGTATTTCCGTTTATAAGTTTTGTCATTAGAAAATCCACTAATCGTATCAACCTTGAGAGGGATTCTATTTTTTATGGAGAGGGATTTTGCAAAGGCATACATGAACATCTGATTACCGAGTCCACCCCTTAATCTGATGATAATATGTGGACTGTTTATATCTGATGATTTTATATCTTCATATGTCATATTTCATCATTCCTCATATCACGAATAAGTTGGTTTCCGATCTGCTATTTCTTATTATAAATGTCAAGCCAAGCTTCCCTGGCGCACCACAAAAGCTATGCCTTGAAGTACGTATCTTAGAGGTATTCGCAGTCAACTTGGACGAGTGGTTGTATCGTTACTTCTGAATATATCTCCCCACCTAATCGGGATAGGGAACCCTCACGGGCTTTCCCTCCCACACCACCCGGCATACGGGTCCGTACCAGGGGTTCGGTATGGTTGAATACTCAGTGAACCACTTGAGATGCTCACCAAACATCGGGTTTTGGTTTCATGTCTCGATACGCACAAATCAGCCCTCTCCTCAGGTCCTTATCCAGTTTCTGTCCGTCGGCTTGCACCTTTGCTCCACGTTTCCTTCAGACCCCACAGCGCAATGACGCCCTTGCGCTTCGCTAACCTTCACCTCCATCAGGTTGGGGAGAAGACTTCCACTTCCCAAGTCACCGGGCATGCCCGGCACGCATGAACTACCCCGCAGCAAGCTGCGAGGTATCAGCCTCTCATCATCTGAGATACAAAGCAAGCTTTGAAAAATTGACCCGGAAAAGATTAAAACTGCCAGGCAGAATAATTTTCCTGAAGTGATTGTGGCTATTCAAAGGACAAGCCTTGTCGTGTGTGATATCATTCTTATAATTTTAATGAGGGCATACAACCCAATCAGATATAAACATATAGTTTATACAATTCTTATAGCACTCTTCCTTGTCATACCGAGCTTTTTTATTTCAGGGGTATATGCAAATACCAGCACTATATTCACTGTTCTAAAACTTTTAGGCATTGTATTTCCTTTCTACTCAAAAAATTCACTTTACGCATTCTCCTTGATTCTGGGGGTATGATAATGTATAGAGAAATGTTGATACAACCCAATGTCAAGAATACGATCCTTTCGGATGAACACTATGAAGTATTCCCCTATTAGTATAGTAATCCCAAATTATAATGGGGAAGATTTATTGCCTAAATCACTTCCTAAGATTTATGACGCTGTTGAACAGTACCCTGGTAGAGTGGAGGTAATTGTCGTTGATGATGCTTCGCAAGATGGGAGCGTTTTAGTTCTGAAGGAAAAATTCCCAGGCATTAGAATTGTTTGTCATGATGTCAACAAAGGATTCTCTGAAGCTGTTTACACGGGTATAATGCACGCTCTAAATGAAATTATTATCTTGTTGAATACGGATGTTTATCCTGACAAAAATTTTATTAATCCTCTCGTAAAGTGGTTTGATCTCAAAGATACCTTTTCTGTCTCTCCACTTGTTTATAATCCTGAGGGGATAATATCCGGAGTATCATGGAATATTTGTAAAATAGAAAGGGGTACCATTCGATATGTGAGGATGAGTATTGATGATATATCTAAGGCTCAAAGTAAAGGAAAACCATTGATAAGCATGTTCTCTTCAGGTGGTTCGATGGCTCTCCGTAAGAGCATGTTTATGGAGTTGAACGGATTTTTAAGCTTGTATAAGCCATTTTATCATGAAGATGCGGATCTCTGTTTGCGTGCCTGGGAAAAGGGGTGGAAGACATACTGTGAGCCCAGTAGCACTGTAATCCACGATCATCATAGTACAATAAACAGGTTCTTTTCTTATCTAAGGATAAAAACTATAAGTAAGAGAAATAAATTTATATACTTATGGCTTCATCTCTCAAAGAGTAAAATCTTTTTTTCCCATATCCCTTGGCTGTTACCTAGGTTTATTGGTAGGATCATACGGTTAGATATCCCATTTATAGCAGGATTCATTTTTGCCTTAGCATCTCTTGGTGAAATATATAAAATTCGCTCATCTATAAATAATAATGAGCTAAATTTTTGGCTTGATGATTTATCGATCATACTTCTGAGAGAAATGAGAGAATTGTGCAAGTAATCATTATGGCTTTCAAAGGATTGAGGTAATGTCTAAAGTATTCATCTTCTCAAAATCAAGAAGCAAAACAGGTAAAATAAGGTACCTGGAGCGAGCGTTCAGAGAAAGAGGACATGAAATTTTATGGTTGAAGACTCCAAGAGTGCTTCGCCGGAAGGGGAAGAATGCCGATGCTTACATGTTGGATCGGATAGGATCTTTTAACCCCGATATCATATTCATTAATTCCCAGGATATACCTTTCTCCGTGCTGAAACAAATCTCAGGGGGGCCGATAAAAACGGTTATGTTTTTTGAAGACCCTTGGGTAACGCGCATTCTCCCCGATGTTTTTGAGAGAGGGAAGTTGGTTGATATTTTTTTGGTGACTGCAGAAGGCGTACTCGAAGAATATCGCAAAGCAGGTGTAAAGAATCCCGTTTATATTATCAATGCCTGTGATAGGTATGTACACCGAAGAAGACATCCGTTTTTGCCAATATGGAAATCTGATGTGGCCTTTATTGGGGCCGCTAGAGAGAACGAATCCAGAGTACAGCTTATAAAGAAACTCGATGAGATTTGTAATGTAAAAGTCTATGGGAAGAATTGGGAGCAGATTCATAAGAAGTCTACCCTGAAGAATATATATCCCCGAGGCTATACGCTGGTATGCGGGGGGGCTAAAATCGTACTCGGGGCAGATAATACAAGCTCTATTTATGGATACTGGTCCAGCCGTCTTCCGTTTACTTTGGGATGCGGTGGATTTCTCTTAACGAATTATGTCCCGGGAATGGAGAAGTTTTATATCAATCGTGAGCACCTTGTATGGTATAAAAGCGAGGATGAATGTATCGATCTGGTAAAGGAATTTCTTGCAAAACCTAAAGAGCGTGAGAGAATAGCCGATCAGGGTTACCGGTATGTGCATGAGCACAACACCTTTCACCATTTTGTAGACAGGGTGCTGGCTCTCTGTGATCAAAACCGTACATAACATGGGGGGTGATTCTCGCCCTGGGACCCTGACTATATGTACCCACTTCATCATATGGGGCGCGGCCAAACTTCGTTGACAGTGGACCACTGTTGTGTCAATAAATCACTTCGCATATGCAACCCTTCGTGACAATTGCCAGATATATTATGTTATAGTCATCCCGAGTTAGATAAACTCCAAAGATGGGGGCAATACAGCGATGCCTGAAAGACAGAAACTGACTGTACTTATACCATGCTTCAATGAAGAGAGGAATATGGAGGACTGCCTGAAGAGCGTCTCGTGGGCAGATGAAATTTTTATAGTAGATTCCTTTAGTACAGACAGGACGCTTGAAATCGCTAAGAAATACACCAATCGCATTGTTCAGCATGAATTTGTCAATGATGCCGTTCAGAAGAATTGGGCTATACCTCAAGCCGGTTATGAGTGGATCCTTATTGTTGACTGTGACGAACGAGTAGTGCCGGAGCTTAAAGAGGAAATAATAAATCTGCTGAATACTGAGCCGATGAAGGACGGGTATTGGATCAAGAGACATAACTATCTCATGAATAAGCAAGTTAAGTACTCCAGCTGGGGTAATGATACGGTTTTAAGACTTTTTCGGAGAAGTAAAGGGAGATACAAAGAGCAGCGTGTTCATGGGGAGATAACGCTTAAGAATACAGGGATACTCACTGCTCATCTTGATCATTTTACCGTACCTTCCTTGGGTGAGTGGGTAAATAAGATCAATCGATATACATTGTATAAAGCTCAAGATAAATACGATCAGGGCATAAGATTTCCGGTCCTCTACATGTTGGTGAGACCTCCCCTGCGCTTTCTCAAAGATTATGTATTGCGTTTGGGTGTTCTCGATGGCTGGAGAGGTTTTCTCATTTCTGCCATGGGCGCCTTTGCCGATCTTGTCATGACGGCAAAGATCATAGAGATCACGTATGAGAAGGGGCAGAAACACTAGCCCATGAGGATCCTGCATATAAATCTTGAACGTGGCTGGAGAGGGGGGGAGCGGCAGGCTCTTAATATAATGATGGGCCTCAAGGATCTCGGGCATGCGAATTATCTCCTGGCAAGGAAGAATGATGTTTTTATCCGACATGTCCGAGATAAGAATTTTTCTGTAAAGGTTATTAAAAAACCATTCTTTTTGAGTGGTCCTTATCTCAAGAAATTCGATGTCGTCCATGCCCATGAAGTAAGAGGGCTTCAGCTTGCTACTTTATGGAGGTGGTATCATAGAAGGCCGCTTGTTTATACACGCAGCGTGGTTTTTATGCCGAGCCGTAATCCCTTTACTGTCTATAAATACAACAGGGTAGACCATCTGATTGCAAACTCTAAAGACAGTATGAATATGATGCTCAAGTGGGGGGTCAATCCCTCCCGGATGAGCGTGATATATGGCGGCATACCTTTGGAAACTTGTTCGGATCCTTTAAAAGTCGCTGCCTTGAGGCTCAGATTCAAAGGCCGGAAGGTAATCGGGTGCATTGCTTCTCTGGAGAGGGAAAAAGACCATCTTACCCTCATCGATGCAGTATCTCTCATCAATAAGACACGTAACGATCTTGTGTTTCTGATTATAGGTGACGGATCGTTACGTTCCATGCTGGAGCAAAGAACTGCTGCGATGGGCATTAGCAATATTTCCTTTGAAGGGTACCAGGATGACCCCTATTCATACTACGATGTTTGTGATGTTATAACGCTAACCTCACGTGAGGAAAGCATCAGCAACGCCGTCCTGGATGCATTCCTATACCGTGTTCCCGTAGTTGCCACACGGGCAGGCGCTATTCCAGAGATCGTTAAAGATAATGAGACAGGTTTGCTCGTAGATATCGGTAACCCGTACATGTTGGCGGATGCCATTATGAGAATGCTCGACGATGACAACCTTAGTCGGATCTGTTGCCAGAATGCATATGCACTACTTCTGAAGGAATTTTCCGTGGAGAACATGGCAAAAGCTTATGAGTTGGTCTATCATAACGTCCTCTCGCATGATAGATAATGGAAAGAGCAAAATTTTAGCCTCTTTGAGGAAGATTACCCAGGACTATACAAGAAAGGGAATTCCTCTGTCTCTCACCATGCACGTTCCTGGTTTGGGTGAGATAGTCTGTTCTAAAGTATATCGTGCTATACGCGGTAAACGCATTGCATGCCTCGGTACGGTCAGAAATTCCACGGTGATCGTAAAGCTCTACTTCTCAAAGTACAAATCTCGAAGAAACTGGAAACATAGCGACCGTGGGTGCAGGGCTTTTGTGGATCGGGAGATTCCAGCGCCAAGGATCCTCTTTTCGGGATACCTTCCTGAGTATGGATTCTATGCCATGGTGTTCGAATATCTCACCGAAGCTCTCAGAATCGATAGTGCGTTGGAGGCATGTTCGGAGTCAGATCAGCGGGAAAAGGTGCTCGATATACTTATGGCATGTATTGCGAGTCTCCATGAACATGGGATTCTGCAAAATGACCTCCATCTGGGTAATTTCATGATTAGTGGGGAGTGTATTTATGCACTCGACGGCGATCAAGTGACGACTCAGCGGAGGCCTATCGGGAGGAAGAGATCGTTCAGGAACCTTGCAAAGTTGTTGGCCAATATTCCTCCTGCGTACATCTCGAACATCGAAAATAGGATAATATCCTATGTTAACAAGAGGGGATGGGATATCTCGCATGCAGAGATTCGTAAAGTCAAAGAGGAGATAAGGCGGTTTAGAGGGAATATACTTTCTGAATACCTGCGAAAGATTTTCAGAAGACGAGACCCATTTGTCACCCATTCAGATCTCCGATTCTACTCAGTACATGACCGGCACCAATTTGATGTGGAATTTGATGATATTATTGAAGCATTGAAAAAATCTTCTTTTGAAAAAGAATCTTATGCTTCAGGTTACTATCTTGCCCTTATTGGTGATAAGAATTTGCTTGTATGGTCCTCAAGAGGATACGGACCGCGCATACTGAGAAGGTTTTGGTCTGCAAGCAGGATCTGGAAGAATGCTCTCATGCTGAGGAGAATAGGCGTAGAAACCCCCATACCGGTTACCCTTGTGGCCAGGTGTAGAAATATTTTTAGGTGGGACTGTGCGGTTTTTTTCAAATCTGTGGAAGGGATGAACCTCAAGGATTTTTTTCATTCGGAGAACGTGGCCTCAGATATAAAGGGGTGCATTGCAGAAGCCCTGGCAGATGCATACACACGCATGGAGGCATTTGGGATAACCGCCGGCCGAATCAACCCGGAAGGGATTATCATATCGGGCCTCAAAGTAGTATTTCACGATCTTGAGATATTCAATCGACCAGCCTTTTCCATTTGGTCCACACAGGAAGGGAGGTTAGAGAGGTTCCTCTCCTATTTTGCCCACATACCCGGGCTTACTGAACTTCTTACAGAGCATCTGAAAAACAGAGGCATCACCAAAGTTCAAAGATCCTGATTCGCACTATAAAGCTCAAGGGCTTTCTGCCCTTAAAACCTTATACGAGAATGAGGGTTGGTGTGATAACTTGGGCTTGACGGGGTAACACAACTCGCATACACCTTACTAAGAAAAATAATGGGGAGGTGTGCTGATGGAGGAGGAGAAGAGTCACGTACGGGCGATTGTAGTTGTCCTCCTTATCATATTCTTAGGCGGGTTATTTGTCGGATATTACTTCTGGGGCTATCGGAGACAGCAGCATCCTGATTACAAAGACATGCTCAAGCAGACTATCTCCTATATCTCGACCTTGGAGGAAAAGAATCAGGAGCTGACCGGCAGGGTAAGTGCCCTTGATAATGAGGTCGCATCAATGAAAAAGCAGCAGGGCGTCCCCGAAGACAGCCAGATCGCGCGTTTAAATGAAAGACTCTCAGCCTTGGAGAAAGAGAACACCGACCTCAAGGCAACTGCAGGGCAAAACGAAGCTCTTGTCCAGGAAAACCAGCAACTTCGTCAGAGGGTGCAGACTCTTGTGGAACAGATGAACTCATCGCCGAGATCTTCAAAGGCCAGCGGGGGCGCACCGGTTCAGGTACCAGCCCCGCAAGGGACAATTCCTTAGAGGGTATATCAGGCCCCGATAACCTTGTGGATAAACATATTCGCAAGTTCCGGATCAAACTGACTCCCGATGCAGCGTATGATCTCTTCAATAGCCTTGTCGATAGGTAATCTGTTCCGGTAAGGCCTGTCCGAAGTCATGGCATCATAGGAATCTGCGAGTGTAATAATGCGCGAGAGGAGAGGGATCTCCTCACCCCCGATCCCTGCCGGGTATCCTTTACCGTCATAGCGTTCATGGTGATAACGTATGACATCCGTCTCGCGCGACATGGGCGGCAGAGGCTTTAAGATATCTGCCCCGATATCGGGATGTTTCTTGATGATCTTGAACTCTTCATCCGTGAGCTTGTCTTTCTTCAGGAGTATGCTGTCGGGTATACCCACCTTCCCGATATCGTGGAGCGAAGCGGCGATATAAAGCACATCTTTTTCATCATCAGACAGCTTGATAATATTGGCCAAGGCGAGAGAGAAGTTGGTGACCCTGGTGGAATGCTGGGATGTGTGCGGGTCTCTGGCATCCAGGATCTTGGCCATACTGTTCAAGGTGGAGAGCATGTTCTCGTAGAGGCCCTCATAAAGGGCCACATTTTCCATGCGTTCAGCGGATCGGTTGAGGAGATACAGAATCTTTCCCTCCTTCTCCTCGCCGAGTACGGAATCGGAGTGGATATCAAGTGTGCCGAATACCTGGCCTTCGATCATGAGTGGAAAGATGGTCACGAAGTTCCGGTTTGAAACACCCTGAGAATTGTTTCTCCTGATGATCTTCCCCTCGATGAGATCTGCGCTGATGATCCTGCCCTGTCCATTACCGGTATCAATGAGTGTCTGGGTCTTCCGGTTTAAGGGATAGAACTGGACATCCACATTCTCAAGAAGTTGCTTGGAGACGTCAACGATGGCACCCACCAGATCGCGGATACCCTTTAAGCTGATGATCTTCTCGGATATGGCTTGCAGGGAATTGATCTCTTTATTCTTGTCTTCCAGCTGTCCCACAAGGGTGTCGATGAGGCGATGGAGCTGCAAGGCGTCCGAGAATCTCCTGTTCTCCTCGAGCAGGAGCTTTTCTCGCTTCATCTTACTGAGAACAAGCTGGATCTGGCTCACTTTGAAGGGCTTTGATATGAAGTCGGAGGCCCCGCACTTCATGGCATCAATGGCGATCTCTAAGGAAGCATAACCGGTGATCACAATGATGGGCAGCGATACATCGCGGGCCTTGATCTTTTTAATGAGCTCGATCCCGGTCATTTTAGGCATCATGATATCGGTGAATATGCATAGATAAGAGCCGGTATCCAACAGGGCCAACGCTTCCAGTCCGTCGGGGGCGGTATCAGGAGCGTATCCGAGCTCTTCTATTATCTGCGATATGGTCTCCCGTATCCCGGGATCATCGTCAACAATGAGGACCCTGTTGTACATCAAGCAATCCTTTTCAATATTCTGCCTTTGTATTCGCTGAATTCCCTTTCAGTAATCAGCCCCTCCGTCTTGAGCCTGCCGAGATATTCTATGGCGGAAAAGGCCTTGCTCATATCATTGGGGCCCTGCAAGGCCGTCATCACAAGGGGCAGCGCTGTGTTTGGATAATCTTCTTCCATTGTTTTTGAGAGTTTTAACTGCAGCAACTCTACTTGTCTTTTCAGCTGAGCGATCTCCTCAAGGAGGTCCTGCCTTTGCCTGAGTCGGTTGACCACAAAACGAATTTCTTCAATATTAAACGGCTTCTTGATATATGAAAAGGCACCCCGGTTCACCGCCTCGATGGCCGTATCCAGCGATGCATACCCGGTGATGAGGACAAATGGTGTCGTGATCCCTTTCTTATGGAGTCTCTCAAGGAGTTCAAGGCCCGTTATTCCGGGAAGCATGAGGTCAGAGATGATGATGTCGAATGACTCTTTCTCTGAAATAACAAGTAAATCCTCTGCGTTATGAAACCTTTTTGACCTGAGCCCTTCCTCAATAAGGATTTGTTCGATTAGATCAAGTATCTCATCTTCATCGTCGACAATGGCTGCACGCACTTTTGCCATGCCTTCCCTTATCGAAAGAGGCGAGACACAACTTTAGAGAATACCGCGATTTTTCTTCTGTTTGGAATTATTTGAAATTGCTCGGTTATGTTCTTCGAGCGAGCGGGAGAAAAAATGTGTCCCATCGCCTTGTGAAACGAAGTAGAGGTAGTTGGTCCTTGCAGGCCAGAGTGCGGATCGAATAGAAGCCAAACCGGGGTTGCATATAGGACCTGGTGGGAGGCCCTCATGTCGATAGGTGTTGTAAGGACTTTCCCTAAGCAGATCATCCGGGCCTATCTTGCCCGTAAAGCTCTCAATACCGTAAATGGCGGTAGGATCTGATTGGAGGCGCATTCCCCGCATCATCCTGTTGTGAAATACCGATGAGATAATGGGCTGTTCAGCCTTTGCATAAGCCTCCTTCTCGATGAGAGATGCCAGCGTGATGACTTCAAGCTTGGACATGCCGATCGCTTTTGCCCGCTGTTCCATCTCAGGGGTATATATGCTTCTGAAACGGTCAATCATCTTTGCCATGATCTCCAGTGGTGTCATATGGGGGACCAAGTAATAGGTGTCGGGATAGAGAAAACCCTCCATGGAAGGTGCCTTGAGCTGAAAGAAGTCTTTTGTCTTCGGGCTGAGTGCACTTTGAATAAACAGGTTCTTGGGGATAAGCCCTGTCCTTGATACAGCCTCTCCTATCTGATAAATCGTATAACCCTCAGGGATGGTGATGCGATACTTGAGTGATTTTCCCCTGAACAGGATATCCATGATATCCATCGGGACATGGTTGCCTTCGAACACATATGCGCCTGCCTGGAGATGCTTTGCCTTGCCGGTGAGGGCGGCAATGGTTATGAAGGTGCCTGCATGAGATATGACTCCGGTTTTCTTAAGAGCCTGTGCGATCTCCCAGGCACTCTGCCCCGGCACGATATCCACCTCAACAGGTTTGTGTGGAGTGATGGGTGTTCTCAAAAAGGAGCATGTATGGACGAAGACAAGGGTGAGGAGACATACCAGCAAAAAAAGAAAGGCGCGCAGGCGGGTTCTCATGTATTCTCCGAATCCAGATATCCTTTCAGGATAATGCTCGCAGCGATCTTATCCACGATTGCATTGCGCTTTCTTCCCTTAATATTGATCCTCATGAGCAACTCATGAGCCTCTGATGTAGAAAGCCTTTCATCAAAGAATATAACAGGCAAGCCGAGCACCTTCTCAAGGTCTTTGCCCCATTTAATTACCTCTTCCCCCCTATTTCCGAGGCTGCCGTCCATATGGTAAGGCAGACCTACCACAACCTTGGACACCTGGTATGAATCAGCAATGGTCTTTATAACCTTAAAATGTGACCCATCGGACTTTACCTGTATGGTTTCGATAGGATGGGCCATGGTCTCCGACGGATCGCTCAAGGCAACGCCGATGCGTTTACTGCCGTAATCCAACCCTAATATCCGCATGACCCCTAGCTGTTTACAAGGGTCTTCATGGACCGAAGGGCCTCGGTATCACCTATGCAGACAAGCACGTCATCAACCGAGATTGTCATGTCGGCACCCGGGTTGAAGATCATCTTGCCGGTACGATCCCTGATCGCGACTACGATGAGACCGATGTCCTTCCTTATGGGGGCGTCTTTCAATGTTTTACCCACAAGGCAGGAGTCTTTGCGAATCTTAAACCCTTCCATTTGAATAATAAAATCTCCGGTCTTCTCTCCGGTGGCCAGTTCAATGAAATCCACTACCGTGGGCTTGAGGATGATATTTGCCATGTGGCGGCCTCCGATGAGGTAGGGAGAGACCACTTTATTTGCCCCGGCCCGTAGGAGGTTCTTGGTGGAGTCCTCGGTCTCGGCCCGGGCAAGCACAAAGAGATCGGGATTGAGCTCTTTGGCTATCAGGATGATGTAAACATTTGTCATGTCGGATGATGCCGTGGCAATGAGACCTTTTGCACGCTTGATCCCTGCTTTGACCAGGATGTCTTCATCCGCTGCATTGCCGAGAATATGTGGGATACCTGTGCGCTCGAGGTGTTCGATGATGGCGGGATCATTATCTATCACAAGAAATGTCTTGTTTGAGTGAAGGAGTTCCTGACTGATGAGCGACCCGATCCTTCCGTTGCCGCAGATGATATAATGATTGTTCATCCGCATGATTGTCTTATCCAACCTAAGCCTCCCAAAGTAATGTTGCATCTCACCCTCTACTATGAACCGGGTAAAGGATGCAAACACGTATGCAGCAGACCCGACGCCCAAGAAGATTATGAAGATATCAAAGACCTTGCCGATCTCGGTGAGAGGATGAACCTGGTAGCCTATTGTGGTTATGGTAATAAGCGTCATGAAAAACGCATCGAGGTAAGTCCAACCTTCGATGAAGTGAAAACCCAAGGTCCCGATAGTGAATACAATACACAGGAGTGCCGCCCCGTATTTCAGGCGTGATGTCGGTGCGCGTTCTTTTATTTCCAACGAATATCCTTCACTTCTACCTGGAATGATGACACTTCCTGAGCGGGCTTCCCAAAGAAGGCTACGGCGAACGGGATGTCGCTGGAGGGAAGTGTTGAACCCGGGGACGCGGGATCAGAGGTCAGAAGGGCATCGATATCCTTCTGTGGTTGCTTGGTGAATTCGCTCGTATCCGGTACAATGCCCGCATAGGCGAGACGGGATTCAATGAGTTTGCCTGTCTTGTCATATACCCTGGCCTCTACCATGACCGATTCAACAGGCTTAGCCGTGATTTTTCTGAGGTTGCCCTTGATTACCAGTACGCTGCCCTCCTGCTCATGGGTGAGCATCTCATAGGTGAGGCCATGTTCGTCAATGGAGAAAAATGGTCCTTTCAGCGGAGTAGCTTGTGGACTCTCCTGGTTGGCCTCATGAAAGAACGGAATCTTGTCGCGTAGTAACCACAAGGAGGCGCATGCTGCCACGATAAGGCAGATGCCGAGGACGGCAATTTTCAGGTGGCTTTTCTTCTCAGTCTCCTGGGGTTCTGATTCCTCTTCCGTTTCGGCTGCATCAGAGCCGGTCCCAAGTATGGAGTCAATTTCCCGGATGACCGATCCCGTAGCAGCTTGGGACCCTTGTGATTTTGACTCCGGAGGTGTTTCCTCAGGGGGTGTCTCACTGATCTCCATGGAGGCCTCTTCAAGGACTGATTCCTGTGCTGAAAGGGATTCATTCACGGTAGGTGCCGCCTCTGACGGTTTTGAGCTTAAAAGTATGTCGAATTCCTTCTCCAGGGAGACCTCGGATTCCATGGTGTATGAAAAGACATGCTGACAGACACTGCAGCGCATTTTTATCGTGCCCTGTGTGAGTCCTTCTTGGGAAAACCTGAATTTGCTGTGGCAGTTTGGACAATTAACTATGATCATGAGAGGTTCCTCCTGTCTTCGGGGTCGAGTACGCACAGCTGCGGCAATGTACGGTAGTTCTCTGCGAAGTCCAAGCCGTATCCCACTACAAACCCCTCGCTTATACGGAAACCGTAGTAATCAGGTGATACGGAGGTTTCCCTCCTCTGCGTCTTGTCTATCATCGTGCAGATCTTGACAGAAGCCGGTCCTTTTTCCAAGAGGTGCTTTTTATATGCAAGTAAGCTGTGTCCGGTGTCCATAATGTCATCAACAATTAAAACATGCTTGCCGGTAATTGGTTCATGAATATCATCAAGGAGTGCGACATCTCCTATGGGACTGTCTGAGTTTCCATAGCTGGATAGTCTGGCAAACTCAATTCTCATGGGGAGGTTGATCCGTCGGACCAGATCGGACATGAACATGAAGCCGCCTTTTAAGATACCTATGATGAACAACTCATGGCCCTGATACGCTAACGAGATCTTATCCCCAAGCTCAGCGACCTTTTCAGCAATGTCGCTTGCGGTATAGAGCACTTTCATGGCCTGATCTATAGCGTATCGCGGCAGGGGTGTCAATGTAGTGTTGGCCCGCTTAACGCCATCATCCCCAGGATTATAAAGGGTATGGACTTTTTCGTGAGATTTGTGTAATATATTTAATTAACATAAAAAAAAGCAAGACAATTCCCATCATATAACAGTGCAATTGATTTAATGATTTATATATAGAGAGTCTTGAGAAGTTATGCAGGATCAAAGAACACATAAACGTGTCAGAGTGAATATGAAGGTCGCCTATCGTGACAATGCCCATGCTTATAAGGTTGGCAAGGTTTACGACATCAGCAAAAGCGGCATGTATGTCCAAACCTGGGACATCCCCAAAGTGGACGGATATGTGATCGCCAGTATTGATGTCGAAGAGTTCGGCAAGGTCGTCTGGGTGCAGGGGCATGTCATCTGGAAGACTCGCTCGGGCATGGCCGTCATGTTTACGAGCACTGACGAAAAAGGGCTTAACAACATTTTATCCTACCGAAGCGTTTAATCAAATTTCCTGTATTGTTAAAAGCCCCGAGGCGGTTATTTCTTGCCCGTTACCGTATCCCCTTTTTCTATCTGGTCTCTGGATTCGACCAGAAGGCCCATGGAGCTGTTTTCAAGGGTCTGGAGCATGAGTACCATGCCGATATATTCATGGAATATCGCCACTTGTTCCCTTTTCCCTTCATTATCGAACTTTGTCGGCTTTGTTATATTCAAGATCGCTCCCTTGTCCACCCCCTGGTTTTTTCCGACATCCAAGAAAACCAGGTTGTTGGCGCTGCTGCCTGATATACCGCCATAGAAGTCGATAACCTTTGCCGCAGCATTTAAAGTGGGCTGGGATACAGTCAGCATCAATGGCCTGACAGGGGCGAGGTCATCGAAGATCACGTTGCCTACCTTAGCCTCTTGAAGGGAGTATATGACGCGGGACTTGACAATATCAGACTGTACATCTTCCACTACGGCTGTGGCTACCGCCTTATAGAGATACCCGACCGGTTCGCCTTCTTTTGTAATATCCTGTATCTTAGAGACAATGGTGATCGCTTGATCCGGTTTCAGCTCCGAGGTCGTCTTGATAACGATGTGATCGTTTTGAGAGATAAGCTCTCCCCCCTCGATCTTTTTTAGAATCGTTCCGGAACCGGTCAGGATGTTGGGGCTGTAGATGTAGGTTGAATACTGCGGTGAGATCAATAAAGATTTCTCTTTAACCGCAGCTGCTTCTTCCGGGGTATAGATCGTCATTTTGGTTTCCTTACCGCCACGATCAGGGGATGGGATGATCTTAATGATAGTCTTTTCGCCGTCTTTTGTGATGATCACAATATCCCCGGGGTAAATAAGATGTGGATTGGTAATGTCCTGGTTATTTGCCCAGACAAGGGGCCACTTCCACGGCGTCTTTAGATATTTCATGGAGATGTCCCACAGAGTGTCCCCCTTGACGACGGTGTGCTTTATCTCATCTGCCGGACATGGACTGATTAAGCTAAGAAACAAAAAAAGGCCCATCACACTTAGAGCATATTTTTTCAAAGCGGGTCCTCCTTCGATTTCTTCAATTCAGGCAATTATCTTTGTTTTCTTGTATCGGAGAAGTCAAGGATATTCTTGAATCTTAGTTGCATGGGACAAGCCTTTGGACTACAGTAACCATTATGTTACCAGGCGATATCTATAGCCAGGCGCATCTCTTCATAGCAGCTACCAGGGTGTTCGAGCACCTCCACCATCAGCCCCCCTCGCTGAAGGGTTTAAAGGAATTCCTTCAGGTTTCAGAAGAGGAACTCTCACGCATATCCAGGAAGCTCGAAGACATAGGGGCTATCGATGTCATCATCAGCGGTGGAGAGGTCCGGTTCTCCGTACGGGATCACACCAAACTCGAGGAGCTTCCGCGGTCCTTAGAGGCTCCCAGAATGGAGGAAGAGATCTCACAGTTCAAGACAAAACAGGAGTCCCGCCTTAAGGGTATTGAGGATTCACTGGCGAAAAAAGGTGACAAGAGCAGCATCTTTTCCGAACTTGAAAAGGCCCTCAAAGACCCATCCCTCTTAAAAAAGAAGAACCCTCTCGACTGAAAAAGAGGCCCTTCCTTCAAAACCCTTCTTGGGTTTAGATATCTCGGAAATCCTTGTCATGAGAGGTTTTCAGAGCACCCATTATGATCTTGTGTTTTACCGGCCTCTATTGTATAGGAACGCAACTTAATCAGGAATACGGAACGACGGATGGGGGGAAGGAAACCATGTATAGTGTAGACGAAACTAAAAATGAGCACGATAACACCGATTTAACAAGGGAGGGTCACCCAGAAACCAAGCCGGAGAACCATGAGGCCGAGAGCACCAATTTTGAGGCCCTGTATGAGGGGACATTTGATAAACGTATAACACCCGGATCAGTGGTGACGGGCACGGTAGTTCAGATCGGCACGGACCATATCATGATCGATATCGGGAGAAAGATAGACGGGCAGGCACCTATAAACGAGTTCATCGGAGATGACGGTGAGATCACCACTGCCGTGGGCCAAGAGGTCGAGGTTCTTGTTGAGAGCATAAACGCATCCAAAGGTGTGATCAGGCTCTCCAAGGAGAAGGCCAAACGGCTGAAGATCTGGGATGATATCGTCAAGGCCTATCAGGATAATTCATATCTCAGGGGAAAGGTGACGGAGAGGATCAAGGGCGGCCTTATCGTAGACATAGGGCTGAGTGCTTTCCTGCCGAGCTCCCAGGCCACGGTCAATCCCGTGAGCGAGACCGACCTTGAAAAGATGATCGGCCAGGCAATCGACGTGGCTATCATCAAATTCAACCGTAAGAAAAACAACGTGGTGGTAAGCCACCGGGAGGTCTTGGAAAAACAGAGGGAAGAAAACAAAAAACACCTGCTCACAACGTTGGCCAAAGGCAATGTGGTAACCGGCAGGGTCAAGAACATCATGAGCTATGGTGCCTTTGTGGATATCGGGGGCATTGACGGCCTTCTGCACATCACCGACATGTCATGGGGCAAGCTTAAAGACCCGAAAGAAAAGGTTGCTTCCGGCCAGGAGATTAAGGTTAAGGTGCTTGAATTCGATCCGGCCACTGAAAAGATTTCGCTGGGTCTCAAACAGCTCACGACAGATCCCTGGGAAGGATTAGAGTACCGGTATCCCATAGGTAAGAAGATCAACGGCAAGGTGACATCGGTCACCAATTACGGCGCATTCGTAGAGGTAGAAGAAGGGGTCGAGGGGCTCGTTCATATCTCTGAGATGTTCTGGACCAAGCGTATGAGGCACCCGTCTTCAATACTCGATGAAGGACAGAGTGTGGATGTGGTCGTTCTTGGTGTGGATCAGACTGGCCGCCGCATTTCGCTTGGACTCAAGCAGACCATGCCCAATCCATGGAGACAGATCCAGGAGTTTTATCCTGAAGGCACTGTCGTAGATGCCACGGTGAAGAATGTCACTGACTTCGGGCTGTTTGTGAGCATAGATGATACCATTGACGTTGACGGCCTCATCCATGTATCCGACCTTACCTGGGACCCCAAGGTAAAGAACCCCCGTGAGCTGTATAAAAAGGGCGACCTGATCAAGGCCAAAGTCCTGGCCATCGACCCTGAGAACGAAAAATTCTCTTTAGGCATTAAACAACTCCAGCCCGATCCATGGCATCAGATCGCTCTCGAGCATCCGGTGGGCAGCATCATTAAGGGAAAGATCACTTCGTTGACCGATTTCGGCGCATTTGTCGAGATCAAGCCGGGCATAGAGGGCATGATCCATATCTCCGAGGTCAGTAGTGACAAGATCGATTCATTGGCAGAGGTACTCGAAGTAGGCCAAGAGGTGGATGCAGTAGTCTTGAGGATCAGTCCGGAGAACAAGAAGATCGGGCTTTCCATCAAGGCCATCGGTGAGGCGCACCACCGAAAGGCTGCACCTGTTCAGGAAAGCAAGCCCTCCGATAATAAGGTGGGCACCAATCTTGGCGATCTGCTCAAAGGTCTGCGTGAGACCAAGCAGAAGAGCTAGGCAACATTAAAGGCCGATACGGGGATGCCTCAGGCCAGGGGGTATCCCTTAAGAGTATTGGGCAGCGATACAGTGTCCCAAGTATATGGACAACGGAAAAGTTCTTCTATATACTCTGCTGCAGGTATTGTTTCACCGCATTAGGTGCTTTAAACCCGGAGTTCGAAACCGCTGACGCCATGAAACGAAGAACCAAGTGGATACTCTTAATCGTGATTGCCGTTGTTGCAATTGCCTGGGGAGGTAGTGCCGTCAAGACATCCATGAAACCTGCCATTGGTATTATCGAGGTGGATGGCGTGATCACCGATTCGATGTCCTACCTGGATGCCATCAAGCAGTTCACGGATGACGATAAGATCATGGCGGTTGTGGTCCGTCTTGACAGTCCGGGCGGCAAGGTAGGTCCGTCGCAGGAAGTCTACAGCGCATTGCTGAAGCTCAAGAAGAAAAAGCCCGTTATAGCGTCTTTCGGTGCGTTGGGCGCATCGGGTGCATACTACATTGCCTGCGCAGCGGACACTATCTATGCCCTGCCGGGCACCATGACCGGCAGCATCGGGGTAATCATGGAGTTCTTCGATGCGAGTGAGGGACTGAAAAGGCTTGGTATTACCCCAAACAGCATTACCGCCGGCACGCTGAAGGATGCCGGGTCCCCCTTCAAGCCCATGTCCGAGCAGGAGAAGGCCTATTTCAAGGCCCTTGTTGACGATGTTCATCTGCAGTTCATCGAGGCGGTATCTTCGGGTAGGAAACTGAAGGTCGATACGGTACGCCAATTTGCCGACGGCAGGGTGTTCACGGGCAGACAGGCGCGTGCCATTGGGCTTGTTGACAAAATCGGCGGTCTTGATGATGCCGTGGATGAGGCAAAGAAAAGGGGGCACATAGTAGGTGAACCCCGCATTGTCCGGCCTGAAATGCATGAAGGGGTCTGGGACCTCCTCAAAAAGGTCCTTCCGTGGAATGTCATACCGTTGCCTTTGAGAGGAGATCTTACTCAGGGCTTAGGCATGGGGCGGCCTGTTCGCCTCGATTACAGCATCCAGTAAGGAGAGGATCACCCTATGGAAAAGATACTCGCAGAAGCCCTGACGTTCGACGATGTGCTGCTGCTTCCTGCAAAATCGGATGTGCTGCCGGCAATGGCGGACTTAAGCACATACCTTACGCGGGGGATCAAACTGAACATTCCACTCCTGAGCGCTGCAATGGACACGGTGACAGAGGCATCCACCGCAATTGCCATGGCGAGAGAGGGCGGGATCGGCATCATCCACAAAAACATGTCGCCTGAGGCGCAGGCGGTGGAGGTTGATAAGGTCAAGAAGTCCGAGAGCGGTATGATCGTGGACCCCATCACCATGCGGGCCGACCAGTCAATCGGTGAGGCCCTCAAGCTCATGATGCACTACCGGATATCCGGCGTACCCATCACGGTCGACGGCAAGCTCATCGGAATCCTCACCAATCGTGATCTCAGGTTCGAGACCGATATGAACAAGCCCATCGGTGAAGCCATGACAAAAGAGAATCTGGTAACGGTCAAGGGCAGTATCTCCCTTGAGGACGCCAAAAAGCTGCTCCACAAGTATAAGATCGAGAAGCTGCCTGTTGTCGATGAGGGTTACAACTTAAAAGGTCTCATCACCATCAAGGATATCGAGAAGGCGCAGAAATATCCCCATTCGGCCAAAGATTCCCGCGGCAGGCTCCTGGTGGGGGCTGCGGTCGGTATTATGCCCAATGACGAACGCAGGGTGCATACACTCATGAAGGCCGGGGTGGATGTGCTCGTGGTGGATACCGCCCATGGCCACAGCAAAGGGGTCATGGAGTCGGTAAAGGCCATCAAGGACCTCTATCCGAATGCCCAGGTAATATCGGGTAATGTGGCCACGAAAGAGGCCACCGCCGACCTTATCAAGGCAGGGGCTGACGGCATCAAGGTCGGGATCGGACCGGGCTCCATCTGCACGACCAGGGTGGTGGCGGGCGTGGGTGTGCCCCAGATCACTGCCATCATGAATTGCGCCCAGGAGGCGAAAAAGCATGGTGTGCCCATTATAGCCGATGGCGGCGTAAAATTTTCCGGTGACCTCACCAAGGCCATTACGGCAGGCGCGTCCAGCATTATGCTCGGCTCGTTGTTTGCAGGCACCGAAGAGGCGCCGGGTGAGCGGATTATCTACCAGGGCCGGACATACAAGGCCTATCGGGGCATGGGGTCCGTAGAGGCCATGAAAGAAGGCTCCAAAGATCGTTATTTCCAGGCCGCGGTGGCTGATTCTGAGAAGCTCGTACCCGAGGGCATCGTGGGCCGCGTCCCCTACCGTGGGCCCATCTCGGAGAACGTATACCAACTCTTGGGAGGGTTGCGTGCCGGTATGGGATATGCCGGATGCTCAAGTATCGAGGAGCTTCAGACCAAGGCAAAGATGATCAAGATCACCTCGGCAGGTCTCAAGGAATCACATGTCCACGACGTGATCATCGTGAAAGAGGCCCCGAATTACAAGCTGGAGTTCTGAGACTTAAGATGGGTTTCGTCCATCTCCATTGTCACACCCAGTACAGTCTTTTGGACGGGGCCATCCGTATCGATGACCTTATCAAGGCCACCAAGGCGTTCGGCCAGGATGCAGTGGCCATTACCGACCATGGTGTCATGTACGGGGCTTTGGAGTTTTACGACAAGGCCATTAAAGCGGGCATAAAACCCATTATCGGCTGCGAGATCTACGTCAGCCCGGGAGACATGGAGAGCAGGGATGTCATCCCCGGCCTGCCAAAACATTATCACCTCATCCTCCTTGCAAAGGATAATGAGGGCTACCGCAATCTCATGAAGCTCACCTCGTTGGCCCATACCAAGGGTTTCTACTACAAGCCCAGGGTTGACAGGAAGGTGCTTGCAGAGCTGAGCAAGGGCCTTATCGGTCTCTCCGCATGTCTCCAGGGAGAGGTCCCCTACTGGCTGCTCCGGGACAACGAGGCTAGGGCGCACGAGGCCCTTGATTTTTATCGTAAGACCTTTGAAGGGCGTTTCTATCTTGAGATCCAGCACAATGCCCTGCTTGACCAGGATAAGGTGAACCCGCTTATTGTGGACTTGGGAAGACGTACCGGAACCCCTGTGGCGGCCACCAATGATTGCCACTACCTGAAGTCCGGGGATGCCAAGGCCCACGAGGTGCTCCTGTGCATACAGACCCAGAACACCATCCATGACAAGGGGCGGATGACCTTTGAAAGCGACCAGCTCTATCTCAAGAGCCCCGATGAGATGGTGAGGGACTTTGGCTGGATACCTGAAGCAGTGGGTGTCACCTCCGATATCGCTGTTCTCTGCAATGTGGAGATCCCCAAAGATGTCTATTGTTTTCCGGTTTATCCCATCGGTACAGGCAAGAGCCTGGAGCAGGTCATCGAGGATAAATCCTGGGAGGGACTCAAGGAGAGGATGGGGGACGATATCCCCGAGGACTATGCAAGGAGGCTCTCAGAAGAGCTTGAGATCATAAAGTCCA
>Ga0326727_10011194_pt1 | contig 21012 bp, 12 predicted proteins | sample MB2enrmetagenome_FD_207643 | JGI IMG/M metagenome (GOLD analysis project Ga0326727, IMG submission 207643) | Lab enriched peat soil microbial communities from McLean, Ithaca, NY, United States - MB29MY | ecosystem: Environmental > Terrestrial > Soil > Wetlands > Peat | place: USA: New York...
TGATTCGCAGGGCTGAGATGCAGCCAGTTGGCATTCGCCGTGTTTGTCCAAGTGAGGTTTGTCGGGTACACACTTAACGAGACGCCATCAGTTCCCGCACTGGGCCCCTCCGAGAGGGCAATCGCGCCAATGGAATAACTTGGGCCGCCCTGTGTGACGGGAATGGTTTGGCCGAGTAAGGTGATAAAGGCCGTGCGGTTGACTGTGGTGGCGGAAAAGGTGAAGCTGACCACACCGTTGGTGATGCCGCTGATGGCCAGCCATGACGGCTGACTGGTGGGCGTGAACGGGGCGAGCAAATTGGCCGTGGCCGGCAACACGACTATGACATCGTTGCCGGCGGCCAGGCCTTCCAACCTGTCGGTCGGGTCCACGAACGCATGCGGCAGTTCTTTGATCGCGTTGTGGCCTGTGTCCGCGATATACACATTACCGGAGCCATCCACCGCCACGCCACGGGGTGAGTTCAGTCCCGAAGACACCAACGTGGTCACATTGCTGTTGCCGGCTGTCCACTCCTTAATCGCGCCATGCCCGCTGTCGGCGATGTAAACATTGCCGGCCCCGTCCACCGCCACCCTGTAGGGGGACGACAAGCCCGTGGACACCAAGGTCGTCACATTGCTGTTGGCCGTGTTCCACTCTTTGATGGCGCTATGCCCGGCGTCGGCGATATAGACGTTACCCACCACGTCTACCGCGACACCGTAGGGAACCGACAAGCCCGAGGACACCAACGTGATCAGGTTGCTGTTGGCCACATTCCACTCCTTGATCGCGTTATGCCCGGTGTCGGCGATATAGACATTACCTGCGCCGTCCACCGCAACACTGTAAGGAACCGACAAGCCCGAGGACACCAAAGTAGTTACGTTGCCGTTGCCAGGCGTCCACTCCTTGATCGCGCCATTTCCAGAATCCGCGATATAGACATTGCCTGCGCCGTCCACCGCCACGCCATAGGGAGACGATAAGCCCGAGGACACCAATGTGGTCACCGTGTTGCTGGCTGCCGTCCATTCCTCAATCGCACCATGGCCAGTATCAGCGATGTAAACATTGCCCGCATCATCCACCACCACGCCATAAGGAGCGTACAATCCCGCAGACACCAACGTGGTCATCGGATCAGTCGCGACATAAGTTGACCCGGCTTGGGTGACCGTGAGCGTCTGGCCGGCGATGGTGAGGGTGCCGGAGCGTGGCGCGCCCTGATTTGCATCGTAAGAAAAAACGACATTCGTGCTGCCGACGCCGCTTTGATTCGGCGCGGCGAGATGCAGCCAGGCGGCATTCGCCGCGGCCGCCCAGGTGGTGAAATTTGGGATCACTGCCAGAACGACACTGTCGGTTCCCGCGGCCGGTCCCTCCAAGAGCGCGGCCGTGCCCAGAGAATAACTGGGAGCACCCTGCCGGACGGGGATGGATTGACCAAGCACGGTGAGGTTGCCCGTGCGGTAGGAAGCAGTGGCGGCAAAGGCGAAGGCAACCACGCCGTTGGTGATGCCGCTGATGGTCAGCCACGGCTGGCTGCTGGTGGGAGCGAACGGGGTAAACAGATTCTCCAAGGGAGGCAACACGACTGGCAAGGCATCGCTTCCAGCGGCATTATTGCTTTCCCATTTGGGGGTCGGGTCAACGAACGCGTGCGGCAGTTCTTTGATCGCGTTGTTGCCGGTGTCGGCCATGTAAACATTGGCTGCGCCGTCCACTGCCACCCCATAGGGACCAGCCAAGCCCGAGGACACCAACATGGTCACGTTGCTGCTGGCCGCCGTCCACTCCTTGATCGCGTTGTGGCCCGTGTCCGCGATATATACGTTGCCGGAGCCGTCCACCGCCACGCCAGAGGGAGCCGACAAGCCCGACGAGACCAAGGTCGTCAGGTTGCTGTTGGCCGCCGTCCACTTCTTGATCGCGTTGTGGCCTGTGTCCGCAATATACACATTGCCGGAGACGTCCACTGCTACGCCAGAAGGCTGGCTCAGATTTGAGGATACCAAGATGGTCACGGCGCTGTTCGCCGCTGTCCATTCCTCGACGGTGTTGCTGCCGGTATTGGCGATATAGACATTGCCTGCGCTATCCACCGCCACGCCGGCGGGGCTGCTTAGTCCAGATGACACCAACGTAGTAACGTTACTGTTGGCCGCCATCCATATCTGGATGGCGTTGCTGGCGGAGTTGGCGAAGTACACGTTTCCCGCGCCGTCCACCGCCACGCCAGAGGGCTGGCTCAGATTTGAGGACACCAAAACGGTTACAGTGTCGTTTGCCGCCACCCATTCCTCGATGGCGTTGCTGCCGGTGTTGGCGATATAGACATTGCCTGCGCCGTCCATGGCCACGCCTCCGGGCTGGCCCAACCCCAAAGACACCAGCGAGGTCACCGGTTCAGCCGCGACGTATGTTGGGCCAGCCTGGGTGACGGTGAGCGTCTGGCCACCGAGAGTGAGGGTGCCGGAGCGCGTCGCGCCCGGATTGGGGTCGTAGCTGAAGACGACATTCGTGCCGCCCACGCCAGTTTGATTCGCCGGCGTAAGATGCAGCCAGGTGACATTGGTCGCGGCCGTCCAGGCGGCGGAATTGGGCGACACCGCCAGAACGACGCTGCCGCTTCCCGCCCCCGGCCCCTCCAACAGGGCGGTTGTGCCCAGGACATAGAGGGCGTTTTGGCCGCCTGCCTGCGTGACGGTGAGTGTCTGGCCGGCGATGGTGAGGGTGCCCAAGCGCGCCAGACCCGGATTCGCATCAAAACTGAAAACCACCGTCGTGCTGCCGGTGCCGCTCTGAGAGATCTCAGCGAGATGCAGCCAGGCGGCATTGGCCGTCACTGTCCAAGGAGCAATTTGCGGGACCACTGTCAAAACTACGCTGTCGCTTCCGGCCGCCGGCCCTTCCAGAAGCACTGTTGTGCTCAGAGAATAGCTGGCCCCAGTTTGAGTGACGGCGAGCGTCTGGCTGGCGATGGTGAGGGTGCCGGTGCGCAGGACGCCTGGATTGGCATCGAAACTAAAAGCCACATTCGTGCTGCCGGTGCCACTTTGATTGGCCAGGCTCAAATGCAACCAGGAGGCGTTGGGCGTGTTGGTCCAAGGGGCGATGGGCGGGATCGTTGTCAGAACGACGCTATCGCTTCCGGCATTTGCCCCTTCCAGCAGCGTGTTTGTGCCGAGGGAATAGCTGGCGCCGGCTTGCGTTATGGTGAGCGTCTGCCCGGCGATGGTGAGGTTACCCGATCGCATCACGCCCGTATTGGCATCGAAACTGAAGGTCACATTCGTGCTGCCTGCGCCGCTTTGATAAGCCGGGCTCAAATGCAACCAAGAGGCATTGGCCGTGTTCGTCCAAGGGGCGATTTGCGGAATCACCGTTAGAACGACGCTGTCGCTTCCCGCATTGGCGCCTTCGGTGAGCGCATTGGTGCTCAGGGCATAAGTGGGAGCAGCCTGCGTGATAGGAATGGTCTGGCCGAGCAAGGTGATGTTGGCCGTGCGGTTGGGGCCGATATTGGTGGTGAAGGAAAAACTCACCACGCCGTTGTTGACGCCGCTGATGGTGAGCCACGCCTGGTCGCTAGTGGGAGCGAATGAACCGAGCAGATTAGCTGTGGCGGGCAACACCGCAGGCAATGCATCGTTGCCGGCAACCGCACTCTCCGACCTGGCAGTCGGGTTCACGAAGGCGTGCGGCAATTCCTTGATCGCATTATCGCCGGTGTCGGCAATATAGATATTACCCGCTCCGTCCACTGCCACGCCAGAAGGGTTGTTCAGTCCCACGGATGCCAATGAGGTCACGAAACCATTGGCAGCCGTCCACTGCTTGATCGCGTTGTTGCCGCTGTCAGCGAAACAGACATTGCCCGCCCCGTCCACCGCCACACCGGAAGGCGCGACCAGCCCTGATGACACCAATACGGCCACGCTGCCATTGGCCGGCGTCGATTCCTTGATGGCGTTGTTGAAGGTGTCGGCGATATAGACATTGCCCGCTCCATCCACCGCCAGGCCCTCGGGAAAGCCCAGTCCCGAGGACACCAACGTCGTCACGCTGCCATTGGCCGCCACCCACTCCTTGAGCTCGGAGTGGCCGGTGTCGGCAACATACACGTTGGTCGCATTGTCCAACGCCACCCCATAGGGAAAATCCAAGCCTGAAAACACCAATGTGGCCAGATTGCTATTGCCCACCGTCCACTCCTCGATCGCGTTGTGGTCTGTGTCGGCGATATAGACATGGCCTGCGCCGTCCACCGCCACGCCAGACGGTTGGTTCAGTCCCGAAGACACCAATGTGGTCACAGTGTTGCTGGCCTTCGTCCACTTCTTGATTGCTTCGTTTTCGGTGTCAGCAATATACACATTGCCTGCGGTGTCCACCGCCAAGCCGGATGGTTGGTTCAGCCCCGAAGACACCAACGTGGCTACCGCTGCCGCCGCCACATAGTTTGAACCGGCTTGAGTGACGGTGAGCGCCTGGCCGCCGATAGTGATGATGCCGGAGCGTGTTGCGCCCGTATTTGCATCGTAGCTGAAAACCACATTCGTGCTGCCTGTGCCACTTTGATTGGCCAGGCTCAGATGCAACCAGGAGGCATTAGTGGTCGCAGTCCAATTACCGATATTCGGGGCAACAGCGAGCACCACGCTCTCACTGCCCGAAGCTGGCCCCACTAGGAGAGCGCTAGCGCCAAGTGAGAAAGTCGGACCAGTTTGCGTGACGGGAATGATCTGGCCGAGCAAAGTGATATGGCCCGTACGGCTAAAACCAGTATTGGTGGTAAAGGAAAAACTCACCACGTCATTGGTGATGCCTGTGATGGTCAGCCAGGACTGGTCACTGGTGGGAGCGAACGGCGGCAGTAGATTCTCTGTGGCAGGCAACACCACTGGCAAAAAATCGTTGCCGGCAGCCAAACCCTCCAACTTGGGCGTCGGGTCAACGAATGCGTTTGGCAGTTCCTTGATTGCGTTTTGAACGCAGTCGGCGATATAGACATTGCCTGCGCTGTCCACCGCCACGCCGGACGGTCGGTTCAGCCCCGTGGATACTAATTCGGTCACAATGTTGTCGTTCACCGTCCACTCCTTGATCGCGGCATAGTCGGTGTCGGCGATATAGACATTGCCCGAACCATCCACCGCCACGCCATAGGCTTGGTTCAACCCCGATACCACGGTGGTCAGGTTGCTGTTTGCTTCCGTCCACTCCATGATCGAACCGCCATCGGCATTGGCAGCGTAAACATTGCCCGCGCAGTCTACCGCCACGCCGTCTGGAGAATACAACACAAAAAACAGGCTACTCAGGCTACTGTTGGCCGCCGTCCATTCGAGTACCACGTTGTCGTCAGTTTCGGAGAGATATACATTTCCCTCGCGGTCCACAGCCACGCCTTGGGGATCATACACCCCCGAAACCACGGTGATCACGTTACGGTTGGCCACCGTCCACTCTTTAATCGCATTATTGTTATTGTCAGCAATATAGACATTGCCCACGGCGTCCACCGCAATGGCAGCGGGTCGGTTTAGCCCAGAGGATACCAATTCAGTCACGGTGTTGCTCGCGGCCGTCCATTTCTCGATGGTGTTGCTGTCGGTGTTGGCGATATAAACATTGCCCCTGCTGTCCACTGCAACGCCGAGCGGAAAAGACAATCCGTTGGAAACCAATGCGGTCAGCACTCCGGCCTTGACGTAAGTTGAACCGGCTTGGGTTACGGTGAGAGTGAGGCCACCGATGGTGAGCGTGCCGGAGCGCGTCGTTCCCGAATTGGCATCGTAATTGAAAACGACATTCGTGCTGCCTGTGCCACTCTGATTCGCCGGGCTAAGGTGCAGCCAAGTGGCATTCGCCGTGGCGTTCCAAGCGCCGGTTTGGGGCGTGACTGCGAGAACCACGCTATTGGTTCCCGCCGCCGGCCCCACCAAAAGCGCGGTTGTGCCGAGCGCGTAATTGGTGGTTTGCGCCTGCACGGCGCTCAAAGCCAGCCACGCCAGCGCGAAGAACACACCGCCGCAAAAGCGGAGCCAGAAGTGAGGTTCGAACGGGAAAGTGTGCCACACAGAGTGGGAGGTTTTTTGCATTGGATTCCTTTAAATGTTAAGCAAATAAAATAAACCAAATCACCGCACGAGCAATTCTTATGTCCTATTCTAATACACCATGAATTAGATTTTAAGTAAAGCTAAATTTAATATTGGCACTATCGGTTTGGATTAGACATAATAATGTTAAACATTACAGCACGGACGGAAAATCTTCAAAGGGTGATCCCCACAATACCACTTGGCCCGGCAACTGATTGAGCGGCGGGGCCGGAAGCGAAACGGCGGGCGGCAGGTGTTGGGGGCCCGGCACCCGGGGCAATGCGAAAGCGGGCAGGACGTGCCACGGGTGTACAAAGTGTTCAGACCGCCACCCAAACAAGAGGCGTGGAACCAAGGCGAGCTTCCGGGAACAGAACCGAGAGGATATTGGGCAAACTGAGTATGAGAGAAGATCAACACCAATTCCTGTCGCTATTTGGGCAACCTCCGGCCCGGCTGACTGCGGAGCAAGCGGCCTGGGTTCTCGGTTGCCAGGCGCACGATGTTCCGATTCTCGTCTCGTCTCGGCTGCTCAAGCCTCTTGGCAACCCGGCAGCTAATGGGATCAAGTTCTTCGCAACGGCGGATGTTTTGGAGTTGGTCAAGGATCGGTCGTGGCTTGCCAAGATCACGAACACCGTCAATCAGCACTGGCAGCGGCAAAACTCCCGCAAGAAATGCCATTCTGTGGATGGAACACAGGATGGCCTGCCTTCGCTTCACGCTGCATCCAGGGCCGCGTAATCCCGCGCGGCGCGTCCTTGTGGGTGCTGCCTTTCATTGATTCACCGCGAGCGGCAACGGCACGATTACCCCGTCGGCAGAGGCGGCCAGTTTCCTCTCATAATCCTCCAGGGTCGGAATCACGACCTGGGCTTTTCTGGCGTAGGCGCGATGCACGGCCTTGCTCTGGTGCCCCAAAGCCTCCTGGGCGAATCTCTCCGGGTATCCGCATGTCCTGGCACGTTCCGCCCAAGCGTATCTGTAGCTGTGCAACGTGATGCCGGTAATCATCAACCGGCGGCAGCAACGCTTAAACTCAGTCGCCCGGTGCCCCTCCCGCATTTTTTGCAGTTTGGGAAAAAGCGGCCCTACATGCGGAAGCGACTGCAAGACGCCCTCAACTTCTTTGCCAAAGCGGATGATGGAAACGGTTCCGGTCTTGTGGCGGTGGAAACTCACCACCTTGCCTTGCCAGTCAATGTCCTCGGCGGTCAGGCTCGCCACATCCGACTGTGCGCCGCCCAAGTGCCAGCAAAACTCGTAAAACGCCCGGCGCTCCGGGTTCAATTCCTTTTCGATGATGGCCTGGTGTTCCTTCAAGGTGATTGCCCGTTTCTCCTTGAACCGGATCTTCGGCCATTGCTTCTTGGCGAGAACCGGCCAGGGCAGCCAACTCATGTCGAGGGCGAAATTGTGAAGCCGGCGCAAGAACACGTTCGTCGCCACCGAACCGGCCTCAAGCACTTTCAAAAGCTGCGCGGAGTGGGTTTCGAGAATCGGCAGGTCGCGGATGAGGTCAAACGCCTTGTCCTTCATCGCCCGCTGGCAACGGATCAACGTCGGCCCGGTCTTGGTTCGGGTCATTTCGTCCATCGGCGCCTGCCAGGTGCGCTTGGCAATTTCCGGGTCGGTCGCGGACAGGTAAGTCCGGGCGATATGCAGATTGAGGATGGGCTGCCGGTGGGCCTCGTTTTTGGAATGCAGAAGGGTGAGGGCCTCGGCTTCGTCCTTCGTGCGGAGACTGGTTTGTTGGCGGGTGGTCGTGTCCTCGCTGTAGTAAATTCCCGCTCGCCGGAACATGATGAATTTTTGTTTCATATCTGATTCACTGAATCGTGAACCAGTCCAGGCACTTCGCGTTAGCGAGTAGTGGGCGAGTTTCAGCGGAGTACTGGCGAATTGTGGCGAATGGTTCTGCCGCGCCTCAATTCACTGACACTTTCACTGACAGTGGCCGTTCCAACTTTCGCAACTCCTTGATGCTCCCACAGTTGGGAGTGGAGGCGGGGGTCGGAATTGCTCTGCGAAACCCGCTATTTAGGCATAAAATTGCACGTTCTTCCGGGGAATCAAGCAGAATCCGGTCGTATCCGTTTTAATCCGTTCTAATCATTTTGGTGCACGTTTTGGTGCACATATTTACGCTAACTTCTCTCAGATTTTGCGCGAGAATCTGTAGATTCTTGGGGAGTTCCCTGAAGCCGCGCCAGCAGCCCCAAAATCTGTTCTCGGTCCTGTTGTTCCGACCGCCATCCCCAGTGCCTTCCTCTGCCCGACGAGCACCACCGGCTTTTTTCCCGCGTGCCCCCCTCCTTTCAATTTGAATGCTTTCGCGGAACGCTTTGTCAGGGCAAGCACGGCATTTCTAACAAATCCCTTGTCAGGGGATTTGCTCTATAATAGAACGCCGCCATGAAACAAAACCTCGGAAGGTTGGGAGCGCAGTTTTTCGCGTACGTCCAGATGCTCAAACTGCGGGCGGTGCGGTCGGGAGATCTGACGGCTTGTAGGCAGAACGGACCACAGGTGTGGATTGGGGGGAGAGGCCGAGAAACAGCTTTGGCTGTGGTTATAAATGCATCGCGACCGCACGCATGAGTCATCACCGCGTCCATGCCCAGCAATACTTCCTCTGGTAATCCCGGATAAACTCTTCGTATTTGGCTGGCTCCTCTCTCTTCATTCGCAGCATCTGCTCAAGTTTCTCTGACGCCTCGATCATCAAGCGCTTCATTTCCTCGTCCGATATGCGACTGTAGCCCGGTTCGTTCAGTACTGGCGAGAATTTGCCGCCGTGCAAATCCTCCAGGAAACCGTTCCGAAATGAAAAAGCTGTCAGCGCGTTTGCTTCGTCGCGGAGCGTGAATTCACCTTTGGTCGCACGCGCAATGTTCACCAACTGCTGTTCGGCCTGTGCGGCCTCTTCCGCCGAGGCCACCGTCGGACAGGTTTTCAAAAATGCTGTCCTGCCGCAGCGTCCCGACCCATACTGGTCGTGATAAATAACCGCGTCACCCTCAATGGCGTCAATCTGCCGGATGAAGAGTCGATTTATGTGAAGATAACGGCCACCGACGACGAGGGCTTTTGGCGTGAGTCGTACCGGGTTTGGCATGGCTTTTTTATGGCTTCGGTTTGAGTTGCGCCGTTGCCACCGTGAGAAGCTCACCCGCGATGGCGAGTGCATCGCCTGAGGTCAAGACCACCGAAGCCTTGAAAGACGTTGCCGCCACGTCAGCTTCGCTCGGAACTTCGTGGCGGAGTTGGAGCGTAATTGACTGCAAATTGCTGTAAATGTGGACGGCGTCCCCGGACTTCAACAAAAACCTTTGAGCACGCGTACCTTTGGGTGTTGCCATTACCGCCGAGTCTAACTCCTGCGGGTCCGGACAGCAAGAAGATTTAGTGGATTCAAAAGAGATCTCGCTCATGGCCGACGCGGGTGAAGGAGCCGGCGAGTTTCACGGCCTTCCACGCGAAGCTTGTTGGCCCGATGAGCCAGCCGAATTGGAGATCCGTCACACCGAACAAGATGCCGACTGGGATTTCAGGCCCTGGCTGTCCGAAAAGCTCAACCGGATGCAGACGGCGGCGAAAGACCTGGTTGGCGTCTGGATAACCGACCCTCGCTTCGCGAACGAGAGGCGCTGTAGAGGCAAGTTAATCTTAAAACAGCTCCGTTGCGGACTGTTGCGCTCTTTTCCACGGCGAACCCTGCATGAGATCAGCTAAACGGTTCGCCTGCATTCGACAAGGAACTGTCGAATGAAACTAACCGCATCCGCCTGAATGTCCGCGTCCGGTCGTCCGTAGAGAAACTCTGCAACCCGCCTCGGCCCAATCGATTCGGAATCGTTGAAATCAGCCTGCAGGTATTCCATCGCCTTCACTGAGCTGGCATCCGGGAGAAACGGATGGAATTGCGTGGCCACGTCCGAAACGCCGCGCCCGTAATTCCGAAGCAGGTAAAACAGGTCGTAAGCGTCCTTGTTCTCCCCGCGAATGTGGAAAGCGAGTGCCTTGAGAACCACAAACGCCCCGGCTCCGCACACGCGAATGTCCCGCTTGGCTGTTTCCCCGATAATGGTTCTTCCATCCAGCGTCACGACTTGATTATTTCTGAAAGCCAGATGCAGGCCGGGCGCGATGATGGCCGCCCAATCTTTCGTGAGCGGGAACAAACGTCCTGCCTGTGCCTCGGCGCCTGTCTCCGGCTCAATCAGGAAATCCACTGTGACCGGTGGATCACTGATGCGCCAGCGCTGCCGCGTAGGCTTGCCATCTTCGTTGACATCAGCGGTGAACTTGGCATTCCGCAGGCGCTCGACCACGTCCTGATACCGTTGTTCCCCGACTAGGGCAAACGCCAGTCCCAAATCCAAATCCAGCGTGCCTACATGAGGCGTCACGTTCTCCGGCAATTTCTCCTGATCAATCAGCAGCGATGGGACAAGCCCTCCCACAACCACCAACTCATCCATCAAATCACCCAATTTCGTGGCGAGATACAGGCATGTGGACTTCACCCGCGCAACTTGGCCCGGTGGGTAGCCGGAGGCGGTTGTTGGTTTTTCAGGCATGGCCGTCCTTTCTCAATAGTTTTGCACGCAATTGTTCAGCCGCTTCGGCGGATCGCTCGGGCTGATCCTTTAAATCCATATACACCTGCACCGGGTGAACACAGCGGATGCCGCCGTGCTCTGCCGCGCGGTCGAAAACGCCTTCGTCGTTCGGCACGACCAGCCAGACATTCTCGCCTTTTTGCTCCTCGTGAAAGCCCATTTCCTGCCTCGCCTCTGCGGACGGCATTTGGGCCACATAGAAAACCACCAGCCGAAAGCCGGCAAATTGGTTCAGCAACCATGCCCCGGCCAATCCAGTGGCCGCGTGCTCCAGCTTGTCGCGTTTCAATTGATCCGACACCCGGCGCAGAATCTCATCACCCGACCGGGCAGCGATATGACCCCGCACGATGTGGTGCTTGGAGAAATCGTAAGCCTCGCGCCAGGCATCCAACAGCGCATCGTAATCGGCGACCTTCAGTTCACCGGCGGCATCACGCGCCACCAGGCGCTGTTCTTCCAGATGCCGGACGATGCGGCTCGTAAATCCCTCATCCAATCCGGTCGCCTTTGCCAATGCCCGCTGGCTGAACCTGCTCTCTGGTTCAATCAACAACCGGCGCACAACGCGCGCGCTCTTGGGCGCGAATACACTGCGGGGCCGTCCAAGCCGCTTGAATTGGTTTGGCTTGCCTTCGATGGTCACCCGCAACCCTGGCGCGATCAAATGTGCATTGCCTGACAAATCCAGCCAGCAAACGTCCGCTTCCTCACACAACCGCTGCCCCACTTCGCCCATGTAGGGCACGGCAACCAACGGAATGCTTTTCTTCTTCCATTGCTCCGCGAACTGCCGGGCCGAGCTTGCCGCCATCGCGACCGCCGCCGCTTGGCCGGTCGTTTTGCAATCCACAACGAAATTGAAATTTCCCGCCGCTACCAGCAAATCCGCGCCCTCCGGCTTTCCGCGACCGGCGGCAGGCTGCCGTTGAACCTTGATGCAGTTCAGCGGCACGGCAAGCAGTTCTGCCAGCCGTTTCGGGACCTCTTCCGCCAGCCGTTGACTCAATGCTCGATTCATATTGTTCAAATACCACGACTTGATCCTATGGTCAAGCCAGCCAATTTAAGCAAGTTCCTCGTTTCTTATTGCTCCCGGCGCATTGCTTCCGTCGGAAGCTTGCCAAGGCGCTCGTTTGGTGCCATCACATGAATTGGCATCCACATGCACAACTTGGCTCTCAGAGCGTTCCGGGAAACGAGCATGCGCGCCAGCAACACGTTGATGTGGCTGGCGAGCCAGCCTGCGGTTGGACGCGCGCTAATGGATTTCCCGAGGTGAGCATCGAAGGAAAACACGCCAAATGGCTGGCCCACCCTACAGCAACTTCCAGGAGCGCGTCGAGTGCGCGGCCGAGGCAGCCTTGAAACGAAACGGCAGCGTCGGTCCGCTGGAACTGTTCCAGGAAATGAGGCTGCTGCAACCGTGCCACGTCGAGGGCTGGCGCAAAGGCAACGAGCATTACCGGGTGCTTCAACCATGGATTCAGGTCGGGCCGGAGAAGTTTCAAAAGACCATCCGCCATTTCCAGGAGTGGGTCAAACAACGCGGCTTGCGCCCCATCGAAGCCGCCCACACGCGCCGCGGGCCGGGCGGCATCGAACAACTGCACGTCACCGAAGACAGCGATCCGCAATGGGAGAAGTTTTATCGGACGTACTACACGCCGGCAGATTTGCTGGAAAAGAAGACCGCCCGGCTGGCCGCCAAATTGAACCGGCCGCCCGAGTTGGTGGTTTTCGAGAAAGTGGGAGACGAGGGCAAATGCAACGAGTGCGGCGCGGAACTGCTCACAGGAGATTACCTGTTGATGGAGAAAGGCCAGCCTCTTTGTCTCACCTGCGGCGACCTGGACCGATTGGTGTTTCTCCCCGCCGGTGACACGGCATTATCGCGGCGGTCACGCAAGCACGGTTCACTCGCGGCAGTGGTGGTGCGATTCAACCGAAAACGCAAACGATACGAGCGGCAAGGTCTGCTGGTGACCGAGGAAGCCCTGGCCAAAGCCGAGGAGGAATGCGCGGCAGACGCACCCGCGCGCGCTACAGCCCGCGGCCACGCGGCGCTGGCACGTCAGGAAGAAGACCGTGAATTTATGTCCGCCCTGGCCCAGGCGATTTTGCAGCGACACCCCGGTTGTCCGACCGATGAAGCCCGCCGAATCGCTGAGCATACTGGGCGCCGCAGCAGCGGCCGAGTAGGCCGCTCCGCCGCCGGACGCGCGCTAGATGCGTCAGCGGTGGACCTCGCAGTGATCGCACACATCCGACACGAGCACACAAATTATGATGAGCTTTTGATGCGCGGCACCGAGCGGCTTGATGCCCGCGTACTAGTGCGGGAGAGGATTGATCGCGTCCTCGCAGAGTGGTCGGGTGGATGAACAACAAGAAAATCGAAGAGATGGTCGGCTTCGTGAACAAGCTGGAAGAAATGCAAGAGAAGCGTCGATGAGCAGCCCAAGAATGGCCAAAAGAACCGCCACAACCAAAGCAACCAGCCACACGACGCAATGCTTCGCCGAGTTGCTGTCCCGCGACCCGGAACTTTCAGCCCTCCGAGCCGACTACGCGCAAAAGCCCGCGACGAAGCGCCGGGCGGCGGCGGAATGGGTTTATGACGAAAGCATCAGCAACAGCCTGTTTGGGGCAGCACTGGCGCGCCTTCAGGGCGAGCGATTGCCTGCGCCCGTGTGGCCCCCGGGATTTGCCGCCTTGGCCATTGACCCGGAATATGCTCCCGCTTTGCTGACGGTTGGTTGTTATGAACATGGCTGCGGCCGGAAGGCGGAAGGCATGCGGTTGCTGCTCCAATTGACGCAGCTTCCACCAAATACCGCGGACTGGATTGAAATCATCGACAAAGCTGGCCAGGCACTGATGGACGCAGGCGATGCCGCTGGAACCTGCCGCTTGTATGAGGCCGCTTTGGTAGCCAGTCCTGGCGAGCAGGAGTTCATTATTGGCCTGGGTTGGGCGTTGTGCCGCGCCGGGAAACAACAGGAAGCCCTCCCGTGGCTGGAAAGGGCAGTCGCGAATGCCCCCAACAATTACTCGGTGCTCAATGACTATGGCTGGGGACTGGCGGAATTGGGCCGGTTCGACGAGGCACAGAAAGCCTTGGAGAAAGCAGTCCAGCTTGCCCCTGCGACTTACGACCTGCCTGCCAACAATCTGAAACGCTTGCAGCAGTTGCGGGAAAACGCGCAACCGCGGAAAGGGACGCGGCAGATCCAATGAAACCACCCTACACCCCCCGGCAAGGCCAGTTCTTGGCCTACATAAACTACTACATCACCCTGCACGGACGTCCGCCGGCGGAGGCGGAGATGATGCAATTCTTTCAGGTCACGCCTCCGAGCGTGCATCAAATGATTCTGACCCTGGAGCGTCGCGGGCTAATTTCCCGCGTGCCGGGCCAGGCGCGAAGCATCACGCTCCGCCTTCCCTGCGAAAAACTGCCGCCGTTGCAAGGCGCCACGGCGAGTGCCACCATCCATCCTCCTCCGCCCAAAACCGGGAACCACCCATCCAGAGACATGGAAACCACGTTACTGCGCTTCGGAAAAGCCCAACTTGAGCACTGGTTCAACTACAACGACCAAAAGCCCCTCGACGACTCCGAGTTCGTTCCCTTGCTGGACATGCTTATCGACACCTTTGCCCAGGCCGGCTTGAGCGCCGCACTCGTCGAATGCCTGCGCCGCCATGCCTGCGACCTATTCCACCGCCATCGCCTACAGGTCGCACCTGAGACCACCTTTGAAGAAAATGCCGAAATCATGTTCAGCTATTTGCCTCCTCCCCTGCGGTTACGCTGGCAGGAGGCGCTCGCCTGATTTGCCTTTTGCCGAGACGCGGAATAAATATGGCCGTATGCAATTGACCATTTCATTATTTTGGGATGCCGCTGATGACCGATTGTGGTTCAACAGGCAAATCGGTCAGCAGGGTGGCTCGTGGTCGCCGCCTGCGGCCACCCCGGCTTTCCGCGAAGGCGTGAATGTCCTTTTCACCGGAACGGAGAAAATCCAGAAAGTCAACGCCCATGTATTTGCAGGTTTGGCAGACGCTCAATAGAATCAGATACTCTCGAATGCCTTTCTCGGTGGACGAGCCTCCGATGACATCCCGGAGCCTTGCAAACGCTTTAATCGCGTGCTCGGCGTTGTTGTTGCTCCAGGGGATGCCATCGTAATCGAGGAACGTGAAGAGCTTGTCGCGGTTCTTCTCGAAACGCTCCACGCAAGTCAACGCCGCTGGACTGTGGTAATCACGCACGACAACTTCGCGATAGAAGCGAGTTACCGCAACGCCGTGCTTTCGCAAGAAGCGCCTCTTCAGGCCGCGACGGTCAACATCCTCGACGATGGTTTTCAGAAGCTGGCCGAAGCTCGTGACAATGTGCTTCATTTCCTCGTCATAGGGGTTGTCCAGCATTGCGCCGTTCAAATCCCTTACAAGATGAATAAGACATTTCTGTTGTGGACAATCGAATGAGTCATAGACAGCGTAAAAGTCTGAGACGAGCACTCCATTGAATCCACGGAGCGTCGTCTGTGCTAACTCGCCTTCGCGGCTGTCCGAATACAGATAGGCTACCTCGTGAATGTTCGTGAAGACCCAGACGTAGGCGCTTTTGCCTTTGATGTTCGCGTGAGTTTCGTCGGCATGCACCAAACTTCCTGAGATGATCCGCTTCAAGATTTGTTGGTGTGTTTGACTATAGTAATCAGCCATCCGCTCTTTGAGGAATGCAAATGTACCTGTATTCAGGGCAAGGCCAAATAGCCTGCTCAGGCTTTGGGCTGCGACTTGCATTGGAATACCGAGTTCTATAACGTGGTAAAAGAAATATGCAAGCAGGCTCGTGCCGTATTTGCGGCGCTTGCCCGGTCTAAGCAGTCTATCATCGACGCCAAATGTGGTTTTGCACTTCGAACACCAATACGGCTGGTACTCATAGCGAATGATTCGCCGCTTCACACTAAACCGGCCGAAAACGACTTCTTGCACAATCCTCGACCGAACGGTTCCATGCTTGCTCCCCTTCCGCTGGCAACGTGGGCATTTGGTCGAGGCGTGCTCCTTGATTACTTTGTCAACGCGCCACACGTTTTTCGGAGTTGCTTTGGCTTTCCGTCGTGCGCGTTTCAGTTGCTTGCTCGACCTCACATAGATTCTGTCGCGCTGGTAATCCCAGTGTGCGGCGTTAGTGACGAATTCCAACTCGCTCAATGGACTTGAAAACTCGCGCCATTTGTTAACGAGCGGGTGCTTCAAGTCGTCCGTCCGGACGACACTTGTTTCCTTGGTTTCAACGGCATCCGGTCGTACGTTGCGGTCCGCGAGGCGAGAGACTGTTCGTTCGACTAACCCAAGTGCTTCGCAGTCCTCGGCGTTGTAGGTGATCAGCTTTTCCTTCATAGCGGGATCTCTTGAGCCGTTCCAACTATGCCGCCAGATCACTGAACGAGACCCCGAAGCATCTGCTTCTGACCACTTGAATCCAAGTGCCCCGGCGATTTCTTTGAGACCGTTCGAGAAGGTTGGGAAGTAAACTTGGGCATAAATAGTGGAAAGCAAGTTGACCGGGTGTTCAATCGCACGGACTACTCCAGCCGCATTGCCTATAGGGCCACCGAATCGGGCGCACATCCGATGCAAGAAGGTCGTTTCATAACTCCCGTAGTAGATCAGCACCGGCTTCTCAACGGTTTCGAGGATGCCCAGGAATTCCCGCCAAATCTTTCCCTCGTCCTCGACGCTGTCTGCCCATAGGCTGTGCTGGACAGCGGATTCGCCGTTTCCAATACGCACGCCGAGGAGGTAATAAAAATCGCGTTCTGGCAGGCCTTCGACATCCAGATAAACGGGCATGCCTTCGATGTGTAATTCCGGGCTGCCGACGATGTAGATTTTCTTTTCCCGAATCGCCAGCGCCTTGAGCGAGTGGTGATGCTTCTCTTTTTTGTCACGTAGCTTTTTGGGGCGGCGACGCGGACGGAACGTGTAGGAAAGTTGCGTAACGGTGAAGATGCCCTTGCTGTTGTATTCCTTACGTTCGTCCTCCTTCATCCCGGCCAGCAGGCTGAGGTCGTCCTTCTCGACCGCGAGCTTCCGACAACGCGCCTGGAACTCGCACTCGGCGCAGTGCCGGTTCAGGACGAGGTCGGGTGGGGCCAGGTTGGACAGCAACGTGGCAATTTTATCCAGTCGCTTCCGCGCTTCGGCGACTAGGGTCGATGTTTTTACATTCTGTGTGGCATGATTATCGCCATGAATGATTTTCCCGACGCTGACTTCGCCTCCGAGTACGTCGGAGAGCACAAAGGCATCGAACGCCAGCAGCAGCTTTTCGTCTTTGCCGAGCTTGTTGGTGTACACAAAACGAATAGGGATGAACCGCGCGGATTTGCCGCGGCCTTCCGAGGGGACACGCTCAACCGCTTGGAGACGTGTTTCAAGATTTTGGGATGTCGCAACAATGTCGAAACCCAGCCGCCACTTGGATGTTTTGAGGTCTTCTTGGGCAGGCGCGACGGCGCCCTCCTCTTGCGGCCCTTCGGATCGTAAGCGTTCGATTGCGGCGTCGCGGTACGATTCATTTTGGCTTTGCGCCCATTTGGCATATTCATTGCCGGTCGCTGGTTCGCCGGTGAATCTGAGCCAGCATTTGGTCGGGCACTTGATATAGGCCTGAAAAAGCGATGTTGTGATTTTCATTAAGGGAAATTACTGCATTCCGAAGGAATGGCATCTGGATTCCGTTCTCCCTGCTGGTTCCGCCTCGGCCAACCCGGCACTACATCTTTTGCGAGCGGCCCATTTCCCAAGTGGCTACCGTGGCGCGGACTGCCAAATGAGCCACCAACTCATCATTTGATTTCATCCTCGCCAAAATTGCACGGGGGTCTGATGCCTTGGTGATGAAACTGATGGCGCGTCGGAACGGTCAGACTGTATGCTTCGCTCGCCATGTCATATACCCTGGTCTTATCCCCCGGTGGACATCTGTTTGTCGAGCCGGACGAACAGGTTGAGCCAAAACTCAGCCAGGCCACAGCTTTGCGCCTGACCGAGGGCTTCGCCGGGTCGCCTGCCCGAGGTTTAGAGATGCTGGCGTCCGGGTTCCTGCACGAACATCTGCCACCGCCGTTCGTTTTCTGGCGCGGGCTGGCACAGCGGCTTTTCACCGCGCTCTGCCACCAACCGAACCTGGAAAACGCCTCCGGCATTTCCATCCCCAAGCCTTCCGAAGCCGAATGGTCCTCGCTGGCAGAATCGGCACCGCCGATGAAGGGCTTGGAATATTTGAATGGCCCTGTGCTGGCAAGGTTGTGGGATGAGTTGGAGGCACATGTTCGCGGGGCCATGACTCAAACTCCTGGCGGGGCCGCCGCGTATTTGAAAAGCTGCAACCCGGTTTGGAACACGGTTGGGCGCGTCACGTTCCATCTGGCCGAGAACAAGCGCAACCCAGCTTACCCGTTTGCCTTCCTTGCCACTTATACTCATGGCGTCTCAGAGCAAGGCAAGGCCCAGCATTTGCCCTTGGGCCGCGCCCTGGAAGAGTACGCCGGGGCCAAGAACCGCGCCGCGCTGGGCGCACTGCTGACCCCGGTGCAACGCGCGGCGGAGCAGAGCAAGCTGGCCCGTGAATTGCTGGACTCGCGCGCCATCTTTCATCCCCAGGTCTGGCGGCCCGAACAGGCCTTTTCGTTTTTGCAAAATATCCCGCTCTTCGAACAATGCGGACTGGTGGTGCGGATTCCGGACTGGTGGAAGGCTGGCCGACCACCCAGGCCCCAGGTAACTGTGCGCATTGGCGAGGCTAAAGGGAACCTGCTCGGCAAGGACAGTTTGCTGGATTTTGATGTGCAACTGTCGGTCGAGGGCGAAGCGCTCACCGAATCAGAACTCAAAGCCATCCTGCAATCCGCCAGCGGCTTGGTCTTGCTCAAAGGCAAGTGGGTCGAGGTGGACCGGGACAAACTCCAGGAGGTTCTGGACCACTGGAAGAAGGTCCAAGCCGAGGCAGGCTCCGGCGGGCTGCCGTTACTGGAGGGACTTCGGTTGCTCTCGGGCTTTGATGCCGCCCAGACTGGCGAACCGGAAGCAGAGGCGGCCCGCGCTGCCTGGTCAAACGTCGTGGCGGGAGGCACGCTCAAGAAGCTGCTTGAGCAAATGCAGCAGCCGGACATCTCCACTGAATCGGACCCGGGGCAAGATTTGCACGCGACACTGCGCCCATATCAGCGCCAAGGCGCCCATTGGCTCTGGTTTATGAACCAGCTCGGACTGGGGGCTTGTCTGGCAGATGACATGGGGCTGGGCAAAACCATCCAAGTGATTTCATTACTGCTGGTCCTCAAACGCCGGCGCGGCCAAACTACACCCTCCCCGAACGATGGCGGCCCCAGCCTGCTGATCGTCCCTGCCTCGCTCATCGCCAATTGGAAAGCGGAAATCCAGAGATTTGCGCCTGCGCTTTCGGTCTTTTACGCCCATCCGGCGGAGACGCCCAACGACGTTCTCGCCGCCGCTGCCAATTCCCCCTCCAAATTACTGGAAGGTAAAGACCTTGTTATCACCAGTTACTCGATGGCCATGCGATTGGCTTGGCTGAAAGAAGTCCATTGGAATCTGGCCATCCTCGATGAAGCCCAGGCGATCAAAAATCCGGGCGCGCGCCAAAGTCGCGCCGTGAAGGCATTTCACAGCCGCCACCGGATTGCCCTCAGCGGCACACCGATCGAGAACCGGCTTTCGGATTTGTGGTCGCTCTTCGATTTTCTTTGCCCCGGCCTGCTTGGCGGCGCCAGGGAATTTGCCTCGTTCCTCAAGAACCGTTCCCAAACTGACCAAAACCAGTTCGCGCCTCTGCGCCGGCTGGTGCGGCCCTACATTCTGCGGCGGTTGAAGACGGACAAACGCATCATCACCGACTTGCCGGACAAGACGGAAATGACGGCATTCTGTCCTCTGACCCGGTGCCAGGCCGCGCTCTATCAGCAAGCGGTGGGGGAATTGGCTGAACGGTTAGAGGCGCCGGAGGTGGAAGGCATCCAGCGCCGCGGCATAATTCTCGCGTTTCTCACCCGGTTCAAACAAATCTGCAATCACCCTTCACAATGGCTGGGTGATGGGAATTATGCACCCGCCGACAGCGGCAAATTCAATCGGTTGCGGGAGTTGTGCGAGGAAGTGGCTTCGCGCCAGGAGAAAGTCCTGGTCTTTACCCAATACCGTGAAATGACTGACCCACTGGCCAGACACTTGGCGGGAGTCTTCGGCCAAGCCGGCCTCATCCTCCACGGCGGAGTTCCTGTCGGCAAGCGCAAGGAATTGGTCGATTCCTTCCAACGCGACGGTGGGCCGCCATTTTTTGTGCTTTCCCTCAAGGCTGGCGGCACCGGTCTCAACCTCACGGCGGCTTCCCATGTCATTCATTTTGACCGCTGGTGGAATCCGGCAGTGGAAAATCAGGCGACTGACCGCGCGTTCCGCATTGGCCAGAAACGAAACGTCATGGTCCATAAATTCACCTGCCGCGGCACCTTGGAAGAGCGCATTCACGAGGTCATTGCCAGCAAAAGCGCCCTGGCCGAAGACGTGCTGGGTGAAGGCGGCGAGCGGTTGTTGACGGAAATGAACAATTCCGAGTTGCTCCGGTTTGTGGCCTTGGATATAAACGCCACAACCGAAGACTAAACGCTTCGAGAGCATACAAACTTCAAATAACAGAATATGAGTTGGTCATACGGATGGCGGCCTTACGTGCCGGTCGCGGAACGGCGGGCCAAAGCAGCGCGCGAAACCGCAAAACTGGCCAAAAAGACTGGCCGGGCCGCTTCGCCCATCGTGTTGGAAGGACGCAAGATTGCCAGCACCTTTTGGGGCAAGGCTTGGTGCAACAACCTCGAGGCCTACAGCGACTACGAAAACCGCCTTCCTCGCGGCCGCACCTACGTACGCAACGGTTCGGTGGTCGATCTGCAGATCAACAAGGGCAACGTGTCCGCTCTTGTCTCCGGCTCCGAACTTTACCGGATCGAAATCAAAATCAAACCCCTGGCGCCAGGTCTTTGGAAATCCATCCAGACCGAGTGCGCCGGCAAGATTGATTCCCTCATCGAATTGCTCCAGGGCAAACTTTCCTCCGCCGTCATGCAGATCGTGACTCGCCCTGAAAGGGGCCTGTTTCCGACGCCCAAGGAAATTGACCTTGATTGTTCCTGCCCGGATTGGGCTGATTTGTGCAAACATGTGGCCGCGTCCCTTTACGGTGT
>Ga0326727_10011195_pt1 | contig 21009 bp, 18 predicted proteins | sample MB2enrmetagenome_FD_207643 | JGI IMG/M metagenome (GOLD analysis project Ga0326727, IMG submission 207643) | Lab enriched peat soil microbial communities from McLean, Ithaca, NY, United States - MB29MY | ecosystem: Environmental > Terrestrial > Soil > Wetlands > Peat | place: USA: New York...
TTCGACGTCCGCGACCGCGAGATAACCCGCATCTTCAATGCCGCGCTGGACAAGGGGATTCATCTCACGGCGATCTTCGACAGTTGCCACAGCGGCGGCATCAGCCGCGGCATCGGCCCCAAGTACCTTGAGCGCAGCCTGCCCTTCGACCCGCGCGACATTGCCGAGGCTCCCGATCTGCTTGGCAACGGGCAGCCGCGGCCGGCGCCTGCCGAGCGAGCCGACAATCCGGCGCTGGTGCTGACGGCCGCGCAGCAGGATCAGACGGCCAAGGAGATGCCCGCCTCCGCCACCGCAACCGAGCCGCATGGGGCTTTCACCGCCGCCCTGGTTGAGGCCCTCCAGGCCCTGCCCGCCGACACGCCGGCCACCGTTGTCTACCAGCGCGTGAAGGCCGTGCTGGAAGGCGGCAGCGTCCCCGATCAGGAGCCCGATCTGGACGCCACCGCCGCGCGACGCCAGCAGCCGCTCTTCGGCGGCGCGGCGGCGGATTCCGGCAAGGTCCGCGCCGCCGCGCTCCAGACCGATGAAGACGGCGGCGTATGGCTTGACATCGGCAGCGTCTCCGGCATCGGCGTGGGCAGCGAATTCACCTCCATGATTCCGGACAGCAAGGGCCGGAGCGTCACGCTGCGTGTCACCAATCTCCAAGGCATCGCCCGCTCCTCGGCTGCAGTCCTCAGCCCGCCGGGCGTCAAGGTTCCTCCCGGCGAGGTCTTCGAGCTTACCAAGTGGAGCCCGGCGGAGTCTGCGCCGCTGCGCGTCTGGCATTGGCCGGCGAATCTATCCCAGGATGCAATCCTCGCCGCCGCGGCCCAGGTCGCAATTGCCGGAGCCGCCCTGGTCTCCGATCCAGCCGAGGTGCCGTGGACCCACATCCTCAGCTGGGACGGCACGAACTGGACGCTGCAACAGGCCGGAGCGGCGTCTCCCGTCAACCTCGGCGCGCCTCTGACCGCGCAAGCCCTGAAGCAGCATCTTCCCGCCGGCGCCAAGCTCTGGGTCAACCTGCCGCCCTCGCGGGAGTTGGCTGCCAGGCTCGCGCCCGACGATCGGAACAGCGCCGTCCAGGCCGCGCCCGATCTGGCTGGCGCGCACTACGCTTTGACCGGCGTGCTCACGGCGGATGGACCTGCCTACGCCTGGTTCCACAAGAGCGAGCTTGCGGCCGGCCCGCCCGCATCTTCGAGCACTCTCCACAGCCCCGGCTGCTCCGCGACCTCGCAGTATCCGGTGCGCAGCGACTGGGTGCCGATGGCCGGCGCCAGCGCTCTCGACCAGGCCGGCGCGGCGCTTAACAAGTTCGCATCGCTGCTGGCCAAGGTGCATGGCTGGCTGGAACTGGCTGACAGCCCCGCCTACGCGTCCACGGCCGTCTACTACTCGCTGGCCCTGGTTCCCGCATCCGGCGAGACGCCGCTGACCACAGATCAGCCCGCACGGCAGGGCGATCTGCTGAGGCTGGCTTTGCGGTCCAGCGACCGCGTCGTCGACAAGCGCTGGATCTACGTTCTCGACATCGATTGCCACGGCAGGGGAACGGTTTTCTATCCGGGCAACTACGCCGAGAACCAGTTCCCCAACGCCGCCGACGCCGGCCGCCAGTTCGTCCTGCCCGGCGCGCGCACGCTGCGCATCGGCCCGCCTTACGGGGTAGACACGCTCATCCTGCTCAGCACCGCGCAGCCGCTGCCCGACCCCTCCGCGCTCAACTTCGAGGGGGTTGCCCAACGCGGCTCGCGGGGCATGGAGTCGCCGCTGCAAAGGCTGCTGAACGATACCAGCGCCGGAACGCGCGGATTCTCCGGCGAAGTCCCTACCGACTGGGGCATCGGGCTGATTACAATTCGCAGTGTTCCCAAGGATGCCGCCAAGTGAGTCCCATGAACCGTCGCCAAGGTCGGCCAACCCGCAAAAGCAATCCGGCTTCCCCTGGAGGAGAAAGACCATGCCCGCATCCCGCCGCCGCTTCGTAACCGATGCCTCCGTTTTCGGCCTGCTGGCGGCGCTGCTTACCGAGCTCGCTGCCACGGACATCGAAGCGGTTGCAAAGGAGAAGGGCAGCACAACGAAATAGGGGGCTGCGAGTGCTATTCCTTGAGGAGATGCCGGATGACTGAGCGTGGCCGATCGAGCGGGAGATGACTGGATACGACAAGGGGGCAGGATGAATTCGGCGCGGAAGATGCGCATTGTGGCATGGCTGGGTTTCGCGTTGCTGGCCGCGGCGGCGGCCCGGGCGCAGACCGGCCCGCTCGCGGATCAGATTGCTCAGCACGAGCAGAAGCTGGCGGCGGCGCGCGAGGCTAAGAGCACGAAAGACGAGACCACGGAACTGAATGTTTTGGGCCTGCTTTGCCGGCAGGCGGGGAAGATGCAGAAGGGGCTGGATTACCTGAACGAAGCCCTGCCCATCGAGCGAAGTGAAAACAACCGGGCCGGCCAGGCAATGACCGAGAACGCCATGGGCAGGATTTACGCCGACCTGGGCCAGGAGGAGAAAGCGCTGGCGCTCTTCGATCAGGCGCTCGCGGTCTGGCGCGAACTGGGCCTTCGTCAGGTTGAGGCCAACACCCTGAACTACATCGGCAAAGCCCATAACAACCTCGGCCAGCGGGAGCAGGCGCTGAAAGACCTGAACGAGGCGCTGGCCATCTGGCGCGACCTCGGCAGCGGCCAGGGCAGCGGGCGGACGATGAGCGGCAGGGACCGGATGCGCAATATGGGGCAGCTATCGGCGCTGAAGGAGATGAACGATGCCATGCCGAACTGGCGGGAGACGGCCGGCCGCGCCGGCGAGGCCAGCACGCTCGACAATCTGGGCAAAACCTACTCCGACATGGGCCAGAGCAAGGAGGCGTTTAAGTACTTCAACCAGGCGCTGCCCATCTGGCGCGAAGCCGGCGAGCGGGGCGGCGAGGCGCTGACGCTGAACAACATGGGCCGGGCCTATGCCGACCTGGGCCGCAAGCAGAAGTCTCTGGAAGCCTACAACCAGGCGCTCGATATCTGGCGCGCCCTCGGCAACCGCCAGGGCGAGGCGCTCACGTTGAACAATATAGGCCGGCTCTATCGCGACCTCGCCCAGCAGCAGACGGCGCTGGACTATTACAACCAGGCCTTGCCCGTCTGGCGCGAAGCGGGCAGCCGCAACGGAGAGGCGCTGGCGCTCAACGATATCGGCCGGGCCTATGCCGACCTGGGGCAGCCGCAAAAGGCACTGGATTACTGCGGCCAGGCGCTGCCCATCTGGCGCGAGACCGGCAACCGGCGCGGAGAAGCGACGACGCTGAACAATATGGGCCGGGATTACTTCGCCCTGGGCGAACCGGACAAGGCATTGGAGTTGGACAACCAGGCGCTCCCGATCTGGCGTGAGGTCGAGGACCGGCGCGGTGAGGCGCTGGCGCTGATGACCATCGGCTGGGCTTACTCGGCGCTCAATCAGAAAGAGAAGGCGCTCGCGAGCGAGCTGGCGGCATTGTCGCTGGCCAAGGCCGCGGGTGATCCGGGCATCGAGGGCGGGATTGAGAACACGCTGATGATCGGCTTTCGCAAGGAGCATCGCAGCGAGGAAGCGATCTTCTTCGGCACCGAGGCGGTGAACTCCTACCAGCAGATCCGCAAGAACATCGAGTGGCTCGACAAGGCTCTGCAAACGGGCTTTGTGCAGTCCAAGTCGGCCACCTACCGGACATTGGCTGAGCTGCTGGTGGAAGCCGGCCGGTTGGGAGAGGCCGAGCAGGTTCTCGATCTCCTGAAGGAGCAAGAGCTGAAGGAAGTGGTGCGCGGTGCGTCTGAGAACGCCGCCGGGGCGGAGCCGCTGAAGCTGAACGGCGCACAGCAGAAGGCGGAGAGCGACCTGGAAGCTGCGGAGAAGTTGGCGGTGGCGCTGACCGGGATGAGCGCGGAATATGCCGCATTGCTGGCCAAAGCCGCGCGCACTCCCGAGGAAGAGGCCCGGCTGAAGACGCTGGAAGCAAAGATCGAGGCGGCTAACGGTGAGGTCTCGGACTTCTTCAGGAAGACGCTTTATCCGGAACTGGCGCAGAAAGCTGGAACACAGGATGCAAATGCCTTATTGAGCAAAGAGAAGTCGGAGGTCAGCCGCCTGCAAAACACGCTGGCGGGGCTGGGACCGCATGTGATGGGCATACGCTTGCTGCTGGGCGACGAACATGCGTATGCCATCGTCGTGACGGCGCAGGCGCGCAAGAAGTTCGAGTTGCAAGCCACGCCGGCGGAGTTGCGCGGCAAGGTCCTCGAGGCGCGCGACGCTCTGCGCACTCCCGGCTCCGATCCCAGACCGCATCAGGCTGAGCTGTACGCAATGACCGTGGCCCCGCTTGAAGGCGAGTTGAATGCGCTGGAGCGCAGCAATCAGGAGAACGGCCGCGTTCCCACGCTGCTCTGGTCGCTCGACGGCGTGATGCGCTATTTGCCCATGGCCGCGCTCTACGACGGCCATCGTTACATGGTCGAGCGCTTCAATAACGTCCTGTTCACTCCCGAGAGCTACGGGCACATGACGGCCTCCGCCGGCGCAAACCAGGCTTCCTTCCGCGTGCTGGCAATGGGATTGTCGAAGAGTTATGGGGGCTTGCCGGCCCTGCCCGGCGTGATGCCGGAGCTGGATGCGGTGGCGCGCGACCCCGCCGTGCCTGAATCCCATGGCCCCATGGATGGAATCCTGCTGCCCAACGATCGCTTTACTTACGCGGCCCTGAAGACGGAGCTGGGCGCGGGATCGACCTTTCCCGTGGTCCACATTGCCAGCCATTTCGTACTGGAAAGCGGGAGCGGAACAGAGCCCTACCTGATGCTGGGCGGAGAAACCGCCGGCGATCCGGAGGGGTTTCCGCTAACTCTCTCCAGGCTGGAGGACTCGACCGTCAGCTTTCATGGAACGCGGCTTCTGACCCTCTCGGCCTGCAGCACGGCGAAGGGCGATGTGGCCAAGGACGGCCTGGAGATGGACAGCCTGGGCATGATTGCCCAGCAGAAGGACGCCGAAGCCGTGCTGGCCACGCTGTGGGACGTGAACGACGCGAGCACCAGCCGTATCATGAGCGACTTCTATGCCCGCTGGGTAAACAATCCCGCCGGCGGCAAGGCGGAGGCGTTGCGCCAGGCGCAGCTTGCCTTCCTGCGCGGGCCGACCGCATCCACGCAGGGCGGCAGTGGCCGCGGCATTCAGACCGTGGAGGATTCAACACCGGCATCCCCGGAAGCGGGTTATTCCCATCCCTTTTACTGGGCGCCCTTCGTCCTGATTGGGAACTACCAGTAGGGATGGATGAATATCCGGTTGGCTCCGGCATTTCTCCAAAAGCGATGAACCCCGTCCGGCTTTGTGTCGGGGAAGGAGCAACGATCCCGGTCCGGCTTTGTGTCAGCCGTCCACCGGCTTCGCCAACCCATGGAGGGATGAATCTGTGTCCGACTTCACCAACCGCTAACTTACTGACTTGCCAACCCCGCGCAGCGGGGGCCAACTCGCTGAATTCATTCGACGCTCTCGGCGCCTTTGTCGTTTGGATTGTCCAACCTGCGGAGCCATGGCCCATCGCAATGAACCAAATCGCGCGGTCAGACACCTGGTTCCGAAACCTGCACAGAGACCCTTGCTTTTCAACGGCAACAGGCTTCTAATTCCGTTCTGATGGATGCGCCGATACAGTCCGTCACCACGCGCAGCGCGCCGCAACCGGCGCCAGCCGTCACGGCGGCCCTGGCGCTGATAGGATTCAGCGCCGTCACGGCCCAGATCGTTCTCATGCGCGAGCTCATCGTCGTCTTCAACGGCAACGAGATTTCGCTGGGGATCATGCTGGCTGCCTGGCTCTTCTGGACCGCTGCCGGCAGCAGTTCGATCGGCGCTCTTCAGCTGCGCCGATCAGGCAGCGCCCGCCGCGCGGTAGCGGCGCTGGAATGCCTGCTCGCCGTCAGCCTGCTGCCGACGCTGTGGGCACTGCGCGCCGCCAAGTCCTTCTTTCAAACCGTGCCCGGCGAGTTGGTTGGCCCGCTGCCCATGCTGCTGGCTTCTCTCGTCTGCCTGAGCGCGTTTTGCATCGTTTCAGGTGCGCTTTTCGCGGTCGCGGCGCGCATGGTCGAGATCGAGCGCGGCGTCCCGGCTCGCGCCGCCGTCGGCTCAGCTTACCTGCTGGAGGCCGCCGGCTCAGGCCTGGGCGGGATTCTGGCCAGCCTCGTGCTGCTGCGCTTCCTCGGTCCCTTTCAGATTGCCGCCCTCGTCGCGCTCCTCAACCTGGGTATGGCCGCGTTCCTGTTGCTGCGCTTGAGCCACCGGCGGGCGTGGGCCGCGGGCGCGGCGGTGGCGCTTTGCTCGGTTTTTCTTCTTGCTTACGCCGCGCCGCTGCTGGAGCGCTCCGCGCAGGAGCGCCTGTGGCGTGGATTCCATCTGGCGGGTTCGCGAAACTCCATCTACGGCAGGCTGGCGGTGATCGAGACCGGCAATCTGCGCAGCATCTACGACAACGGCACGCTGCTCGCCAACGCGCCCGACGAGGCCGCCGCCGAAGAGGCCGTTCACTATGCGCTGCTGGAGCATCCCGCGCCCAGGAATGTGCTGTTGATCGGCGGCGGCGTCACCGGCGGCGTCAGTCAGGCGCTCAAGCATCCCACCGTCGAGCGCATCGACTATGTGGAGCTGGACCCCGCGCTGATCGGAATGGCGCGCCAGTTCTTCCCCGTGGAATCGGCCGTTTGGGCCGCGGACCCGCGCGTGCGTCTGCACTACGCGGATGGCCGCTCCTATCTGAAGACGGCCAGCGGCAGCTTCGACGTGATCGTTCTGAATGTGCCCGACCCGCAGACCGCGCAACTGAACCGCTTCTACACCGTCGAGTTCTTTCGTTCCGCGCGCGACCATCTCGCGCCCGGCGGAGTGCTGGCCTTCCAACTGCGGTCCTCGGAAGAGACCATAAGCCCCAGCCTGGCGGAGTTTTTGCGCTGCATCCAGCGCACCCTCACCGAGGTCTTTCCCTACGTCGCCGTCATCCCCGGCGATACCATCCACTTCTTTGCCTCCACGCGCCCCGATCTGCTTACGGAAGACCCGAAGATCCTGATGGCCAGGCTGCGCGAGCGTCATCTGCAAAACAAGTACGTGCGCGAGTACTTCATTCCCTTCCGCATGATGCCCGATCGCATGGCGCAGGTTCATGAGCAGCTCGAGCCGCTCGCTTCCACGCCCATCAATCGCGACTTCGCTCCCATCGCCTATTACTTCGACATCGTGCTCTGGAGCGCGCAGTTCAAGGGCGGCTATTCCCACTGGTTCCAGGCCGCCGCGCACACCGGCTTCAAGCGCGTCGTTGCCGCCGTTCTTCTTCCTCTGGCCATTGCGACCATTGTGCTGGCGTTCGCAGGCTCCCGCCAGCAGCGCGCCCGCTCCGCCGCGGCCTGTTGCACCGCCGCCACCGGTTTCACGCTGATCGCTCTCCAGATCTTCGTGCTGCTGGCGTTCCAGTCCATCTACGGTTACGTCTACTCGCAGCTTGCCATCCTCATCGGGCTGGGCATGGCGGGCATCGCTTTGGGAAGCTGGCTTGGCCTGCGCCGCGCCGGCCGCGGCCATCCCGCTCCCTGCCGCGCCCTGGCCGCCAGCCAGTTTCTGCTCGCTCTCTCCGCTCCCGCGCTGATCTTCGTGGCCGGCCTGCTCGCCACGGCGAGCGGAGTGGCGGCAACAAGCCTGGCGGCGCAGCTTGCCTTCCCCGCTCTGGCCGCTCTCTGCGGAGTACTGGGCGGCTATCAGTTCCCCATCGCGAACGAAATCTATCTTCATGACGACGGTGGCCGGCCAGGCCTAGGCGCGCTCTATGCCATCGACCTGCTGGGCGGATGCGCGGGCGCGCTCCTGCTGAGCACCTATCTCATCCCGGTCTTCGGCTTCTGGAGAACCGCGTGGCTCACCGCCGCCATCAACCTGGCGCCGGCGCTGCTGGCCGCGCGGGCGGGCTTGGACAGGAATGGCTCTTGACCGAAAACGCCGCGTCCAAAGCTTGGGCGCGCGGTTTAGGGAATCTCGTGCGGCCCGGGACCGGTATGTGGAGTATACTGTGGAATAGAGTCGACATATGAAAACCGTCCAGATTGTTCTCGATAGGGATCTGCTGCGCGCCACCGACCAGGCCGCGCGCCGAATGAAGCGGAATCGTTCCGCGCTCGTGCGCGAAGCGCTGAGGGAACATCTTCGGAGATTGGAAGTGCGCGCCTTGGAAGAAAGCGACCGCGAGGGTTACTCGCGGCAGCAACCGGCGCGCGATGAATCCTCTCTTTGGGAAGCGGAGGCGGCATGGTCGGCAGAATAGTCCGAGGGGATGTTCGCCTGTACAGCTTTGCCCCGCCCGATAAGAACAGGCCGGTGGTGGTTCTCACCCGCTCGAGCGCCATTGCTTATCTCTCGACTGTAACCGTCGCGCCCATTACCTCCGCCATTCGTGGCGTGCCATCCGAGGTTGTCCTGAATGAAGAAGATGGCATGAAAGCGGCCTGCGCAGTGAACCTGCACAATGCGGTCACTGTCTCCCAGGATCGATTGGGTAAGCGCGTGGCCCAGCTGAGTCCCCGGCGAATGAGCGCTATCTGTGCCGCTTTGCGCTTCTCGCTGGGCTGCGATCTCAGTCATTCGTAGCGAAGGCGGGGCGGCCCAGTACCGGGCGACCGCTACGCCATTGACCTGCTGGGCGGATGCGCGGGCGCGCTCCTGCTGAGCACCTACCTCATCCCCGTCTTCGGCTTCTGGAGAACCGCGTGGCTCACCGCGGCCATCAATCTTGCGCCGGCGCTGCTCACCGCGCGGGCGAGCTTTGCAGCGAAGACGATGCGGAGATAGCGGAGGTTCGATAGTGGTGCAGTCTCGGGCTTGCCGGCGATTTACCCGGATGCGGGAATCTGCTTCCCAGGGGCCCGATTCGCGCCTCGGCGATCTGGCATCAATCGAAATCGGAGCGTTGCGAAGACACGATAGTCGGGGTCAATGCTCCCGTACTCGGCAAGTTTCGCATGGCTCGGCTGGGCGTTGTTTATACTCGACTTGGACGGCGGCTTGAGCAAACCGCCCGCTCCACCAGCCACCCCAGCTTTAGGCCCCAGGGTCGCGAATCCCAACCCTGTACACCGCCGTTTGGCCGTACATGGCATCGGCGACGGGACGCCCTGACTTGAGCACAAATATTGAATTCACTTCGTCTCGACCGAGGCGCTCCATCTCCCCAATCTCGAACCAGGTGCCAACGCGGGAGGCTTCCCCGACGTAATAGTCTGGCACGAGGTAGCGCTTCGACGAGCTCAGACTGCAATGAACCTGCCGCAGCGGGCAGCGAAATATCACGAACACATGATGGATATCCGGACGTGCGGCAATGAACAGGTATGTCCTTTGGCCGCTCGCGATCTGGCGATTAAGGTGCGCTTGAAATTCAGCCCCTAATGGCCCTCCAAATTTCCCGAAAAGCGTGGCGCCATGTCGAGCTATCAGCTTCTGGTGGGCCTCGATTGTCAGCCCACCTTCTGAGCGAACTCGGAGGAGCAGATGGCAGGTCGGATCGCTGTGGGAACCGTCCTTCTGTTGGTTCATTTTCGCGAGTTCAAGGGGGCTTACGTTCTGAGTCCTCTTGCCCAGCCCGCCGTTCGGCGTCTCTGCGGCCCCTCGCTGGGTTTTCGGCCCGGTTTCCCCAGCCCTCGTGGTTCCTTCCCTCACAATCCTTGACATGCGAAGCGCCCCTTTGGACTTCAGCTCATTTCATGCGTCCTTAAGCCGCGAGGCTAATCTTACCAAGGGTTAGCGATGCTTGGAAAGGCCCGTAGGGCCTCCCGCATTAAATAAGGCCATGCTCCGGGTTTACCCCGGGGACCTGGCGAGCCTTTCCTTTGTCTGGTGGGGCCAAACCAAGCGATCCATGCCGCGACGAGGTGGATCTCCCGCGGAGCGCGCTTCGCAAGAGGGGTCGATCAAGCTTCGCGTCGAAATCGGGTCACCTCTGTCCGGCGCGATTCCACCATGTCTAAAGCCGTCGCAGATGCTAACAATAGTATGTAGAACTAAAGTAGGCGGTTTCATAGAATGGATTTCAAGCCGTAATGAGCGAGGTTCTGGTCAAATTTGGCGAAAAGGTGCGCGAGATGCGCATTGCGCTCGGTTTGTCACAAGAGGAGTTGGCTGAAAAGGCGGGCTTCCATCGTACGTACGTTGGCATGATCGAGAGAGCGGAAAAGAACATCACTCTCGAAAACATCGAGAAGATCGCGAAGGCCCTCGGTGTTCCGATATCCCAACTCGTAAAGCAGTGATATATGGGGAAACGGGAACTCAGCGCGCGAAAAACGTGGCAAGACTACAGCGGAGAAAACGCTGGGGCTGCTGAAAAAGGCTTTTTCGCGTTTTTCCAAAAAGAATTTCAGAACACAGACTTCCAAATAAGGCCAAAACCTCGCGAATTTACGAACATCTACAACGAAGTTGTTCTCCCAGACGCTGTGATGGGTGAGATCTACAACCCGGGCCGCGAGTACAAGCACGGAATCATTCCTGACTACGCAATCGACAACGCAAAAACCAACAAGCACCTATTCGTTGAGGTAAAGCGCCAGGACGGCTGGGTGGAGGGAAAAGAAATGTCGGCAGGCCGCGGGAACGCCCACGAGCGTGGCTGCAAGCTGTTCACGCCGGGGCTACTCAAGATCATGCGTGCGAAAGGGAATCTTGGGCCAGATTTACTTCCATTTTGGATAGTCTACCAAGGCGACATCGCTCGTGATCCCAAAAGAAACAGGGAGATCTATTGTTGGTTCGACGGAGTGGAACAGAATTTCTTCATGTGGCGCGATTCGAGCGATAGCGGGCAGCTCATCGCACACTTCAACAAGTATTTCCGAGAACAAATGATGGCCCCTTAAGGAGGGGTCAGCTCGAAATCCGCTGGTTCCTCCGCCTCTAGCCCCCAGACATCCCACCCTTCCGGCATGTCTCGGGCGAATAGCTCGATTCGATCCTGAGTGGGCCACATTCGGACGATAGCATTTCTAACTTCATCGGGTTTCTCAGAATGCCGTGTGCGCGGTGCCCTAACCAACTGCTGCACGTTCCTCGCTCCGCGTGGAAGCGGAATGCGACCATGCTTGAATACAAGGCAAAGCTCACAGTTGCTCAAGGTGTATTTACCGGGATTGTGACACATCTTATCCCAAACGAATGCAACCGTCCTATACTGAAATCCCCAAGCTTCTCCCAGATTGATTGCCTGTGCCAAGTGTGGGCTTGAAGTCCACATGAACAAAAGACAATCTTGCTTGCAGATGTCCTGTACCCTCACTTGCGCTAGCTGTTCGAGCTTCAAGGTTGGATACTTGAACTCGGCGGACGAGATAAAGACCGGGCGCGCAAAGTGCGGATTCTCCGTCAGGGTCGAACTCTTGTCGAACTGCATTTTTCCGCCGTAATCCCATGGCGGATCGCAATATATGATGTCATACCGCTTTTGAGGCATGGGTGGATAGGTGTCGGGCAAAGGTTGGATCCTTCGCCTCAGCTGTTGCTCTACGTTGTAGACGGAGTAGCCCGTTTTACGGCGGTCCCCATTCGTACCGTTGAGTTCCATAGCTGCTAACCATAGTATGCGAATCAGGAACGGAATTCAAGGCCCCGACGAGTGGCTGGCTTCCCACCCCTGCCGCGCCTTTGTCCTCGCGCCAAGTGTGGGATTGCACAAGCCCCAAGGGCCGAGCGGGGCACCCCGACTCGCGCCGACAGCCCAAAGCGCTAATTGAGCAGTGAGGAGGTGCCTTTCTGCGTTCCGGCTGGTGGGCCGCTAACCCGGAAGCTGCGCCATAACAGGACGCTCCTACGGCTTGTGCTCGCCGAAGACCACCGCTGTGAACATGAAGATGTCCGTGTCCTCATCCTTCCAGCACCCTGGGCTCATGCCCGCCTTGGCGCAGGTCTGCTCCAGGAAAGTCTGCCGGTCCCAATTCTGCTCCACCGGCACCTGCGGCAGCAGCAAACCTTCGTAGTCGCCGTTCTTCATCAGCAGTCCGTGCTCGCCCACCTTGATCTGCTGAATGTCCGTGACGCGGCGCAGGGGCGACAGCACGGAGATTTCATAGTCGAGCAGCGGCAGCTCCGAAGCCTCGACCGGCTGGAAGCGCGGATCACGGATCGCGGCCAGCGTGGCCGTATCGCGCACCGTCATGTAGAGAGGCTTGACCGCCGAGGTGTAGCCGATGCAACCGCGCAATGCGCCCGCCTTCTTCAGGGTCACGAAGGCGCCACGCTCCTGATTCAGAGCCTGGCTGGCGCTGCCCTCCGGCTCGTACGGGTTCTGCTTTTGAACCATGTACTCCACCGACTTGCGCGCCACCGCCAGCAACTCGTCCTTCTCCGGCTGGCTGAGCGAGAATGGCGTGTCCACCGCCGCGCCGGCTGGAGCCTTCACAAAAACATCCGCGCTGTATCCGACGACGCGCGAACGGTCGCCCGTAATGTCGCCCGAATTGGCGTACTTCAGCACCATGGCCCGGTTGGCTCCCATGCGCTCGGCGTAGATCATCGCCGCCACGATGGGCGCGCCGCCGCAAGCCTCCCATATGCGCGACTGGAAGTTGCGCGACATGCTGAAGTAGTCCCACGCCTGAAGCGCATTCAGCGTCTTGTGGTCGATGGTCACGGCCTCGTCGTAGGGGTGGTAGTGCGACAGATCGGAGCTGGCCAGAACCAGCGTCTCGCTGCCCTTGCTGTCGCTCTTGATCAGCTTTTCCAGGGCCACTCCCAGCGCGCGGCTGTTCTCGTAACTCTGATCGCCCATCACAATGGGCACCAGTTCGAAGTTGCCCAGCACCCGCTGAAGCCACGGCAACTGCACCTCGATGGCGTGCTCGGCGCCCGCCGGTGTGGCCTCGTGCCCCCGGCTGGAGAGCTGCATGGTCGAGCTCATCTTGGCCAACTGCCGCGCAAAAGCCTTGTCCACCTGCACCGTGCCCAGGGGCGTCGCGTAGGCGTCGCCGTCATAGACCGATGTGAAGTCGAAGGCCTCGTAGTGCGACGGCGCAATCACCACCACGCGCGAGAACTTGCGCCCCTTCAGCTCCGCATAGGTATAGGCGGCCACGGGACCGGAGTACTGATAGCCGGCGTGCGGCGCCACCACGGCCAGAATCGGATCCTTGATCGCTGGCGGCGTGGCCTTGGCCAGCATGCCGTCGATCATGGCCGTAAGCTCCTTGGGATCGGCCGGATAGAAACCGCCGGCTACTCCGGCCTGCCTCACCTTCACGGGATCGGAGGCGCGCACATGCTGCAAGGGCGCCACCGCCATAAGCGCGACGATTTGAGCTGTCAGCCAACACATCTTACAACTCCTCTTAACGTTCATTTGCCAAACCTCCTCGGCGCCCTCATGTGTGCCAGACGCCGGGAATCGGATGCTTGCAGAATGGGCAGCTATCCTTTTCGATGAGCACATTGCTGGCCGTGAATCCCACGCGCTCCACCAGCATGCGGCGGCACTGCGGGCAGTAGGTGTTCTGCGCCGGATGCCCCGGCACGTTGCCGATATAAACATAGTGCAGCCCCTCGGCGTCGGCAATCGCCTTGGCGCGCTCCAGCGTCGGCACCGGCGTGATGGGCAGGTTCTTCAGCAGGTACTCCGGGTGGAACTGCGTGTAGTGCAGCGGCACATCCGCGCCCAGGTTGGCCTTGATCCATTGCGCCAGGCCGCGGAACTCCTGATCGCCGTCGTTCCGCTCGGGCACTACCAGGTAGACGATCTCCGTCCACTTGCCCATCTTCTTCAGCGTGACCAGCGAATCCAGCACCGGCTTCAACTGGCCGGTCACCACATCCCGGTAGTACGACTCGGTGAAGGCCTTCAGATCGATCTTCACCGCGTCCATCTTTCCGTAGGCTTCTTTGAGCGCCTCCTCCTGCATGAAGCCGTTGGAGACGACGATGCTGCGCACGCCGGCCTGGTGACCGGCGTCGGCCGTATCCATCAGGTACTCGGCAAAGACCACCGGCTCGCTGTAGGTGTAGGCGATCGTCGGGCAACTGTACTGCCTGGCCAGATCGACAATCCGTTGCGGGGGCGCGTAGTTGCTGGGGACCTCCTCCGGGCGCGACTGGGAGATATCCCAGTTCTGGCAGAATTTGCAGTTCACGTTGCAGCCGGCCGTGGCCAGCGAGAAGGCGGTCGTGCCCGGCAGGTAGTGGAAGAGCGGCTTCTTCTCGATGGGATCGACGTGCGCCGCGCACACCCGCGAATGAACCACCGAGTAGTACACTCCGCCGCGATTCTCCCTCACGCCGCAGTAGCCGCGCTCCTTGTCGCCCACCGTGCATTCGCGCGGGCACAGCTTGCACTTGATCTTCCGGTTCGGCAGCTTCTGATAGAACTTCGCTTCAACCACGAATCGCGAATCCTCCTGCTGCTGCTGGCCCGCGCCCGAGGGCGCACCGGCGGCTGGCCGGGATAATTCGCTCAAGCCCAGCGCCGCTCCCGAGGCCAGCGCGCACTTCAAGAACGACCGGCGGCCGAGCGGCCGGCCGAGCGGGCCGCGCGCGGCACTGAGAGCGAAGCTCTCGTCTTTCAGCACATCCAGTCCACAAGACATCTTGAACCTCCCCATCGCCCCCGGCTATACCTCGACGGTCGTGATTCTGCGGGGATCGTTCGTGCCCAGTCGATGCTCGGCATCGGCTGCCGTAGCAATGTAGTGGGGCGCTCTCTCTTCGGCTTCCAGCGTCTTCAATCCCATTTCGGCCCGCTTGCGCTCGATGATCCGCCAGCCCGTGTAGTCGAGCGCCACGGGATCCTGCGAGACGAGCAATGCGTTGTGCTTCCAACTGAACTCCGGCTTGAATGCCGGTCCCCCTTCGAACATCGCCGTGGTCGCATCGCAGACAATCAACCGCATCCTGCTGCGGATCTCCGGCAGCATATTCAGGTCGGCAACGTACGGATTGCAGCCGTTGGGGTGGTACTTGTTGGGGTTGTGAATCGCGCCGTACATGTTCTTCAGGGCGATGGTCACGCCCGCGCCGTCGTGGTCCTTCAGCACTGGAAGATTGATCAGGACGTTCGAGCGCTGGGTGAGAATCTTCGAGACCCGGCTGCCCACGCTGCCATATGCCGCCAGATCCTCTTCATAGCCGGCCCGGTCGGTGCCGAAGCACTGAACGCGGTTTTCATCCATCGACAGATGAAATCCGGCGCGTTCCAGCTCCTCGCTGTCGCGGTCCCATACCACGATGTCCGCCGGCTTCACTCCGGCCTCCTGCAAGCGCTGGCAGACGGCTTCGACCAGTTGCGGGCTGGTGGAGATTCCGCGCCCGCCCAAGGTATTTACCTTGAGCCCCACCGTCTCGCCGGGGCGTACCAGCCTCCTCCACCCCTCGACCGGATGGTCCCGATCGAAGAGAGCCTGCATGGCGCGATCCAGCAGGCTCAACATGCGGTTCGAATCCAGCGTGGAACCCGTGCCGCGCAAGAGGGCGTCGCGGGCGATCACGACCCTGGACTTCGCAACCGCTGCGCCCTGTTCGGCCGCGGCCAGCACTCCCGCGCCGGCGCCCGCCCGCAAGGCCGCGGCGCCCATAAGCGCCTTCTTGACAAAATCCCGGCGACTCGAGAAAGAGCTTTTGTTCATGGGGGCTCTCCCCTCAAGCGGTCCGTAGCGCTGGCCGGAACCCGGCCAGACCGCCCCCATTCACGGTCGCCCCATTTCAGGTGGTCTCGCAGTGATCTGGAACACCGATGGCGCCAGAAGTCGGGACGTGGAGCGCCTCAACCTTCCGCAATTGCCGTGCGCAGCGCCGCCGCATACCTCTCCGGCAGCCGCTTGCGTTTCAACTGGTCGTCGCAGACCACGTGCACCGTCTCGCCCTCGGCCAGAACCGTTGGTTCCGTTCCCTCCGGAGCCTTGCGCAGAATGCGATAGGCGAACTTGAGCACCGATCCGCGCAGCAGCGAGGGCCGCGTCTCGATCAGAATCTCATCGTCGTAGCGGGCGGGGGCGCGATAGCGGCAACTGGCCTCGATCACGGGCAGGATGCACTGGTGATCGATCTCCAGTTGGCTGTACGCAAGGCCGAGAGCCCGCAGCAGTTCCACGCGCCCGATCTCGAACCAGACCAGGTAGTTGGCATAGTAGACAATGCCCATCTGATCGGTTTCGGCATAGCGCACCCTCACTTCGGTGGTTACAGGCATCCGGCAGTCTCTCTTGCCAGGAGCCAGTCTGATCCCTGACTCCTGATCTCTGTTCTACGGCTTCAAATGCGTGAAGATCGGCAGCTTGCTCACGTCGTTGAAGATCACGAACGCGAAGAAGGCGACGATCACCACGAACGCCGCCTGAAAGATGCGCTCCTTTACGTCAATGCTGATGTCGCGGCGCCGCACGCTCTCGATGAGCAGAATGAAGATCATCCCGCCGTCGAGGATGGGAAACGGCAGCAGGTTGACAATCCCCAGGTTGAGGCTGATGGCCGCCGCCAGATCGAACTTCGAGGACCAGTCGTTGATCTCCGCCGCGTCGCCGGCCACGCGGGCAATCCCCAGCGGACCGGATATCTGCGTGACGGAAACCTTGTGCGAAAAGAGCCCCTCGATGAATTCCAGCACGAGCAAAGATTTTGCCGAGCAAAACGCCCCGGACATGGCAACCGCCCTATCGAGCGGAAGCGGGTTGTTGCGATACGGTGGAGCGGCGGCTACAAACCCCAGCCTCCAGCCGGAATCCATCTTGGCCGGCTGAACCGCAATGGGAGGCAGAGGGACGCTGTTGCGCAGCAGCACGACCGACATCGGTTTGCCCTGGCCGGCCTGCATGTAAGCAAGCAGCGCTTGCACCAGGTGGAAACGGTGACCATCCACGGACTGGATCGCGTCGCCGGCACGGAAGCCGGCCTGCTCCGCCGGTGTGCCCGGCATCACTTCCTGGACACGGATCGGGCCGGATACGACTTCGGGCAGAATTCCCGTGTCGCTCAAGTTAAAGTCGTCGGACTTGGCCTCGGCGGGCACGCGCAGGAAGAGATTGAGTGTCTTGCCTCCACGTTCGACAGTGAAAGGGACCACCTGGTTGGCGTTGAATTTGAGGCGCTCGTAAACCACTTCCCAGTCGGGATTGTCCGCCTTGTCGAAATGAAGAACGACGTCGTCGGGTTCGAGGCCGGCCTGAGCCGCCGCCGACCCCGGTACTACCCACTCGACGGTCGTCGTCTTCACCTCAACCAACGGCACCTCGTTGATGAAATAGAAGTAGAAGACCATCAGCGCGAAGGCCAGGACGAAGTTGGCGAAGGGCCCGGCAAAGCCGATCAGCATCCGCTGCCAGCGGGGATGGGACAGGAGACTTCCTGGGTCATCCGGCAGCTCCGTCGGGCCTGCGCCGGGCGTCTCCAGATTCTGCTCTGGAGCTTCGCCAGTCATCTTGACATAGCCGCCGAGCGGGAGCAGACAGACCTTGTAGTCGGTATCGCCGTGCTTGTAGCCGAAGAGCCGCGGCCCGAAGCCGAAGGAAAACGCCTCGACGCGCACGCCGCAGAGCTTGGCGACGACAAAGTGGCCGAACTCATGGACGACGACCATCACGCCGATCAGCACGATAAACGCGGCAATGGTCACAAGAAGGTGATGAAAATCGATCATGGATCTACGGTTTGAACCTCAATCAGGCGCCCCGCGCTCCGCCGGCTGACTCCCGACCTAAGCCAGGAGCGAACGAGCCGTTTCGCGCGCCTCCCGGTCGTGAGCCAGCACCTCCGCTATGGTGGCGGGATGCGCCTCCGGCGTGGATGCGAGCACCGTTTCAATTGTACGCGGGATTCCGGTGAAGGGGATTCGCCGGTCGAGGAATGCCTCCACGGCTACCTCGTCGGCCGCATTCAGGGCGATGCAGTGCACTCCGCCCTTTTCGGCGGCTTCAAAGGCCAATCGCAAGCAGGGGAAGCGCTCGAAATCGGGTGGCTCAAAGTCCAGGTGGCGCAGCGCGGCCAGGTCGAAGGTGAGTGTGGAGACGGGCCGCTCCGGCCAGGCGAGCGCATACAGGATGGGCAGCCGCATATCCGTAACCGAAATCTGCGCCAGGATCGACCCGTCCACATACTCCACCAGGGAGTGAACCGTGGACTGCGGATGCACCGTTACCCGCACCTGGCTGGGCGTCACATCGAAGAGCCGGCAGGCTTCGATCACCTCCAGGCCTTTGTTCAGCATGGTCGCCGAGTCGATGGTGATGCGCCGGCCCATCACCCAGGTGGGGTGCTTGAGCGCACGTTCCGGCGTGATGGTGTCAAACTGATCGAGCGGAAGCTGGCGGAACGGCCCGCCGGAGGCCGTCAGCCAGATGGTCTTCACCTCGGAATGAGCGCCCACCCGCAGGCACTGATGCACCGCGTTGTGTTCGCTGTCGATGGGCAGGATGGGGACGCCGCGCTCGCGGGCGGCGCGCGTGAGAATCTCGCCGGCGGCCACCATGCACTCCTTGTTGGCCAATCCCACCGGCTTCCCGGCCAGGATGGCCTCGTGGGTAGCCTCCAGGCCCGCCACTCCCACGATGGCCGACACCACAAAATCCGCCTCGGGCAGCGTCGAGCAGGCGACCGTGCCTTCGGTCCCGTAAACCGCTTCGATCCCGGTAGCGCCGGCCTGCCGCAGGCGCGCGGCCAGTTCCCCAGCCAGCTCTTCGGTAGCCAGCGAAACCACCCGCGGCCGCCAGCGGACAGCCTGCGCGAAGGCCTCGTCAAGGTTGCGCCCGGCAGCCAGCGCGGCCACCTGGTAGCGCTCGGGAAACTGCTCCACGATGGAGAGGGTGCTCTGCCCGATGGAGCCGGTGGAACCGAGAATGGCGAGTCGCTTCATGGGACCTTATGAAGTTTACTAAAAGGACTCCGGCCAGCGCTGTCGTCCATGGAGCACGGAAGCAATCAGCACCTCATCGCCTTGAATTGTGTAGGCAGCAATGTAGGAAGTTCCAGGGATGACCAGTTCGCGTGTTCCCGGTATGCGTCCCGCTCTGCCGGATAAGGGGAAGTTGATGAGACGGTTGACGGATTCTTTGACTCGATTCGCTACCTTGCGCGCGGCTGAGGGGTTGTCCTTGGCGATGTAGTCGCGGATTGCCTCGAGGTCGGAGACCGCCGTGGGAGACCAGCGAATTGTCATTTCGGCGCTGGCAACTCGTTCTCCGTGCCCCAGCTATCCAGCCACTCCATCACGCGCTCGTTCGAGACGCCTTCGCCCGCTTCCAACTCGGCCAGACCGGCGCGAATATGCTTGTGTTCCCAGCTATCGGGCGCAAAGTACATGGAGATGACCTCCGCAGCCACGTCGGAGACAGGCTGCCGGCGATCATCTGCCAAGGCAGCCAGACGGGCCTGAACCGCTGCATCGAGTTGGACAAGAATCGATGTTTGGGACATGACGCTCCCTCTTGACTTATTATGCGCTGGATTCGTTCTCTTCTGTTTCCTCTTCCCTCCTCAGAACGGCCGGTGAATAACCACAGCGTACCACAGCACCGGAGCGGCAAACAGCAGGGCGTCGATGCGATCCAGGACGCCGCCGTGACCGGGCAGCAGGGAGCCCGAATCCTTCATTCCCACCGAGCGCTTGAGCGCCGACTCGGCCAGATCGCCCACCTGCGCGGCCACGTTCACCAGCACGGCCAGCTCCAGCCAGTACCACAGGCCCTCCGGGTAGGAGAGCCAGACCTTGTCCCACTGGGTCGTAAACAGATGTTCCAGGCCCAGCAGGCCTCCGGCGGCCAGCAGGCTGCCCGCCACCGAACCCAGCGCGCCCTCCCAGGTCTTGTTGGGGCTCAGCCTGGGAGCCAGCTTGTGCCGGCCCAGAGCGCCTCCAACGTAAAGGGCGGCGATGTCTCCGGCCCAAACCACGCACAAGAGAAAGGCCACCAGCGAAGGGCCATTGGTCTGCTCGCGCAGAGCGGGCAGGGCAATCAGGGTGAGTCCCACATAGAGAAGGCAGAAGATGGAGGCTGCCGCATCCGCCAACATGCGATCGGTGGACGAGCGGAAGGTGCAATAGACCAGCAGACCCAGGCTGAGACCGCCGAAGATGGGCGCCGTCTGGTCGGGGTATTCAAGACTGCCGGCAAACAGCACCAGAATGGCCACCAGCACCGCAATACGCGGCGGCTTGGCCCCGCCGCGCTCCGCCATGCCCAAATACTCCCAGCCGGCCAGCGCCGCCACCCCGGCAACCACCAGCGCAAACAGCCACGGCCAACTCGGCCACAGAAAGACCAGGAGAAGGACCGACGGAATCAATACGAGAGCGGTGAGGATGCGTTTCATGCCCACCGTGAGAATACACTGCCGGGCGCGGGTGCATCCGTCGATCCATTGATAAACCTGTGCCGTCGCATCCCGGCACGGTTCACTTGCTGCCGCCGACAGAATGCGCCCATCCTGCTACAGGCTCCTGAAACGAACGTCACATCAACTTCATTCCGCGCAATGATCGCCGCTTCAGGCGCTTCTCTTGCCGTCCGATCGCAGCCAATGCACAAATGCGTCGGAGCCTCCGCGCTGCGCCATTGCTTCCTTCAGCCGGAAGCGCAATCTCTCCGCCAACTGCTTCGCCTTGGCCGCCGAATCCCCCGCCTTGGCCGCCGTCTTCACGTTTTCCAATGAACTCTTGCCTCCACCTTCGATCTTCGTCAGCATGTGCCGGCAAGATCAACCTTGTAAACGTTAAAAGAACTCAAGGAATAACGAACGTAATCAGTTCGCCACGATCTTGGCCCGTTCAGCCTCCTCGTCCACTTCGCCGGTGCTTCCGGTCAAGCCGCCGTAGCGGCGCTCGCGGCGCTGGAAGTCGGCGATGGCTTCCAACAGATGGATACCGCGGAAATCGGGCCACAGCCGCTCGGTGAAGTAGATCTCGGTGTAGGCGATCTGCCAGAGCAGAAAACTCGACAAGCGCATCTCGCCCGAGGTGCGGATCAGCAGGTCGGGGTCGGGCATATGCG
>Ga0326727_10011198_pt1 | contig 21004 bp, 18 predicted proteins | sample MB2enrmetagenome_FD_207643 | JGI IMG/M metagenome (GOLD analysis project Ga0326727, IMG submission 207643) | Lab enriched peat soil microbial communities from McLean, Ithaca, NY, United States - MB29MY | ecosystem: Environmental > Terrestrial > Soil > Wetlands > Peat | place: USA: New York...
AGTATCTCCGCAAATCAGGGATTCGTGAGAACAATTCTGGGAAAGGAGGAAAACTCAATATGGAAGCGCGCGAACTGCTATCAGAGTTTGGAGTTAGGTCAAAGTCAGTTTTGAGTATTGCAACCTCGGCTTTTGTTGAACACCAAACTGCGAGTGGGCAGGACATCCTAGCGGCGATTCCGGAGTCTCTTCGCCTAGTGGTTCCAGGTGCCTGTACTTGTTGCGATGGAAGCTCTTCGTGTTCATGCTGTGGATGACCAAGGTTGTACGACTCGCCAACGGCCCCTGGAAATAGGAACGAAGCAAGGGGCCTAACAACATAACGAGAACGAGATTCTCGATTCAGACCACATAGTGGCCTAAAGGAGGACTTTAACATGCCACCGAGACTTGTATTGTTCAACGTTCCCGCTGAGGGATCGCACAGCAAGGCGACGCTGGAGTTTTACGGAACATTGCTCGGCCGGAAAATGGTTCGTTCGCTGAGCAAAGACAAAGACCATGCGAGATATCATGCTCCCGCATCCCATGGGGTTCAGATTTCGGTCAGTCCCAAGCACTCACCGCGAGAAACGGTGACTTGCTATTTCGCCGTTCCTGACATCAAAGCCGCGATTAAACAGTTGGAAGCATCCAATGGAAAGGTGGTGGCGGACATATTTCGTCTGCCGTCGCTGGGTGGTGGAGGCGCGGCGGCGGGTTGCAGCAACGAGCGCTTCTTCGGCGATCCTGATCCAACCTTGGGCGATGCCGCCATCTTGCAGGATCCAGCGGGGAATCTTGTCGGCATCATTCAGCTTAATCAGAAGGCTGAAGTTTGGTTCCAAGGGGAGGTTACGCCCGCTGAAGTCGCTTCCTATAATCATGGTGCGTCGATCGCTGCCAAGCTGTTTTCTTCATAGGTTGCACGTTTTTTTGACCGGAGGGGCCTATTGGATTGCCCGCAATACAGCACTGAGGATCAGGCAATTCCGGATTTGCTCGTGGGGAATTGAGGCAATAGGTCCCCTGACAGATGGGCGTCGCCCGCGAGCCCAGGTGTGTCTCTACCCGTCTCTACCGTGAAGAATCAATAACTTGCAGAGGGTCGAATCTCGCTAAGTTGTTGATTCTACGTACACGGGAAACTATCTCTGACAGATTCCTGGCGTTTACGGTGACTTGCACGCGTCACGGCCTGGGTGTGGACGCTTTGGGTGCGCGTGGCGAGGACGAAGATATCGCACGAAAAACCAGGAGTTCCCGAAGATCATGGCGCCTTCGAATCAAGACCCGGGAGAGAAGCATCATAGTCTTTTAGCGCAGGCAGCGGTAGCGGCCAACTCCTTCAAGACAATCGCACCCGGAGCGCGGTCGACCGGGTTTCGGACAGCCGCGCTCTCCTATCGAGCCCTCGAAGACGGTTCGACCAATCGCATCGGCGAGGATTTTCTGCTGAATTCGCGATTGCACCGAGCCTCGCGTGAGTCGGAAACGTCCATTGCAAGCTATTTCTCAGACTCCGCCGTCGTCATGCTTTCGATGCAGGGCAAGCAAGAGTTCGACCAGGCCGCGCCTGTGGCGCTGCCCCGGGGGGTCCCGCTTTCAATGAGCTTTGATAAGACGCTGGCGCGGCGACGCAGCAAACGGCTCTACACCGGCGACCCTTTGCCGTTAGAGTACCTTGCGACTCTCCTGCGCAGTGCGGGAGGCGTGTCGGGCCACGCGCGAATCAAGCTGAAGGAAGGGGGGGAGTGTCAATACAATTTTCGGACGGTGCCGAGCGCCGGAGGCTTATATCCCGTCGATATCTACTTAGCGGCACTCAACGTGGTTTCGCTGGAGCGGCGTGTTTACCGTTACAGCTCCACCTGTGACGGGCTGCTGCCGCTCGAACACCAAGCGGATTTGAGCGACGTGCTTGCCGCCTTTTGCGCCCCCGAGACATCCATTTCGATAAGTCGCGCCCAAGTGATCTTCTTCCTGGTTGGTCAGCCGTGGAAAACCATGCGTAAATATGGCAACCGCGGCATGCGCTTTCTCTTTCTCGAAGCAGGCGCCATCGCGCAGACCATCAACCTGACGATTGCGGCTTTGGGTTTGGGAAGCGTCGACTGTGCCAGCGTCTACGAAGATGAGATCCACGAAGCCTTTGGCGTCGACGGACTTTTTCGAAGCTTATTGCACACCTTGATTGTAGGCTATCCTTCCTGATGCGCATCAAACGCCACTACTCGATTATTGCGCATAGCGCCGACATGGTTGAAATTAGGCACGGGGTGTGGAATCCCGTCTCGTTCACCCTCAGCGATGAGAAGCAATCGAGCCGGCTTTACCGGATCATCCGGCACTTTCGGGAAGACACCTCCGCGGTTGAGGTGGCGAAGCGGGAAGACGTGCCCGCCGCGGAAGTGGAGAGCCTGATTGACCGGCTGCTAGAACTCGGTGCACTCGAAACGGGACCCTCGACCGCGCTGGATTATTATCTCAATTATTGCGTTCCGACCCTGCTCCCCACCGCGGATCCACGCCCCAAGCAACTTCCCGTGGCCGTGCTGGGGGATGCCGGCGTAGTCGAGGAAATAGAGTCCAATCTCAAGTTGCAGGGCGCCGGCAACGGCTTGACGTTGTTGCCAAATGCCGCGGCTTGGGGAAGTATTCTACAGGGCAGTGCCGACTGGTCCACCAACGGGATCGTATTCCAAAAATGCGTCGAACAGCTTAAGGAGTGGCGCGGCCACTTTCTTGTCCATGCGGCAAAGACCGTCAGACCATTGGAATTGAAGCTTTTCAACCGGATTGCCTTGGCGAATCGCACACCTTGGCTTCACGTGGCGGTTGACAGCCCGTTCCTCTATATTGGTCCGATTCTTATCCCTTACCGCACATCGTGTTACGAGTGCTTGGATACCAGGATCCTGATGAACTTGAGAGAGGCCGCCAGTTACCAGAACTATAAGCGCGCGATCGCCGATCACAAGGTGCTCTTTGGCGAGATCCCGATCGAACCGGTCCTTCTCAAATTGCTGGCGTGCCACGCCGCTCTCGAAACCACAAACTTCACACACACCGGCACGTCGTTCACCGTAGGTAAGATGCTTTCCATTTACCTGCCGACGATGGAGTTCTCGTTCAACGAGGTGCTTCGGGTTCCGGGGTGTCCGGCGTGTGGCTCCGCACAGGAACGCGACGCGACGGAATTGTATTTCGACATGCGCCAGGTAATCCGGAGCTAGGCCTTGAACCTGAAGATTGCATGCAATAATACAGAGGTCCGGCCGGAGACCGAAGCGCTCCTGCGCCGGGTTTTCAGCCCGCTTTGCGGCTTGTCGACGATGATCGGGTTTGTCCTGAATTCTGGAGGGGGCGCGAGGTTTATGATTGCGGGGGGTGAAATGACCAACCTCCGCATTCTGCGCGAGGCGACGCGCGCTCGCCGGGGATCGTATCATATCGGGGGAAGTGGCGTTTTCCGCGATGAGCCTTTGATTAAATGCCTCGGTGAAACCGTCGAGCGATACTCCCAGGTTGTTGCCGAGGTCAGCAAAGGGCCGGAAATTCTTCTCCAAAGCTATGATCGATTGCCCACTGACTCGGCCAAGCGGCTTGATCTTGCGGCTTTCAATTTTTTCAACGAAGAGCAATTATCGCGTCCCGGTTTCCCGTTCGCCTCGTTTGACCAGTCGGGGATGTTTGGTTGGATGAAAATCCGATCCGTGCTGGACAATACTGATACTTGGGTTCCTGCGCAATTGCTCCTCGTGGGATATGCCCTGAAACGCCATGCCGGTGAAAAATGGATATCGTCCGCGATGAGCACCGGAACCGCGGCGCACACCAATCCGCGACTTGCCCTGCGCAGTGCGCTTCTCGAATTGATCCAGATCGATAGTGTCATGGGGCACTGGTATGGTAACGGGAAGGCAACGAGGATCAAGTTGGATGGTCGAACCCAGGCCATCGCTTCTTTGGTCGAAAGACAGTTTGCCCGCACCAGCGTCTCGCCGGAGTTTTATTGGATACAAAATGCTGATCTACCGGGATTTACTATAGTATGCCTTATTCGTTCGCACCCCGGAAGCATCCCGGCCGTCGCCAATGGCATAGGGATCGATCTGCATATCGTGGATGCAATGTACAAGGCACTGTTGGAAGCGGTGGGGGTCTTCCAACTCGCGAAACTTTCTCTCGTCAATCGAGTTACTGACGTGCCAAGCGATCGCATCAACCCCGACTCCATCTATAACCTGGACGATAATGTCTGCTGGTACGCCTTCCCTGAGAATCTTGCCGCGGTCGAACGGAAATTCCGCAGGGATCACCCCCTCCCTTCCACCGAACTTCCGGCGGATGCGGCGCGTGACCCCAAACAAGATATTGATTATCTCGTGGCGAGCTTCGCCTCAACCGGGAAGCAACTTTTTCAAATGGATCTGACGGCGATCGATGTTCAACAACTGGGCTTTACGTCTATCAGGGTCTGGTCACCGGATACTCTGAGCCTCTGCTTGCCTAGTGCTCCGCAGGTGCGTCATCGTCGGTTTGCAGCCTACGGCGGATTCCAGAATGAAACACCCCATCCCTATCCCTGAGGCGAACTCGTACGGTATAGCAATTTTTATCGTGTACAGCCTCAGCGGGCCCTCGTTGACATCGCACTTGCGGGCCTCACTGCGCCAACTGGCGCGGTTTTCCTTCATGACGGTTTATTTGGTGATATTGCTGTTAACCAGCTTCTGGGGCCTCGCATTGTTTTCCGCATCGGAGGTCTTTGGTGACTCCGCTAAGGTATCCGCGTTGTTCTGTCTTCCTGGCGTGGCGCTCGGACTGCTGGCTGTGCGCTGGGACCGCGCGATTGTGCGGCGCTACCGGCGAAAAACGTCCTTGGGAACTGTGGTTCTGCCAGACTTTCGTCGAGGGGTGAGGAGGGAGCGGGCCACGGGCATGCCACCGAAAGTGAACCGGGACTCGACTTTACCGACGCGCTTTTCGCCGGATGAACCTGCGGCAGCAGCTTTGACGCTAGTCGTCGTTGCAATTCTGGAGGAGCTTATCTATAGGGGCTTTCTAGTCAAAGCCTGTTTTCTCTTGCCAAATCCCGCCCTGATTGTGGCCGCGAACATCGGTTGCCTCGCATTTTTCTCGCTTGGTCACATTCGTTTCGGCTGGGTTCACGTTTTAGCTAAAACCCCGCTGGGAATACTTGCCCTCGGCATCACGCTCCTCGCCGGAACGGTGCTACCGGCCATGCTTCTGCATGCGGCCTTTAACCTGTCAGCATGGAAAACCCTGCGCACCCAAGGCTAATCCGGCAATGGCAATTCTCTTCATAATCGCGATTGTCGGGTATTACTGGTTTGTCCCACCGCGACTGGCGGTATTTGTTGGGCCGCTGACAAAGCATTTCCCGTCCCTGCCGAATTTCGCCCACAGCACGGCGGAAAGTATCGTGAAACTGGCCCTTGCGGGAGTATCCCAACTGGTGTTCTGCCTAGCTTTGATATGGATTGGGGCTTTGCATGGGAATGACCTTGGCGTTAGCTCTTGTCCGCCTGTTCTGCTGCTCTATGGTTTAGTCTTGGGGGTTGGGGAAATGGCGTTGGCGTCGTTTATCGCATTCGTAGCGACTCGATTGATCGACGCTGTGCAGAAAGATTCGCTCCGAGGCGGCCCCGAAGCGTGGTTGGCCATGTCCCGCGGCGGCTGGATGCGTCAGTACCTTAGAACAATCGAATCTGCACCGTGGCCGATCGCCTTGGGCTTGACGTTGCTTTATGTCTCGGCCGAAGAAGTTGTGTTCCGTTCGATAATCATCCACATTTGGCTGCCGCACCGTCTTGTCGCATTGATGATCTCCGTCGGACTTTTTTCGGTGGTGCAGCAATTCAAAATGCCGTCTTGGCGCCACGGTTTTTTCGCGTTTGTCGGGGCATTAGTTATGGGGACCATCCACGGCATTCTATACCTTCAACTCCCGTTTATTATTCCATTGATTATTGCACATCTTACCTTTTTCGGGAGCGCCGTTCTCGTCCGCCGCGAGCAACTGAACTTCGAGCCGTAGCAGCGGGCAGCTCAGCGCGGCGGAGCCACAAACCAACATGTCTTGTATGGCCGGACGTGACCCCGTCCCGCGCCGGCTGGGGAAGCGCCGGCGGCGGTCCACCCTCTCCCATCGGAGAGGGCAAGGAATCACGAGCCTGGCCTTCTCCCAGAGGAGAAGGTGGCCGACGTGGGAGGCCGGATGGGGGGTCACTTGCCAAACGGCGGCTGGCGCAGAGCGAGCCCAGCTCGGCGATTCACATCATCAATCGCACCAGAATCGCAGGGCTGCGCTCGCCCTGCGCCAGCCTGCCGTGCGCCTACAGGTCCGCAACCCGCCTCACGGATACAGCAGATACTGGGCGCGGATTTTCTTGAATTTCTCCAAGCCCTCCTGCCAATCGTACCAGATGCGCGCGGGGCTTTCGCCGGCGCGAATTGAATCCACCACCGCCCGGCTGCCAATCAGGCGCAGCGCGTCACCCAATTTGTAGTCGTCGGGAAAAAGCTTACCGAGCGCCTCGACCATTTCCACTCCCATTTCGGTCGGCTCGAACGCCTGGCGGTCGAGCAGTACAATCCGCACACCGTGGCACACCTCCCCTGCGAACATGTCCGAGAGCGGCTTGAAATCCGTCGCCAGGAAGCGCACTCCCTGAATTTTCCTGCTATTCAGATATGCGGCCAGTTCTCTGCCGTTGATCCAGGGGGCGCCCGCCAGCTCGAAGGGTGTATCAGTGCCGCGGCCCACGCTGACGTTGGAGCCCTCCAAAAGGCAGACACCCGGATAGAGCGTTTCTTCCGTCAGGTTCCGCAGGTTCGGTGATGGATTAATCCAAGCTTGGCCCGTTTCGTCAAACCAGTCCGTGCGCTGCCACCCGCCCATCTTCACCACGTGCAGCTTCGCGTTAAGGTGATTCTCCCCGTTGAACATTTCCGCAAGCTCGCCCACCGTCATGCCATGGCGAATGGGCATGGGAAAATAGCCGGTGAACGAACGCAGATCCGCATCCAGCACGGGGCCGTCGACCTCCGTGCCATTAATCGGATTCGGCCGGTCGAGCACATAGAACTCAATGCCCTGCTTGCCCGCTACTTCCAGGCAATACCCGAGCGTGGTGATGTAAGTGTAAAAGCGCGCGCCGACATCCTGGATGTCAAAGACCAGGGTGTCGATGCCCTTCAGCATTTGCTCGGTCGGGCGTAGGACCTCCCCGTACAGACTATAGACAGGCAGGCCGGTCGGGGCATCGCGTGTGGAAGTGACCTTGGAGCCTTCCCCCGCGGAGCCCTCCAGTCCGTGTTCGGGGCTGAACAGCGCCACAAACTTCACATCCGGCGCCCGCGCCAGCAGGTCGATGGTGCGGCGCCCATCGCTCGAAAGGCCGGAGTGATTGGTAATCAGCCCCACGTGCCTGCCCGCCAGCCGCGCGAAGTGTTCCGACTCCAGGACGTCGATGCCCGTCCGGACGCTGCCGTTGCGCAGCCCCTGCACGCGGTAGCTCTTCATCAACTCAAAATAACCCGTTAGCGACCGCCGGCTGTCCAGGACTTGCTGCGCCGAGACCGGCCCCAGCGCGGCCGCCACCAGGGTTGTGACCCCCGTGCGCAGTGGCCCTATTTCACCCTTGCCGTCGGGATGCACGCGGTTGGTGAGTATGATCACATACGTGTTGGTCACCGGGTCAATCCAGAGGGAGGTTCCCGTATAGCCGGTGTGCCCAAACGAACCGACATCGAACAACTCGCCGCGGTTGGAAATGAAAATCGGGCCCACCCGCTCGCCGCGATTTGAGCCCAAAGCCGAGTCGATGTCCCAGCCGAGGCCCCGCAGCACCATCTTGTTGGGCGGGGTTTCGGGGGTCGTCATCTTTTCCACGGAGAGCGGACTGAGAACGCGCACGCCATTGTACGTGCCGCCATTCAGCAGCATTTGCGCGAAGATGGAAAGATCGTCGGCGGTCGAAAACAGCCCGGCGTGCCCGGCCACTCCCCCCATGAAGCGGGCGGTGGGATCGTGCACAACGCCCCAAAGAATCGGTCCACTGTTGCCGTGCTCGTGTTGGGTGGGGGCAATGCGCGGCCGCAGCGAGGCGGGGGGATCGAACCGCGTGTCCTTCATACCCAACGGCCCGAAGATGTGTTCGGCGCAGTAGACCTCCAACGGTTCGCCGGACACGCGCTGGACGATTTCCCCCAGGGTTTCAAAATTGATGTCGCTATATACGAAACGCGTGCCCGGCGGCACATTGGGCTTGGCCGCGATGATCATCTTCATCGCGGTCTCGTAGCCCGTCCAGGCAGGCACCAGTTCCAGATCCGGAGGCAAGCCGGAATAGTGCGTCATCAGTTCGCGGATGGTAATCAGCTCTTTGCCGTTTTCCTTGAATTCCGGCCAGTAATCGGAAACCTGCGCGCTGAGCTCAATTTTTCCCTGCTCGACAAGCTGCATCACCGCCGTCGTGGTGGCAATCACCTTGGTCAGGGAGGCCATGTCAAAGATCGTATCCACCCGCATCGGCCGCCGCTCGGGCTCGATGGAGCGGTCGCCAAAAGCCTGGCGGTAGACCACCTTGCCGTCGTGGCCGATCAGGATCACGGCGCCGGGAATCCGCTTGGTCTGGATCGATGCTTCGGCAATGGCGGCGATTCCCGCCAGACGCTGCTCATCCATTCCTGGAGAAGCCTGGGGGGCGGCCGCCCGCAGGGCGCCGAGGCCCATCCAGGATTTAGCGAATAGGTCCCAGACCAGTAAGCAAAGCAAGAACCATCGATTGCGTATCACTGTTTCCCTCATCAACAAGGTAACCTAGCGCGGCTGGGGGCCGCAACCCAAGAAGAATTTCACCAGAGAATAATATTTTGAGCCCCGGAGGGGCAGCATAGGGCGACCGTTTGGCCCGATGCCGCCCCTCCGGGGCTGGAGGACCATCTTCGGGAATGTGCTGACTGTTCCCTCTTGGTGGGATGTCCGAAATGTGCTTGATAACCACGGTGCTTGTGAGCTATCTTCCGGCCTTGGCTCTCGGTCCCGTCCGAGAGCGATGGCTCTTCGAAAGATAAGAGCGCTGGAAATTCATATCATGCTCGCCCCGCGCCCTACCAAGCTCCGTTCGCAACGCGACGTTAACCTGTGGCGGATCCCGCTGCGGCTCTCGCTCGCCGCAGTGGCGCTGTTCGGGATCACCCTGATTCCGGACATTCTCGACAAGTATGGCTACATTCACATCCCGCCATGGTTGACGATGGGCAGCATCGACGATGCGCGCGCGATCCTGTCGGCGATGATGGGCGCGGTGGCGACAGTGCTGGCGCTGATTTTCTCGGTCGCGCTGCTCGTACTTTCAATGGTGTCGACGTTGTTTGGCCCGCGCCTGCTCTACCGGTTCCTGCAGGATTGGGTGACCCAGGTCACGATCGGCCTGTTCATGGGCACTTTCGTGTACATCTGCCTCGTCTTCCTCGTCACGCATCAGGATCCGGCGTCGACGTTCATCCCGCAATGCTCGCTGATCACGAGCTGGGTGCTCGTCGTGCTCAGCTTCGGATTCCTCGTCTACTACAGCCATCGGGTGGCGAGATCGATCCAGAACCCCGACATGATCGGCGCGATCGTCGATGATTTATACGTTGCGGCCGGCGGCGCGCACGTGGCCGGCCCTGGCGAGGGCACCGGCCCGGCGCCCGACGACACCGCGATTCTGCGCCAGGCTGAGACCGGGGCGACGGTGCCGTGCCCGAAGAGCGGATACCTGCAACATGTCGATCACGGCGCGCTGGTCGCGGCGGCGCGTGCCGCGGACGCACTGATCGTGCTGAAGTTCCGTCCGGGCCAATTCGTGCTCCGCGGCGAGCCGCTTGCCGCAATCGTCCCCGCGGAAAACATCAGCACGCTCGAAGCGGCGATTGATCGTGGAATTCACATCGGCGGTCATCGCACGCTCACCCAGGATAGCGAATTCGGCATCGCCCAGGTCGTGGAGATCGCAATCCGCGCGCTATCGCCCGCGGTCAACGATACCTACACCGGCGTAGCGTGCGTGGACTGGCTGGCCGACGCGCTGCTCACGCTGGCCGAGCGGCCCCCGCTCGAAGGAAACTGGTACGACACGGGCAGCCGGCTTCGCGTATGGATGCCGCCGGTGCGGCTCGAGCGCCTCGCCAAGCTCGCCTTCGATCAGATCCGCCAGGCCGCCGTAACGACGCCCGCGGTGCTGATCCGCCAGCTCGAAGCGATCCGCCGGCTGGCGCCGCGACTTCCCGACCCCTGCCGTCAAGTGCTGTCCGAACAAGCGGACGCGATCCAAGAAACCGCGAGCGCGCTGGCGGCGCTTGATCGCCGCGACCTGGATGCAGCGTGGCGCCGGGCACGCACCGCACTTGAAGCGCTACCCCCGTCCGCGAGCGGCGAGCAGGAACGTGTCCGCATACCCCCCGCTCTCGGTCGGCCTGGCGACGACAGCCATTCCGTCTAATGTGTAACTGTTTTGAAAGTCTGCGGTTCGCCTCCTCTTGACAAGAAAAAGGCGGACCTAGCGAACAGGTCCGCGCGACGCTTGCTTCTTCCTCCTGAGTTGCCCTTCGGCCCGAACAGGTTTTGCTATATACTCGCGGGCTCCGCGCGTCCATGCAAGGTTTGAAAAATCATCGAAGGAACGTGCAATCATGAAACTCACATTGGCGGATTGGGTGGTAGTGGCCGGCTACTTTCTGATCAACCTGCTCATCGGACTCTATTACCGGAAGAAGGCCAGCGCCAGTACCGACGATTTCTTTGTTTCCGGCCGCGAAGTGACGTGGTGGCTGGCAGGAACATCGATGGTGGCCACCACTTTCGCCGCCGACACGCCCCTCTGGGTGACCGGCCAAGTGGTGCGGCACGGCGTGGCCGCGAATTGGTTCTGGTGGAGTTTTCTGTTCAGCGGGATGATGACGGTGTTCTTCTTCGCGCGCCTGTGGCGCCGGGCGGAAATCATCACCGATGTGGAACTGGTCGAGTTGCGTTACGCCGGCAAGCCCGCCGCTTTCCTGCGGGGTTTTCGCGCGCTCTATTTCGGCCTGCTCATCAACTGCATCATCCTGGGCTGGGTCAACCTGGCCATGGAAAAAATCCTGGGGATATCCCTGAACGTCCCCAAGTTTTGGGCCGTAGTCATCTGCATGACCATCACGGCCATTTACACTTCCATCTCCGGTCTTTGGGGCGTGCTGTGGACGGACCTCGTGCAGTTCATCCTGAAGATGGCCATGTTGATTATCCTGGCCTTTTACGCGGTCCACGCCGTGGGTGGCATGACCATGCTGAAAACCCGGCTCGCCGCGGTCGATGCCGCCCGGGGCGCGGCGGTGGGCGGCTCCGGGTCCATCCTCTCATTCATTCCCGACTTGCACTCGCCCTGGATGCCCCTCATGACCTTCCTCGTTTATATCGGAGTGTATTGGTGGTCGGTCTGGTACCCGGGAGCTGAACCCGGGGGCGGAGGCTACGTCGCGCAGCGCATCTTCTGCGCCAAGGATGAAAAGAACTCGCTGCTGGCCACCCTTTGGTTCAACATCGCCCACTACGCCCTGCGGCCCTGGGCCTGGATTTTGACGGCGCTGGCAGTGGTGGTCCTTTACCCCGAACTGAGCCGGCCAGGGGCCGATGCCGAGGGTGGCTTCATTCGCGTCTGGGTGGATTATATGCCCCCGGCCTTTCGCGGCCTAATGCTCGCCGCCTTTGCCGCCGCTTATATGTCTACCATCGCGACGCAACTAAACTGGAGCTCCTCTTACGTCGTTAACGACTTCTACCGCCGCTTCCTGGTGCGCAAGCAGACGGAGCGTCATTACGTGACGGTTTCTAAAGTCGCCACTATGGGCCTGATGGTTTTGGGCGCAGCGGTTTCCTACATCATGCAGACGGTGGCAGGCGGCTGGGACATGGTCGTGAACATCGGCGCGGGCACGGGCGCCGTATACCTGCTGCGTTGGTATTGGTGGCGCATCAACGCCTGGTCGGAGATTTCGGCGATGATCACGGCGGCCGTGACTTCCATCACCCTGCGATTTGTGAGCCCCTTTGCGGCCTCCGACCCGAACTTGTTCGGAAAGAACCTGGTCCTGACCGTTGCCATCACCACGCTGGTATGGCTGGCGGCTACGCTTCTGACGGAGCCTGAACCGGAAGCGAAACTCCTGGAGTTTTACCGCCGCGTGCGGCCGGGGGTAGCTGGCTGGGGGCACATCGCGGGGCGGGCACCGGAAATTACTCCCACCCGGGACGGCTGGTATAATTTGATGGATTGGGCGCTCGGATGTCTGATGGTTTACATGACCCTGTTCGGGATCGGTAAGCTGTTGTTGGGCTCGACCGTCACCGGCGCGCTGTTCCTGGCCACCGCCGCCCTCTCCGGGTACGTCATCTACTGGGATTTGTCACGCCGCGGCTGGGAAACGCTTTCGGGGAAAGAGGGACCCGAATGATCACCACCAAGACACCAAGACACAAAGGAAGAGCTAAGATTCAGCTAAATGCAAATCAAGCTGTTGATTTCCCGAGACGTTCTCCTTAATCCTTGCGCCTTGGGGTCTTGGTGGTGAATCCCTTTGAGATCGAAGAAACCAAAATCGCGTGAACGTATAACGGAGCGAACGAATCCGGCTTCGGCCTCCTTGGATACCAAGTCCACACGCGAAATCCTGCGCATCATCAACCGTGAGGATCATCGCGTCGCGCCGGCGGTTCGCAAGACACTCCCGCAGATCGAGCGCGCGGTCGACCTGGCATTCGAGGCCGTACGGAACGGCGGGCGGATGGTTTACCTGGGCGCCGGCTCCAGTGGCCGGCTGGGGGTGCTCGACGCCGCGGAATGCACGCCCACTTTCGGGACGGATCGCATCGTTGCAGTCGTGGCCGGCGCACCGGCTTCCTTGATTCATTCGGTGGAAGAAGTTGAGGACGACCCGCGGCAGGCCGTGCGGGACCTAAAGAAGATCAAATTCACCCGGCATGATCTCCTGATTGGGGTGTCCGCCAGTGGACGCGCGCCGTACGTGCTGGGGGGGATGCGCTATGCGCGCCGACTTGGAGCTAAGATTGTTGCCCTCACCTGTGACCCGGAAGCTCCTATGAAGACCATGGCGGAGGTCACAATCCACCCGGTCGTAGGACCGGAGGTGATCACGGGGTCCACCCGCATGAAGGCCGGAACAGCACAGAAGCTCGTGCTCAACATGCTCTCCACAGCGACCATGGTGCGGCTGGGGCGTGTGCTCTCCAACAGTATGATCAACGTGCAACTTACGAACCAGAAACTATGGAAACGCGCCCAGGGCATTCTGATGCAATTCACCGGAGTCAGCCAGACGTCGGCCGCCAGGGCCTTGAAAGACGCGGGCCGCAGCCTGCCCGTGGCGCTTTTGATGGTATTGAAGAAGATCACTCGATCAAAAGCGGTTCACCTGCTGCCGGAAGATCAAAGCGTGGCAGCGGTCGTGCGCGAGGCGATGAAGGGGAGTGAATCAGCGAGTCAGTGAGTCAGTGAATAAGTGAGTCATTGGAAGAAATGATTCAGTGATTCAGTTTAGGTGTCTCCCATGGACAAATTCCAAATTACCGGTGGCCGTCCTCTGGAAGGCCGTGTGGCCATTAGCGGCGCCAAAAACGCCGCCCTACCCGCCATGACCGCGGCGCTGCTCACCGAGCAACGCGTGACCCTGAAGAACATCCCACGCGTGCGCGACATCAGCACCCTGCGCAGCCTGTTGGATGAGTTGGGCGTCGATTCCGCCATTACCCACGAGGAGCGTGGCAACCGCGTGGAAATTGAGGCCCGAAAGTTGCTCAATCCGGTAGCCCCCTATGAATTGGTTAAACAAATGCGCGCCTCCGTGCTGGTGTTGGGACCGCTCCTGGCGCGATTCGGCCATGCGCGGGTCTCGTTGCCGGGCGGCTGTGCGATCGGAGTTCGCCCGATCAATCTGCACCTCAAGGGGCTCGAAAAGCTCGGCGCGACCATCAACTTCGAACACGGCTATATCAACGCGCAGGCCAATGGTTTGCGCGGAGTGGAATTTTACTTCGACACGATCTCTGTGACGGGAACCGAGAACCTGATGATGGCGGCCACGCTCGCGGAAGGGGAAACCCTGCTCCAGAACGCCGCGCGTGAGCCGGAAATTCAAGACCTTGCCGATCTGCTCAACAAGATGGGCGCGGAAATCGAGGGCGCAGGTACGGACAAAATCCGCATCCGCGGCGTAAACCGGCTGCACGGCGCTGAGCACACGATTATCCCCGACCGCATTGAAGCCGGGACCTTTCTGGCCGCCGCCGCGATTACCGGTGGGGCACTCACCCTCACAAGTTGCAGGGTGGACCACCTCAGCGCGGTCATCGCCAAGCTTAGGGAAGTCGGGGTGGAGGCCGATGTCATGATTCACCGCACCGGAGGCGCCAACTGGCACATGGTGCAGGTCCGCTGCCCCGGCCCTCTGCGCGCCGCTGATGTAACGACGCAGGAATACCCGGGCTTCGCCACCGACATGCAAGCTCAGTACATGGCGCTCATGACTCAGGTGGAAGGTTCCTCCGAGATTACCGAAACCATTTTTGAAAACCGCTTTCTGCACGCATTGGAACTAGTGCGAATGGGTGCGGACATTACGGTCAACGGCCGCCGGGCGGTGGTGCGCGGCAAAACCCGCCTGAGCGGAGCGATGATCCAAGCCTCGGACCTGCGCGCTAGCGCCTCGCTGGTGCTGGCCGGATTGGCTGCCGATGGCGAGACGCTGATCGACCGCGTCTATCACATCGATCGTGGTTACGAGCGCATCGAAGAAAAGCTCACCCAAGTGGGAGCCAGGATCAAGCGGATCTCTGAATCTGACTGAGTCCCAAGCGGCTTGAAATCCGGCTCTCAATCCCGCTATCGGGCTTAGAAACTTGAAGTTAACGGAGGCAATAACCAAAGTTTGGATTAGTGCCTGGGGACAGCTCTCTAGTCAGGAGGGGATTCCTTATGCCCACAGTGAGCAAGGCAATCCGCGCGGCTGGCAGTCAACGGTGACTCAAGCGGTCCCCACATTCCTCAAGATGGCCGAGGGCTTCGAGATATCTACCTTAGACGCCTATCCCGCAGACGACGACTTAATCTCTAGGCGCTTGCAGCGCCTCTATCGACAAAGAATTGTCTATGCGGCCACTCCCAATTCCTGGAAGAGGGTTCGCATGTTGAGGCGAAGGGTTTCATAGTGCTGATCGATGCTGCTCCAGTTTTTAGGCTTGCGGCCCAGTCTGGGCGTGGCGATACCTGCCAAGAGGGGCTGAATAACCTTTTCGCGGAGAACCAAGAGGGCGGCGACGGTTTTGAGGCCCGGCGAGAGCAGCTGGTAATAGCGAGAAGAGCCGATTTTCGCCGCCAGGTCCTTGCCTCGGAGTTTTTTGAAGTCGTAAGCGGCACGCCGCGCTCCGTACTCCTGCTCCTCCTGTCCGGTGATGGCCCGCACCTGCGAGGCGAACTCCGACATGGTAAAACCGTTGGGAGATGGGGCGAGCGCCAGGAGGGCTTGCAAGGCAGCGCGCATGCGGGGTTTATTCGGGTCGATCCCACCCACGCGCGTCTTTCCCACCTGGGTCGGAGTGGGCAGCTTTTCCAGAGTCTCCGTAGCAATAAAGGAGATATCGACGCAGTGGAGTTGATTGAGAAAGGTTTCCAGCATGGTCTTCAGCCGGGCGACGATCTGGGTGAACTTTCCCAACAATCGGCCGCAACCCAACTCCCGAGTGTTATGCACGACGGCCTCAAAGCGGAGAGCGCGCTCGCCTTTGGTATAACCCTTGAGGGTCAACTGGCCAAAATGCAGCTTGAAGATCGTCAGATCATACGTAGGTGTCTCGACCACGATCCCCACTTGAGGTGTTTTCCCTTTCCGATCTCGATGGGGGCGCGCTTTCGCACCAAAGATCGTCTTCAGGTGCTTGACATTGAGACGAGCGCGGGTGCGGTCAATCAAGCCTTGAAAGACCTGCTCCATTTGTCCGCCCACTCGAAACAACAAGTTGTGGCTGTATTCGCCCTGATAGATCGAATACTGATAGCGAAAATCGCTGGCGGCTTGCTCTTCCGAATCCAGCGCCAGACTGAGGCAGGTATAAATCCAACGCTCGCAGACTTGGTTCAAGCGCCCTATAGCCGGCTCGGCCGACAAGGTATCTGCAACTCTCGCCAAGCCTGCGGCGTCAGAAATATCCGTAAAGCAATTCCCCTCTTTTGTAAACTGTATCCCGTTCTTCTGGGCCTGACAGGCGACATACTCGTGGCCGTTTAGGATGATCTGGGCTCCAAAGGGCGGATGTCCCGACAACTTGATCGTCACGTGCCCCCATTCCCGGTCCAGAATGTGAAAACTGTAGTGCTTCACGTAAGGCTTCTGCTGAACCAGTTCGCGGATATGCCCTTTCTTCGCGCGGCGAACTTTCCACACCGGAGCCACCGCCCGCGACACCAAGATCAGAAACAAACCTTGGACCGCCGGATGAGTGGCGAGGTACTCTTCCGCGATCTCGTGCTTTCGCTCGCCGTGCTCACAGTTGATCACGGGGATACCCCGGGCTTTGGCGAAAGCATAAAGACGGCGGCTGAAGCCGCCCGCCATGCGCATCAGATGGGCATCGTCCAACTCCGCGTCCGAACCGTTCCACAGCCGCCGCCACCAGGTCCGAAAACCACCCGGCGTATGGAGAAGCGGGTTGTACGCATTCAGCACGATGCGATCCACGCAAGCATAACTGCCGTCAAGAAGATCGGCGTAGTAAGTACTCAGTTCGTTGATCATGAACGCGAACACTACACGCGTCGGACTCGTTTTTCAATTGCCCCAGCAGGGGCCACTTTTTCCGAGCGCAGTCTCGGAAAAAGCGTAGAAATCTTGAAGCCGAAAACCTGGTGTAAATGAGTCAAGTTTTATGCTGCTGAAAGCTGGGCATGTTGGGCCCAGGTTGTGACCTGTTGGTCGAGTTTGTCGAAAGCGCGTCGGAGGGGGCAGGAGAGCTTGGAGAACGCGGGAACGATTCTGCCCAAGCCGGGGCGCAGGAGTCGGTTATAGGTTCGCGTGAAGAACAAGGCGATGCGTAAGCCGGCGTGCGTGAGCCGGTAGCGGTGCGTGCCCGAGATGCGCTCGATGATCTGATGCAGTCGCAGGCGGCGCAGATGATAAGTCATCTGTCCGGCGGTGAGGGCGGTTGCGGGTTTTCCGAGAAGGGCCGCGAAGCGCTCACGGAGATGACGGTTGGAGAATCCGCCGGGGAGTTGGGGGAACGCCAGCAAGGCGTGGCATAGGGATTGAACCTGGGGATCGGCGAAGCGCAGCGCCGAGGCTCGTTGCTGATCCACTTGGCGGGGGCGATGGAATTGCTGAAAGGCCTGTTCGGCGAGCATACAGTCATGGCTGATTTTCTCCACCTCCAGCAGTCGCCGGTTGGCTTGGAAGCCAATCTGCCGCAACTGTGGCAGGTGGGGAAGTCGCTTGCCGATGTTGAAGTCCCGGGTGTTGTTAATGGTGGTCTCGGTGCGGAGGGCGCGGCCTTCTTTGTGATATTGCTTGATGCGGGTGCCTTTGTAATCCACCTGCCGGGAGGGCACGACGCCGTCGGTGATGACGCGAGTGCGAAACAAGCCGGGAGTGCTTTTGGTGACCCCGCGGTCGAAGATCCGTTGCACTTGTTTAGGTCGGCCGATATCGAGGTTTTCGCGAATCACTTCTTCAAAGAAGATGCGGCCGGTCAACGGTCGGTCTAGAACCGGGGTGAGGGAGAGTTCAATCTGCAGGATGGAAAGGTCGTAGCGGTAGGCGGCTTGGCGATCACGGGCGGAAAAGGGATGCGGCAGCAGACGCAGCCACTTCCGTAAGAGGGCTTCGATCTTCGCCGGCGAGAGACCGTCGCAGAGAGCTGGCAGGCGCTTCGGATCGGCGCAAGAAAGAACGCCATTGTCGAGGGCTTCATAGGTGATGCCCCGCTGTTCCAGTTGGCGTTTCACATACTCATGGCCGTTCAGGCAGAGTTTGGCGTTATAAGGGAAGGAGGAACAGAACTTGAGAAAGAAGGGGCCGAAGTCGCGGTCCACGCCGTAGAAGTAGTAATGATTCACCAGCGCCGTGGACTTCACGATCCAGGCGTAGGTCTTGCCGGTGTGGGGATTGCGGCGCTTCTCGGTGCGATAGACCGTGCACTTTTCCTGGGCTTTGCCGACGAAGACCACGCCTTCGGGGGCCGAGAAGTCAGCACGGTAGGCGGCGGCAATGTCCTCCTTGCGCTGCCCTTTATCGAACGAGACAAGGAGAATGCGGTGATCGCGGACGAACTTTTCAATGGCGGCCACGAACTGCCGGGTGATCGGTTCCACCATGCGCGTGGAAGCGACGGGGTAGCCGCGATGTCGACGGATAAATCCCAATACTCCTTCGACAATCTGCAGGCGGGGAACATAGACGTTCAGATACATCCGGTCGATCCCTTCCACTTCCAGGGTGACATGCTCCTTGAGAATCTCGGCCACGCTTTGTGGTATGGTCATCTGGGGTGTTGGGAGTCGTCCCGCTCGGGTATAGGGCCAGCGGCGCTGCCCCGGACCCAACGGTGCCTGCGGCGTCCCCTATCAAGCCAGCCCACCCGAGCCGACCTGGCGTTCAGGTCCACATCATCAACCGTTTCCTCAATCGCATCCAGCAAGCCTCCAAGACCCGTCACTCTATTCTGCAACCTTCAATAGGTTTTCACGAAACTCGCGAATTCGCGAAGAGGCGACTGTTCTGCGAGTGCGCGAGCCCTTGTGTTTTGAAGAACTTGCCCATTGGCGCTTGCCTTGCATTCATGAGACCGAAGATCTGACGGAGGGAGAGAAGGCGTGACGTCCGCCGAATCCACCACGAAGCGTGATTTAAGCATCGGCGTGTCCGATAGCGAGGCAGGCACCGTCGTTTGCCTGAGTGGCCGTGTTTCTGTCGACTCTTCGCCAGAACTCAGAGACCAGTTGCTTGCGACACTCGGGCGGCCGTCGCTGCCAACGCTCACGATCGATATGTCGAAGTTGACCTATATCGACTGCTCCGGGATTGCTACGCTGATCGAAGCACTCCGGATCGCCCATAAGGGCAAAACCGTTTTGCAGTTGAGGGGGTTGCACGACGGCCCTCGTCATTTGCTTGAGGTCACTGGGCTTTTGCATCTCTTCGACACAAATGGGGAGACGGATCATTCCTCGGTCCCAAAGGTGCCTTGATGGCGAAATTCATCGAAAACGTCGGAAGAGACACGCTCAAGCGGCTGGACTATGTCGGTGGCCTGAGTATTGGACTGTGGGCCGCGGTTCGGGCGCTGGGCACCACCCTGCCGGTCACGGAAACCGCTATCGCTGGAAAGCTTCCATAGTTCAAATGTTCCAGATCGGCGTCGAGGCGATCCCCATGGTGGGACTCATGGCATTGTGCTGCGGCTTCATCCTCGCCATGCAAGGGGGCTCTGAACTGCGCCGGTATGGTGCCTTGAGCCTCGTGATCGACCTGGTGGCGATCGGTTTCACGCGCGAAATAGGCCCTCTCCTCACGGCCATTGCGGTCAGCGGGAGGTCGGGTTCCGCCATCTCCGCCGAGATCGGGACGATGGTGGTGACCGAGGAAATCGACACCCTCAAGGTGATGGCCTTCGAACCGGTCGAATTCGTCGTGGCGCCGAAGCTGCTGGGCGCGCTCATCGCCATCCCTTGCCTTACCGTCGTGTGCAACCTCCGCGGCATTTTTGCCGGTTGGATCTACATGTTCTTCAGCACCCACCTGGGTCTGAAGCTCTATGTGCGTGAAGTACTCGACTCGTTGGTTTTGCGCGATGTGGTCAGCGGGTTCATCAAAAGCATAGCGTTCGCCGCCATCATCGTGCTGGTGGGTTGCCTGGAAGGATTCCGCGTGCGAGGGGGGCCGGAAGCGGTGGGCCGGTCCACGACCGCCGCGGTGGTCAAGTCGACCTTCCTGGTGATTGTCGCCGATATGTTCTTCACCGCGATTTTCTACTTTACCGGAAAACACTGATGTCGATTATCTCGGTTCGCAATCTCGTGGTGGAGTACGGCGGACGCCGGGTATTGGACGGGCTGAACCAGGAGATCGAGGCAGGCGAAACCATGGTGCTACTCGGCGGCAGCGGCGCGGGCAAGACCACGCTATTGCGTAACCTGCTGGGGCTCGAGTGCCCGCAATCGGGCAGCGTGGTGGTGAAAGGGGTTGATATCACGCGCTGTTCGCCCACGGAACTTAAGCGCGTCCGGCCCTCGATCCTGAAATCCTGGTCTTTGATGAACCTTCCGCCGGCCTCGACCCGATTGTGGCGGCGGAATTGGACGAGCTCATTCTTCTTTTGAAGGAGGCATTCCAGATGACAGTCGTGGTGGTGACTCACGAGCTGCCGAGCGCCTTCCGAATCGCAGACCGCATCGCCATGCTCTACAAGGGATCGTTTCTCGCGGTAGGAAGGAAAGAAGAGATTAGGGTGAGTCAAGATCCTCACATCCGCCAGTTTCTTGATCGCGTGCCCGATATCGTTAAGCCCGCCCACGTGGTGGAATCCTTCTTTGAAAAGTACTTGAGCTCCCCGGAGGTGACGCAGTGACCACAGAAGCCAAGGTCGGAATCTTCGTTCTCGCTTCTCTGGCGCTCCTGGCGTCTACGCTGATCCACTTGGTGAACGCGGAGTTCCGAGGCGGGGGCGTGCCCTATCGGACGTACTTGAGCTATGCCGGGGGACTTGAAGCCGGTAACGATGTGCTGTTCGCAGGCATCACGGCGGGCAAAGTCACGGCGGTGAGGCCCTGGGCGGCGGATCCGACCCGTATCGAGATTCTTTTGCAACTCAAGAAGGAAATACCCGTGAACGAGAAGTCCGTAGCGAAGCTCGGCTCCATCAGCTTGATGAGCGACCCGGCCCTGATGATTAGCCCCGGTAGCAATAATG
>Ga0326727_10011199_pt1 | contig 21002 bp, 17 predicted proteins | sample MB2enrmetagenome_FD_207643 | JGI IMG/M metagenome (GOLD analysis project Ga0326727, IMG submission 207643) | Lab enriched peat soil microbial communities from McLean, Ithaca, NY, United States - MB29MY | ecosystem: Environmental > Terrestrial > Soil > Wetlands > Peat | place: USA: New York...
CGTCCTTCACCGTTTCGGGCGACGGCAAGCAGGTGCGCGACCTGCTCCACATCTCCGACGCGGTGCGCTGCTACCTCGCTGCATACCAGAACATGAGTGCCGCACGAGGCCAGGCCTTCAACATCGGCGGAGGCATGCAGAACAGCATGAGCCTGATCGAACTGCTGCGCTATCTCGAGGACCGCCTCGGCATCAAGCTCAACTACACCCACCTGCCCTGGCGGCAAAGCGACCAGAAGTTCTTCGTTGCCGACAATTCCAAGGCCCATACATTTCTTGCGTGGGCTCCCCTGACCAGCAAAGAAGATGGGATCGAGAGCGTCCTCAACTGGGAAAAACTTGCCTCGACGCTCTCCTGATTGGAGCGGTTTCACAGTAGGTGTATCCGGCCCACCCATCTGCTATGGGTGCGTCCCGCCCGTCGAACCGTCAATGTTCGCCATCTCAATCGCCTGGTGGACAAGCTGCGCCGCGTGCAGGTCGTCCACGATGTCCAGCGCGTACAAAAGATCTAAGGGGACTTTGAATCAACTGGAACCGTGGAAGTGCAGCCGCTAATCGGACTTGATCGCAGTCACCGAATACTGACCGCCGAACGGAATCCCGGTGAGATACGGTTCCAGCACCCGCAGACCGGACAGGGCATGGGGAAAGAAAAGGTGATACTGCACCCTGGGATCTGTCCATCCGCACTCGATATAGCTCCGCAAAAGTTCTTTTGCCCGCACCAGGCGGGCATTTTCGTCAAACGGGCATGTGTTGACAACACGCACGGTCAGCGGATTCAGCGGGTTGTGCTCGAAGATGGCAAGCATCCCGCCAGGACGCGTGACGCGGCGCAGTTCGCGCAACCAATGGACGTGATCCCCAGGGGGAATGTGATGAAAGACGCACGCCGAAAACGCGATGCTGAACGTATCATCCTTGGCGGGGATGCGCTGGCCTTCAATTCTCAAGCCCGTTGCCATGCCTGGGAACCGTGATTCCGCGAGATCAAGGCTGCGCTGCGAGACATCTGCGCCAGCAAGTTGAGCGGCAGGGAAGTAGCGGCAGAAAAAGGGAGTGGAGTTGCCAATGCCCGACCCGAAGTCCAGAATACTTTCGGGCCGTAGATTGCGTTCCTGCGCCAACCTGCCAAGTATCTTGATCTTGTACTCGTGGAAGAATTCAGGCTTCTCGCCAGTTACGGCAATATTCTGCTCGTGCATCTGCTCGTACTCATCGGCAAAGCGGTCGAACTCGGAAATCTCCAATGCAATTCCTTCCTTCACGGTTCGCTGAATGCCACAACTGCATCGCGCCAGCGGATGAATCCTCTCTCCGGATGAATCTCTACAGTGTCACCGGCGGTCTCATCGCTGAATCAGAGCGGATGACGTCTCGGATCACAAACAGAGGGCGTTGCTTGACCTCGGTGTAGATTCGCCCGATGTACTCTCCCACGATTCCGAGGCTTATCATCTGCAAACCGCTAAAAAACAAGAGTCCAATAAAGAGCGTCGCCCATCCCGCAACCCATTCGTGGGTAAACACCCGGGCGGCCAGCGCGTAGAGGATGCCTGCAACTGAGAGTATGGCAGTCAACCCGCCAGCGATGGTCAGCAGCCGCAGGGGAACCACGGAAAAGGAGATGATTCCGTCCAGGGCCAGGGTCAGCATCTTCTTGAATGGATACTTTGTAGCTCCGGCAAACCGGGCGGAGCGCTTGTAGGGGAACGGCGTCTGCACAAAACCGGCCCAGCTGCAGATTCCCCGCAGGAACCTGTGGCGTTCCGGCATGCTCAGCATCACATCCACCACGCGCCGGTCGATCAGGCGAAAGTCGCCGGTGTCCGAAGGAATCTCCACGTCGGAGAGCCGGTTGATGATGCGGTAAAACAGTCTTGCCGACAGCAGCTTGAAGTGCGACTCCCCCTCGCGGCTCTCGCGCACCCCATACACAACGTCGTGGCCATCGCGCCATAGTTTCACCATCTCGGGGATCAACTCAGGCGGGTCCTGCAGGTCGGCGTCGATGATCACCACAGCCTTGCCGCGGGCCAGCGTCAGTCCCGCGCTCACCGCCGGCTGGTGTCCGAAGTTCCGGGACAGAGACACCGCGACCACCGCTCCAGGCTGCTCCTGTTGCATCTTGCGCAATTGCAGCCATGTGCGATCGCAGGAACCATCATCCACATAGACGCATTCATAGGGAACTCCCATGCCCGCCAGTACGCCGGAAAGTCTTCGCTGGCACTCCCCCAATACCTCCTCCTCGTTGTAGCAAGGCACGATCACGCTGAGTTCAATCTCCGTCATTGGATCACTCCGAGTGGCACTTGGTCGAAATACTCGCTGAGCATGGGCGAACGGGCCGCCACAAACAACAGCGCAAGCAGCAGCATCAGCTTGGCGTCTCCCTCGTAGAGCATCAGGAACGTCAAGGGCGAGAACAGCAGCGCATAGATCACGGCGAAGGCGAGCATCGAGGCATAGGAGAAGGCAACCTTGCCGGGCGCCACCTCTCGCGTGAGGAACACAACCAGCGCACCAAATGGGAGATACAGTGCAAGCAGCGTATATTCTCCGGCAACCGGCGGGAAAATCGTAATAGCCACTGCCAGCGCGGTCAGTTGGTTGAGTATGGGCATCCGGTAGAAGACGGCAAGCAACAGCCCAAACCCGGCGATCGCCACATACGGGTAGATGCGCACTAACGGACGCGCTCCGTGCCATCCTCCAGGCTCCAAGCGCAATTCTGTCACCTCTACAAGCGCCTTGACCGGATGAATGCCGCCCATCTCGACGGTCACCGCGGCTGATTTCATTCCGTCCAGCAGGGAGTGGTTGAAGCGCATCTCGCCGACTGGCTTCAGATTAAAGACGTAATCGCTCACATAGAGAGACATGTCGGGTTTTAGGTCCTGGTACGCCTTCCACGGGGTCGGCCCTATGGCCGTCAATGCCGCGATCGCCACCAGGCCCGCAGTCACCAGGCCAAGCGCCGCCTCCTTGTACTTGCGGCGGCGAAGCAGAAGCAGCAGAAACAGGATGGAAAACGGCTTGATCGAGGCAGAGAGCCCGATCAGCACGGCAGCTGCAAGGGTTTTCCCGCGCAGCAGGAAGCAAAGGCCCGCCCCTGCCAGCGCCCACACGACAACCTCGGTATTGCCGCGGTCGGCGACGAACCACAACGGATAGCCAAGCAATGCAGTGGTGGCAATCGCTGCCGCCGCGCCAAGCCGTCCCGGTGCGCCAGCGCCGCTCGCGCGCCACGCTACAACGGCAAATCCGATCACGCATAGAAGGACAAATGCCAGGTAAGCCTGTATGGCGTGGGATCCGAAGCTCAGGAAAAAGGCGAACACATACGCAGCCGAAGCGGGATAGTTGAAGATGGGAAACCCGTTGCCCAGCGCTGCTGCTCCGCCATGCAGATGCGCCATCTTGCCGGCGTAGTCCGTCAAGTCTCGAAATTGATAGATTTTGGCGAACAGCGGGCGTGTCATAAAGACATTGCTGAGCCAATAGATGTACCAGCTTGCCGAGGTGACCAGCACCACCAGCAACGCATAGACCAATAACGCACCATTCACGTGCGCTTTTGCATCGCCGGCAGTGTCTCCTCTACGCAAATTTCCCTCCATTGCAGGCAACAATGGCTCGACAGACTCCGTCCATCTTACTCGTATGCCCTGATTGTACCGGCAGCCGAATCGGCGGAATGCGCCAAGCGGGAAGATGCACAGGAAGATTGCTTGCGGAAGACCTTTGTAAGCGCGACAATCGAGCCATCCTAAAGGAGATAAAACGGCGATGGCACAGACCAAGACCATGATCTCGACCACCCAGGCCCCTCGGGCGATCGGGCCCTACTCGCAGGCGGTGCGCGTGGGCGATACGCTCTTCACATCCGGCCAGGTGGCGCTCGATCCCGCCACCGGTGCGTTGGTCGGCGGAGGCATTCGCGAGCAGACCAGGCGTGTGCTCGACAACCTGGCCGCCGTGCTGGAGGAGGCCGACCTGGACATGGCCAACGTGGTCAAGACCACCGTCTTCCTCAAGAACATGAGCGACTTCGCCGCCATGAACGAGATCTATGCCCGCTACTTCGCGCCCGAGGGAGTGGTGCCGCCCGCGCGCTCCACGGTCGAGGTGGCGCGCCTGCCCAAGGACGCGCTGGTGGAGATCGAAGTCATCGCCACTCAACCGTTAACCTAGGCGCGAGTCGCAATCGTTGCGCGAATCGGCGCATCGAATGTGGCAGAGGACCGGAGAGATGGCTGATATGAAACCCGGATCGGGGACCGCGCCAAGGCAAAAGGTGCAGAAGACGGAAGCGGAGTGGCGCGAGCTGCTCACCCCCGAGCAGTTCCACGTGATGCGCCAAAAGGGGACCGAGCGGCCGTTTACCGGCGCGCTGGTGGATCACCACGAGGACGGCAGCTACCACTGCGGGGCGTGCCATGCGCCTCTGTTTACCTCCGACACGAAGTTCGATTCCGGCTGCGGGTGGCCCAGCTTCTGGCTGCCGCAGTCGCCCGGCGCCATCGAGGAGCATGAGGACCTGTCGCTGGGAAGGCGGCGCACCGAGGTCACCTGCTCGTCCTGCGGCGCGCACCTGGGCCACGTCTTCACCGACGGCCCCGAGCCTACCGGACTGCGCTACTGCATCAACAGCGCCTCGCTGGCGTTCGAGAAAAAGTAAAGTAGTAAAAGAAAAAAACAGATTCCAGCCCCGCGCAATGACAAACTCCGCGCAGAACGACAATGTAGACACACGAAAAACCCCAGCTGCGAAACTCCCAGCCGGGGCGTACTGTTCTCTCAAAAAAAAACTCTGCTTAGCCCTTAACGACTTTGCCCGTCTTGATGCATCCGCTGCACACGCGGATGCGCCTGGTCGTGCCCGCGATCTTGGCCGTCACCGGGTGCAGGTTCACGTTCCAGCGGCGGCGCGTGGTGTTGTTGGCGTGGGAGACGTTGTTTCCGAACTGCGGGCCCTTGCCGCAAAGTTCGCATTTGGCTGCCATGGCGAAACTCCAATCCTGAATTGCAGCGGCCTTCACCCGGCGCACGGTAACATCCCGGCATCGATCCATTCCGAAAAGTGAAGGGGACAGGCACACGGGGAACCATGTCCCCGATCTCACCCTGTCTGACTGCTTCTACTCACTAGCTTACCACTGCGTCGTCATTCTGGCGAAGCCGGAATCTCCGTACTTGTCATTCGCCTCGCAAACCACCTTCGGGAAAACTGCCCTGACTGCGTCTCACGCAGTGCCTGGTCAGTCGATGGAGATCTTGCGCAGCAGCGGGAAGTCGGAGAGCATCTTGCCCGTGCCCAGCACCACCGACGCCAGCGGATCGTCGGCGATCGACACCGGCAGTCCGGTCTCTTCGCGGATGCGCTTGTCCAGGTTCTTGATCAGCGCGCCGCCGCCGGTCAGCACGATGCCGCGGTCGGAGATGTCGGCCGACAACTCAGGCGGAGTGCGTTCCAGAGCCACGCGGATGGCGTTGATGATGGTCGAGACGCACTCGGAGAGCGCCTCGCGAATCTCCGAGTCCTCGACCGTGATCGTCTTGGGCACGCCTTCGATCAGGTTGCGCCCCTTGATCTCCATGGTCAGCGGCTTGTCCAGCGGGTAGGCCGAGCCCAGTTGCATCTTGACCTGCTCGGCCGTGCGCTCGCCGATCAGCAGGTTGTACTTGCGCTTCAGGTAGGTCACCACGGCCTCGTCCATCTGGTTGCCGGCCATGCGCACCGACTTGGAATAGACGATGCCCGAAAGCGAGATCACGGCGATGTCCGTGGTCCCGCCGCCGATGTCCACCACCATGTTGCCGCCCGGCTCGGTGATGGGCAGCCCCGCGCCGATGGCCGCCACCATGGCCTGCTCGACCAGGTGGACTTCGCTTGCCTTGGCGCGATAGGCTGAATCCATCACCGCGCGCTTCTCCACCTGCGTGATCTCCGACGGCACGCCGATCACAATGCGCGGATGAACCATGCGCTTACGATTGTTGTGCGCCTTCATGATGAAGTAGTTCAGCATCTTTTCGGTGTAGCGGAAGTCGGCGATCACGCCGTCCTTCATCGGCTTGATGGCCACAATGTTGCCCGGCGTGCGGCCCAGCATGTCCTTGGCCTCCTTGCCGACGGCCTCCACCTCGTTGGTCTGGGTGTTGACCGCGATGATGGAGGGCTCGTTGACCACGATGCCCTTGCCCTGCGCATAGACAAGCGTGTTGGCGGTCCCCAGGTCGATGGCCAGGTCGTTGGAAAAAAGACTGAACAACGAGCGCATGTTGTGGATGCGCGAATAGCGCGTTTGATAACCGTCTGAAGACATGGGGCGGATCGTGTTCCGAAGTAAGGATTGGTGAAAACAGGTAAGGCTTCATTGTACTCGCCCAGCCTCACAGACCAAAACACAGACATGGCCCGGATGCAAAGTATAATGCGGTGCAGTATGGCAAATATCAGGGGCTCCGCCAATCGCTTGCTTCTGAACGGGGTCTGTGTTCTGCTCTCGGCTCACTTCGCCATCGCCTACAACACCCTGACCACCCCGATGGTCTCCTTTGAGCCCGCAAAGGAGCTGAACGGGAGAGGCGGCGTCTTCGCCTATCGCATGTTGCCGGCGATCTTGTGGAAGGCCTGCGTCTTTCTGCTGCATCCCGTCCACGCCCGCTTTCCTGGGCTGCATCTGCCTGCCCTGAACAAGCCGTTCGACTCGAACGAGGCCTGGTTCATGGTCCTGCTCACCTTCTGCGCAATGCTCGGAACGCTGCTGGTGGCGCGGCGTTTGCTGAGTGCCATTGTTGGCGCCGACGGGCAGCATGGGCGCTGGGGATTCGAGTGGATGGCGCTCGGCATGGGATACGCCGCCTACTTCGATTCCGCCCTGGTATTGAAACGCAATCTTTTTTACCCCTATGACGTGCTGGCCCTGTTTTTCTTCATGCTATTGGTCTATCTCGCCTTTATGGGGCGGCCGCTGGCGTTCACCGCGATCCTGGTGCCCGCCATGCTCAACAAAGAGACGGCAATCGTGTCGGTTCTGGTCTACTTCGGGCTGCGCTACCGGCCGGGCCAAAGGAAGCGCCTGGTGGCGCTCTGTGGCTGCATGGCCGCCGCCGCCATCGCGGTGCGGCTGCTGCAGACGGCCTATATCCATCGCATCTGCCCGGCCTGTATCGGTATGCCCCAGAATCAGTTGAGCTTGAATCTGCACCAGTTGACCAATCCTCTCTTCTGGCTGTCGGAGGCCTCGGTCTTCGGCTTCGCGTACGTCGCCACGATCCTGTTCTGGAGATATGTGCCAGGGCAAGTGCGGCTGACCGTACTGGCGGTCTGTGGACTTTGGATCGCCATGATGGCGATGACCGGCGTCCTGCGCGAGGTCAGGATCTTCTCCGAGCTTTCGGCCCTGGTGCTGCTCGTGGTGGGACTGGGAGTCCATGGCTGGCTCGAAGAGCGCCGCAACCTCCGGCTCGTCGCCTGACCTGCCCGCACAACTCCCGCAGGCATCTGATGGACTGGTCTGTCCACGCAGGAGTCGCTCCGGCCTGGCGATCAGCAGGCCGATGCAAGGCAGTTCCGCCTGCGGCACGCGCCCCCGGACTCAATGGCGAGCGCGGAATTGGATTATGCTGTTTCAAGCAGGCAAGATCGGGCGGGAAACAGGAGCGCGTTCTCGCGCTTTGCAGGCGTGGAATGGGCAGATTCGATTGCAGAAGGATGGCTGTTATCCAGCAGAGACGAGCCAAACCATGATCCTCGGTGTTCCCAGGGAGTTGAAGGACCACGAGAGCCGCGTCGGCGTCACCGCGGCGGGCGTTCACGCGCTGGTGGCCGCCGGCCACACCGTGCTGGTAGAGCACAACGCAGGCGAGCTCTGTGCCATGCCCGACGACGACTTCCAGTCCGCCGGCGCCGAGATCGTCGGCTCCGCGGACGACCTCTGGCGGCTGGCCGAGATGGTGCTCAAGGTCAAGGAGCCCATTGAGCAGGAGTACCGGCACTTTCGCGAGGGACTGGTTCTGTTCACCTACCTGCACCTGGCGCCGGCGCGCGCCCTCACCGATGCGTTGCTGGCCAGCCAGGTCACCGGTATCGCTTACGAGACCGTGCGCGACCGCACCGGCGCATTGCCCCTGCTCACCCCCATGAGCGAGATCGCCGGCCGCATGAGCGTCCAGGTCGGCGCGGCCTATCTGGAGAAGGAACGCGGCGGGCGCGGCGTCCTGCTGGGCGGCGTCCCCGGCGTTCCGCCAGGCAACGTCGTGATTCTGGGCGGCGGCATCGTCGGCTCGAACGCGGCGCGTGTCGCACTCGGCATGGGCGCCTGCGTCACCCTGGTCGATCTGGACCTGGACCGCCTGCGCCAACTCGACGACATCTTCGGCGGCTGTCTGCACACGCTGGCCTCCAACAGCTACAACATCGAGCGCGCCGTACGCTCGGCCGACCTGGTTATCGGCGGCGTGCTCATCCCCGGCGCGGCCGCGCCCCGGCTGGTCACCCGGGCCATGGTCGCCAAAATGAAGAAGGGCGCCGTCATCGTCGACGTGGCCATCGACCAGGGCGGATGCGTCGAGACCGCGCGTCCCACCACCCACTCCAACCCGTCGTATGTGGTCGATGGCGTCGTCCACTACTGCGTCACTAACATGCCCGCCGCCGTCCCCAACACATCTACCCTGGCGCTCACCAACTCCACCTTCCCCTACCTGCTGAAGCTGGCCAATCTGGGCGCAAACGCCGCCATCCGCCAGGATCCTGGACTCGCCGCGGGCGTCAACACCTTCCACGGCACGCTTACCTGCAAGCCAGTCGCCGACTCCCAGCAGCGCGACTGGAAGCCCATCGCCGAGCTGGTTTAGCAGTAACCCAGTCCCGTCCCGCCTATAATCGTCTCATCGCGAGGAGGGCCGGTGCCGATGGGCAGAAGCGTAAGCAGCAGGAGGATCGTCAGCTTCACGCTCGGCCTCATCCTGATTGTGCTGCTCTCCGCCTTCGCCGCGCTGAACGCCTTCTCGCTCAAGTTCCTCAATCCCGCCACCACCGGCGAGATTGTTGTCTTTACCGGCCTCTCCGCGCTGGCGTTTCTGCTCTTCATTACGGTGCTGGTGCTGCTGGTGCGCAACGTGCTCAAGCTATACGCCGACCAGCGCAGCCGTGTGATGGGCACACGCCTGCGCACGCGCATGCTCTGGGGGGCGGTGCTGGTCTCGCTCGTCCCCATCATCTTCATGACCATCTTCAGCTACGGCCTGATGAACCGCGCCGTCGACCGCTGGTTCTCGCAGCCGGTCACCGAGATGCGCGACGACTCCAACCGCATGGCGCTGCAACTCTCCCAGTACACATCGGCCAACGCGCGCACTGAAGCCGAGTCGATTGCGGTCTCGCTGGCGGTGACCGAGAGCATCTCGCAGGCTGCCAAAGGCGACCGGAGCGCGCCCAGCCTGGAGGACATCGACCAGGTGCTGCACCAGCATGAGATCAGCCTGCAGGACGGTTTTGCCGTCGTCTACAGCGAGGGCCGCTCCATCGCCGCCTTCCACATGCCGCAGGCCGGCGCTCCCGTCGAGGCCAAGCCCTGGCTGCCGGACACCACGCCCGAGGAGGAAGACAGCGAGCCCGCGACCAACCCCAGCGGCCATCGGCCCGGCGACGATCTCCCCATCCCAGGCCCCACCGACGCGGCCATCCTCGCGCTCGCGCAACGCAACGACCAGCCCGTCTTCTCGCTGGGCGATAAGGACTACGCCCTCGGCGCGGCCGCCTTGAAGCAGGGCGGGATGGTGGTGGTCGGCCTGCCCATGCCCTACGGAATGGCAGCCGCCATGACCCGGCTGCACAACGCCACCGACCTCTATTGGAGCGTCTACCGGACACGCCGCCAGGTGCGCAATCTCTATATGATGCTTCTGCTGCTGATGACCACGCTGGCGCTGTTCGCCTGCAGTTGGCTCGCGCTCAACCTCTCCAAGCAGGTGACCAGGCCGGTGGAGGCGCTGGCCGACGCCATGCAGGCCATTGCCGCCGGAGACTACGCCCACCGCGTCACGGAGAGCACCACCGAGGAGCTCGGCGATCTGGTGCGCAGCTTCAACCGCATGGCCGCCGATCTGGAAGACAGCCGCCACGCCGTCGAGAGCTCCACCCTCCAGCTCTCCGCCGCCAACGCCACGCTCGAAGCGCGCCGCGGTGAGCTGGAAACCATGCTGGAGACCATCCCCAACGGCGTCGCCACGCTCGACACCAGACGTCGCATCGTGCTGGCCAACCGCGCGCTCACCGAGATGCTCGATCCCGGCGGCCAGACGCCCTTCATCGGCAGCTCCATCGAATCCATCTTCCCCGCCGAGGTCATGGAGACCCTCGACCACCTGCTGCAGCGCAGCCATCGCATGGGCTCCGCTTCGGCCGAGATGGAGATGACGGTCGCCGGCAACGGCGCAACCATGGTCCTGCTGGCCACCGTTGCGCTGCTCGAAACCGGAAGCGGTTCCGACCGCATCCATCACGGCTACGTCCTGGTGCTGGAAGACGCCACCGAGCTGCTGCGCGCGCAGAAGCAGTCCGCCTGGCGCGAGGTCGCACGCCGCGTGGCCCACGAAATCAAGAACCCGCTCACGCCCATCTCGCTCTCCGCCGAACAGATCCATCGCCACGTCGACCGCCTCGGCGCAACCCTCGCCTCCGCGCAGCTCGAATCGCCCTCCGTCGCCGTCATCCGCCGCTCCAGCGAGGTCATCAGCTCCTCAGTCGAAACCATGCGCTCTCTGGTCGACCAGTTCTCCGCGCTCGCCCAGTTTCCCACCGCCGAGCCGCGTCCCGCCGACCTCAACACCATCGTGGAGAACTCGCTCGCCCTCTTCGCCGGACGCCTGCACGACATTCGCCTCATTCAGCACCTCGCGCCCGGCCTCCCTCTCGTCCTCGCCGATCCCGAGGCCACCAAGCGCGCCCTCGGCAACCTCATCGACAACGCCGCCGAGGCCATGCAGCAATCCCTGTTGCGCGAGCTACGCGTTGCCACCGCGCTGCTGCCCAGCGGCATGGTCGAGCTCACCGTCAGTGACACCGGCCCCGGCCTCACCGACGAGATGCGCGAGCGCCTCTTTCTGCCCTACTTCTCCACCAAGCAGCGCGGCACCGGCCTCGGCCTCGCCATCGCCGCCAAGATCGTCCAGGAGCAGCAGGGAACCATCCGCGCCGAAAAGAACCACCCCGCCGGCGCAAAGTTCATCATCGAACTGCGCCCCGCCTTCAATCTCGACAGCGAACCATCTCCTGACGCATCAACCGTAACCACGAACTCCTAAACCGCAACGCACCTCGAACCACGAACCTTGAACCTCGGACCTAGCCTATGAACCACGTTCTCATCGTTGACGACGAAGCCGAAATCCGCGACTCGCTGGAGAGCATCCTCAGCGAGGAGGGCTACCTCGTCACCACTGCCGCCACCGCAGGCGAGGCCCTCACCCTGCTCGCCGACGCGCTCTACGACGTCGTCCTGCTGGACATCTGGCTGCCCGACCGCGACGGCCTCGACGCCCTCGCCGACATCCGCCAGATGGACTCCGCGCATCTGCCCGAGGTCGTCATCATCAGCGGCCACGGCACTATCGAAGCCGCGGTGCGCGCCACCAAGCTCGGGGCCTACGACTTCCTGGAGAAGCCGCTCTCGCTCGATCGCACCCTCATCGTGCTCAAGAACGCCATTAACGCGCGCCAGCTCCGCGTGGACAATCAGGAGTTTGTCCGTCAGCTCGCCTTCCGCTCCTGCGTCACCGGCGACAGCGTCCCCATGAAGGCCCTGCGCCAGCAGATCAAGCTCATGGCGCCCACCAACGGCCGTGTCCTCATCTACGGCGAAAGTGGCACGGGAAAAGAACTCATCGGCCGCGCCATGCACGCTGAATCCCTGCGCAAGGACCGCGTCTTCGTCGAGCTAAACTGCGCCGCCATCCCCGAGGACCACATCGAGACCGAGCTCTTCGGCTATCGCCGCGGCGCCATGCCCGCCGGCTCAACCGGCATCGGCGCGCCGCTGGAAAAACGCGGGACCTTCGAGCGCGCCGACGGTGGCACTCTCTTCCTCGACGAGGTCGGCGACATGAGCCTCAAGACCCAGGCCCGCGTCCTGCGCGCGCTCGACGAACAGAGCTTCCTGCCGGTCGGCGCAACCCACCCCATCCACGTCGATGTGCGCGTCATCGCCGCCACCAACAAGGACCTCGAAGAGGAGATCGCGCGCGGCAACTTCCGCGAAGACCTCTTCTACCGCCTCAACGTCATCCCCTTCTTCGTCCCGCCCCTGCGCGACCGCAAGGAGGACATTCCCCTGCTGGTCAAGGAGTTCCTGCAGGAGTTCGGCCAGCAGTATGGCCGCCCTCACGTCGAGATGCACCCCGACGCCCTCGACGCTCTCCGCCAGTACCATTGGCCCGGCAACGTCCGCGAGCTGCGCAACCTTATCGAGCGCGTGCTCATCCTCAACCCCAAGGCCCAGCGCATCGAGCGCAAACACCTGCCTCCGTTGGTCTCGCGCGAGGCCTCCCGCGAGAGTGCAAAGTCCGCATCCCGCACGGATGAGTTCTCCACCCTGCTCGAAGCCCGCGAGGCCTACGAGCGCGACTACATCCTGAAGAAGCTCGACGAGTGCGGTGGCAACGTCACCCGCGCCGCCGAAGCCCTCGGCCTCGAGCGCTCCCACCTCTACCGCAAGATGAAGGCCCTCGGCTTCAACGTCAAGGAGTAGCGCCCAACCTTTGAATTGTCATTCTGACCCTGAACGGAGCGAAGGGGAAGAATCCCCGCATTTGTCGGGGCCCCATTCACGACGGCTCCATCGTCATGAGCGGGATCCACCTGCCAACATATTGTCCCGTTTGACAAATTCAAACATCTGTTTCATACTTATGTTTGAATATGAACAGAGTCCGCCCATCCATCGGGTTGAAAGCAGCGACGCGCGGGTCGAAAGCCGCAAGGCGTAGCCGCGGGCCGGCGACCTCGGACCCTACACGCGACAAATTGCTGGACGTCGCCGGGCGCATCTTCGCCGACCGCGGCTATCGCGCCGCCACCATTCGCCAGATCTGCGTCGCCGCCGGAGCCAATGTTGCCGCCGTCAACTATCACTTCGGCGACAAGCTGGGTCTCTACACCGAGGTGGTGCGGCAGTCCGCGCGCCTCGCCGAGTTCCAGGCGGCGCAGACCGCGCTCGACCTGTCGGCCCCGCCTGAAGAGATTCTGCGCGCTGTCATTCGCGCCCGTCTGCACAGTCTGTTCCGTGGCGACCGGCCAGACTGGAGCTTCCGAATTATGGCCCATGAGCTGGCGCAGCCAACCCCGGCGCTGCGGCGGCTTGTGAATAAAGCGGGCCAACCAGTGTTTCACCGCCTGCTCGGACTCATCGGGGGCATGATCGGCTTGCCTGCGGAGGACGAGAGCACGCGTCTGTGTGCGATCAGCCTGTTGGGGCAGATCATGGTTTACGCGCTGGCCGGCCCTCTGGTGACTGCAATCTGGCCGGAGTTCGAGATGACACCCAAACAAGTGGACCGCATCGCAGACCACATCGCGGACTTCTCACTCTCCTATATCCAAAATTTTCGCTCGAAGAATTCCGCGCGAAGCATCCAACGAACCAAACGAAAAGTAATACCGAGGGCAAGTAAATGACCGAACCCACACCTCCAGGCCAGCCGCAGCAGGCCGAGCCGAAGACCCAGCCAGACGCCGCGCCAGGCGTTGCCGACAGCGCAACGCAGGACGCATCGGAAGCAGCCGCGACCCAACGCCGCCGAAGAGTGCGGATCGCCATCGGCGCGGTGTTGCTGATTGTTGTCGGCCTCGTCATCTGGCGCGTCTTCTTCGCTACGCCCGTGCTGCCCGGCAGCATCGTCGCCGTCAGCGGCCGCATCGAGGGCGACGATTCCGCCATTGCCTCCAAGACCACCGGCCGCATCCTTGAGGTACGCGTGCGCGAGGGCGACAGCGTCAACGCCGGGGACATCATCGCCATCCTCGACGACGCGCAGATCCGCGCGCGCGAGGACCAGGCCCAGGACGCGCTCACGTCGGCTGAAGCCAAGGGCGAGGCCGCGCGCCAGCAGATCGCCGTCCTCCAGCAGCAGTTGGACCAGAGCCAGTTGCAGGTGGGCCAGTCGAAGTTCGACACCGAGGGCCGCGTCAAGCAGGCACAGGCCGAGCTGGCCGCCGCGCAGTCCGACCTGGCGCAGCAGCAGGCCGCGTATCAGATCGCATCCTTCGACAAGGACGCCTACACACGGCTCGCTAAAACAGGCGCTGTCTCCGAGCGCCAGGGCCTTCAGGCCTCCACCACCGCCGATCAGCAGGCAGCCGCAGTTGCAGCTGCCCAGCGCCGCGTCGATGCGGCACAGGACGCGCTGACGACCGCGCAGGCAATCCTCACCAACCCCAACATCCGCGAGTCGCAGGTTGCGCTGGTGAAACGCCAGATCGCCGAGCAGCAAGCTGAGCTCGCCAGCGCAGCAGCGCAGACGCAGCAGGCCCGCGCCCAGCTCGCCGAGGCCGAAGACAATCGCAACGACCTCACCATCCGCGCGCCATTCACCGGGACCGTCGTCACGCGCGCGGCCGAGCCGGGCGAGGTCATTCCCGCCGGGACCGCCATCATTACGCTGCTGGATCTGACCAAAGTCTATCTGCGCGGCTTCGTTCCGGAGGGCGAGATCGGCAAAGTGAAGGTCGGCCAGCCCGCGCGCATCTATCTCGACTCCAACCCGCGGCAGCCGGTCGACGCGTATGTCTCGCGCATCGATCCGCAGGCCACATTCACGCCGGAGAACACCTACTTCCGCGACGACCGCATCAAGCAGGTGGTCGGCATCAAGCTGCAGTTGAAGTCCGGCTTCGGATTTGCCAAGCCCGGAATGCCAGTCGATGGCGAAATTCTCGTCGAGGGCGGCACGTGGCCGAAGGTCAGCCATCAGTGATCGCCGCGACTCCAGACCGCGAAGTTGATCGCGACGCCGCAGTGCGCATCGCCGAGCTGCCAGCCATTGAAGCTCGCGGCCTGACCAAGCACTACGGCCCGCTCGAGGCTGTGCGCGGCATCAGCTTTGCAGTCCGCCCGCGCGAGATCTTCGGCCTCATCGGCCCCGATGGCGCGGGCAAGACTTCGACCTTCCAAATCCTCGCCGGCGTGATGGAAGCTACCTCCGGCGTCGCCGACATCTTCGGCCGTCCCGCACGCGAGATGCGCTCGCAGACTGGCTACCTCACGCAGACCTTCAGCCTCTATCCCGATCTCACCGTCGCCGAGAACATCCGTTACTGCGGCGATCTGCGCCGCATCGATCCACAGGCGATCCTTGATCGCGGTCAGCAATACCTGCGCATGTTCGACATGCACCGCTTCGCCGACCGCCTCGCCGGCAAGTTGAGCGGCGGCATGAGGCAGAAGCTCTCGCTCATCTGCGCGCTCGTCCCGCAGCCCCACATCCTGCTGCTCGACGAGCCGACCACCGGCGTCGATCCCGTCTCGCGCCGCGAGTTCTGGGATGTGCTCGCCCATCTGTCGTCGGAGGGCCTCACCATCCTCGTCGCCACGCCGTATCTCGACGAGGCCGAGCGATGCCATCGCATCGGATTTATGCACCAGGGCGAGATTCTACGCATCGGCACGTCGGAGGAGCTCTGCGCCACACTCGACGCCAAGCGCATCGAGCTGCGCACGCCGGACCTGCGCAAGACAGACCGCCTGCTCTCCGCCGAGTCCGGCCCCGGCAAAGACATCCTCGACGTGCAGCGCTTCGGCGACCGCCTCGACCTGCTCGTGCGCGATCCCGGCCAGGTGCAGCAGCGGGTCGCCGAAGAGTTGTCCCGCGCTGGACTCACCATCGACGAGATGCATGTCGATCAACCCACGCTGGAAAACACCTTGGTCGCGCGCCTGCGAGCGTTAGGCCAGAGCGCGGACACAGCCGAGTTTCCCGCGCGTCACGACCACAGCGATCTGCGAGGTGAGGTCGCAATCGGCGCGAATCGTCTCATCAAAGAGTTCGGCGATTTCACCGCCGTAAACAATGTCAGTCTGCAAATCCGCAACGGCGAGGTCTACGGCCTGCTCGGTGCCAACGGCGCGGGCAAAACGACCATCATCCGCATGCTGTGCGGCCTGCTCGATCCAACCAGCGGCGCCGTGCAGCTGGCCGGCGCGCAGCAGGACCTCCGCTCCGAAGCGGTGCGCCAGCGCATCGGGTACATGTCGCAGAAGTTCTCCTTGTATGACGACTTGACCATTCGCGAGAACCTCGATTTCTTCGCCGGCGTCTACGGCGTCCCCGACGCCGAGCGCGAGGAAAAAATCCGCTGGGTGCTCTCCTTCTCCGGCCTCGAGGGCAGGCAGAACCAGGTCACCGGCAGCCTGCCCGGCGGATGGAAGCAGCGCGTGGCCTTTGGTGCGGCCATCATGCACGAGCCGGAGATTCTCTTCCTCGACGAGCCAACCTCCGGCGTCGATCCGCTCGCCCGCCGCGCCTTCTGGACCATGATCAACCGCCTCGCCGACGGCGGCGCCGCCGTCCTCGTCACCACGCACTATCTTGAGGAGGCCGAGCAGTGCAATCGCTTGGGAATGATGGTTGCTGGCGAACTGGTCGCCGAGGGCACGCCCAGTGGCATCAAGGCCCGCCAGTCCGGACATTTAATCCAGTTCATCGTCGACCAGCCACAGCGCGCCGTGGACCTGCTGAAGCGCTCGACCGAGGGCTGGCGCGTCTCGCTCTTCGGAACGCGCCTTCACCTCATCACCGAAGACGAGCCGGAGACCGCCATCCGCGAGACCACGCAGCGGCTGGAAGAGAACGGCCTCCACGTACTCAGCGCGCGCGAAGACCGCTTCTCGCTGGAAGACGTCTTCATCTCCATCGTCGAGCAGGCGCGCCTCGAAGGCAAGGTGGCCATTGAGAAATAAACAGGAGAAGCTATGAGACGGATTGTCGCGCAGGTGCGAAAAGAGCTTACCCAGATCGTTCGCGACTGGCGCACGCTGGCGTTGGCCCTGGTGCTTCCCGTGGTCATGCTTCTGCTGATGAGCTCGGCAATCTCGCTCACCGTCAACGACCTGCCCATCGTAGTGCAGGACTTCGACGGCTCCTCGGCGTCGAACAATTTCATCGACTCCTTCCGCGCCTCCATCTCCTTCCACGTTGTCGCGTGGCCCGTGGACAAGTCCGCCGAGGAGGCGCTCGCCTCCAACGCCGCGCGCGCCGTGCTCATCATCCCGCCCCACTTTGGCCGCGACCTGGCGCGCGGCGTCCAAACGCCCGTCCAGCTCATGATGGACGCATCCGACGCCAACACCGCCAAGCTGGTTGCCGGAGACGCCAGCCTGATCGCCGCCGCATACAACCGGCAGATCGCCAACGGCACGCAGGCCGCGCCCGTGCAGGCCGCCATCCGCCTGTGGTTCAACCCCGGCCTTTCGTCGAAAAAGTTTTACGGCCCCGGAGTCTTCGTGCTTGCCATCTCAATGTTTCCACCGCTACTGGCCGCGCTGGCCATGGCCAAGGAGACCGAGCAGAAGACAATCCTTCAGGTCTACGTCTCCAGCATCTCCGCGCACGAATTTCTGCTGGGCAAGATTCTTTCGTTTATGGCCGTCGCGCTCGGCGAGGCAGTCGTCATGTCCGCATTTCTGTTTACCTACTTCGGCCTCGGCCTGGCCGGCGATCCCACACCCGTCATTGTTTCCACCATCCTCTACACCTTCTGCGTGGCCTCCTTCGGCACCATGGTCGGCGCGGTCATCCCCAGCCAAACCGCGGCCCTGCAGGCGGTCGCGCTGGGCGGGTTTCTGCTCGTCTTTCTGCTCTCCGGCCTCATGTTTCCCATCCAGAACATTCCCATCGGCCTGCGCTGGATCTCCAACTTTGTCTGGGGCCGCTACTACATCGAGATCGTGCGCGACGCGCTGCTGCAAGGCGGAGGCTGGCCCGCTGTCTGGTACAAGGTCCTCATCATCGCCGTCATCGGCGCCATCTTCTACTCGCTCGCGTGGCGCGGCATGAGGCGCATGCAGGTGAAGACCTAGCTATGAGAGACCTCCTCAATCGCCTCATCAACTTCCGCCTCCTCGCCCTGGTGCGCAAGGAGTTCAACCAGATTCGCCGCGACCGCCGGCTGCAGCTCTCGCTGATTCTTCCGCCCGTCCTGCAACTCACGCTCTTCGGCTTCGCGCTCAGCGCCAACGTCTCCGATGTCCGCCTCGCCGTGGTGGACGACAGCCGAACGCCGGAGAGCCGCGAGCTGGTCTCCACGCTGACCGAGAGCAAGAGCTTTCGCCTCGCCGGCACCTACCCCTCCGTCGCTCAGCTCGGCGATGCGGTCAGCCGTGGCGACGCCGACGCCGGAGTGGTAGTTCCCTACGACTACGCCCGCGACCTCGCGCGCCAACGCCCCACCACCGTGCAATTTCTTCTGAACGCAACCAACGCCAACACCGCCACCATCGCCCGCGCCTACGCCGAGGGCGTCCTGCAGAGCTACAACAGCGGGCTGATGCAGCAGGGAATTCGCCTCCAGGTCCAGCCTGTCGCAGCCGACAGCCTCGCCCGCCGCGGCATGGTTGCGCTTCAGCCCGCGTTTCTCTTCAACCCTGGCCTGGTTGATTCTTGGTTCATCGTCACCGGCGTCCTTGGCCTGCTTCTTATTCTCAACAGTTCCATCGTCTCCTCCGCTGCCATGGTGCGCGAGCGCGAGGCCGGCACAATCGAACAGCTCCTCATGTCTCCCGCCAGCACCACCGAGATCATCATCGCCAAGATCGCTCCGCTCTTCTTGCTTCTCACCCTGATGATGTTCGCGGCCATCAGTGTCATCCGTCTGGTCTTCGGGGTTCCATTCCGCGGCAACCTGATGATGCTCATCGGCGCGGGATGCCTGTGCATCCTCTCCGGCATCAGCATCGGCACCGTCATCGCCACCTTCAGCCGCTCGGCGCAGCAGGCGCAACTCACCAGTTTCTTCGTCAACCCGCCGCTCTCTGCTCTCTCCGGCGCGCTCAATCCCGTCGAGGCCATGCCCAAGTGGCTGCAACCGCTCACCGTTCTCAACCCAGTCCACCACTTCGCAGCCATCGTCCGCGGAAGCACTCTGAAGGGAAGCGGATTTATGGATCTCTGGCCCAATTTTCTCGGCCTGCTCCTCTTCACCGTCGTTCTGGTCTCGATCAGCATCACGCGCTTCCGCAAGCAACTCAGCTAGTAAGAAGGAACCTCGCCATGAATCACTCGAAGACAAGAATCGCCCCGATCCTCACCATCGCTGCCATCGCGCTCCTCGCCTGCACGGGTCCCGCGCAAGCCCTCGCGCAAGGCCCGTCCCAGCCGGCACTGTCGCAGCACGCGCAGGCCGCGCCGCTCCCGCTCTCCGGCCGCGCCGGCAATAGCGGCTCCGTCACCGCGATTGAGGCGCCCATCGCCGGAACCACTAACAGCGTAACGACGATCAACCCCTCGGTGCAGGTGCAGGGCCCCTACACCGGAAGCGCATCGAGCACGGCCCGCCTCCCGTTCGCCGGCGAGCTCTCGCTGCGCGACGCCATCCAGCGCGGCCTCAATTTCAACCTCGGTACGGCAAACCTCAACCGCGCCGTGAACCAGGCCCAGGGTCAGAGCCAGATCGCACGCAGCGCGCTGCTTCCCAATGTCAGCGGCTACCTTGCGGAGAACCTGGCACAAACCAACCTCGCCGCCCAGGGCCTGCGTATCCATATTCCTATTCCCGGCTTCAACTTCCCCACCATTGTCGGCCCATACAACAACATCGACCTGCGCGGCAGCGTCTCGCAGTCGGTCCTCGATCTCACCGCATGGAACAACTTCCGCGCGTCGAACGAACAAGTCCACGCCGCGCAGCTCTCCGCGCGCGATGCGCGAGACGCCGTCGTCCTTGCCGTCTGCGGCGAATACCTGCAGATCATCGCAACCAAGGAGCGCGTCGCCTCCGCCCACGCGCAGCTCGACACCGCAACCGCTCTCCTGCAGCAGACCCAGCAGAAGCGCGCCGTCGGCCTCGCGCCCCAGATCGACGTTGACCGCAGCGAGGTCGAGCAGCTGACCCAGCAGCAGCGCGTCATCTCGCTGGAGACCGAGCTGTCCAAACAGAAGATCGCCCTCGCCCGCATCACCGGCCTTCCACCCAACGACGCCTACGACCTCACCGACGAGGTCCCCTTCGCCGCCGCGCCCACACTCATTCTCGACGACGCCATCCATCAGGCGCTCGACCGCCGCTCCGACATCAAAGCCGCCGAGGCGCAGGTCCGTGCCGCCCAGCGCGCGCTTGCTGCAGCCCATGACGAGCGCCTGCCTTCGCTCTCTGTCAATGGCAACTACGGCTCCATCGGCACCAACCCCGCTCAGGCCAGCGCAACCTTCTCCGCTGCCGCGACGCTCAGCATTCCCATCTGGCAGGGAGGCCGCACCGAGGGCGACATCAAAGTCGCCCAGGCCGCGCTCGCCCAGCGCCAGTCCGAGCTCGACGACCTCAAGGGCCAGGTGGAGAGCGATGTGCGCAACGCCTTCCTCGATCTACAGGCAGCAACCAGCCAGGTCAAGCTCGCCCAGCGCAATCTTCAGGTCAACCAGGAGACCCTCGACCTCACCCGTCAGCGCTTCGATGCCGGAGTCACCGACAACGTCGAGGTCGTCCAGGCGCAGGAGTCGCTCTCCTCCGCCAATCTGGATGTCATCAACAGCGTCTTTGCCGACAACCTCGCCAAGCTCAGCCTGGCCCGCGCCATCGCCAGTGCCGCCGACAACCTGCAGCAGTTCCTGAACCTGCAATAGTGCTCACGCAACCGGCATCCCGCGCCCAGCGTGGCTATTTTTCTTGATTCTGATTCGCTGCACTCTCCGGCTTCGCAGTCTTGCGCCACGACGGCAGTCCCGCAGTGCTTTTCGTGTTGGCCTGGGTGTCCTCCGGGCTCGATACCCCAACCAGC
>Ga0326727_10011201_pt1 | contig 20999 bp, 15 predicted proteins | sample MB2enrmetagenome_FD_207643 | JGI IMG/M metagenome (GOLD analysis project Ga0326727, IMG submission 207643) | Lab enriched peat soil microbial communities from McLean, Ithaca, NY, United States - MB29MY | ecosystem: Environmental > Terrestrial > Soil > Wetlands > Peat | place: USA: New York...
ATCGTCATCGGTCTTCTGGTTGACGACGCCATCGTCGTCGTTGAGAACGTGGAACGGATCATGAGTGAAGAAGGGTTGTCCCCCAAGGAGGCGACCATCAAGTCCATGGGGCAGATCACCAGTGCATTGTGGGGCATAGTCACCGTATTGTCGGCAGTTTTTGTGCCGATGGCTTTTTTCGGCGGTTCCACCGGCGTCATCTATCGTCAGTTCTCTGTCACTATAGTCTCCGCAATGATTCTTTCGGTAATTCTTGCGATGACCCTTACCCCGGCACTTTGCGCCACCCTGCTCAAGCCGGTATCGAAAGGGCATTCCTCAGGTGAATCCGGCTGGTTCAAGGGATTCTTCCGGGTCTTCAACCGCGGGTTCGACATATGCAGGAAAACGTATGAAGGAATCGTCGGTCGTTCCTTCGGCAAACCGGTGCGCTATCTGGCTATTTATGGCGCAATCATTGCGTGCATGATTTTCCTCTTCCTGCGTCTGCCAACATCCTTTCTGCCTGATGAAGATCAGGGCATCATGTACTGTATGATCCAGTTGCCGGCCGGAGCTACGATGGAGAGGACTCTCAGTGTCCTTAAACAGGTTGATCAGTATTTCAAACAAAATGAACGAAATACGGTGGAAGAAGTGCTCACGGTGGCCGGGATAAGTTTTGCCGGACGTGGTCAGAACCTGGGACTTGCCTTTGTCAGGCTTAAGGACTGGAAGGTTCGCCAGTCTGCTGCGATGAGGTCACCGGCGATTGCGGCACGGGCAATGGTGGGATTCTCCAAAATCAAGGACGGCATGGTTTTTGCCATTTCACCGCCTGCGGTGATGGAACTGGGACAGGCCAGCGGCTTTGACTTTATGCTTCAGGATCGTGGCGGACTTGGTCACGCTAAGCTGATGGAAGCCCGTAACCAGTTGTTAGGCCTCGCCTCGCAAAACCCGAAATTGATCGCGGTGCGCCCAAACGGTCAGGATGACGCCCCGGAGTTCAAGCTGGACATTGATGATGTACGGTCCGGTGCTCTGGGGGTATCCGTGGCGGATGTCAACGATGTTCTTGCTACCGCCTGGGGTAGTTCCTATGTGAACAACTTCATCGAAAACGGGAGGGTCAAGAGGGTCTATCTCCAGTCCGATGCAAAATACCGGATGCTTCCGGAGGATATCAATGGTTGGTATGTCCGCAATAAATCCGGTGACATGGTACCGCTTTCAGCTTTTGCTACCGCCCACTGGCAGTATGCTTCGCCACGTCTGGAACGGTATAACGGTATTCCCTCCGTGGAGATTGTGGGGCAGGCGGCGCCTAAGGTGAGTACAGGCGAGGCGATGGCCGAAATGGAAAAAATGGCAACCCAGCTGCCGATGGGGATCGGCTATGAGTGGACCGCTCTCTCTTACGAAGAAAAGAATGCCGGCGCACAAGCACCGTTACTCTATGCCATCTCACTGCTGGTGGTGTTTCTCAGCGTGGCGGCTTTATATGAAAGCTGGACCATCCCTTTCGTCAATATGCTTATGATACCGCTCGGACTTGTGGGGGCTATTACTGCGGTTACGTTACGGGTGCTCCCCAACGATATCTATCTCCAGATCGGTTTACTCACCACGATGGGGCTTTCCACCAAGAACGCCATCCTAATCATCCAGTTTATCAAGGCTCAGCTGCGCCAGGGCCATGCACTGGTAGAATCTACCCTGATGGCGATAAAAATTAGACTTCGCCCGGTCATCATGACGTCACTGGCGTTTTTTTTCGGCACGCTGCCGCTGGCCTTGACCCGCGGGGCAGGCGCCGGAGCCCAAAATGCTATCGGCACCGCCGTAGATGGCGGGCTGCTCTCGGCGACTTTTATCGATCTGATCTTTATTCCGTTTTTCTTTGTCCTGGTCTCCCGCCTGTTTGAGAAAAAACAGGCACATGTAAAACCTGATGTTTCCAGTGACTCCCCAGAGGTGAATTGACATGGAAATATTTAAAAATGCCTTTGGCACTTTAGTTGCTTTTCTTGCGGTCATTGCCATATTGGGCTGCACACTGGCCCCTAAATACACAAAACCAGCCTCTCCGGTTCCCGTGCAATGGCCAACCGGCGCGGCTTACAGTAAAACGAAGACCACCGCATCTGCGCCTGCAGTACAGGATATACCTTGGCGGCAATTCTTCACCGATGAACGCCTGCAAAAAATTATTGAAACTGCCCTGAATAACAACCGCGATCTGCGGGTCGCGGCCCTGAATGTTGAAAGGGCGCGGGCGCTCTACGGCATTGCGCGAGCCGAACTTTTGCCTACGGTCAGCGCTATCGGAAGTCTAAACAGTACGCTCACGCCAGCTGATCTATCGATCACCGGAAGTACGGCGACTATTTCACAATACAGCGTCAATCTCGGCATTCTTTCCTGGGAAATTGATTTCTTCGGCCGCATCCGTAGTTTGAAAGACCAGGCCCTGGAACAGTACCTGGCTACGGAAGATGCCCGCCGCAGCTCACAAATTTCATTGGTGTCAACGGTAGCTCAAGCCTATCTTTCTCTGGCTGCGGACAGGGACAATATCAAACTGGCAACTTCTACTTTGGAAACACAAAAGACTTTTTACTACTTAATCAGGAAACGTTATGAAGCGGGGATAGCGTCCGAATTGGACCTTCGACAAGCGCAAAGCCAGGTGGATGCAGCCAAAGTTGATGTCGCGCGCTACATGCAACTGACAGCGCAGGATGAAAACGCCTTGAGTCTTCTTATTGGTTCTTCACTGCCATCGGATTCGCTGCCGGTGGATCTAAACAGTGTTAACCCGCCAAAAGATATTTCCCCGGGACTGCAATCCGAAGTGCTCTTGCGCCGGCCGGACATACTGGCGGCAGAACATCAGCTTAAGGCGGCTAACGCCAATATCGGCGCTGCCCGTGCAGCTTTCTTTCCTAATATTTCCCTGACGTCCACTGTCGGAACCACCAGCACGGAGCTATCGGGACTTTTTAAAGCCGGCCAGGGCACCTGGAGTTTTGCGCCGCAGATCATTATGCCGATTTTTGACGCCCGCACGTGGTCAGCATATGATGTAACAAAAGTTGAAAAGGAAATATCTGTGGCCCAGTATGAAAAAGCAATTCAGACGGCTTTTCGGGAAGTATCCGACGCACTTGCCGTGAAAGGTACATTGAATCAACAGATTGCGGCACAACAATCACTGGTTGAGGCTGTCGCGGAAACCTATCGGCTCTCCAACGCGCGTTATACCAAAGGAATTGACAGTTATCTAAGCGTTCTGGATGCGCAACGTTCCCTCTATGGCGCGCAACAGGGATTGATCGTTCTTCGCCTGGCTAGGCTTGTCAATCAGGTTACGCTCTATATGGCGCTGGGCGGGGGTGAATAATGGCGGTCTCAAAAAGAAAAAGATCGTTTACTCTTCCTTTGGAAGAGTAATGTTTGTAGAAGCAAAAGGAGCATGCCTTTGGCCGGACAAAAAATAACCAAAAGACAAAAAGATATTTCCCGGCTTCTGCGCGAAAAAAAACATACCTTCACTCAACGGCCGAAAAAGGATAAAACTGCTCCGGCAAAAAAACGTGGAAGATAAGAAAACGCTTCATTTCCAGAATTCGGCTGTTATTATTAAGAAAGTCAGCAAATGTAGTTTATTGTTTACAAATGACAATAAATTGTTAATAATTGATATACTTGTGAAATAAATTGTACGGATAATACTATGAAAAAAGGGAGGGTAAAATGCGTATAGTTAAGGCTGTTCTTGTTTTAATCATTATATGTATCCTGGCAGGGATTGGTTTTGTTTATCTCGCTCCACAAAAGGCAACTTCATTGGCCATTGATATGGAGCGCCAGCGTTCCGGGCTTACGCGTAAGGAAATCAATCTTCCGAATGGCATTCATTATGTTTATCTGGAAGGCGGAAAAGGTGAGCCGCTTATATTATTGCATGGCTTCGGCGCCAATAAGGATAATTTTACACGGGTAGCCCGCTTTCTAACTCCGCATTACAGGGTGATAATCCCCGACCATATCGGCTTTGGTGAATCCAGTCATCCTCAGGATGCCGACTATAGAGCGGGCACTCAGGCGGCAAGGATAAGAACTTTAGCACAGGCACTGGGCATCACCAAAGTTCACCTGGGCGGAAGTTCCATGGGTGGCCAGATTTCCATGATGTACGCTTTCTTTTACCCCGACGAGGTTAAGAGTTTGTGGTTGATTGATCCGGGTGGAATATGGAGCGCGCCAAAAAGCGAATTTCAGGAACTTGTCACGAAAACCGGAGAAAATCCGCTCATGGCCAGAAACGAAGATGAGTTTGCCAAAATATTCGCGTTTGTTATGGCTGATCCTCCTTTTATTCCAAAGCCTATGCTGAATGTCATGGCTCAGGAACGTATTCATAATTATGATTTGGAAAAACGCATCCTAAAAGAGATAGCCTCCGAATCAGCAGAAAAATATGTGACCGGTCTTGCAACACCCACTCTAATCGTCTGGGGAGATAAAGATCGTGTTCTCAGTCCGGCCACGGCGGAGATTCTGCATAAGATGATGCCTGCCTCCGAGGTTATTATGATGAAGGGTGTGGGGCACCTGCCGATGCTTGAAGAACCGCGACAGTCTGCCAAAGATTATTTAAAGTTTCGCGAAACCTTAGATAAGGCAAAGTGATTTCGTGACAACTGTTTGATTTAATACTGGAATATCATGCCGTATATATTTTGGTCAAGATTATCTTGACATGCATAAATCAGTTTCTTATAAATTAGAAACTTGCAGGCAGGGTTTTACAAAATACCATAGTATCTTTCCCGGTCACTATTTAATGTGCCGGCTTAATCATGAAAAAGAATTTATTTTATCTGTAATAAAATCAAAACAAGAAATTGAATTTTCTGGCGGGCGAAAACACCGACGCTTGCTGCGGGGCAAGCAAGCCAATACAAAATTATAATTTACCTAAGAATCGAAGTTTTCCCGGAGGTGCTGTGGTGAGCTTTAATTGTGATAATTTACATTGAGAAATCCATTATCCATGTGCATTTTTCAGTTGACGTTTTAAAGAAATATATTTAATAGTAAAAGTTGAAGGGAGGTGAAGCAAAGCCCATAATAAGGAATTGAGCAAAACTGATCATCGTAAAAAAAGCACGACTCAATATCTCCAAAATAAATTATCTGGTATGAATAATGTCATTATCATACGCCGAAAAAATAAAACTGTGAAAGGATATTTTATTATGAATAAGAAAATATTAAGTTTAGCCATTGTAATGTTTATGAGTGCATTTTTTTTAATCTCCTGCTCCAGAGATAAAGACCCGGCGGACCTGGCTATTAAAGCTGCCGAAACAGCCATCAATGCAACAAAAGCGGAAGCAGTCAAGATGGTTCCGGATCAGGTAAAATCACTGGATGATTCTCTAGCTGCCGCTAAAGAGAAATTTGCCAAAGGCGAATATAAAGCCGCTCTGGACGAAGCAACTCTCCTTCCCATCAAGGCAAAGGGAGTAATGGCTGCCGCTAAAGTCAAAAAAGAAGAACTGACCAAAAAATGGACAGAAACAAGCCAGGACCTCCCCAAAATGATTGAAGACGTCCAGGCCAAAGTGAATGCTCTCTCCAAGCTCAAAAGACTTCCGGCTAAACTAAAGAAGGATAAATTTGAAGAAGCCAAGGCAGGACTGGCCTCTGCTCAAGATGAATGGACAAAAGCACAGGAAAACTTTAAAAATGAAAAGTTCACCGATGCAATCAATATGGCCGGTTCCTTAAAAGATAAAGTAATAAATATTATGGGGGCTCTGGGGATGAGCATTCCGGCTCCGGTTGTAGCTCCAGTTGTAGCTCCGGCGGCGGCTCCGGTTCCGGCTCCGGCTTCAACTAAAGCTAAATAATTATTAAAGTATATAAAAATATTTAAAGGGATATGGATTTTATTTACAAACTCCATATCCCTTTTTTCTTAACAACTTCTATCTAAAAATCAAACGCGGCAAAGAACTTAATACGTGTTGAGGATATTTCCTCATGACTATCCAGTTTGGCACGTAATTTTATTTCCTGTACTTTCTCAAAAGTGTTATAAACAATAGAAATCTTGATCGCACCAATACGCACATTTTAAAAATGGAGAAAACTAACTATGTATATAAAATCTTAAAAAAATGATTTGCGTAGCTAAGAATAAGGAATTTGTTCGATGATTAGGAGGATATTAATGTTGGAGGGATATATAATGAAAATAAATAATATTTATAGCATTATTTGTTTAGTAATTATTTCACTGTTAGCTAATCAGGCATGGGCTGCAGACTGGAAATTCTTTGCTTCATTCGGCAGCGGAGATGTGTATTATGATAAGAAAAGCATTGTAAAAGTAAATAAAAATATTGTTCGTGTTTGGACTAAAAAAACATACAGTGAAAAAGGGAAATTAGAGGAATATTCATTTTTAAAAAGTCTTGGTAAAGCGCCGGGCAATCCTTACATATTAAGTCACGAGTTGAAACTGCTTGAAATTGAGTGCCTGAATAAAAAGATCAAAATTTCTGCTGACAAAATTTGCGATAAAAGAGGACACATCGCTGTTACTACTACACAGTCTTACGGTAAATTGAATGATATTGTCAGCAAATCAAGTGATGAAGAACTTCAAAATATAGTCTGTAATAACGGCAAGACTCCCGAAACCAAACGAAAATAGTCGCCTTAGTACAGAAATATAGGATTGAAGCTCTCCGCCACGTGCCGCGGAAACTCTTCGATCCTTGAGGTAAATTACAAATGATATTCAGGCGGTAAGGAGAGGGCTTTGACGGGCGTATTTTACAAACGTTCGGAAGGCTTTCGCCCCCCATCCTACGCCGGGGCAGGCTGTGCCAACAAAGATAGCGCTGTGATCCGGGATTTAAACTTTCATTGCTTTCCGATATTCGCTAATCAGCGCTTTTTTAGAAACTCCCAGAGCAATAATATCCCAGGGCAGAACTTCATCAAATTGTTTTTGACGGTAAACGTAAAAGTCGGAGTTGATATTTACTTCTTTCAACGCCTGCGCCCAATTACCCTCCAGACGATTTACTGCCAGCAATATTTCTCCCACGCGGCGATCCCCCAAAGAAAGCAGCGCCTGAACATAATTCCACTTCGGCACATCGTGAATAACCTTGACCTGCCTGTACCGCCTGAAAGCATTCTCAATCTTTTTGATTTTTCTGCCGACGGCATTAACATCAGCCAGAGCGCACCATTGAAAAGGAGTTGCCGGCTTGGGGATAAACTGATTAATACTTAACGTAATGCGCCGGAACTTTTTTTTGCCCGCATACTTTTGAAGGATATGATGTTGAATTTTTTCGGTAATTTCAATGATGGCGTCTATGTCCTGATCTTCTTCTTTAGGAAGGCCAACCATAAAATAAAGCCTTAAATTGGGAATTTCTTTGTCCGCCAGTATTTCCGCGGCGTTCAAAATATCAGTCTGGGTTATGTCTTTGCGTAATATGTCCCGCATTTTCTGACTGCCCGCCTCCGGCGCAAGCGCGACCGTCTCGATGCCATTGGCTTTTATTAAGTCAACAATCTGTTCATTGATCTGATCAATTCGCAGGGAACCAATGCCTGCCTGCGCTTTTTGAGCGATGATGTATTCACAGATATTCATGAGATCGGGGTGCTCGGAGACTGCTGTCCCAACCAGTCCAATTTTCTTTTTTCTTTTCAAACCGCAATCAATTGAGGCGACAATTTCAGCAATGCTCCGGAAACGAACCGGACGATAAACGAAACTGGCTGCGCAAAAGCGGCAGCTGCGTGCGCATCCACGGTTAACTTCCACCAGAAACATATCTTCCATTTCTGTTTGAGGTGCGCTAATAACTTCCTGCGTACGAAAATTGTTGATATCTTTGACATGTTTTATTTTTATTCTTTCCGGAAATCCCGCATCTTTCGGCGTAATTGACTGAATCATACTTTTCGTGGAATAATTTACTTCGTAAAGACCCGGAACGTAAATATTATTAATTTGCTTTTGCAAATCTGTGACTAATTTCCGGCGATCATAACCAAGACGGCGCGTTTCTTCAAAATTCCGGCAAAAATGCGGCAATACTTCTTCGGCTTCACCCAAAATAAATAAATCAAAAAAATCGGCCAGCGGCTCGGGATTAAGCGTTACAGCAATGCCGCCGCCAACAACCAAAGGATAATTTTCCGAGCGGTCTTTCGCCAGCATCGGAATACCGGCTAGATCTAAAATTTTTAAGATATTGGGATAATCATTTTCAAATGATATAGAAAAAGCCAGAATGTCAAATTCGGCAATTGATTTTTGGTTCTCCAGACTAAAAATTCCCGCCGCTCCGGAAACGAATCTGGCCTCGTTCCCGGAAACGGGCAGGAATACCCTTTCACAAAGAAAGGAAGGTAGTTCATTAAATATTTTATATACTGTTTGGAAGCCCAGATTCGCCATGCCAATCCGGTAGTAATTTGGATAAGCCAGGCAAACCGTATTATAGTCGCCCCAAACTTTTTTTACATATCCAGTCTCATTCTCCAGAATGGTTATATGTTGTTTTTTCAGTTTCCAATCCATGGTTTTATCATGGCCTATATCCTGCGCTCGCTTACGCCATCATTAAATTACAAAGCTAAAAATCACGGATATAAATTCCGAATCAAAATGGGGGAATATATATCTTCTTGCTTCATGGACTTTCTCAACTTACCAACTCCCCTGTTCTTTTTCGTGGTCGGTATCGGAGTCGCACTAATCATCAGTCAGCCTGACGGCGCAAAAATGTCGGAATCTGCATGTCCATATTTTCAGGTTCATCGGTTAGGCCCACAACCGCGACATTAGGATTGTTGAGTGTTCTTTCCTTGCGGATGAACGTGGGTGTAGCCAAATCCTCCCTCCGGAAACCGCCAAAATGAGTAACATTCCCCAGTGATTCCCTTTTCTTTTTATTAAAATCATCAAAACCCGTGGCAATGACCGTGATGCGAATTTCATCCTGCATATTTTCATCAATCACTGTACCGAAAATAATGTTGGCATCTTCATCTGCTTCCTCTTGAATTAAAGATGAAGCCTCGTTAACCTCATAAAGACTCATATCGGATCCGCCGGTTATGTTGAGTAAAATTCCGTGCGCGCCCTGAATAGTATTGTCTTCCAGCAAAGGAGATGAAATCGCTCTTTGCGCCGCTTCCACCGCCCTGTTTTCACCACTGGCCACACCAGTGCCCATAATGGCCATGCCCATATTGCTCATGACACTCCTTACATCTGCAAAATCAAGATTAATCAATCCGGGAACCAAAATGAGATCGGATATCCCCTTGACAGCCTGATAAAGAATATCATCCGCCTTTTTAAAAGCCTCCAAAAGGGACAGGTTACGGCCGCCCAAACTTAAAAGTCTCTGGTTCGGAACTACAATCAGCGTGTCTACAACATCCCGTAATTGAGCGATTCCTTCTTCAGCCTGAATATTGCGTTTTTTTCCTTCAAATTGAAAAGGCTTCGTCACCACGGCAATAGTCAGAATACTGCATTCACGGGCAATTTCCGCAATAACCGGGGCAGCGCCCGTTCCCGTTCCTCCACCCATTCCCGCGGTGATAAAAATCATATCCGCGCCTTCCAGATAAGGGCGGATATCGTCGCGGGATTCCAGCGCCGATTGTTTACCGATTTCCGGATCGGAACCTGCTCCCAGACCTTTTGTTATCTTAGAGCCGATTTGAACTTTGACCGGCGAACGCGATACGCTCAGAGCCTGCGCATCGGTATTCGCGTTGATAAAATCAACTCCCATCAGGGATGATGAAATCATCGTATTGACAGCGTTTCCGCCGCCGCCGCCTACGCCAATCACCTTTATTTTTGCCAGATTTTCGCTACATACTTCAGTTAATTCGAACATGTTCTCTCCTTCCTTTCAAAAAAATTCTGAAAACATTTTTTTTACAGTTCTAGCCATATTACCAAACACACCTGTTGTTTTTCTATATACGGAATCACCATCTAATTGATCATGTCCATAAATGATCAGCCCCACTCCTATGGCATGCGCCGGTGAATTCACAATATCAGTTAACCCCCCGACACCTATAGGAAGGCCCTTTCGCGCCGGCATATCAAATATTTTTTCAGCCAGTTCGCTGATACCTTCCAGAAGCGATGTTCCCCCGGTTAAAACAACTCCGGCTGCCAGTAAATCTTCAAATCCGAAACGGACAATTTCATTATAAGCAAGATTTAAAATTTCTTCCATTCTCGGCTCAACTATCCTTCCGAGTATCTGACGCGACACTTCACGGTCTTCCCTGCCGCCTAAACTGGGCACTCTGATTGTTTCATCCTTTGGTATCATGGAAGTCAGGGCGCAACCGTATTTAATTTTAATTTTTTCCGCTTCAGCAAGAGGCGTGCGTAAACCTGTTGAAATATCCGAGGTAAGATAGTTCCCCCCAACAGGCAATATAGCCGTATGTTTGATACTCGATTCAGAAAATATTGTTACAGATGTATTGGAACCGCCGATATCAATTAAAACAACTCCTAAATCTTTCTCATCGTTACTCAACACCGCTTTGCCCGCAGCCAACTGTTCCAGAACGATATCATCAATATCCAAACCCACCCTGTTGACGGATTTCACGATATCCTGAATAGCGGAGGTAGCTCCGGTAACAATGTGCACCTTAGCCTCCAGCCGGACGCCGGACATCCCTATGGGATCTTTAATTCCCTCCTGACCGTCAATTACATAACCTTGGGGAAGGACGTGCATTATTTCCCTGCCAACGGGAATGGCAATAGCTTTGGAAGCTTCTATTACTCTTTTCACATCGTTTTCATCGACTTCTCTGCCCTTAATGGAAACTATACTCAAAGAGTTTTGTCCTTTTATATGGCTGCCGGAAATTCCGACATAAACCGAATTAATGCGGCATCCGGACATGTGTTCAGCTTCTTCTACAGCCGTTTTTATGGATTCCACCATGCTGTCAATATTAACAACAGTACCTTTTCTCATTTCTCTGTTTTGAGATGTTCCAATGCCGATTATATTAATTCCGGCTTCCGTAACCTCACCAACAATAGCCGTGGTTTTTGTCGTTCCTATATCAAGCCCGATTAACACATTGCTTCTTTTCCCCATCAGCTTCTTCACCTCTTTTTAAATTTTACAAATCAATAAATGTTATATTAAATACTGTTTACCTTTACTGCCCGGTTCCTTCCGATCAGGAACATTTTTGTGTTGTACCGTAACCTTTGCGTCATCTGATAAATCGATACATAAATAACCGTTTTTTATGCCTCTGTTTTCCAGATCAGCCAAAACCAATTTTAATAGCTTCAGCTTGTTTTCAAAATCGGCCGTGCCAAGTTTCAAGTAAAGACCTGTACTGGAAATCAAAGAAAGCCCGAATACATTATCGACATGAAGCTCGGAAACTGTACCCAGATAAGCATATTGGCTGGATTTTGACACGGTCTTCAATAAATTAAGAGTGCTTAAAAGCAGTTGCGATTTAATTTCTTCTCTCTCGTCAACCCCTGTAATTATGGGAAGATCAACCTCATCGCTTTTACCAAGTTTCTTAAACACGAATCCTTCGGCATCCATAAGACAAAAATCATTGTTCTGTTTAACCAAAGCCAATGGAGTTCTTTCTTTGACTTCCAGAACCAGCTTGTTAGGCAGTTCCCTGCCAACGTAAATACTCTCCACCCATTGGTTTGTGGATACCCGGCGTATAACCGCGTCCGTATTGATAGCCAACAGATTTTGCGCAGGCTTTATCCCTGCCGTTGCCAGAACATCTTTTTCCGTTAATTCTCTTAACCCGCGCACAGATATTTCTTTGATTTGAAAATACGGCCTGCTTATAAGAAAGTTGTATGCGTAAATAAATAAAGAACTCAGAAACACTGCGGCGAGCAGTAATCCTATTGCGGTGAAAAAATCTCCCGATATATCGCTAAATCGCCTGCGTATCCGGTTTTTCTTTGTTTTAAGTCCTGATCTTCTTAGCATTAATCTTCTCCGATAATCACTACTTCTGTCTCCAGATTCACGCCTTTTTCTTTTTTGGCCATGGATTGAATGAACTCAATCAGCCTTAGAATATCTGAAGCAGTGGCATTGCCGTTGTTAACAATAAAATTGGCGTGTTTCGATGATATTTGAGCGCCTCCGGCGGTCATCCCTTTGATTCCCATAGCTTCAATAAGATGACCCGCTGGCTGCCCGGGCAAATTCTTAAAAATGGATCCGGCGCTGGGAAATTCCAAAGGATGTTTGGCCTGGCGCAACTGCAATATGTCATTTATTTTTTCTTTGATTTTTATACGCTCACCTTTTTCCAGTTTGAATTGAGCGCCGAGTATTATTGTGCCAACAGGGAAAGATGTCGTGCGATACCCGAAAGACATTTCATCCCTTTTCATTATTTTTTTCTCTCCATCGGCATCCAGTAAAGATACCTCGTTTATAACATCTTTCAGTTCTTTTCCGTATGCTCCCGCGTTCATCCATACGGCGCCGCCAACACTGCCTGGAATACCGGAGCAGAATTCAAGCCCAGTCAGTTCTTCCTCAACCGAACGGCTGACAACTTTTGCCAGCGCTGCGCCTGCCTGAGCGGAAATTAAATAACCGTTTTGCGGCGTATAGTCGCAACGGACTCCTTTGCTTCCTGTCATCAACAATATGGCTCCCCGGTATCCACCGTCCCGCACAATGACATTCGTCAGATTTCCCGCTATGAAAATATTTATTTCGTTTTCTTTGAGCCTTCCTGCAACCAGCGCCAGTTGATCTTCATTTTCAATATATACGAGGGCGTCCGCATTGCCCCCAACAGCAAGTGATGTATGAAGCGACATCGGTTCATCATACAATATCTTTCCCTTGATTATACTGCCCAGAACTTCTTTAATTTCATTTTTCCGGGTCATCACTTTTTTGTTTCCCTTGCCACCAGTTGTTTTATAAAAGCTTCACCGATTTTATAAATGCTTCCCGCCCCTATCGTAGCTACAGTATCTTTTGCTTTTACCGTCTTTAACAGATATTTAATGGTTTCTTCCGCACCGGGTATATATTCCACATGTGTTTGACCCGTTTTTCTGATAGCTTTGCAAAGCGCGGAGGAATTAATTCCGGCAATAGGCTCCTCGCTGGCCGGATATATGTCATTTAAGATTAAGATATCGACATTGCCAAAGGCTTCAGTGAATTCGTCGAAGAGCGCCTTTGTCCGCGTGAACCTATGCGGCTGAAAAACCACGATCAATCTATCTTTCCATATTTGCCGCATGGCTTTTAGTGTTTCTTTTATTTCCGTCGGATGATGACCGTAATCATCAACGACAGTGATATTACCCACTCTTCCCTTGATTTCCAGACGGCGTTGCACTCCGGAAAAGCTTTTTAAACCCTCCCTTATAGTTGCAAAATCCAGATTCAACTCACGCGCTACCGCTATTGCCGCTAAAGAATTATAAACATTGAAAAGCCCTGGCACAATTAATTCAACAGTGCCCAATTTCTTCTTTTTATAAACCAGAGTGTAACTGGTTTTTGTTTTCAGAAATTTGATATCTACAGCGCTGTAATCCGCGGGAAACTCCATTCCATAAGTAATCATTTTTCGTTTAATCATAGGGAGGATTTCCCGCACATGAATGTTATCAGTGCAAATAACCGTGCAACCGTAAAAGGGAACTATATTGGCAAACGTAAGAAACGCTTCCTTGATTTCGGCAATGCCCGGATAATAATCCAGATGTTCGCGGTCGATGTTTGTAATGACGGCAATGGTGGGCGATAATTTCAGGAATGAGCCGTCACTTTCATCAGCTTCCGCGACAATAATTTCACCATCGCCTAATCGGGCATTACTGCCGATACTTGCCAGTTTTCCTCCGATAACCATTGTCGGGTCTAAATCGCCCTCGGCAAGGATCGTGGAAATCATTGAAGTGGTTGTCGTTTTGCCGTGACTGCCGGAAACGGCAACTGAAAATTTCATTTTGAGAAGTTCCGCAAGCATTTCCGCCCTTGGAATTACCGGAATATTTTTCCGGTGCGCTTCTATAACTTCCGGATTGTTCGTTTTCACTGCCGTGGAAGTAACAACAACATCGGCATTACCGATGTTTTGGGCCGCGTGTCCTATAATTACTCTTGCGCCAATTTTCTGCAATCGCGCCGTCGTTTCCGACGGCTGAACGTCAGAACCGCCAACATTGTAACCGAGATTCACCAGAACTTCGGCAATCCCGCTCATACCGATGCCTCCGATTCCTACAAAATGGATGCATTTTACTTTGTGCTGCATTAGGCTGCTTTTCTTATCTGATATCATTGTTTTCCCATGCTCTTTATATTTTTACGAATTATATGCCTGATTTTTTCCAGCCATTAATTGAATACATCTGTCAACTATTGTTGCCGCCGCATCAATCCTGCTCAACCTTAACGAATTTTCTTCCATCTGATGAAGCTTTTTTTCATCCTGTAACAGATTTTCAATCACACCAAACAAATTACTGCCGCCAAGATCTTTCTCCGGAATCACCACAGCAGCGCCTTGGGCGGCCAGAACCTGTGCATTTTTTAATTGATGGTCGTTTGCGGCCCACGGGTACGGAATCAAAATCGCGGCCTTTCCTGCGGCGGTGATCTCCGCAAGCGAGGTGGCGCCGGCGCGACAAACAATTAAATCCGCATCCGCGTAAGCTGCCGCCATATCAACAATAAAGGCCCTAACATCAGCCTGAATGCCGAATTGTTCATAAGCTTTTCTCACCTCCTGGGCTTGCTGTGAGCCTGTCTGATGAAGAATACGAATAGTATTTTTTATGCTCTGCAATTGTGGCAGCATATCCATGATGCTTTTATTGATTGCCTCGGCTCCCTGCGATCCGCCGAAGATAAGCAGTTGCCGGTAATTTTTCTTTTCTTTTTCTTTACTGCGTCCCGCAATAAACGACGCCCTTACGGGATTGCCGCTTAAAATCACTTTTGTTTGCTCAAAGCATTCCCGGGTTTGTGCATAGGTAACGAATATTTTATCCGCAAAATTACCTAGAATTCTATTAGTGATTCCGGGTATAGCGTTTTGTTCCGCGATAGCCGTGGGTATATTCATAAAATGAGCAGCAAGCACTGCCGGCCCTGAAGCATAGCCGCCAACGCCAAAAACAATGTGAGGACTAAATTGTTTCAAAATATGCCCCGATTGCCAAATGCTTTTTGGAATCTGATAAGCGCCCTTTATCAATGCCTTAACTCCCCGTCCTTTAACTCCCTCAATATCAATTTCTCTGAGTTCGTAACCAAATTTATGAAGCAGCCTGCTTTCAATGCCTTTGTTTGTTCCGATAAAAATAATTTTTGTTTGATCATCTCTTTTTAAAAATTCTTCAGCGATGGCAATCCCGGGAAATAAATGCCCGCCTGTTCCACCTCCCGCAATTACAATGCGCATTTTTTACTCCACAAAATCAAACCAGTATAACCTTTCCTTTAACAAACATACCTCTATCTTTTGATCATCACGTCTGTGTAGAAATATTCAGCAAAACACCCACAGCCGTCATACTCATAATAAATGCTGTCCCGCCATAACTTAAAAAAGGCAGCACCAGACCTTTCAATGGTATGAGTCCCATTACACCGGCAATATTGATGAACGCTTCTAAAGAAATTACCATAGTTACTCCGGCAGCCAGTAATGTCCCGAAAAGATCGGGTGCTTTTGCAGCAATCATAAATCCACGAAGAGCAAAAACAGCGAACATGACTATTATAATCGTTACTCCGATAAAACCGGTTTCTTCGGCAATGATAGAGAGAATAAAATCGGTATGCGGCTCCGGCAAATAAAATAATTTTTGCATGCCATCGCCTATTCCAACGCCGAAAGTTCCACCTGAACCAAAAGAGAGCAGTGATTGGATAATTTGGAAACCGGTATTATCCGCATCTTTCCACGGATCCAGAAAAGCAGTCAAACGCGTCAGCCTGTATCCTTTATACAAAATCAACGATACTCCGATTGGAATGAAAGCCCCTATCAAAAATAAAAGATGTTTTATCTGCGCTCCGGCTAAGCACAACATCGAGAGCAAAATAGTAGCGATAATTACAGCCGTACCGAAATCAGGCTCCAGTAAAATGAGTAAGATTACAACAGAGATAACAGCCAAAGGCACAAGAATACCTCTGGCGAAATTTTGCAGTTGATACGCTTTTCTGGTTAATAAATGTGCAAGAAAAACAACGACTGAAATTTTAACCATCTCGGTTACCTGAAAAGAAAAGCCGCCTAAATTCAACCAGCGGGTAGCTCCTCCGCGCTTCATTCCCAAAGGCGTCAACAGCAGGGCGAGTAACACAAATGACAATAACATTCCCGGATAAGCCCATTTCCTTAATTGCGTATACGGAACTTTAGTCATAATGATCATGGAAGTGAGACCTAAAAAAACAAACAAAAGTTGTTTTTTTAAAAAATATTGGCCGTCCTTAAATTTCTCAAGCGCGATAATGGAACTGGAAGAATAAATCATCGCCGTTCCCACAATCACCAGAATTAAAGTAACTAAAAGCAGGATAATATCCGGCAATTTATCTTCATTATGTTTAATAATGGCATCCATCTAAAGATTCCTCACTACATCCTTGAAGAAATTACCCCGGTCTTTGTAATTGGCAAATTCATCAAAGCTGGCACAACCGGGAGAAAGCAAGACAACATCGCCTGACTGAGCATCTTGATAAGCGCTCTGGATAGCTTCCCGTAATCCCGTTTTTTTTAAAACAGGTATCTCTTCACCAATCAATGACGCAATACGATTACGCGCTTCGCCAAATAAAATTACTTTCTTGGTTTTTTTCTTCAGCAACGGTTTCAGAGATTCAAAATCGCCGTCTTTATCGCGTCCTCCCAAAAGTAAAATTACGGGCTGGGTAAATGTCTCCAGCGCCCGCAGAACAGAGCCGACATTTGTTCCTTTGGAATCATCGTAGAATTTGATTGAATTCTTCTCTCCCGCAAATTCGATCCGGTGCGGCAATCCGCTAAAAGCTTTAACAGCCGCAATAATATCTTTCTGATTGCACCCGCAAAGACGCGCCGCCATTATCGCCGCCATCACATTTTCCACATTATGCAGTCCGGGAAGATTTATAATGCCCAGCGGATATTTTTCTTCATTAAACCCGGGCATTATCAGAACAATATCATTATCTTTAATAAATATTCCCTGAGACAAAACATCTTTTGAACTGAACTTTACAATTTGCGCATAAGTGGCATCAGCAATTCCATCCTGTTCCTGATCTGTGGCATTAAGAATCGCCCAATCTGTTTTCGTCTGATTAGCAAATATTCCCGCCTTAACGCGACGGTACTGGGCAAAAGACCCATGATAATTGATATGATCGCAGGTAATATTCAACAATATGGCAATAAACGGACGGAATTTCTCAATCCATTGAAGCTGAAAACTACTTATCTCTGCGACAATAAAATCATCCTTCTGAGATGTTTCTGCGTATTCAATCAAGGGAGTGCCTATATTTCCGCCGACAAAAACTTTCTTTCCCGACCTTCGCAAAATTTCACCCAATAACGTTGTCGTTGTCGTTTTACCGTTTGTTCCGGTCACAGCTATTACCGGAACTTTTAAAAACCAGGAAGCCAGTTCAATTTCACTGACAACAGGTATATTCTTTTTTTGCGCCTCCACCAATAAATCACTGTTCGGAGGAACGCCGGGAGAGGGCACAACCATGTCTGCGCCCTCTAAAACACGGGCATTATAATCGCCGACTTCCAGCCATTTTTCTCCGGCAATTTGCTTAAACTCGCCGCCCCATTGATCAAACTGTTTTTCGTCTGTTACCGCTACCTTCGCACCCTGATTTCCCAAGTATCTGGCGGTGGCAATTCCGGTTTTACCCATGCCGATTACAACTATTTTCTTGCCGGTAAATTCCATGTTTCCTCTAACGTAACTTCAATGTACTGATGGCCAGTAAAGCCAGTAAAATAGAAATGATCCAGAATCTCACAATTACTTTCGGTTCCGCCCATCCCTTCAATTCGAAATGGTGATGCAGAGGAGCCATCCGCAAGATTCGCTTCCCGCCGGTTATTTTGAAATAACCAACCTGAAAAATAACCGAAAATGTTTCCATGACAAATATGCCGCCGACAATAACCAGTAATATCTCCTGTTTGGTTATAATAGCTATCGTGCCTAAAGCCCCGCCAAGCGAAAGAGAACCGACATCGCCCATGAAAATTTCCGCGGGATAGGCGTTGAACCAGAGAAAACCCAAGCCAGCGCCGACAATAGCCCCGCAAAAGACCGTCAATTCACCGACGCCGGAAACATGGACTATCTGCAAATAGGAAGCGACTTTCACGTTTCCGGCAAAATAGGCAAAAAGTAAATAAGTGGCAAAACAGATAACTACCGGACCAATAGCCAGCCCGTCCAGACCATCTGTTAAATTCACGGCATTGGCCGCGCCGACTATGATGAATGTAGAAAGCAAAACATAGCCCCAACCGAGATTAGGTAACACTGTCTTGAAGAAAGGAATTGTTATTTGCGAATTAAAACCCGGCTTAATATAAAGAATCAAACTGACGAATAAAGCTATTGTTATTTCTGCAGTCAATCTTGTTTTCCCGGATACGCCCTTGGAACTTTTCCCGGCAAGTTTCCTGTAATCATCAATAAAGCCGGTCAATCCATAGCCAATTGTCACAAGCAGTATCATCCAGACATAAACATCGGAAAGATTTGTCCAGAGCAGTGTGGATACAACCACGGCCAGAATTATTAATATTCCTCCCATGGTTGGGGTACCTTTCTTGGCAAGATGGCTTTGTGGCCCATCATCTCTTATCTGCTGGCCTATTTGCATTTCCTGCAATTTCTGGATCATCCACTGGCCCAAAAACAGACAAATCAGAAGCGCTGTAATAGATGCAATAATAGTCCTGAACGTTATATAACGAAATACGTTAAAAAACGAAAACGTAGTATGTAAAGGATATAATAAGTAGTAAATCAATTTTAATTTACTCCTGATTAATTAATCGTTTTATTATTTTCACTAATCTTATCACCGCCAAAATCGTCACAAATCTGAGACACAATTTTTTCCATTTTCATCCGGCGGGAACCTTTTACCAGAATCCAATCACCTTTTTTTAAATGTTTCTTTAAGTAAGTCATACCTTTCTCATCGCCGGATAAAAAGAAAATATTCTGGGGTGAGAGGCCTCCTTCCATAGCACCGGCAGCGGTAACTTCTGAAAAATCACCTTGAAGGAAAAGAGTATTAATGCCGATAGTAGCTATCAACATCCCAATTTTTCGATGCATTTCGACAGCATCTGCTCCTAACTCCAGCATGTCGCCGAGAAATACATAACCATTATGGCCGTTTTTTAAATCTTTCAACGTCATCAGAGCTTCACGCACTGAAGCAGGATTGGCATTGTATGAATCATCCAGCAGGAAAGCGCCGTTATGCAGTTTGATCATTTCCATCCGTCCGCTAAATGGCCGGAACGCGGTCAGGCCTTTTGAGATCGTTTTGTAATCTATGCCTGCTGCAACAGCCGCAGCCGTAGCCGACATAGCATTATATACATGATGAAGGCCGGCAATTTTCATCTTTACCTTTTGCGCACTGCCACTGATGACTAAGTTAAAGTGCATTCCCTTTATACCGTTCTTTTCTATATCCCTTACAGTAACATCAGCATTAGGACTCATGCTGAAAGTAATTTTTCTGCCATTCCATTTTTCAGACGCAATCGCAATGGCTTCATCATCAAGATTAATGATAGCAACTCCCGACGGCGGCAGGTTAAGAAACAAATCATTTTTTTCTTCCCGGACAACATCCATGGAACCAAACCCCGCCAGATGCGCCGGACCGATATTCGTAATTAATCCAATGTTCGGTTCAGCAATCTGCGTAAGTCTCTTGATTTCTCCTCTGGTATTAGTACCCATCTCCAGAACCATCAATTCATGTTTCGAGGTAAGACGAAATATCGTCTGTGGCACTCCTATCAGATTGTTTAAATTCCCTTCTGTCTTTAAAATATTTTTCTTCCTGCTGACGATTGCCGCTATCATTTCCTTGGTAGTTGTCTTCCCCGAAGAACCCGTCAATCCAATCACAGGTATGGAAAACCTTTTCCTCCACTCATGAGCCAGGTCTCCGAGGGCTGTCAATGTATCAGTAACCTTAATGATGGTAAACGTTTTATCCTTCGGGATTTGATTTATTTTTTCTTCATCGTGCACTAAGATTCCGGCAGCCCCCTGCGTTAAAGCTCTCATCACAAAATCGTGCCCGTCGAAATTTTCTCCTTTCAACGCGATAAAGAGATTTCCTTTGCTTATCAACCGCGAATCCGTAGAAATCCCGTAAAACGGAAATTCCTGAGCTCCGGAAATTAAAGTTCCGGCAGTTGCCTTCAGCACATCTTTTAACGAAAAAACCGGCGAATCATTATTCATCAATTTATTGTATATGACTCCTTAATTTTAAAGTCTGCGTTACGACAACATGGTCATCAAACGGTATCTTTTGGGTTCCCAAAATCTGGTAATCTTCATGACCTTTGCCCGCGATTAAAATAATATCTCCGCTTTCAGCCGCATCTATTGCTGCCTCAATTGCCTTTCTTCTTTCCGGAATTACCGTGTAGCAATGCGTATCGCCTTCGCATTTCAAATTGTCGGATGCTGTTTTTTTTATCTTGCTTCCATCAATTCCCTGCTCTATTTCCGCAATGATAGTCATAGGATCTTCAAGGCGAGGATTATCAGAAGTTATAATCGTTAAATCACTGTAGCGCGTGGCCGCTTCGCCCATGATCGGTCTTTTGCCTGTGTCTCTGTTTCCTCCACAGCCAAA
>Ga0326727_10011202_pt1 | contig 20993 bp, 20 predicted proteins | sample MB2enrmetagenome_FD_207643 | JGI IMG/M metagenome (GOLD analysis project Ga0326727, IMG submission 207643) | Lab enriched peat soil microbial communities from McLean, Ithaca, NY, United States - MB29MY | ecosystem: Environmental > Terrestrial > Soil > Wetlands > Peat | place: USA: New York...
CCGGTGGATGGCCCGGAGTTTGTGGAGCGTGGCAAGGAGCTGGCGCCGGTCCCGGGGCTGGACCGCATGGTACCGGGATATACCATCGGGGATATACTCAACGTGGCCCCCTTCCACATCCTTTCCGGTCATCTCTTCAAGGCAGAACGCGATCCCCGCGATCCGGAGCCGGTCTGCTGAATACGTGCCAAAAGGCATTGCCCCGGCTGCCCGCACGATCGAGAACGTCCCGTCCTCTGCCACCCGGTCGATCATACCGGCGATCCCGTGCTTCTTTGAAACAACGGTCACATCGGTCTGGACCGCCGGTTTCCACTCATGCTTGTTGCAGGACGCGATGCAGATATTCAGGAACTCGCGGAGCGCCGGGTCGGTCTTTGGGCGGACGATAAGCACCTCGTCCCAGATGACATCCGCATCCAGAGGAGTTCCAAGGTGGTACGAGAGCTGCTTGCAGACCGCGTGCCGGTCCGACTCGGTGACCGGCTCGTCTTTCTCGTAGTAAAACCGGACCGGGCAGGCATGCACCCGCACCAGCTCCGAGATCGTGACATGCCGCTCCGGGTCTGCCAGAATAATTCCTCTAAAGTATCGAGGAAAACCGGCCACATAAACTTATGGGAATGTATGGGGGAACATACCCTCCTGTACCCCTGATTGACCAACTATTCATACCAGCAGATACCACAAATCCGGTATGACCGGACAGGAAATCTCTGTCAATATCCCCCCGACCCTGGATCCCGTGTACAGCAATATGATCCAGATCGCGTACAAGGATGATGAGTTCACGTTTGTCTTCCTCCACCAGCTCCCGCAGGTCAACCAGGCCCGCGCAAAGGCGATCGTCTCCATCACCCCGGCGCACGCAAAGAACCTGCTTGCCGTACTCCAGAAAACCGTTGCCGATTACGAGGGAAAGTTCGGGACGATCTCCCCGGCAAAGGAGCCCCATGCCCCGGACAGCGTGACCACCCTGCGCGGGTACTCGTAAAACCCTTCCATCCAAGCACAGATTTTATTAGCGTACGGGTCGATATTGTGAGGCAGTGCGCCGCCGTGGCTTAGCGGCATAGCGGCTGATTCGTAATCAGCAGGTCGAGGGTTCAATTCCCTCCGGCGGCTTCTGACAGTAATTTAGAGTCTATTTTTAGTTTTAGTCCTAATCTGCTCGTATTTTACCATTGAGTTTTCACAGGGAAAAAATGCTATTCTATCGTGCAGGGCCCTTGGGCACTTCCCGTCATATTACACCCCAAAACCAGGTTGACTGAAACCTGTAAAGTAATTGTAACCATAAACTGGGTCACTCAACCTGAACATCTGTCGAGATGGCAGGTGACGACCATAGAATCAAAGCTGTCAACCATACGGGAATATTCCCTGAGGTCATCCCAGCTGATTGTTCCCATGGATATGACAGCCAGTGACACATACGCCATTTGTTGTTGTAGCAGCCGGTGTACTTACTGCCTGAACAGGGGATGTCACGGTAAAATTGACTGATGTATTAGAAGCGGTCTTTCCTGTTGGTCCGATAACATCTACATTCCAGATACCCGGTGGCATGCCGGTGGGAACAATTATTTTAAGAGTGGTGTTATTTTCATTTAACGTACGGAGTGAGATTATCCGATAATCGTCATTGGTGCGTTTTATCAAAAGCACAAGATCGGTATCAAACCCGGACCCACTGATGGTAATCAGCGTCTGGTTACTGGTTACACCGGTAACCGGATTGATCGAAGTTAACGTTAATTGAGAAGGTGAAACAGTCGCAGAACCCCCACCCCCCACCAACCCTCCCCCATATCCTCCGGTATAAGTCCCCCCCGCCTCAATACGGGCGTTTTGACCGGATTGACCCCCCCCTGATGTTCCGGGTGTGGTATTCACAGCGACTATGAGGGTAGCATCCCCAATGCTGGCTGGGGATGTTGTGGGCAATGTAAGAGGGTAAACCGAATTTAACAAAACGATGACCAGAGCACATGCAACAAAAGCAAAAGCATATTTAATCAGACGCTTTTGCTTCTTCTCCTTGCGTGTCACCATCAAATATTGGGTCCGTGCCTGTGCATGCCGGATTATCTCCTGCTCCGATATCCTGACGCTATCCCCAGCGATTTCCGGGGAACGATTTTTTAAAAGAAAGGTCTTTAGCTCCTCAATTACTCTTACCTTCCCAGAGTGAAGGGCAATCCAGGTAATCTGAGTCTTCCTTCGGTGACCCTGCTGTTGTATCAGTGACGTTTTCTCGAGCTCGAGACCACGGCGGATCCTGATCAGTTCTTCGTCGCCGTCGATTATCGTATTCTCCTTCCTTTCGTTTCTTGTGCGCAAATGGCACCCGTCGGGCCTGCTGCTATGTAAAAATGAGGATACGGAATTTCGGAGCAGGCTAAAACTGAAACGGTGGGAATTCACAGACGTCACTTCTCATTATCGGTGTATCACTATGTGATCACCCGTTCAAATCCTGCCTCCCAAAGTAATTTTAAAACATGCAATGCGCCAATGCCTTGCAAGACTAAACAGATGAATTTTTCATTAACTCATCTGCAGAATCCTTCGCTTCTTGTTATCTCCGGATCATCATTCTTCCGGCCGCTCTGCTTCTGGGCACTTTTTCGTAACGACTGCTTATTCGATCACAGCCGTACCGTTTGTATCCCAGCCAATTGTCTGTTCTGCATTCCCGAGCAGGGTACCGGTGGCAGGATCCATCACGGCAAGCGTGATATGGATCAATGGGCGGGTGGCACTCCCGTTCTCGTCCAGGTACGTCCAGTACACCTTTGTCTCATTGCCCGTTACGGTCGTGCCCAGTTCCCGGACCGTGTAATCCGGGGCGCTCCAGCCGAGGAAATGGCCGTAGTCCGTCTTCCAGATATACACGAGGTTCCCGGCCGGGAACGGGCCGTTGATGACTGGTGAAAGCCCAATGCCGGGGGCCGAGGACATGAGCACGGTGTAATGTGTGATATCGGGGTGGATCGCAACCGGGACCGTCCCGGAAGGCGATGTGGTGGCATTTTGCGGGGTGGCGGGGGAGGTTGCGGTGCATCCGGCCGCAACGATGGCCGCGATGCATATGGCAATGATGACAAGGGTCGTTTTCTGCATACCCTCCTGTCGCTGCGCCGGATTAAATACACGGCGATAACTGCGAAAATTCCCGCAATTATGACCGGGATTCCGGAAGATGCGGCATGCCCTGTCCTGGTGTTGCTGCCGGTCAGCCCTCTTTTCCCTTCAGGACAATCCAGTTCTTCTCCCCGGCCCTTTTAAACCGCAGGAGGACGTATTTGCCGGTGAACTGCCTGCCGTGGAGAACAACCTCGATGCGTTCACCGCCCCACACAAGGGCTTCATACGAACCTGCATCGGCAATCCGTACCTCGCCCGCCCCGTACTCTCCCTCCGGGATCGTGCCCTCGAAGTCCCCGTACGAGAGGGGATGGTCTTCAACCTGGATGGCAAGCCGGCGTTCCCCGGGTCTCTCCGGCAGTCCCTTGGGAACCGCCCAGCTCGCGAACACCCCGTCATGCTCAAGCCGGAAGTCGAAATGGTGGTGCTGCGAGAAATGCTCGTGGAGCACAAAGCGCAATAACCCTTCAGTCATCTTTTTCCCCCCGATGTATCGTTTTTGCTGCGGTGATCCTGTCCCTGAGATCCTGTGCGGCGGCTGCAATATCCGGCTGGCTGACTACCGCAGAGATCACGGCAATACTATCGGCCCCCCCGGCGATCACCTCCGCGACATTGTCACGCGTGATGCCGCCGATGGCTACCACCGGTACCGCAACCGCGGCGCGGATCTCCCTCAGACCACAGATCCCACACCCTGGGCCGGCATCGTCCTTGGAGCGGGTGGCAAAGACCGGGCTTGCCGCCACGTAGTCTGCGCCGGCCTCCACGGCCGCGATTGCTTCCCTCACATTCACAACAGAGACACCGATCACAAAGGGGCGGGGGGCGAGGTGCCGGGCCGCGTCCACGCGGAGGTCGCCCTGCCCGAGGTGGACCCCGTCCGCCCCGCAGGCCAGCGCCACATCCAGATGGTCGTTCACGATGAAGAGCGCCCCGGCGTCTGCAGTAATCGCCCGGATCTCCCGGCCGATCCGGCAGAGCGCCTCAGGCCCGCAGGTCTTGTCCCTGAGCTGGATTGCATCGGCTCCCCCGGCGCAGGCAAGCCGTGCGATCTCCGCATGGCTGCGCCCGCCTGCAATCGCCTCATCCGTGATCACATAGAGATCAAGCCGCATATCTTTCCCTTTTTTAGGCCTCCCGCACCCGGGCACCTGCGGCAAGGTCCTGCGGGCCCAGTGCAGCCATTGCATCGAAGAGCGCCGGTTTAAAGGAGCCGGGACCCCGGCTGGCTGCTGCCGCCCGCTCGCCAGCGAGCCCTAGGGCAGCCAGGGCCGTTGCCGCTGCCATTACCCGGTCTTTTTCCACCGCTGCAATGACCCCGGTCACCGAGGAAGCCATGCAGCCGGTACCGGAGATCCCACCCATGAGGGGATGGCCATTCTCCACCAGGAGAACCTGCTTCCCGTCAGAGATAATATCCGTTGCCCCGCTCATCACCACCGTTATACCGGTCTCGCGGGCAAAGGTCCGGGCAATGGCCACTGGATCCCCGCTGATCCCCACGGAATCCACGCCCCGCACCTTTGCCTCTGCACCGGCAAGAACCCCGATCTCCCCGGCGTTACCCTTGATGATGGAGATCTTCAGCTCATCCAGCAGGCGCCGGGTGCTCTCTGTCCGGAGCCGGGTTGCCCCTGCCCCTACCGGATCGAGAATGATGGGGATCTCCCGCCCGTTTGCCACCCTGCCGGCAAGGATCATACTCTCGATGATCCCGGGGTTCAGCGTCCCGATGTTGAGGACAAGGGCGCCGGCAAAGCCGGCCATCTCCCCTGCCTCCTCGCGGGCATCCGCCATCACCGGCGCTCCTCCGGCACAGATGGTGATGTTGGCGCAGTCGTTGACCGTCACGTAGTTGGTGATGTGGTGGATAAGGGGGTGCCGTTCCCTTGCCCGAGCAAAAATGCCCGAAAAGACCTGGTTATCCATACTGTTCACCGGATGTACCGGTTATAGGGCGGGACGCGTAATAAACCGTGGCAGCACGGCAATACCGGGAAAAGAGAGATGTGCCGTTAACGGGTAAGTTCGTCGAGGGTTGCTGCGAGCAGGTCGATCTCCTGCCGGGTATTATAGTACGCTAGGCTTGCCCGCACGGTCCCCTCAAAAAGCCCGAGGCTTTCCACAAGCGGCTGGCAGCAGTGGTGGCCGGACCGCACCATGATATCGGCTGCCTCGTCGAGCTGCTGGGCCACCTCGTGGGGATGGTAACCCTCGACCGCAAAGGAGACAACCCCGATCCGGCGGGCAGGATCCGGCGGGGCATAGACATGGATCCGGTTATTCTTCGAGAGGGCAGCAATCAGCCGGTCCGTAAGGCCGGCTTCATACCGGTGGATCCGGTCCATCCCGATTGCCTGGAGATAGTCCACAGCGGCGCCAAGCCCGATGCCCCCCGCGATATTGGGCGTTCCTGCCTCGTACTGCTGGTAACCTGGCGCCGGGATATACCCGTCTGCGGTCACCGCATCAACCATGCCACCACCGAGTACAAGCGGCTCAATACAGGGCTCCTTCATCCAGAGCACTCCGGTCCCGGTTGGCCCGGACATCTTGTGCCCCGAGAAGCAGTAGAAATCGCAGCCCATCATTTCCATATTGACCGGCATATGCGGGACTGCCTGCGCCCCGTCGACCAGGAGGAGGGCCCCGTGATCATGGCAGATCTTCGCGATCTCCTGTACGGGCGTCACGACCCCGAGCACGTTCGATACCTGGGTGACCGCCACGAGCCGGGTGGTATCCGCGATCGCCCGTTCGAGAGCGGCAAGATCGAGCTGGTAATCCGGCCCGATACCGATAATATCCGTGGTCACCCCATAACGGGCAAGCCGCCGCCACGGGAGCAGGTTAGAGTGGTGTTCGAGGATGGTAGTGACAACCCGGTCCCCGGGTTTCCATGCGACGCCCTGTGCCACCATGTTCACCGATTCGGTGGTATTTTTCGTAAAGACGGTGATCCCTTTTTTCCCACCGATGAATTCAGCCACCTTCTCGTGGGCATGCCAGTACCGCTGGCTGGCGATGCCGGTGAGGCGGTGGACTCCCCGCCCCACGTTTGCCCGGTACCGGTGCTCGAACTCGACCATGGCCGCAATCACGGGTTCGGGCGAGAAACTGGTGGCAGCATTGTCAAGGTAGATGATATCGCCAAGGATGGGAAAGTCCCGTCGGACTGCATCCACGTTGTATTCCCCTTCCCCGCCTGCTGCCATATCCGGTTCCATGGTTCTTTCTCCTGGTATTTCAACCGTTTCTTCGTGCTCATCCGGCGGTTCTGCCTGGAGCGTGTAATCGTCCCGCACCGGGATCCCCCGGTCCCGGCAGAGCTCCCGCATCTTGGGCGGGAGCGCCTTCCAGCGCCAGAGCCCCCAGCGGTGGAAGGCATCGGGCAGGCCTTTCTTTCTGGCATAGGCTGTCAGGAACGCGTCCCAGCGTTCTGCATATGCTGGGTGCATGACCCGGAGCATTTCGTACTCACTTTCGAGCATGGAGGGGCAGACCCAGCACCCGATCCGCTCGATTCCCTTATCGTACAGGGGGTTCATCTCTGCCTTCTGCCACCAGAGGTAGAGGAAGACTTCAAGCGCCCGCCAGTTCCGTATGGGGGAGATGTTGAGCTGGAGGGGGTTTGCCGGGTTCTGGCTGGTCTCTTCGAGTGCTGCCCGGTTCCATGACTCGTACCAGCGGTTGCCCTGGATGGTCACGCAGGGACCTACCTCTGCGAGATGGATCTGGAGCGGGCGGAGCTTGAGGAGCTTGCAGCACCAGCGGTTGTCCTTGCCAGGAGGCCCGGCTTTTTCTACTGCCTGCCAGAAGTCCCCGGCCTTTTCGATAACGGGCACACCCTGCGAGCGCACAAACGCAACGGTCTCGGGAAACTCAATGCCGGTGTCGAGGAAGAATGCCTCGTTTACCCCGGCTTTTCGCGCAAGCGTGAGCACCGCGGTGCTGTCCTTTCCCCCAGAGAACGAGACATTGCAGACCGGGCGGTCGTGGATGTGGGATTTGATCATGCGGACGGCGCTGCGTTCGAGGTTTTTTAAGTGGTACCGGTTCTGTTCAACAACCTGCGCCCAGCCCGGGTTCTTTGCCGTGCGGGCCTCAACCGGGGCAAGCTCCTTTACCCGAACCTGCCCATCCCGGACCGACCCGGTCCCGAACCGGTTTTTCAGCTTCACGATCGCTGTCCCGTCAGGGTGGGAAGTGGTGAGCCGGAACTTTTTCCCCCCCATACGGCCCTGCCCCTGGCCGGGTTCGATACCGGTCTCGAGATCGATAATGCCGCTCGTCACGTGCTTGAGGATAAAGGGAAGTGCCTCGGGAGAGAGATCAAAGGAAAAGTCCCGTGCCACGGGATTGAAAGAAAGCCATCCGAACCGGTACCCGTGGGCGATCACGAGATCCGCCCGGTCCACGCCGCCGGTCTTGTTGAGGAGGAGCACCGTGGGGACGGGGACGTTCCCAAAGCGCTCCCGCACGAGCCGGATGATGAGCGCCATGTCGGCAGCAAGCGCCGGGCGTACATCGTACGGCTGAAGGAGCTCGATCGCACGTCCCTCCGCACCGCAGGAGCAGGTCCGGCCGATCAGCGGGACATTGCAGCGGTCACACCAGTACAGGATCTTTTTTACCGGCGGCTCGTGCGTCACATTCACATGATAGGGGCGCAGGGGAGATAAGCGGAACGCTTGGAGGATAAAGTTACAGGGATACAGGTGAGGGTGGGCGGATGTGGAGCCTATCGTAGAAGACATCCATGCCGGGTTCTTTTCCAAGGAATCCATTCAGGAGCGCCTTTCCATTCTGCATGTTCCCCTGTTCGAGAATCCAGTGCCGGCAGGATGCACCGGTTGCGGCATTGAACAACCCCTCTTTTCTGAACCGGGCAAAGACATTCAGGGCATAGACCTCGGCCCAGAGATAGCTGTAGTAACCGGCATCGTACCCGCCCATGAAATGGCCGATGGTGGCCGGCTCGTGGCCCCCTTCGAGCGGCGGGATGCCCATGAGTGCCCGATAGATCCGGTCGGCTGTCGCGGTCACATCAACCGGTCCGTCGGCGGTATGGAACTCCATGTCCTCAGTGGAGATCACGAGCATCCGGGTGTACCGCAGCCCTGCACAAAGGTCGCGTGCAGCGATGATCCGGTCCCGGAGTTCCGCCGGGAGTTTTTCCGCCGGATTCGCATAATGGCCGGAGATGGCATCGAGCACCTCCGGCTCCCATACCCAGCTCTCCAGCGCCTGGGAGGGGGTCTCGACAAAGTCCCACTCAACGCTCGATCCCGCAAGGCTTGCATAGGGGGCTTTGGTGAGGCAGCCGTGGAGCGCGTGGCCGAACTCATGGAAGAGTCCCTCAACATCGTCATGGGTGAGAAGCGAGGGGATGTTACCGGAGGGTGCCCGGAAGTTCCCCACGATGGCGGTGACCGGGACGGAATATCCTCCCTCCCTTACCCTGCCGGCGATCAGGGGAGACATCATCATGTGCCCGTATTTGCCGTCGCGGGGGAACATGTCGAGGTAGAGGTACGCAATTGTCCGGTCATTGTCCTTTTCGAGAATCCGGATCAGGCGGACGCCCGGCGCCCAGGCCGGGGCCTCAGGCACGACGGCAAACCGGATCCCAAAGAGCGGGCCGAAGCACCGGAACATGCCCTCAAGGACAAGGTCAAACGGGAAATACTGCCGGATCTCCTCGTTGTCGAGCGCGAACCGCCTTTTCCTCTCCTGCTCGGTGAGATAGGCAAGGTCCCACGGGTCAACCCGGTCTGCTCTCTGTACGAGCTCCTGCTTGAGAGTAAGGAGCATGGCAAGGTCAGCGCGGACTTTTTCCTTCACCGGTGCTTCAAGCCCCGAGAGAAACGAGCGGACGGTGGCGGTATTCCCTGCCATCCGGCCGTCGAGCCGATAGTCCGCCCAGCTCGCATAGCCCAGTTCCCGGGCACACTGCTGCCGCACCCGGATTGCCTCTTCGAGAAGCGTCGTGTTGGGGACCGCCTGCCGGTTGACAAAGGCCGCGTACAGCTGTTTTCTGGTCGCCGCGCTTTTCGCGTTCTGCATCACCGGGATGTAATCCGGGTACTTTGTCGTAACCCGGTACCGCCCATTGGTGGTTCGCGCAAAGGTGGCGAGCACCTCATGAGGCACTCCGGCAAGTTCATCAGCGGAAAATTCGAGCGTTGTGGTATCGTTGTTGAGGTTTGCGGAGAACTTCACCTCGAACCCGGTGATCTGCTCCTTTAAGGCCCGGACCCGGGCAAGGCCTTCATCGGGAAGTGCAAGCCCGTTCTTTTTGAACTGCCGCAGCGTTTCAGAGAGGAGGCGTGCCTCATCAGGGTTCCGCGGGACGGCACCTCGGATCGCGTCGTAGAGGTCCCGCCGGGTGAAGACACCGATGGCAAACTTCCCTGCCTTCTCCTCGCTTGCCGCTCCTTCTGCCGCAATTCCCGGGTCGGGGTACACGTAACCCATGAGCGTCAGGGGCAGGGTTGCATCCGAAAAGTCCGCCATCGCGGTCTCGAAGGCGAGCAGGGTGGGATCCATGGATCTCTTTTCCGGCAGCAGGGTGGCGATCCGGTCAAGGGCTGCCGTGGCGGTGCTGATGGCAGCGTCACACAGGGCAGTGATCTCACCGGGCCGGTAGCTGGTCTTTACGGGTGAGCGGGGGAGGACAGATGTCATAAAAATACACCGGATATGAGCAGAGTGGGAAATCTTAAGAGAAAACTTGGATCCGGGAGAGTTAAAGGGAGTAGGTATACGGCCGAGGGGATACCCTCAGGCCTCTGCCTCGGCAAGGGCTGTGCGGATCTGATCCTTGACCTCATCAGAGATTTTAAGGCGGTCCAGCGCCCGGCCCAGCAGCAGCCGGGCCATCTGCTGGCCTTCGGGTGTGGAAAGGTACGTGTCAATCGCCTCTTTTCCCTGGGGGGAAGAGAGGAAAGAGCGTATGGCCTCCTGCCCCCGGGGAGAGGCAAGGTACGCTGCAACCATTCCCTGAATACCGTCAATTGCGCCCATCAAATGTCACCAAAGAATACCAATAGTGGATCCGGAAAAGAGATAAAAGTACCAGAATCCGATTCAGGAAAAAAGGAGCTTTACCAGCCACGGCTGTATTCACCGGCGCAGGGGATGCAGACAACCTTTCCGTTTTTCACCCGGGCACGGTGCTCGGCCACCATCTCACCGCAGGAGGCACACTGCACCGATGCCGAGATCCGGGCATGCTCCGGGATCTCCGACCGCGCCTCCTTCTCGATAAAGAGTTCGCCGATGGGGATAGTGAGGATCTTTTCGATGATCTTAGCCTGCCGCTCATGGAACTCATTTTCTTCGGCAGGTGTGGCTTTCCCGGTCATTACCTTCGTGCGCAGGGCTGACGCTGCCGGGTCAAGCCGCCCGGTGAGCGGTTCCGGGCGCTGGACCAGCCGGATCGCAGTACCGGTCTTCCGGTTGATGAAGGTGTACGCGTGTTTGCCCAGGTCCCGGAGGATCAGGTTTCCCTTCCCAACGGAACAGCCGGCAATGGCCTGGACCGCATCCACCCCGCAGGCATCGTTCTCGACAATGGCCATCAGGTCCTCGTCCCGGGATCGCCCGGCATGGAGGACGAAAAGGGCGTGGGTTGCAGCGCGGTACCCGAGGGCCAGCCCGGGGCAGGTGTGCCCGTGGAAGGCAACGGCATCTTCGTAGGACTGGAATGTGCAGGCCATGATCTTCACGTGATCCGGTTACTTGTCACGGGAGTAAATCTGTTTCGCCGCAATTATTCCTCAAACTGTGCCACCGCATCCGGCAGGCAGTGCGCCACGCCCCGGATCCCCGAAACCGTAACGGTCATAAGGATCGCGTCGATCACCTCTTCCCGGGTTGCCCCGGCGGCCTTTGCCATGGGGATATGGGCCTTTACTGCCGTATCGTCTCCCATCGCGGCCTTCATCGCGATGTAGATGAGCTGCCTGGTCTTTGCATCGAGCGCCGGCCGTTTGACGAGGGCCATGATCAGGTTATTGAATGCGGCCGCGACCTCGGGGGCCTCGCTGCTGAAGAGTTCCATTGTGTTTGTTGCCATACGAATTCCTCAGTAAGTGACGTTGGGGAGGGGGGCTGATATACATGGTGTGCCAGCTGTTCCGGGACAGTTGGGAGAGCAAACCGTTAACCATTTCCGGGGAAATATCCGGGATCAGGAAGACCTGAATGTACCTTGCAGAAGAACTCCGGACCTGGACTCTCTGGCACGGGGCGGATTATTACGGGATCGCCAATCTCGCCCCGGCGCGGGAATTCATCGCTGCGCAGGGAGGCGAACGGGCGGCCCGGTACCCCCGGGCGGTGGTGATGGGAATCGTGCTCCAGGACTCACTTGTGGATCTTCTCCCTGAGCGGGAGGACCGGGCAGCGGCGATGCTCTACCGGCACAACAGCTACGACGTGGTGAACCTGGCGCTCGACCAGATCGCCCTTGCAGTGGCAAACATCATCCAGCGTGACGGCTATGCAGCACTCCCCGTCCCGGCCTCAAAGCGGGCAAGCGACGAGAAGATCGCGAGTGTTTTCTCCCACAAGCTGGCTGCACACCTCGCCGGCCTTGGGTGGATCGGGAAGAGCTGCCTGCTGGTCACACCCGATCGCGGCCCTAGGGTCCGGTGGGTCGCTGTACTCACCGATGCCCCTCTTGAACCCACCGGCACCCCCATGGCAGAACGATGCGGCAGCTGTACGCAGTGTACCGATGCATGCCCTATCGGGGCTATCAACGGCCGTACATTTTTGGAAAGCGAGCCCCGCGAGGCCCGGCTCGATGCGGCGGCCTGCGATCGCTACTTCCGCGAGCTGGAGAAGGACCGGGGGATTGGCGTCTGCGGTATGTGCCTGTACATCTGCCCGTATGGACGGAAGGCACGGGGCTCCCGCCCCACTCCCTGACGCACAGGCCACTGCAGCAAGCTCCTGCCCTTCCGGGCAGGGGATCTCTGTCTTGTTTTTCCTCAAAGAGGCCCGGTGGGACGCCATACTACGATCCGACCGGTCCCTCGCGATCCTTATAAGAAAAGAAGGGCCAGAACCGGGATCGTCACCAGGCACAGGACCGTGGAGATAAACACTCCCTGCGAGGCGAGCGTGGCATCCACCTTGTACTCCTCCGAGAGGAGCACTGAGTTTGCCGCCACCGGCATCGCGATGAGGAGTACCGCGACACCAAGCAGGATCTTATCCGCAATAAAGGGGGAGAGCACCAGGAACGCTGCTATCGGGAAGACGAGGAGCCGGAGGGCGGTCACGAGATACACCCGCCAGTCGCCGGCCAGCCGCTGTAAGGGGAGGGTGGCAAGCATCGCCCCCACGACAAGCATGGCAAGCGGTGTGGTGGCCGATCCCACAAGGTCGAGCCCGTACTCCACCGGGGCAGGGATCGTGTAATGCAGCGTGAAGAGGACCAGCCCTACAATGGCTGCCACAAGGCCGGGCGAGAGGAGGACTTTTGGGTCGATCCTCCCGGGCCGGCCCCGGGCAAGCAGCCAGACCCCAAGCGTGAAGACCAGGAAGTAAAAGGGCACGTTGAAGAGGATCACATAGAAGAGGGAACCCGGGCCAAGCACCGCAAGCGCCACCGGTATACCCATGAACATGGAGTTGGGAAAGACCAGCATGAACTGGAAAACTCCTTTCTCTTCTGCAGTTGAGGGGACGAGCCGGCAGAAAATGATGCCGATAACGAGAGCTGCACAGTAATAAGCGACGGCGACAAGGAGCATGACATCAACGATACCCATGGTCGTTGCGGTCTCCGGTACCTGCAGACTGGTGATGGAGAGGGCCGGCAGCGAGACATTTACGAGAATATGGGAGATGAGGTGGACGCGGTCGCCATTGAGGACGCCGTACTTCCGGGCGGCAAACCCTATCCCGATGATGACAAAGAGGGTAACAAGAGCGATAATGATGGTAAAAAGATCCATGTCCTGTGGACTCCCGGGTGCTCCAGTCCTGCACAGTGCAGAGTGATGGTGACGATCGGCACGAGTGTGGGCCCCGATAGGGCATATAGATTATGGAGAGCAGGGTTACCTGCAGTGCCAGCGTATCAGGGTAAACGGTGCGCCCCCTCTTCCCCCGGGAGATGGCAGGGGGTGATGGATGACGGTGGTGGGTGATCAGACAGGGGGAAAAGGATTTCCGGCCGGGAGGGGCTTTTTGCCACGGGGCCGGTTATAAAAGGAACGTGCCGGGGAATATTCGCATGGGACGCATCATACCGGGACCACCTCTTCATGGGGCTGCTGCGGGTTGAGGCCGTACAGGCTCTGCCGGGCATCAATGAAATAATAATGCTCGATGAGGAACTTCTCGCTCTTGAGCCTGTTCAATGCATACCGCACGGTCCGTGACGGCAGCGAGGTCTCGCGGATGAGATCCTTCTGCGTCAGCTTGCCGTTGGTTTCCAGCACTTTATACACGAGTTTTGCCGAAGGGGGCAGATGCCCGATCCGTGCAACGGGTCTTTCATTTCCGGTTGTATTTACAACAAAGACGATCCCTCATAGTTGGATCACCATACCTAGGTGTGGATTCACAATTGTTAAGTCTTTCGTTTCCATTCCCTTTGTATGCACCAATTCCCGGGAAGGGAAATAATCCGTTTTAATGGGTTGAATTTGATTTTAGACCGCATTAAATCCTTTTTTTGGCGGGACAGGTTCCTCAAAAATATGCTTATCAGGCATATTATCTTTGGAAGCCCATTATTTGCGCGCATGAAACCTACTCGTAAGACCCACATACCGGGTGTGTTAGGAAAGAGGGAGAGGCGCACACGTCAAAAGGGGAGCCCGCAGGCATCCGGGAAAATGAAGGCTGCTTAACGGAAGAGAGGATTGCGATTTCCCTGCTGGAAACAGCGGCGGGGATTATGGCAGTAACACTGGTTGCAGTACACGGTGGTCCTGTCCTGAAAAGAGAGACGGGCCATTCGGTTCCGGCGGGAGTATTTCCGGGATACGGATCGCAAGGACACGAATACCGGTGCGCGGGGAACCCATATGAACTCCTGCAATTGAGCAAAATCATCCGGCTTCTGCATATTATATACAGATCCCGGCAACGGATTATCTGTTGTAATTGGATACTAAGAAGATGAGGATGAGGGCTGCCTTTTCCCCAGATAATCTCCCGGAAAGGAGGCCGGATATCCTTTTTTAGGAGGAGGCTGTCCCATGGCAGGGCAAAAAGGAGGGATCCTGCACCGCCAGGCAGGTCTTTTTTTGTTATTCCACTACGGACAGTTCGAACGTACCGTCAAGGCAGGTAGAGCAGAACAACAGAAATTCCCTGAGGTTCTCCGACATCTCGTCGCAGAGGGAGCGGGAAACGTGGATGATGATATGGGGCCTGCGGCCTCCGCTTTTGCGGAGCTCGAGATAGAGTTCCTTGAAAAGGGTGAGCACGGTCCGGAAATTCATCCGTTTAATGATACGGATATGGCCGACACCATCCGGATCGATCATGATCCGGTACGTCTCCGCCTTCCGGAAAAACCCTGCCTGTGTTTCCATGCTCTTCTACCTCCGCGTGCGGACTCCTTACGATTCCAGGTACCATGTCCGGCACCCCTGTTTTCAGGAGGGTGGCTACTTACCTCTTCGTACGTGGAACCATATGAGTGTTCACACATCGGCAATAGGAGATCCTGTAGCGCATCCCGAGGGCCCGGAATATGGCATCTATCTGCCTGTACATAGATCGCAGAAAAGCAAATTTATACAATGTCAATTAAGCAAGACTTACTATCTTCATACGGTTTCTTTAAAAATTGCGGCAATCGTCCGGCGTTTTGTTGAACAATTATTTTTCCTGGCGTACTCGGATGTGACGGGTGTTTACCGGATCCGGCTTGTGAAGAAAAAGATCCTGTAACTCCCGGCGGTGCGGCAAAGGGGCAGCGTTCCGCGTATCCCCCTTCCCGGCCGGGCTGGTCCGGATAAACGGGTGTCCGGATGAGGAGTCAGTGTACCTGCATCGTGCGCCCGGCGCATTGAACGTTCATGCATTCAGACATGCACCGGGGGAACATTATCTGGAGGTTGCACAGGGCCTTTTTCATGCGTGATTCGGTGCAGTCGGACATATGGTCCGGCATTTCCCTGCACTCTGTCTCCATGCACTGCGCCATGCACTTCAATGCAGTCATCATGGTCATCTGACGACAACCACCACTCTGTTTAACACCTGCTGACTTCATGAGGAGTCATTCCTTTTTTCGGGCAGGATCATCCTGCCACGCCTGACGTTGTACCCCCCGAAGGCTAAAGGGGTCAGGTTCAAGCAAAAGTTGACAGTTGTATTGGTATCCGGGAAAATAGCGGAAAAAATCACCGTTATCCGGCCGGTGGCTGCCAAAAGACGAGGCCCGGATCTTGCATCTTTTTTGCGGCAAAAACTGCCTGTACGACAGGTTTTTAATAAAGAAATTACCTATAAGACAAATACGCGTCACAATTGTGAATGAGTGGTGCCAGGATGGCGGAAAGGCTACGCGGCTGACTGCAGATCAGCGTATCCCGGTTCGATTCCGGGTCCTGGCTTTCCTTGTCAGCAGGGGATGAAACGACCCCTGCAGAACTGTTTTTTGGTGACAGGCGATGGATCCGGGACTCACTGCGCAGACAAAAGCCCTCCTGATAAACATCGGGAGCGCCGATATCGATGCCTCCCTGCTGCCCGGGGACATGAAAACAACGGCAACCGCCGGGCCGGGTGCAGGAGGATCCTCTTTTTTCATCCGCTCCGGGAGCCGCCGGGTCCGGCTCTCCATAAAAAAAGAATCGCCCCTTAAGGTGGTTCCCTGGAAAAACGGGGTGGCGGTCCAGAGGGACGGGCAGATCATAGCTTCGGGCCAGATCGAGCTGCCCCTCTGCCATTGCCCCGACCAGGCCTACATCACGGTCAGCGAACGCTGCATCTTTGACTGCAAGTTCTGCCCGGTACCGATCCTGAACGGGAGGGTAAAAACCATCGACGAGATCGATGCCATGGTGGCAGCTGCGGCCTCACGGGGGCATCTCAAGGCAATCTCGCTTACAAGCGGCGTTGCCGAGTCACCGGAAAAAGAGGCGGAATACCTAGTCCGGATCGTCGGGCACCTGGCCTCCCGCTATGACTACCCGATCGGGGTCTCCATCTATCCCACTGCCACCTCCACAAAAGATCTCCACGAGGCCGGTGCAATCGAGATCAAGTACAATGTCGAGACCCTGGATCGCGAAATTTTCTCACGAGTCTGCCCAAACCTCTCCCTTGAAGATATCCTTGCGGCCCTTCCTGAGGCCGTGGAGGTCTTTGGGAAGAACCACGTATCCTCGAACTTCATCCTCGGCCTGGGGGAGACCGACGAGTGCGTGGAAAAGGGCGTCGGGGTCCTTGCCGGCATGGGAGTCATTCCCAACCTCCGCCCAATCTCCCCGCACCCGCTCCGGAAGGGCCAGATCGAGGTCATCCGGCCGTCATCGGACCGGCTCATCAAGCTGGCCTGGATCAACCGGGCGGCCCTCGAGCGGCACGGCCTGGACGTGCGCCTCGCGCAGACCATGTGCCTTCCCTGCACCGGCTGCGACCTCACCCCCCAGCGGGACCTCTGAGGATCCCGTCTGGTATCCCCCTCCTCCATTCTGAAAGCCCGGGCAGGCCCCATCCCGGTACTTCCAAGTATTTGGGAAATCCTGTTTTCATTACTGGAGCGTATACATAACGCGCGTATTTTATACTCCTATTGCATAGAAACCCGGTAGCAAACGTGCAGGTTACCGTCTGAAAAATTAATCAGGAAAATCCCGCCGAATGGAAAACTTATAAATAATCACGATTGTTATCTTGTATAGTCAGATTCACAATCGTGAATAAGACTGCCAGGATGGCGGAAAGGCTACGCGGCTGACTGCAGATCAGCGTATCCCGGTTCGATTCCGGGTCCTGGCTTTTTCGAGGTATATTCATGAGTATCAGAGTCCAGAAAACATTTGAGGCCCTCTTCGAACTTGAAGAGATCCGCGGGATCTTCCGCGATTCCCTTCCCACCGGTTTGAGTGCCGAAGAGGAGGAGGCGTTCCGGCAGAAGATTGGCAATCTCAAGGCGATTGTTGCGGATCTTGAGGCCGGAACCGGCACGCCGAAAGTAACGAAGATCGCAGGAACCCTCGATGTCCGTTCCCGCGAGGAGCAGTACATCAACATCCACCCCATCCAGGCCGCAGGCAGGCTCACCACGGAGGCAAGGAAAGCAATTATTTCCTATGGTGATGGTTACTCCACCTGTGATGCCTGCCGGAAGCCGTTCCGATTGGACAAGATCTCAAAGCCGGGAATAGCGGAATTCCACGCCGACCTTGCCAAATGGCTCAACATGGACCATGCCCGGGTCGTACCCGGTGCCCGCCGCGGGTTCCAGGCAGTTACCGGGACACTGGTAAACAAGGGCGATTCCGTGATTGTCTCGGCGCTTGCCCACTATACTGAATTCCTCTCGGTGGAAAATGCCGGCGGGGTGGTAAAGGAAGTGCCGCTGAATGCGAAAAACATCGTCACCGGCGAGGCAACGGCACAGAAGATCGAAGAGGTCAAATCAGAGACCGGGAAACTCCCGGTGCTTGTGATGATCGACCATTTCGATTACCAGTTCGCAAACGAGCACGAGATCCGCGAAATCGGGAAAGTGGCCCACCAGTACGATATCCCCTTCCTCTACAACGGTGCCTACACCGTCGGCGTCCAGCCGGTAGACGGGAAGAAGATCGGGGCGGACTTTGTTGTCGGCTCCGGACACAAGAGTATGGCATCTGTCGCGCCGTCCGGGGTGCTTGCAACGACCGAAGAATGGGCACCAAAAGCGCTCCGCACCACCGCGATGGTCGGCGATCTCACGAAAAGGAAGTTTGGCATCAAGGAAGTGGAGCTGCTCGGGTGTACGCTGATGGGCGGGACCCTGCTCTCCATGATGGCCTCGTTCCCGGCAGTCAAGGAGCGGGTGTTGCACTGGGACGAGCAGGTGAAACGGTCCAACTTCTTCATCGACCGGCTCCTCAGGATCTCCGGCAGCAAGGTGCTCTCCGAGTACCCGCGCAAACACACGCTCACCAAGGTCGATACCACCGGGAGCTTCGATACCGTGGCAAAGACTCACAAGCGGCGGGGGTTCTACTTCAGCGACGAACTCTCGTCACGGGGGATCGTAGGGGAGTTTGCCGGTGCCACCCGCACCTGGAAACTCAACACCTATGGCCTGTCCGACCTGCAGGTCCACTACCTTGCCGACGCCTTTACCGAAATAGCGGAAAAGTACGAGATCCCGGTGGCAAAATAAGCCGGGAGCACCGCACTTTTCTCCAGAATGAAAAAATATCAAAATAAACCTCGAAAAAACTCCAGAACGATCAACCATGTCAGCAAAGAAGTTCAACTTAGGCACCCTTTCCCTGCATGCAGGGCAGGTCCCGGACCCGACGACCGGAGCCCGGGCAGTACCGATCTACCAGACAACCTCGTATGTGTTCAGGGACACTGAGCACGGTGCGGCCCTGTTCGGGCTGCGGGAACTGGGGAACATCTACACCCGGCTCATGAACCCGACGACGGATGTGTTCGAGAAACGGATTGCCGCCATCGAGGGAGGGACGGGAGCGCTTGCCACGGCTTCGGGCCAGGCAGCAATCACCTACGCGCTCCTCAACATCACCCGGCCCGGGGACGAGATCGTCTCGGCCGACAACCTGTACGGCGGTACCTATGAACTGTTCCACTACACGTTCCCGAAACTGGGTCGCCACGTAGTCTTCGTGGACTCCTCTAAGCCCGAAGAGTTCAGGAAGGCAATTACCTCAAAGACCCGCGCCATTTACGCTGAAACTGTCGGGAACCCGAAACTCGATACCCCCGACTTCGAAGCAATCGTTAAAATCGCCCATGACCACGGCATTCCGGTGGTTGTCGACAACACCACCGGTGTCGGCCTTGTCCGCCCGATTGACCACGGCGTGGACATTGTGGTCCACTCGGCCACGAAGTACATCGGCGGCCACGGCACCTCCATCGGCGGCGTTATCGTGGATTCGGGCAAGTTTGCCTGGAACAACGGCAAGTTCCCCGAGTTCACCGAGCCCGACCCCGGCTACCATGGCCTCAAGTACTGGGACGCGTTCGGAAACTTCCCGGGCCTCGGGAACGTGGCGTTCATCTTCAAGATCCGGGTCTCCCTGCTCCGGGATACCGGTGCTGTGCTCAGCCCGTTCAACGCCTGGCTCTTTCTTATCGGCCTCGAGACCCTCCACCTGCGGGTCCCCCGGCACTCGGAGAACGCGCTCGCGGTCGCCAGGTTCCTCAAGGACCACCCCAAGGTCGCCTGGGTCAACTACCCCGGGCTGCCGGATAACCCCAGCCATACGCTCACCAAGAAATACCTCCACGGAGGGTTCGGACCCCTGGTCGGCGTCGGTATCAAGGGTGGCGAGAAGGCAAGCAGGAAGTTCATCGACTCCTTAAAGCTCTTCTCCGACCTCGCGAATATCGGTGACTCAAAGAGCCTCGTCATCCACCCGGCTACTACCACCCACCAGCAGCTCACCGCCGAGGAACAGGCCAAGACCGGCGTTACCCCGGACTTCGTACGCCTCTCCATCGGCACAGAGGATATCGAGGATATCATCGAAGACCTTAATCAGGCCCTTGCCCAAGTCTAGGGTATGACTATGCTCCGTGGCTCGCTAGGCATCGTCGCTACCGAATGTGCAGACCTCCCCGGACCCTTCACTCTTGAGAGCGGGACAGTCCTGCCCGGCATTCGGATTGCCTACGAGACCTACGGAAGACTCAACAGGGAAAAGACGAACGCGATCCTTCTCTGCCATGCCCTCTCGGGCGATGCCCACGTTGCCGGGTTCCACAAAGGGGATACAAAACCCGGCTGGTGGGACGCGGTGGTAGGGCCGGGGAAGGCCTTTGACACCGAGCGTTACTTTGTTATCTGCAGTAACGTTATCGGGGGGTGTAAGGGCTCGACCGGCCCTTCCTCCACCAACCCTGAAACAAACAAACCCTACGGCGCAGCCTTCCCGGTGGTGACCATCCGGGACATGGTCAACGCCCAGAAACTTCTCCTCGATTTTTTGGGCATTCCCGAACTCTACGCGGTTGTGGGCGGCTCGATGGGTGGGATGCAGGCCCTCCAGTGGACCGTCTCCTACCCGGACATGATCAAAAAGGCAGTCATCATTGCCACGACCGGTTACTCCACCCCCCAGCAGATCGCGTTTAACGAGGTGGGCAGGAAGGCGATTCTCTCCGATCCCGACTGGAACAACGGGGACTACTACGGGAAGAAAGCGCCGATCCACGGCCTTGCCCTTGCACGGATGGTCGGCCACATCACCTACCTCTCCGACGACTCGATGCATGCGAAGTTCGGGCGCTCGCTCCAGGGAAAGGAGCAGGTGGGCTTTGATTTCTCCACCGAGTTTGCGATCGAGAGCTACCTCCACCACCAGGGGGATACGTTCACGAAAAGGTTCGATGCGAACTCCTACCTCTACATCACCAAGGCCATCGATTACTTCGATCTCACCAAGGACGGTTCCCTGACCACCGGCCTTGCGGCGGCAAAGGCGGCGTTCTTTGTCATCTCCGTTACCTCGGACTGGCTGTACCCGTCCTACCAGTCGCAGGAGATCGTCACAGCGCTGACCGCAAACGAGCGCGAGGTGCACTATTGCGAGATCCGGTCCAACTATGGCCACGATGCATTCCTGCTCGAATCCGGGCAGCTCAACTACCTGATCTCCCGGTTC
>Ga0326727_10011204_pt1 | contig 20990 bp, 17 predicted proteins | sample MB2enrmetagenome_FD_207643 | JGI IMG/M metagenome (GOLD analysis project Ga0326727, IMG submission 207643) | Lab enriched peat soil microbial communities from McLean, Ithaca, NY, United States - MB29MY | ecosystem: Environmental > Terrestrial > Soil > Wetlands > Peat | place: USA: New York...
TGACGGTCCGGAACGATCTGGTGATCGACGAAAATCCGGTGGCGCAGATTTTCGGGACGGAGCCCACCATGCCGCTCATCCTCAAGTATGGCTCCAGCCCGATCACGCAGCCGCTTTCAGGCCGCGCTTCGTTGTTTCCTTTCTCTCGCTCTTTCGCCATCGGCAAGGACTTTAAAGCAGGGGTGAGCGATGCGTCCCTCTGTGACACTTCCGATGCCAGCTTTGGCGTGGCGGATTTCAATCCCAGCATGCACCAGGTTTCATTCCGCGCGGGAAAGGACTTTAAGGGTCCTTTGACTGTTGCGCTCTCCGGCACGCTCAGCGGGGAGGGCGAGAAAAAGAACGAGGGCCGGTTCATTGCTATGGGCACTTCCTTGCTGGCCGCCAATGCTTTTCTGACATTTCAGTCCAATCGCGACCTGTTTATGAACATGATCGACTGGTTGTCGGCGGATGTGGACCTGATTTCCGTTCGGCCCAAACCGCCCGAGTCTCAGCACCTGATGATGAACGCCGCGCAAATGGGCAAGCTCCTCTGGCTGGGCGTAATTGGATTGCCACTCCTGATCGTGTTGGCAGGTACTCTGGTTTGGTGGGAACGTCGATGAGAAAGAAATATATCAACACGCTGGTGGCACTGGTGATTCTTGGGGCACTCTGGGGAGCCCTCACTTATTACAACCGGCGGCAGAGCCGCGAAGCGTCCAAAATCGAAACTTCCAAAGAAGAGAAACTCTTCACCCTGGACAGCAAGCACATCACGGCCGTTACCTTCCGTCCTCGCTCGGGCGATGCGGTAAGCTGCGAACACGCGGGAGGCACCTGGGCGATCGTCGAACCCAAGAAGCTCTCCGCCGACCAGGGCACGCTCTCGACGGTGCTGAATAACCTGACCACGGCAACGGTGGATGAGGTGGTTGACCCGCACGCTTCCGACCTGAAGCAATTCGGCCTCGATCCTCCTGTCTACTCGTTGGAAGTCGCGACGGACACTAAGCCGCCCAAATTCACGCTCCTGCTCGGCGATGATACTCCGACCAGCAGCGGACTGTATGCGCAGGTGGCGGGCAATCCCCGCGTGGTTACCGTGGCGAGCTACTTGAAATCCAATCTCGAAAAAACTCTCTTCGATCTCCGCGACCGGCGCGCCCTGACGCTTGAGGCGGACCAACTTCGCAAGATGGAAGTGGAATCCAAAGGGAAGAAGTACACGCTGGAAAAAAATCCCGAAGGGGTCTGGGACCTGGTTCTGCCGCCCTCGGTGCGCGCCGACCGCTTTGCGGTGGACGGCCTCCTCAACCAGTTGCGCGGCCTCTCCATGCAATCCATCGCCGCCGAGGCTAAGAAGAGCCAGGCAACGTATGGGCTGAGCTCTCCGGAGCTGCGGCTCGAGTTGACGGGGCCCAGTGGCGCGCAAACCTTGCTGCTCGGCAAGAAAGACAAGGAGGGCGATCGTTACTTCGCCGTGAACTCCGCGCTCCCGCCTGTTTTCACTCTCAATTCCTCCTTCCTGACCGACTTCCAAAAGGATCCCTCCGACTTTCGCGCTAAAGATCTTTTCTCCTTCTCGAGCTTCGACGTGAAACACCTCGAGATCACTTCTCCCAAGGGCCACAGCGTCTTCGAGCAGCAAAAAGACAATCAGTGGAAGCAGACGGAGGGTGGGTCGAAAACCGTCCCGTCCGCCAAAATGGACACCTTGCTCTCCCGCCTGCGGGATCTTCGCGCCACCACCTTTCCTAAGGGTTCTGATCTGCCGCCCTCGGTGCTTCACAAACCGGCCTATCAGTTCAACGTGCGGTTCGGTGACAAGAACCAGACGGAGATGCTGGAGATTTCAAAGGCCGGTGACCATGTTTACGCCCGGCTTTCCACCGACCTCTTGCCCTGTGAAGTGTCGAAATCCGCCTTTGATGACATGGAAAAAACGCTGGCGGATATTGGTCTATAGGCTTCGCGGAACAGCGTCAATTCTCTACCCTTTGGGGTGACGCTCGCTTTGAACGAATGGTCCTATGCTTTGGGAGACTGCGTCGTGTTTGTTCTTCTTGTTCGATGTGCATTTGCGGCTTTGCCGCCCCGACTTGCGGAAAGGCTTTGCCTTTCCGGACCTCGCTAACTAACCGAAGGTTTTCCGGCGAGGCTGAGCCTCGCCGGTTGAGGCGTAGCCTCAACCTGGAAGTGAGGATTCACGCTAACACCGGAAAGGCGAAGAAGGTGTGAAAGAATCAACCGCCTGTCATCCTGAGCGCAGCGAAGGATCGCCGCAGTTCCGGCGGTTGAACGACTTAAGAACAACTGCAGAGATCCTTCGCTGCGCTCAGGATGACACGTTTAGAATTTCTTCACACCTTCGAAGCCTCTCCGTCAGACGGGGCGGCAGAGCCGCTAACGAGAGGAGACTGTAACCATGGCTTGAAAAGTTAATATGAAATGTAAAAGTTAAGCGCCCAGTCGCAAAGGAAGATAGACCGCTCGAAAGGAAATCAGCATGGCGCATTTCATCTCCAGATCAACTCTTAACTGGACCATAGTCCTGCTCTCCCTGCTTGTGACCTTTGCCGGACCGTGGCTGGACGCTCCTCGCGGAGTTTCTGCGACTGTGCTGGCAAGCCCCCTCCAGGCAAGGACTCCACCCGCCCGCTCGACCGCATCCGCAGAAGTTCAGGGCCTGCAGCCCAATATGGAATCCCCAGAGATCCCGCTCTCGGATAAGCAGAGGCGTGAAATGCTGAAGGCTAATTTTGATAGGATGAAGCGCGATGCCAAGGAACTGGCAGACCTTGCCAAGAACCTCCAGGACCAGCTCGACAAGTCCAACGAGAATGTCCTCTCGCTGGGTATTGTCGATAAGGCGGACAAGATCGAAAAACTGGCCCGGAAGATCAAGAGCACGGCGCGAGGGTTCTAAACATGGTGAATAGTGAATGGTGAATTCACTATTCACCATTCACTATTCCTCTTTCTGCCCGCCAATGCGCATTCCGTAGAACGACCGATACACGAAAATATACGACACGACGAAGAACACCGCCGCGAGACCGTGCGCGAGAGCCGCGCCGTTGGTGGCGGTGAGTTTCACCGCGAGTTCAACGGCCAGCAACCCGAACAGGGTGGTGAACTTGATGATGGGGTTCAACGACACTGAAGAGGTGTCTTTGAACGGATCGCCCACCGTGTCGCCAATAACCGTCGCGTCGTGGAGGGGGGTGCCCTTCTGCTTCAACTCGACTTCGACAATTTTCTTGGCGTTGTCCCACGCCGCGCCCGCGTCGGCCATGAAAATGGCCTGATAGAGCCCGAAAATCGCTATCGAGATCAGGTAGCCGATAAAGAAGAACGGGTCGACGAAAGCGAAGGCCAGGGTGGCGAAGAACACCGCGATGAAGATGTTCAACATGCCTTTCTGGGCATACTGCGTGCAGATTTCCACCACCTTCTTGCTATCGGCAATCGACGCCTTCTCCGCGCTCTCCAGCCTGATATGCGCTTTGATGAACTCCACCGCACGGTAGGCGCCGGTGGTGACCGCCTGGATCGAAGCCCCGGTAAACCAGTAAATAATGGCCCCACCGGAGACCAAGCCCAGAACGAAAGGCGCGTGCAACAGCGAGAGCTTGTCCACGTTGGCCGTGAGGCGGTCCGTGAGGGCCATGATAATCGAGAAGATCATGGTGGTAGCGCCGACCACCGCCGTGCCGATCAGCACCGGCTTGGCTGTGGCCTTGAACGTGTTGCCCCCGCCGTCAGCGGCTTCCAGCATTTCTTTGGCGTGCTCGAAGTCCACGTCCACGTTGTAATCCTTCTTGATTTCCTGCACCACGGTTGGGTCCTGCTCGATTTGGGACAGCTCATAAATCGATTGGGCGTTGTCGGTCACCGGGCCGTAGGAATCCACTGCGATCGTCACCGGACCCATGCCCAGAAATCCAAAGGCCACCAGACCAAAGGCGAATACCGGCGCCGCCAGCATGAAGTTTCCCAAACCCTGGAGGCTGACCCACGAACCGATGGCCATGAGCACCATCATTGTCAGCCCCAAATAGTAGGCGGAGAAGTTACCGGCTACAAGGCCCGAGAGGATGTCCAGCGATGCGCCGCCTTCCCTTGCCGAGGCCACCACCTCTTTGACGTGCCTCGACTCGGTGGAAGTGAACACTTTCACTAACTCCGGGATGAGGGCGCCGGCCAGCGTGCCGCAGGAGACGATCGTCGAGAGTTTCCACCACATCGAGGCATCGCCGCCCATGCTGGGAATGATCAGGTAAGAGGCGACGTAGGTCAGCCCGATCGAAACCAGGGAGGTAATCCAAACCAGCGTCGTCAGCGGCGTCTCGAAGTTAAACTTCGTCGCATTCCCGAACCGGGCCTTGGTGATGGCGCCGTTAATGAAGTAGGCCGCGGCAGCAGCCACCAGCATGATGACGCGGATCACGAAGATCCACACCAGCAATTGCACCTGAATCATCGGGTCCTTCACACCCAGCAGGATGAAGGTGATGAGCGCCACGCCGGTCACGCCGTAGGTCTCAAAACCGTCGGCGGTCGGTCCCACCGAATCGCCTGCGTTGTCGCCCGTGCAATCGGCGATCACGCCCGGGTTGCGCGCGTCGTCTTCCTTGATTTTGAAGACGATTTTCATCAAGTCAGAGCCAATGTCCGCAATCTTGGTGAAGATGCCGCCGGCAATGCGCAGCGCGGCCGCTCCCAGCGACTCGCCGATGGCGAAGCCGATGAAACACGGTCCCGCATAGTCTCCCGGAACGAAGAGCAGGATGATGAGCATCATCAGAAGTTCCACCGAGATCAGCATCATGCCTACGCTCATTCCGGACATGAGAGGGATCTGAAGGACGGGATAGGGCTTGCCCCGGAGGCTGGCATACGCCGTGCGCGAATTGGCGAACGTATTGACGCGAATGCCGAACCACGCGACCCCGTAGCTGCCGCAAATCCCGATCACGCTAAATGCCAGGATGACGACCACACGCAGGGCTTCATATTTCAGCAGCACGCCGAAGTACAGCAGAATGATGATGGCGATGAAAGCCCAGAGCAGCAGCAGGAACTTACCCTGCTGGATGATGTAGGTCTTGCACGTTTCCCAAATCAACTCGGACATCTCTCCCATCGCCCGGTGCACGGGCAGGTTTTTCAAGCGGCTGTAACTGACCAAGCCAAAGAGCAGCCCGAAGATACAGAACAGAATTCCGATCATCAGCAGATTGTGGCCATTGACTCCCAGGAATTGGACCTGATGCAGGTCCGGAAGCTTCAAACTAGCTTCGCCGGCGGGAGCCGCCTCCTGGGGGCCCGCAAAAGCCCCCACGGACCCGATCAGCATCAATGCAACAGCGGCCGCAATCCCCCTGGCCGCTCGAACACTCATAATTACGCTATGAAACATCGATTTTCCTCCGTAGATCTGCCTCCATTTTTTATCATGTGCGAAGGTGGGACAGTATTTCCCCGTGGCATTTCTTCAGGTGAACTTCGGTAAGGGAAGCCACAGTCCACTTGCAAGAGCCACCCATTGTACCATCGGCAGAAATAGGGTCAAGGAGAGAACAACCGTCGAAATTCCTCGGAGGCCTTGCGGAGTTCCAGCCAGTCAAGAAACAGGTCGGGGGTTTCGAGCCAGATGCGGAACCACATAGCTATCTCGGCCTTTTCCGCGCGCTTTTGCGGGTTCACGCGGGGATTTGCCGCCAGGCTCGAGGCGCGAAACTTCCCTTTCTGAAGCAGAGTGCGCACCCATCGCGTGCCGGCGCGGTCAGAGGCGTCGCGGTATTCGCGATAAATCTCGTCGAGTTTTCGGAGCGAAGCCTCAGCGCTGGCGAGGTCGTGGAACTCGAGGAGGTCGCGAAGGCGGCTGGCGTAGGGCTCCTCGATCGGCGGGTCTGTGAAGCGATCGTAATACTCAACATTCTTCCCCGCCGCGCGTAGAACCCCGGCAATGTAGGAAGGAGAAGTCTTCGCTCCCAGCCGCGCCCGCAGCTCATTCTCGAGGGCGCGAATTTCCTCGCGGCCGATCCGCTCCCACGCCTTCGCCCGGCAATACTCAAGGATGATTTGCTTTTTGGTTTCCGGCACGGTTCTTCGCCCCGGCAGTGCAGCTCGGAAAGTCACGTCATTCCCGCGAAAGCGGGAATCCACCCATGGACCCCCGCTTTCGCGGGGGTGACGAACAGGTGATTTTCACCTGCGAGGGTGGGCCGCCGGTGCATGGGTACTTTGTCCTGAATCGTGCGCCGGCTTGGAATTCTTACCCGCAGTCTCCGCTTCTTTGCGGTGCGACGCCGCTACTTCGCGGCGATATCGTGCCACGTTGCGTTGATGTTCTTCAAGGGTCCGGGCGAAGACGTGCCCGCCTTGGTTGTTGGCGACAAAATAGAGCGCGTCCCCGGCGGGATAAAGCGCCGCGCGGATGGAGGCTTCCCCCGGGTTCGCAATGGGTCCGGGGGGCAGCCCCGCGTGGCGGTAGGTGTTGTAAGGGGAATCGAGTTGGAGATCGGTTTGGGTAATTGGACCCATCGGGCGGTCCTCGAGTTGTGCCGCATAGACCACCGTGGGATCGCACTGCAAAGGCATCCCCAGCGCCAGCCGCCTCTCGAAAACTCCCGCGACCAGTGGGCGTTCGGAAGCTTCCGGCGTCTCCTTCTCAACCAGCGAAGCCAGGGTAATGACGTCGTGCCAGCCCGTCAGCCCGCCCTGATGTAGGGGCGCCCCTCGTGGGCGCCCCTGGGCGACCACAAGGGTCGCCCCTACGTCAGCAAACCGCGTGGCCACAATGTGCCGGAACCGCGCCAGCATGGTCGTGACCACGGTTGCGGCACTCACCCCACGCGGGAACCGGTACGTGTCCGGGAAGAGGTAGCCCTCGAGCGACGGCGCCTTGGGATCCAGATCATGGATCGGCATGGTTTGCCGCGTTACGCGCAGAAGAAGCTCGGGGTCAATGCCCAATCGCTGGTTGAGGATCCGCGCGATGTCAAACCGGTCTGAGCCTTCCGGGATGACCACAGGATGAAGGTAGACCTCACCCAAGACCAGTTTCCGGTAAACGTCAATGGGGCGGAGTGGCCGGTCAAACATGTACTCGCCGGCCCGCAAGGTGCGGCGAGGACGCCCAATCAGGTAGCGCAGCAAAAACGGCCAGCGATGCCTCAGAACTCCGCGTGCCGCCAGTGAATCCGCGATCTGGGAGGCGCGTGATCCGGGTGCGATTTCGAGTATTACGTTGCCGGCATATCCGCGGTAGGGCGAGAGCAGGTCGAAAACCACCCAGGCCAGCGCCAGTGCGGCTGCGGCCAGCAGCAAAACCAGCAGCCGCTTCTTCATGGCGCCGACCTGGCGTCACGGCTTCGCTCGTTCGAGAGGTAGTCGAGGTAACTTTGCAAGAGCAATGTTGCGGCCACGCGATCCACGGCTTTTTGGCGTTTGCCCAGGGTGAGCCCGGTCTCTCGCAAGGCGCGGTTGGCTTCCACGGAGGTCAAGCGTTCGTCCCAGAGCTGCACCGGGCAGGTTAGACGCCGGCGCAGTTTTTCTGCAAACTCCGCCGCCTTGCGCGACATGGCCGTTTCCCCTCCGCCATGCCCGATCGGATTTCCCACCAGCACGCGCTCGGTGGCGTACTCTTCCGTCAATTGCCGGATCTTTTCGAGATCATCATCCAGGCGCGTGCGCTGAAGTGTGCGAAGTCCCTGAGCGGTAATGCCCAGGGCATCCGACACCGCCAAGCCCATCCGCTTCATGCCAAAGTCGATTGCCAATACTCGCAACGGCGTTTCCAGTCACCTCGGGGCCACTCAAGCGGTGCTTGGCGCAGTGGCGCTCAAGTCAGAAATGGATTCACGGCACGGACGGTGCCATAAAGCCGGTCGTGCTCGAAGTCTTCGGAAAACAATTCGGAAAGCCCGTAGTATTCGGCGTAAGCCCACAAATGAGCGTCGTACCAGGCTAACCGATACGCTGCGGCGCCACGCAGGGCGGTTCGAACCAGGGTTTCGTTGGGGTAGAGAACCTCGAACGTGGCCAGCAACTCCTCGGCTTCGCGGGTGGCGGCTTCCGGAGTCAGGAGCGGTAACCTCGGGCTGCCACCCCGCGCGCGAGGGCGGGTGGTGGCAGCCACAAATTCCACGATTGCCTGGTGAGGGATTTTCACCGAGTCGTCCTGCAGGCCCCGGTCGAGAAGTTCCGCCGCAATCCGCTGTTTGCGCGGGTCTCCCGGGTCGAACACGTACACGAGAACATTCGTGTCAATCAGAGCGGCCACGTGCGTAAAGGTCCTCACGTCTCCAGCCGCGCGCGATTTCGTGGGGCTTGGCTGGACGCTTACGATAAGCCTCTGCCTTGGGCGGATGGGCCTCCCGCTGTCGCTGACGCTCCAGCATTTGCCGAAATAGTTTCAAGCGCTCTTCTACGCTCCGCAGCGGAGCTCGACTGCGCCGGGAATTCACAGGAATCACCCGGATGGCATCCCCGGCGGGAACCCACTCGAGCTGATCCCCGGCTTTGATAGCATACTGGTCGGCGATGAGCTTGGGGACGGTGAGTTGCCGTTTGCTAGTAACTTTGGCCATCACCTTACTATAGCAAGGACGGAATCCTTGTCAAGCAATGGTACCAAGGATCGGATTTCGAGTCATCGGCGCGATGGGCAAATTCCCGCCGGAACCCAAGCCTTCCCGAATTCGGGCACGGTATCGCGCTTCACAAGGCGCTGATGCGCACGCTTCCGCCGTTGGTGTGGACTCGCAGGGTTTCTCCGCCCGAACCCAGTGTGCCGTGGAGCCGCGACGAGGAAATCTCTCCCGTCACCGACAGATGGGGAAGATTCGAGGTCACTTCACCGCTCGAGGTCGACGCATCCAGGCTCAGGTTTATGGCCGGATCCAGCCGCAGTTCGATGTCGCCGCCGGAGGTCTCGATTTCTCCCCCTTTAGCATTCCCGCGCGCCAACGATGCAGTTACATCTCCACCCGAGGTGTGGGCCTCGACACGACCGTGCACGTTTTCGAGGGTAATATCTCCTCCCGACGTTTTGACCGTGATGTCTCCCGTGAGGTTACGCAACTCCATATCTCCGCCGGAAGTCCGTGCATTCAGGTTACCCTTGAGCTCCGACGCTTTGACATCTCCACCCGATGTCTCGAGGTTGGTTTCGCCTTCCAGATGGTTGACCTTCACGTCTCCCCCACCGGTACGAATTTCCAGATTCGTCCGGGTCGGGACCTCCACCTCCATGCGCACTTGCAGGTGCTTGGGCCAAAGCTGGAGGCTGTGTTTGTGCATCTCGAGGCGGACTCCGCCGGATTCCTCGCTAAAATTTATGGTGAATAATTGCTCCAAGTCATCTTGATTGGAGGTCACCACCACATGGGCGCCCGAGGCTGACCGGCCGGTCACAAACACATCGCTTGCCCCGGCATCAACCTCTAATCTGCCCCCGGGTTCGAGCTTTAGATCCTTCTCGATGCGTGACGCGGAAAAGGCGAGAGTCCCTGCGGTGAGCAGGAATACCAGTGTGCATAAACCCAGACCAATCTTGCGGCTCATCTTGTCCTCCCTGAATTCGAGCGTGTTTTCTTTGCAGTTTAAATTCGTAGCGGCGAGTTTACCTCGCCAACTGGCGGCGTAAAGCCGCCTCTACCTCAAACTGAGACACTACCGATTTTTCTCTCTATTAGACGAGCATGGGGTAGTTTGGTAACTAAAGCAAGCGGCTATGCGGCGGCCCTCTCGACCTGGATCGACAGCCCTCTCCCCAACGAGGACCGACAACCTTCTCCCTTGGGGAGAGGGCTACCCAATCGTGATGGGGAGAGGGCTTTAAACCTAGGGGTAAGCGACGCGTGGCCATTGCAGTGAAAAGGCGTTAGCGGTATCTTGCCAATTGACTGGAGAAGACGACGAAAGCTTCCGGTCAACACAGATCAGGAATCGCGAGTCTACAGTTTCAGGAGCCCATCGATCATGCGAATCAAACCCGCCGTCCTTACCTTTTCATTGCTGGCGCTGGTCTCGACCGCCGCGGCGCAGTGGAATCCCCTGAACCCCGTCAAGAGCCAAGAGAAGCAGACCGATGGCGTACTGCTCAGGATGCAGAGCGGTTTGCTGCGGCTGCGGGTCTGCTCCGATTCCATCGTCCGCATTCTCTACACGCCCACGTCCTCGTTTCCGGCGGTGAAGCATTATGCGGTCATCAAGACGAGTTGGCCCGCGACGCGCTTCTCCCTGGAATCCACCGGTAAGGATGTGACGCTGAACACCTCGCAGCTTAAGGTCACGGTGGCGCGCAAGGACGGAGCGATCGTCTTCATGGACTCGGCGGGAAACAAGCTGATGCAGTCGAGCGACCGGAGGATGAGCCCTGTCGTGGTGAATGGCGAGCGGACTTACCACGCGGAAGAGTTCATCACCACGTGGGGCTCGCCGGAGGGCTTCTTCGGCCTCGGCCAGCATCAGGCAGGCGTCTGGAACTACCGGGGAGAGTCCGTGGACATCTCCCAGGACAACTCGAACATTTCCATCCCCATGCTGCTTTCGACCAACGGCTACGGCCTTTTCTGGGACAACCCTTCCCGCAGCCGTTTCAACAACCGCTTCATGCAGTCGCTTTACATCAGCTCGGAAGTGGCCGGCCAGATTGATTACTACTTCATTTACGGCCCTGAATTCGACAAGATCATCGGCGCTTACCGCGAGCTGACCGGCGCCGCTCCCCTCTTCGGCAGATGGGCCTACGGCTTCTGGCAATGCAAGAACCGCTACCAGTCGCAGCAGGAGCTGCTCGAAGTGGCGCACAAATACCGCGAGCTGCACATCCCTGTTGACAACATCGTGCAGGACTGGTTCTGGTGGAAGATCATGGGAGATTTTGAATTCAACAGCCACTATCCGGATCCCAAAGGCATGATCGACGATCTGCACGACAACCATTTTCACCTCATGATCTCGGTGTGGCCCTACTTCGATCCCGGCTCCGAGGTCTACCGGGAGATGGACAAGCTCGGCTATTTTATTGATCGCACCAAGACTGCCGCGTTTCATCCCGCGCGCATGGCTCTCTACGACGCTTTCAGCCCCGCCGCCCGCAAGTATTACTGGGGCTTGATGGAGCACGCGCTCTTCAACCTCGGCGCCGACGCCTGGTGGCTCGACACCACCGAACCGGAAACCGAGGGACGCGAAACCAACCTCCTGGCCACGAGCCAGGTGGCCATCGGCAATGGCGCCCGCTACGCCAATCTCTTTCCCCTGATGACCACGCAGGCTGTCTACGACGGCCAGCGCGCCGCCACCAGCCACGCGCGCGTCTTCATCCTCTCCCGCTCCGCCTACGCAGGTATTCAGCGCCACGCCACGGCGGCCTGGTCCGGCGACATCAATTCCGATTGGGAAACATTCAAGCGGCAGATTCCCGCCGGATTGAACCTGATGGTCTCCGGGGTTCCGTACTGGACGACCGATATCGGCGGGTTCACGGACGGCAATCCGGACGATCCCGCCTACCGCGAGCTGTTCATCCGCTGGTTCCAGTACGGAGCGTTCTGCCCCATCTTCCGCGTGCACGGCACCCGCGCCACCGGCCAGAACGAGTTGTGGTCTTACGGGGCCGAGGCGCAGGAGATCCTGACCCGCTACGACACGCTCCGCTACCGGCTGATGCCGTACATTTACTCGCTGGCGTGGCAGGTGACGAACGCCGGCTACACCTTGATGCGCCCCCTGGTGATGGATTATCGCGACGACGTGACCGCCCGGAACATCGGCGACCAGTTCATGTTCGGGCCGGCACTGCTGGTCAGCCCCGTCACCGATCCCGGCGAGGTCCAAAGACGGGTCTACCTGCCGAATACCAAGTGGACAAACTTCTGGACCGGTGAAAGCCAGCCCGGGGACCGGTTCGTCATGGCGGCGGCGCCGCGCGAAACCTTGCCGCTGTTCGTGCGCGCCGGTTCGATTGTGCCCATGGGGCCGGCGATGGAATTCTCGAGCCAAAGCGCTGCGAACCCCATCGAGCTGCGCGTCTACCCGGGTGCAGATGCGGACTTCACGCTCTACGAAGACGATGGGCTCACCTACGATTACGAGAAGGGAGATTATTCGACTATTCCTATTCGCTGGGATGATGCCGGACAGACGCTGACCCTCGGCGCGCGTCAAGGAAGTTTTACGGGAATGCTCGCGACCCGCACTTTTGATATCGTCTGGGCCGGCCCCGGCCACGGCGTGGGCGTGAACCCGTCCGGGACCGTCGATAAGACGGTGTCTTACGACGGCACGGCGGTCACCATACAACGCTGAGCCTTCTGGTGGCGGCGGGATAACCAACCTGGCGTTTCCGCGTTTTGTACTTGACAGCCGCCGACAGATGTGATAGCCTATATCTGTGGTCTGATTGGAGACATTCTGTCATGGCCGAGCGCGTCAGTGCGCCGATGTCCAGAGGAAGCCGGTGTGGCCCGGACGAGAGCAGAAAGCTGAGATTCACGGAAACACAAAATAGTGGGAACGAAGCTAAGAAGTGCTTGAAAACAAAGAAGCGCTCGCGCAATTTGCATGCCAAAGTGCATCCATTGGACGCTGAAAACGAGCAAATAACCGCGCATCTTGCGCAAACGAAGCCAAGACTACAACGTCGCAATGCGAGGTTGAGACAGTGACAGGCAGTCGGCTACATAGACGCGTGGGACAGGCACTCCTGCCTGTTGAATAGGACTGATGCACATACTCTGGGCACAGGCAGGAGTGCCTGTGCTACGCCGAAATTGAGGGAACAAAGCGAGAATGTCTATGAAAACAAAGGACCGCTGTGGGAAACGCTTCCCGGAAAGTGTGTAGGGGCGGTTCGCGAACCGCCCCAACGCTTGCGGGCCGTTGCGCTCAACAGCGCGAGGATGAACCAGGAACAACGGACCACGGACGACGGACAACGGACAAGCTTTTTCGGACACTTTGCCCATGAGTGACCTTTCGCTGATGATCGTAGCCGGTGAGCGCTCCGGGGATATTCTCGGGGCGGAACTCGCCCGAGCCTTACACGAGCGGCTGGCGGACTTGAAACTGTTCGGCTGCGGGGGCGACGCCATGCGCCAGGCCGGGGTGGACACGGTCGTGGACGCGCACCGGCTGACGATGATGGGCATCACGGAAGTGATCAGCGGGCTGCCGAGAGCCTACCGAGCCCTTCGGACGTTAGTGGCAGAAGTGGACCGGCGCCGGCCGCAGCTTGCGGTGCTCATCGATTTTCCCGACTTCAACCTTCGCCTGGCCAAGCGGCTCAAGCAGCGAGGAGTCCGGGTCGTCTATTTTGTGAGTCCACAGGTTTGGGCGTGGCGGAGCGGCCGTCTGCGCCAGCTCAAAGCGCGAATCGAAAAGATGCTCTGCATTTTCGATTTCGAGGAGGCCATTTATCGCCAGGCCGGGATTCCCGTCGAGTACGTTGGCCACCCCATGGTCGACCTGGTGCGCCCGAATCTGACGCGGGAAGAGTTCTTCGCCCGGCTCGGACTGGACCCGGCCAAGACCACGGTGGCCCTGCTGCCGGGCAGCCGCGCGAAAGAAGTGAGCCAAATCTTGCCCACCATGCTCAAGACTGCCGGCCGGATTTCGCTGAATCGCAAGGTGCAGTTTGTGGTCGCCGCGGCGCCGACGCTCGACGCCGGTTGGGTGGAAAAGACGCTGCTCGAGCCGTATGCCGGCAGGTTGACGATCCGCGTCGCTACCCACGCCACTTATGACGCACTTCGGCACTGCGACGTAGCGATCGTCGCCAGCGGCACTGCCACCCTCGAGGCGGCACTCTGCGAGCGCCCGATGGTGGTGGTTTACCGGTTATCGCGGCTCACGTATCGGATCGGACGACTGCTGGTGAAAGTTCCCTTTTACAGTATGGTCAATATCCTTGCAGGTAAGCAGGTGGTCCCAGAGTTGATTCAGAGTGATTTCACGCCTGCTCGGGTTGCCGCTCAGGTAGAATACTTAGTTGATCATTCCCAAGCACGTGAGGAGATGGCGGCGAACCTGCGAGCCCTGAAGGCGCGTCTGGGGCCTGGAGGCGCTGTCGGGCGGGCCGCCGAAGCGGTGGTAGAGCTAGGATTCAGGATTGAGGATTCAGGATTCAGAGCGGCCGGGACCTGAATTCTAGCCGCCATGCAACTTGTTGGTTTCGGCTGCAATCCAATCAGTAGCGGGACTTACGAGGCAAAAGTGACAACGAGGAGTCAGAGTCCAGGAATTAGAATGGTGAAGGCGCGCCATTGCCCGTGCGCATCGGAGGCCTGAATCCCGAATCCTGAATCCTGAATCCTCCATTATGTGGGGAGCTGTTTATGAACTATCTACGTGCCGGGGGCGGGGCCGAATTTCGGCCGTCTCGACTCCGGACGCTGCGGGTGAATGCGCTGCCATGGTTTCTGACGCTGGGCCTCGTCCCGGTCGTCACTTTCGCCCAGTCCAATGCACCTCGATTTACGGTAACGAATTACGCTATCACCGCAGAGCTCTTTCCTTCCCAGCACCTGCTTTCGGCCTCGGTGCGGATTGATTTTCTCCCTCAAGCCGACCTCACTACCATGAGCTTCGAGCTCCAAAACGGCTTGCGAGTTTCCAGCGTGAAGGACGCCACCGGCAGGGACTGCAATTTTCGACAAGAAGGGCTCATCCTCTCCATCGACTTCCTGAACCCCGTGCCTCAGGATAAGCCCGCTTCCATCACGGTGAGGTACGGCGGTCTGCTTTCTTCGGCGGAAGGCAGTCCGGTGGAGAACCTGAAGCTGGCTTACGTCGGGAATGAGGGAAGTTACCTTCTCTACGTGGCACGCTGGTTCCCCGTGAGTCAATACGGCGTGAACCGCTTTGCCGCCAGCATGAGCATCACGGTGCCTTCCGATGAAATGGTAATTGCCTCGGGAAAGGCTTCCGCTCCCGCGCGCGAGGCGGGAAAGGTGACGTACGCGTTCAAATATGACCGGTCCTCCTTCCCCGGCACAGTGATTGCCGGTCGATACGTGGTGCAGCCGGCAACCGCGGTGGGCGCAGACATCACCTTATACATGAAGCCGGGCCACGAAAGCTTCGCCGCCAATTACGGCGAAGCCGCCGCCAAGATCATGGGTTTCTATTCCGACAAGTTCGGGTCCTTGCCCAATGGCCATCTCGACATCGCGGAAATCGAGGACGGCACGGTGAACGGATATAGCGCCCCCGGCGTAGTCGCGCTCGCCTCGCGCATCTACTCCACACAAGTGAAGATCCAGCAACTGGCGCAGCAGATCGCCTATCAATGGTGGGGAGAATCGGTGAGTCCGGCCTCGCGCAACGACTTTTTCCTTGAAGACGGGCTCGCCACCTACTCCGCCGGGCTCTACCTTCAGGATGCCGAGGGTGAATCCGCCTTTGAAAACCTCATGCAGGAGACCGAAATCGGCGCGCTCACGCACGAGGACGTTGCGTCCATCGGTCAATCCGCACAGTTGCACGAGTACACGCCCGAGTACCAGTCGATCGTGTTTCAGAAGGGCGCCATGGTGCTCCACATGCTGCGCTGGGTGATCGGCGACGAGGCGTTTTTCAAAAGCCTCCAGGCCATGGGTCAGCAATACGCCGGGAAGTCCATTTCCACGGACCAGTTTCAAAAGGTGGCGGAAACCGCTTCCAAGCAGGAACTGACGTACTTTTTCGCGCAATGGGTGACCTCCACCGGTGTTCCCCAGTTTACGCGGGTGTGGTCAGTCTACAGAACCGCGAAAGGCTATCAAGTGGTAGGGAAGATCACCCAGGATTTGGACCTGTTTCGCATGCCCGTCGAGGTCCGGGTGGAGACCGAGGGAAGCAGGCCGGTCACCGACCGTGTGCCGATGGTGGGTACCACGGCCAGCTTCACCGTGAACGTGCGCACCAGGCCGACGCATGTGCTCGTTGATCCCGGCAGCCGCATCCTTAAATACGACGAGAAAATCAAGTTCAAGGTCGAAATGGCACGCGCCGACCAACTGGCCGCGGAACAGGCTTACCTGGAGGCGGTCAAGCAGTATACTGCGGTCCTCGAAATCAACAAGAACAACTCGCTGGCTCACTACCGGCTCGGCGATATTTACTTCAAGCTGCGGAATTACAACGCCGCGATGGAGGAGTTCCGGCGCGCCCTGGATGGGGACCTGGACCCGAAATGGACCGAGGTCTGGAGCCACGTGATGCTGGGAATGATCTTCGATACGACGGGGCAGCGCGACCGCGCCCTTAATGAGTACCAGCGCGCTCTGCAGACCAACGATAACACCCAGGGGGCCCTGGACAAGGCGAACGAGTACGTGAAGAAGGCGTACGCGGGGGAGAACAAGCAGACAAGTTAAATAGCCTATTATTGATCGAGTCTTCTGTCATCCTGAGCGCAGCGAAGGATCTCAGCAGTTGGTGCGGGTGCGCGCCATGCCGGCGTGCGAAGAGCGAACTGCCGGGATCCTTCGCTGCGCTCAGGATGACATGCCAATTGTCAGCCCCCGATCTTCCCGAATTTCAGCCCCGTCAAACTGGGCGACTCGATCCCTCGATGCTGAATCAGCACCTTGAAAACGTTCCCCATTCCTTCCGGATGAATCAGCCGCTTTAGTTTCAGCCTGGCCTGGAGATTCTCGATCTCGTTAGCGCCCGGCTCGTAAAGGTCCGCGAACTGGTTGGCTTCACCCAGCGCCAGCAGGAATCGCTCCTGGCTGGTGAAGCCGGTCAGTCGCAGCCCCGCGTCCTCGCCTGCGTCGATCAAGGCGCTGAAGTTGACGTGCGCGGTAAGGTCGACCTGGCCGGGGGCGCTGAGGGCGTCTTCGAGCGGCAGGTGATGGTGGTAGGCAAGCAAGGTGCCTTGCGGCCGGTCCTCGGTGTAGAGACGCCGGGCGAGGTCGCCGTAGTCGATGGTGATGACAAAGCCCCGGTCGAGCTTCCCGGCCAGCGAGCGCATCCACTGGGTTGCCACCAGGCTCACCTCCACGCGGCAGCCTTCCTCGAGCCGATTGGCGTAACGAGCCACCGCCGCAGCCACCAGCGGGTTGCGGATGCGGCCGGTTTTCTGGCGAAGTTCGTCACCTTCTGCCGTAACGGAGATCTCTCTCAGATGCCCTCCGGCTCGGGTGACGACAGCCACCGGGAAAGCATCAACCAACTCGTTCGAGAAGAAGCAGCCGGTGACGGGTGTGAGCTGCTCGAGGTTTTCGAGCAAGTGGACTTCTCCGGCTAGGCCCTTTTCCGCCAGCCGCTCTCTCAGGAACGCACCTTGTTTGGGGCTTGGCTCGATGGCCACGTATTCGAGCGCAGCCGCAAAATCCGGCAGGGCGCTCTTCACCCAGGAGAGGAAATCCTGCGCAAAGAGCCCGCTCCCTGCGCCCATCTCAACCCAGCGGAAGGGCGAGGGACGGCCGAGCAATTCCCACATGTCGACGGCCTGGCGCGCCACCAGGCGAGCGAAGATGGGATGGAGGTCCGGACTGGTGAAGTAGTCGCCGCCAGCGCCGGTGCGGCGCCGCCCTTGGGTGTAATAGCCGTACTCGGGATGATACAGGCACAACCCCATGTAGAGTTCAAACGTGACGGGCCCAGACCGCCTGATCCTTTCGAGGAGGAACGTCTTGAGGGGTATTGGATCCACGATGACTTGGGGCGCTACGCCGCGCTGGCCTGCGGGCGCGCCGTCAACTTTTGGAACGCCTCTTCGAACGTCTTGAGCGCCGCATCGTCGTAAAGCACGAAGTGGATTTTCTCCAGGCTGGTGCGAATCCTGATATGCTCGAGGACCGCCTTGAGCATAATCTGCGCGCAATCCTCGACCGGGAACCCCGCCGCGCCGGTCCCGAGGGCAGGCAGAGCGAGGCTTTTGATCGTCTTCTCTTCGGCGCGAAACAGGATCTGCCTGGTCGCCAGCTTGATCGCTTCCGCCGTGGCCTTCTCGCCGGGCCGGCTCGCGGCGGCGTGAATCACGAAGAGCGCTTTGAGGTTGCCGGCGGTGGTGACCGCCGTGGCGCCGAGCCGGAGGGGAGCCAAGCGTTCGCACTCCTCCTGGATCCGCTCGCCGCCCTTGCGCCGGATGGCGGCCGAGACTCCGGAATCCATGAGGAGATCCGTGTTGGCCGGATTGACGATCGCCTCAACCGGCATGTCCGTGATATCGCCTTTGGAGATGTAGATTTTTGTTGGCATTTTGAACCCTTCTAAGGCCAGACAACACCTGGAAAAACTCACGCCTGTCGTCCTGAGCGAAGCGAAGGATCTCGGCAGTTGATCGCAACGCGTTGATTTGTTCAGAACTGCCGGGATCCTTCGCTTCGCTCAGGATGACAGGTTCAACGGTGTTTGGCCAGCTCGCGGCATTTGGCCACGAAGGTCGCAAAGAGCTTGCGCGCTTCGGGCCGGTCGACCATCTCTTCCGGATGCCACTGCACGCCCACCAGGAAAGGGTAGGCATCGGCGGATTCCACGGCCTCGACCAGTCCGTCTTCGGAATGTGCGGTCACCCTCAGTCCTCGGCCCAGGCGCTTGACGGCCTGGCGGTGCAGGCTATTGACCAGGCAACTGCCTTGGAACGTTTCCGCAAGCGCTGAATCCGGGTCTGTCAGCGTCACGGAGTGGGTGGCCTCGGGGCGCGCCGCGGACTGATTGTGTTCGGGCCTTACCGGAGGTTCCGCACTGAATTCCTGCTTTAAGTCTTGGTAGAGCGTTCCGCCGAATTTTACGTTGATCATCTGGACGCCCCGGCAGATGCCCAGAATCGCCACCCGGCAACGGTGCGCACGCTCGAACAGCTCAAATTCAAAGGTGTCCCGTTGCTCGTCGACCTCAACGAGGCCGGGGTATTTGAGCGCTTCCTGATAATGCTTGGGGTTGATATCTTTGCCGCCGGTGAAGACCACGCCGTCGTAGTCTCTCATGTTGGGGATGGAATGCTGAGAGGGCGAGACCAGTTCGATTTCCTCGGATTTCACCCCAACGGCCAGAAGCGCCTGGTAATAGGGAGATTGATCGCCCTTGGTTTTTTCCTTGTCGGAAACAGAGATCACAATCTTCATCGCGGCGCCTCCTTTCAGTCGCGGGCAGGATTCTGAAAAACCGCCTCGCAGCGGCCAGCCGAACTGGCTCCTCAGCCTGTCTGAACAATTTACATCAGGATGCCCGCCGGTGGAAGGGTCGAGATTGCGCTTGGCGTTTGCTTTTTATTCGCCTATGCTGGAAGCCGCTGGGTGGTTGCTCGCCCGGCCCTTCTGCGCGCCGCGCTTAGGACAAGCCAGACCCGAACATCTTTCGAGGGGCGGCTTGCGCCCCCAGAAGGGAGAGGCTCGAACCTGGAGGTTGCCAATGGCAGAGGGAGGATCGGTATCTTTGGAATCGCAGGGCGGCCTGTTCCGCCCGGGGCAGGACTTCGCCGCCGCAGGGGCGCGACCGGAACGCACCGGCGTTCGAGCTCTGCACTATGAGCCCGTCGAATTCAGCAACCGCACCGTGAAGTCAAACCTGGCGCAGGGAGAAATAAAATCCCCGCCTCACAGTCCGTGGACTCTTCCGGCGTGGGGCTTGGCACTCTTCCACGGCGATCACGACGCGGCGCGGCTCAGCCACTATTTCTTTCCGCGCCTGGACGCTTTGGGAAGGCTGGCCCGGCTATGACGTGAAGAACTATCAGAAAGCGCTGCGGGATGCTTTCGAGGCCTTCGAACACTTCGCCCTAGTACGTTAGTACAGTCGCGGTGGCTTGACTTTCAATCATTCACTTCCTTACACTTCCCCCGTGAGCACAAGAATTCTCAGCGTTGTGATCGCATGGTTTGTCCTTCCCGTGGCGTTGGCGCTGGGCCAACAACCACCGGTGGCATCTCCTCTTCCTGCCGCCACGCAAAGCCAGGCCGATTGCACAGGGTTTATCAGGGCAAGTGACGTGCCCGCGAATATTACCGTGCTCAGCGGCGAAGATAACGACTTGGAGTCGTCCATCCGGCAATACACGGTGGGCGATTCACTCTACCTTCACAGCCGCGGCGATGCCCGATTCTCAGTGGGCCAGCAATTCTCACTGATCAGGCCGGCGAAGGAACTTTTCCGCACGACACGCTACAGCGGCGAACATCGGGCTCTCCGCAAACTCGGGAAACCCTACGAGGACACCGGCAGAGTTCAGGTGACGCATGTAACGCCCCAGGGAGCCGTCGCCGAGGTGAGGTTCGCGTGCGGGCCCATTATTCCGGGCGATATCGCTGTGCCGTATCAACCCCGCATTGTCCCCGACTATGTACCCGGGGAGTTGGACCGCTTCGCCTTGGCCAACGGCAAAATGCAGGGGGCCATCGTGGCGGCCCGCGACAACTTCGCATCGCTCGCGAGCGGGGACATCGTCTACCTTGACCTCGGAGAAAGGAACGGCGTAAAGGCCGGTCAATTGTATCGGGTCTACTACCGCCCGCCACGTCCAGGACTCTGGACGATTACCGCTCACCCCCCCATGCCCCGCGAAACTGTGGCGGAGATTGTGGTCCTCTCCGCTCAGGAAAAGTCTACTGTGGGGATTATTGTGAACTCCAGGCGCGACGTCTACATCGGCTACGGTGTAGAGTTGGAGTAGGCATGGCCCTTTTGCCCCCGAAAGCCCTGTGACATTCCGAGCATAGCGAGGAATCTCGCATGGAGTCCTTCCTCTGCGAGCAGAGCGGCATTCCTCGCGGAGTTTACCCTGAGCACCCAGAGCGAGATCCTTCGCTTCGCTCAGGATGACAGCGAAGGGCTCGGAATGACACGGGGGAACGCATAGGATCACGCGGCCGGCGATGAGGAACGAGCCAGCGTGGGCGGCTCTTTCAAGATTTGTGCTGTGAACGCTTGGATTCTAGCACCATGCCGCCAGGCGTCGGCGGGCAAGCCGGCTTTCAGGCAGGTCTCTTGAAGAAACTGTTCGCGGTTCCAGTTCCATTCCTCGGCCACCTGCGGCAGGAGGAGCCCGCGGCGTCCGCCGCGCG
>Ga0326727_10011205_pt1 | contig 20988 bp, 19 predicted proteins | sample MB2enrmetagenome_FD_207643 | JGI IMG/M metagenome (GOLD analysis project Ga0326727, IMG submission 207643) | Lab enriched peat soil microbial communities from McLean, Ithaca, NY, United States - MB29MY | ecosystem: Environmental > Terrestrial > Soil > Wetlands > Peat | place: USA: New York...
AGGGCTGCGGTACCGGTAACCCGGTGTGCCGGTAACCCGACGTGTTGATTTCGAGTGTCAATCCAGCGCGGGCGACTTCCGCGAGCGTGGGGACGACTTCATCTAGGCCACGTTGTGTGGGCACTCGGCCTGACCGTTTCACGAGATCAAGATGGCCGATTATGTCGCACAGGCCGCTACGGGCAAGTCGCCGGACAAGCTCAAAATAGCGGACATACTGTTCGTCGGCGGTGCCTGGATAATCCCGTGCCTCAATATCGAGCTGGCAGGCGTCATCGAAGAAATGTACGGACCCGATGACGAAGTCCCACGGGTAGGCCTTGAGTTGCCGGTGGAGGTAGTCTTCCTGGGTTTCAAGATAATCCATTTCCAAGCCAAGCAACACGCCGATCTGGCCGCGGTATTGAGATTGCAAATCAAGCACACACTGGACGTAGGATTCAAGCTCCGCCTCGGCCATGCGGGCGCCGGCGCTGCGCCCACCGGGCAGCGGATTGTGGTCGGAAAAACCGATTTCGCGCAGGCCGATTTCGCGTGCATGTTCGGCGTAGGAGTGCATTGGCCCGGTCGCGTGCCGGCACAAAGGCGTGTGCATGTGGTAATCAGATTGAATCAACATGAGCTATTATTGTAACCGTAGCTAGGCGCGCTGACAATGCCGCAATTGTGTTGCGAGGCAAGGACATGGGTACTCCTGTCGTCTTTGATTCCAACGGCCAGCAAATCGTGGACAGCTTTGGACGCGCCGGATGGACATGGGTGGCGTCGGGAGTGACCGCAATCCCATGCATTAAGTTGGCGCCGCGACAAGCGGCGATTGAACAAGTGGGTGAAACAGCGAACAGCAGAAGTACTGTGCATGTCCAGCTTGGAGCAATTACTAGACAAACCGGAAGCAGGTGCTCCAGTTACAGACACATCGATCAGCAGATTAAGGTTAACACACGTTCGTCAATGGCAATGAACGTTGCCATGAAAACGACTGCAGAAGGATCACAGAAATTACAGAAATCTGACACAGTGACAATCTAACTGTAAATTGGCCGAACCGTATCTTTCGCAAACCATCGCTTACCGTCAAGGGGGTCAACCAACCAGCAATAGCCTCCATCTCCACCGCACTCGCCCCCAAATTCCTCGACGATAATAGTAGGGGACGGGTATCTGTTTTCGATACGCCTTCGGATGAATTCTTCGGTTTCGAGGTCAGCAAGCGTCACGGCAGGCCCATCTTGCTTTGTCTGCTGAATCACGCCTGAGTGGAAATACGAAAGCAAAAGCACCCAGCTTTGACCGCGACCTCCGTCGCGGAGCGCAAAAACTCATCATGTGGCCTCATGCCACAGCCGGCCTCTATGGTGTATTCAAACAGCCCGTGCGCGGACGACTTACAAAGCCGCCGTGAGCTAGAAACTCCCCGATGCCACAGCTTCGTTGCAGCCGTTACTGTTTCTGAACATTGCTCCTAAACCGGCATTTCCCATGTGACTTACCCCCGCGACCATCACCGGACGTTGAGCGGGTTGTTCCGCCAGAGGTGGTGAGTGATTCCGATTTTATCGCGGTGTGCGATGCCGCACGTTCGTGCTGGGAGGCGTCCGGGGGATTGCATTCCAGTCAAGCATTGCCTTGGCAGGGTGGCGCGTTGTTCGCTTCTTATTCTCTTGCAGGTCCTGCAGATATGGTCAGCGGGAGTTGGAAATAATCGAGTGCCGAGCGGAATTTCAAAAGTGCCTCACGAAAGTTGAGTCGGCCAATACCTTACGCTTACGTTGAGTCCCAGCTCAAGGATTTCGATGAGAGGGCAGCGAGAATCTGCGCCATAAAGCCCAACGCTTGCGATAACCTGCCGAGCGATGCGAGGTCAGGCTCATCGCGTTGTTCTGTTGCCAGTCATAGTCGCCTACCTCAAATGTAATCACCTTGCCCAATTTCCGTGGCTGCTGCCGGCACCGCAAAAACTAACAACTCATATTGAGTACGCATCTTTCGTCGGGTTGTCCACGATTGCCGTGCTCGGCGGCCCTTGGCACGATCCCTGCGGCTTGCTCAAGCGCCACGCCTGCTCCGAGGGGAACCGCCTAGCCCAGTCGGCCGGGGTCTCGAACCGCTGGCCGGTCGCTGACGCGGGCGCGCGAACCTCGTAGAAGTCATCCACAACGAAGCCGATCCGTCGAAACAGCGCGAACCACTCGCTGATGGGCAGATTGAACACCACGTAGGGGTCTTCCTGCGGCCCCAGGGCGACGCGCTGAAGGCCGAACCAGTCTCGCTGCAGAGTAGTGCCGATCGGGCCGTCGTCCGGGGGCGCGCAGACAAGCGAGAGAGTGCTGCGGCCGATGAAGCTGAGTCGCCCGCCTGGCCGCAGCAGGCGCCAGGCCTCGGGGATCCAGATGAGGGGATCGGCCCAGACGGATGCGCCGTACTCGCTGAGGGCGAAGTCAAAGGTGGCGTCCGGTCGGGGCACGGCCTCGGCCACGCCGTGGATCAGTTCTAGTTCCACGCGGTATTCAACAGCCAGGGCGCGGGCGATCTCCAACTGTCGCTCGGACGGGTCGATTCCCACCACCGAGCGGGCGCCGCGTTGGTGCATCCAGAAGCAGACCTGTCCCGCACCGCAGCCCAAGTCGATGGCGTCAAGGCCACTCAGATCGTCCGGAAGCAGAGGCAGTTCAGTATTGGGGATCTCCCAGTTGCCCCAGGCCGGCTGACGCCGTCGCCAGCCACAGCGGCCTATCTGCCGCCAGTCCTCTGCGTGGCGGTTCCAGTGAGCGCGGTTTGTCTGGGCATGAGGGGGAAAGTCGTCAAGCCGGTTCATCCTCGGTGCTCCGTTCCGTCATCCGCATGCATCGCGGCACCTCCAGTCATCGCTCCTTCCAGATTGCTAGCTGTGGCAAAGTCCGGCCTGCCCTGTTTACGTGGGGACAGCAGTTGGGTAAAAGGGTGGAATGCGCGTCGGCCATTCGGCTTGGCGAGTTCCTCGCGGATTGCGCTGATCGGCACCTCATGACGGTCGCAGTTGAAGAAGAGCGAATCTGTCGCGTGGGACCAGGATGTGCGGAACTTCGTATCGACGACGGGAATGCCAAAACACTGGGCGTATAGTGGCACTCTCTGCTCATCGCAGGTGATCTCCTCAACCTTGGCATCGGAATACTTCTTCAGGAATGCTACGGAGTAGCACGTGCCTGGCCCGAGCGAAGCAAATGGCTCACCGCGGTAGCCATACTCCTCCCTGACACCCGCAAGCAACCTCTCCCACTGTCTCCTGGAGAAATCATCGGTCATCCACCCCCAGTCATGCGAAACATCACTCAGACCGAAGCGAGCGGTCACTGCGACCGCTTCCGGTGGAACGTGGCAATACAGGCTTTCAAGTGAGTCGAGCAGCAGAAGGTCCCATTCTACGAGATATAGCCTGTCGAAGGCGAGCTTGTGGCCGTAATCTCTGTACCAGGCTCTCACAGCCAGATCGCCATTCTGCCAATTCCATTCCGGGGCCCTACCCGTCTCATACCAATGATGAATCTGCTCTCCTAGGGCGCGCCGCATTGGCTGAGCCAGCTGCTCCTCGCCACCAAAGAGCCCAAAAATGCGGACCCCTGGATTATAACAGTTTAAAATAGCGACCTTGTCCGCGCATACTTCAGGGAAATCGTGACACCGGAGTGCGACTATGCTATTCATTGTGTTATCCTGCGCGCCTCGTCCTTAGCAGTCGACTTTGAAGTTGGGGCATTCTCACGGTATGCCCCCGCTCTCGTGAAATGCAGAGGCGAACTGCACTGCGCCGCCACGGGGAGCGGCAAGACGTTAACCGGTCTCCCTGCGCAGTAGCGGCAAGCATGAAGCGGCTGGCTCAACTGGAAACACCGCTTGAGCCAAGCGCTGAAGTCGTACTCAATTATGTTGCCCTTCACTCCGACACTGTCCTCGGGAAAGAATGGAATGGCGCCGAGATTCGTGGCGTGAGCAGAAAACGGGCATGGATAGAGGCGACCGTGCAGAAGCGTGAAGAGCCTGTTCGCACAGCATGACTCGTACACGGTCTTGAGCTCTTCATTCTTACGCGCACGCTCCTGAATAAGTGCGCAGTCGTGCCAACCTGGCATCACATCAAACGTGTATGATACCCCGAGATCGTCGCACGCGGCCGTGATCTCACGAGTCTTCCGCGACAATTGGCCGTAGTCGGCTATCCGGAGATATGTGTCGTCGTGTGCGAGGTGACCAAGGTGCGCGTGAGGAGGACAAATTGTTCCGTTGGAGTAAACGGCTATGCGTGTATAGTTCGAGTACTGCCTGAGCCGCCGCACATATTCGCACGCGATCGGATTCATGAATGACTCGCCCCCCAAGACACGCAATTCCATGACGTGATCCACACGACTCATGAGTATGTCGAGCGCCGCAAAGAGTTCGTCCCAGTCTGCATCTTGAGGCGTCGCATAGTATTGCATGAGGTTGGAGCAGTCACGACATCGAAGAGAGCATCTCTCTGTGATCACTATGTCGAGTGACAGCAGGACGACACGGCTTGGGTGGTACACTTTGAAATACTCGAAGAAGTAATCGTCCAACACCTCAAGATCACGCCAGCATGCGCCGGTCACGGGGGCTCTTACGTCGTAGTCGAAACAAGAGAGGATTTTTGAGGAATCCACTACATCTTGCCAGCCTTCACGCTGAAGATCAGACTTGATCGAGGCTACTCGAGCTGGGGCCGTTGTAATGATGACAGTGGCCCTCGGGTACGCTGTTCTTGCTTCGCTTTGCGGCTTGACAGGTATGTCCCCGATCCGCCCCTTCGCAACGACAGGTTCGTCCGCTGCGCCGGTCACACACACACACACAGGCTTGGTCGCTCGTTGCGAAAGAGCCTGTAGGACGAGCAGCGCGAGAGGTCCGGCCCCGTAGATGACCACTTCATCACCAAGGGGTAGCGCCGCGCCAGATCTCTTCTTGGCACCCGGGATTGGTACGTGCTGTTTCATTGGCGACGGTGACTCCGTTCGCTCGCTCTGGGCCTCTTGTTTATCTGGGATGCTCAGTTCAGCAGTCGGTCGCCGACTGGCCGTCGAGCCGCTCACTCTCTTCCACCAAGCGCAAAACCTCACCCAGCAGCCGCGGGCTAGTGCTCAGGCAGGTCCCCTCATGCGTGACCTCACTGCCCGTCCAGCTGACAAGACAACCTCCGGCAGCTCGCAGGATAGGCACCAGCGGCGCAAAGTCCCACAGGGAGGCGACGGGGTCCAGCATCAGCTCAAGCCTTCCAGTGGCCACGAGGACGTGACCGTAGGCGTCACCACAACCCAAGCAGTGCTGGCAACGCTGCTCGAAGGTGCGCCGCACATGCATCTTGTGGTGACGAGTGAAACTCGTCGTTTCTGCCAGGGAGATGGTGCTGCGCTCCAGCCGGTCCACGGACGAGACGCTGCACAGTCGCCCATTGAAGTAGCACGGCCCGCCACGGGAGGCCCAGACCGTCTCGCCGATGGCCGGAAAGTGGGTCACCCCCAACTCGATGGTTCCCTCCCGCTCCAGGGCTAGCAGCACGCCGAAGATAGGCAGGCCCCTGTTGAACCAGCGGGTGCCATCGATGGGGTCGAGGATCCAGCGGCTGGCGGCCTCGACCGCGCCCTCCTGCCCGAATTCCTCCCCGCAGATCCCGTGTTGGGGGTAGGCAAGCCGGATCTGATCCCGCATGAGCCGCTCGACCTCGAGGTCGGCGGCTGTCACTTCGGATCCGTCACCCTTCCGCATACAGGTGGACTGGCCGTGCAGGTGCCGGAGGGCCAGCCGGCCCGCCTCTTCGGCCAAACGCAATGCAAAATCGATGTCCTGTTGGCGCTCGCGCATCGTTCATCACCTGCGCGGTCAACAGCACCTGCGCACGGTGCGGACCACGATCTCCAAGCCGGCGACTAGCACCTCGCGGGGCACGTTCAGCGCGGGCGTGATCTGCAGCATTCCGCCGCCGCTGAAGCAGATCACGCCTTCTCGCATGAGCTGCTCTGCGACGCGCTTGCAGAGTGTGGGGCTGGGATCGCCGCTATCGGCGTCGATGCACTCCACGCCCCACAGACAGCCGCGCCCGTGGATCCGACCCACGCCAGGCCGGTCACCCAGCGGTTGCAGCGCTTCCGCGATGAGCTGCTCGAGCTCTGCAGCCCGCCCGACAAGGCCGTCCTGCTCGAGGATTTCCATGCACCGGCTAGCGACCCGGCAGCAGAGTGGATTGCCGCCGAAGGTAGTGCTGCCCACCACCTCCCGGGCCCCAGAGAGATGCTGGTCGTGGACCAGTACCGCGCTGATCGGCAGCCCGTTGGCCAGGCTCTTGCCCAGCACTACAATGTCGGGTTCCACACCGTGCCACTGGCTCTCCAGCATCTTTCCGCAGCGGCCCAACCCGGTCATGATCTCGTCCGCCATCAGCAGGATGCCGCGCCGCCGGCAGTAGCTGGTCAGGGTCGAGAGGTATCCCGCTGGCGGGATCTCCACCCGCGTGCCTTGGATTGGCTCCACCACCACCGCCGCCACCTGGCCGGTGCCAATCTGATCGATAAACTGATCGAGGGCTGCGACGCAGCGGTACTGACAACTGGGGTAGCTCAGGCCGTAGAAGCACCGGCGGCAGCTGGCGTAGGGAACGCGAATGAATCCCGGCGCCCGCTTTCCATGCCACGGCTTCATAGATGCGAGGCTGATGGCAGCCTGGGTCTTGCCATGGTTGCTGCCGAAGAATGAGATGAACTCGTCCTTTCCGCTGATGGCCCGCGCGAACCACATGCCAGCCTCCACCGCCTCTGCCCCGGAGGAGAAGAACTGCACAGCGTAGCGGGAGCCTCCGGCCTTGCGGACCTGGCTGGCCAACTGCACCACGTAGGGCGACAGGTAGTTGGAGGTGTTGGCGATGGAGGCAAAGGCGTCCTGCGCGGCGCGTTGGACCCGCGGCTCGCCGTGCCCCAGGGACGCGGTGAGGGTGAAACAGAAATCGATGAAGCAGTTTCCGTCCCTGTCCCAAACGTATGACCCATCCCCATGCTCGAAGACCACCGGCATGTTGCTGCGGTTCCGCGGGTACACGCCACCGAGGCACAGCCCGTCGCTCTTGCCGTTGATCTCCTCGGACCGGGGACCGGGCAGGACAGCGTCTACGTTTGGCATCTGCATGATCTGGTTCCTTGTGCTCCGCGGTTTGTCGCTGTTACGAGAGCACGGCGAGAACTAGTGACTTTCTAGGGAAAGCCCGCCGCCATCTGGACCTGGTACGAGAGCCTCCACAATGGGTTGTTCAGGCAGTAACGGATCGCGCTGGCGGTGTTGCCTTTCCACCGCTCGTCGGCCACCGGCTGGATGAAGTGATACTGAAACTGAAGCTCCTCGAAATCGCGGGGGTCGAGACCCTCTACGGGAAATTCAATCTTCAGCTCCTGACCCCGGCGCACTGTGAGTTGTTGGCCGGGCCTTGGTTTAACAGTGATCCAGTCCAACCCTTCGGGGGCGGGCTGCGCCCCGTCCAGTTCCGCCGCAACATGACATCCCCACTGATGGAGCTCGGTCATTAGTACCTGGTCCAGCTGGGCCAGAAGGTCCGCACCGGTGCAAACCACACTGACCGGCGGCCCCGCGCGCCGCTCCCCGGGCCAAAGGTCGAGCATGTCCCGCACCAACTCGGCCGCCGAGCCATAGCTGCGCTGCGCGGCCTGCCGTTTTGCCGCGTCGAACCTGCACAACACGGCGGCCCGGCCGGCGTTGGCACCCTCACCCTGCAGCGTGTAGAGCATCTTACCGAGGTGGTAGCGCATGCCGCCCTTCATGACCCGGCCAGCCACGAGCGGGCCGCCTCGGATAGGTCGATCCGGTGGTTGTGGAACGTCTCGCACAGGAGGCAGCGGTTGGGGCAAAACTCCAGCCCGTATCTGCAACAGACGCGACGGTAGAACGCCCCGGAGTCTGGACCGTGCATCACCTGCCCTAGCGGGCTCCCGCGGAGCTGCTCCATCCTGCGGCGTAGCCCCGTGTCGGTGATCCGGCCGATGATGCTGATGGGCAGCGCATAGTGGCAGGCGTAGCACTGGCCGTCGTACTTCAACAGGACGTGCTCCCCGAAGTCGCAGGGCCTCCAGACCTCGTCCTGCCGGTAGCGGGGCGTGTCGAACGCGCGCGCGCGCCCGGTGGTGGTGTTCAGCGAGCGATCCTCGATCTCCACATCACGGCCCTGGTACCGTCGGTGGAAGGCCTGGTAGGTTTCTTCGTCGCCGTCCTTGCGGGTCCAATGGAAGATGAGCGCGGCTGCCCCCCCTCCCTCGCGATACTCCAGGAAGCGGTCCGCGACCGGCGCACGCCCGTCGCGATCGATGCCCCCGTGCCAAGTGTCCAGCCCCACGTGGAACACGTCGGGCACCACCCGCCCGAACAGGCCGGGGTCCTCCAGGAAAAGCAAGCCGTTGGTATAGACGAAGATCTTGCTGCGGGGAAAGCACTCCCTGGCCAGCGAGACCACCTGTTCGCCGTAGCTCAGGGTGAGGAACTCGCCGCCAGTGAGGTAGAGCTCCTCCACCACGTCGCTGAGCTGTTCTCCCTGGGTCCGAAACGCCTCGCGGCAGACCACCCACTCCAGGTCGTCTGCCTTCTTGGCCGCCATTGCCCGCGAGGGCAGGTAGCAGTGCTGGCAGGACAGGTTGCAGTACTGGGTCAGTACGGCACTGAAGTTCATCGCTCCTCCTCAGCGTTCATTGCAGGCCCATCTTCGTGTGGGTCTTGCTCCGAAGCCACATGTGGCCCACGTCTCTCTCCGGCAACACGGAGAAGATGCCCTCCTCCCCAGTCCTGACCGCGGCGTAGCAAAGGAATGTAATGGTCGTGGAGAGCCCGCAGCGCAAGATGTAGGACCAGTTCAGCTGCGTCTTCTCGTGGCGGCGGGACTCCGCGAACTCGGGAAACTCCCGGTCAATGTGCTTCTTGTCCATGTAGTAGCGCAGGTAGGCGGAGAAGTGCTCCCTGAGGCTGGTGTGCGGTTCGTAGTAGCAGACGGCGTCATAACGCGTGCGGATAGTCCCTGCGCCGTGGCGGGTATGGATGAAGTTGGCAAGGAAGGTGTCGTCCACCAGATTGGCGTCCAGGGGCATGTAGAAGTATGTCGGGGCGCGCAGCAGGTAGGCCCTGCCGTGGAAGAAGATCTTGGACTGGAGTTCGGCCTGTGGGGTCATGCACGGCTGCGGCATTTCGTGGACGTAGCTCTTGAAGTGGGAGACATCCCTCGTGGAGATCTCGGCCTCCGGGTGAAACGCCCGTGCGTGCAGGATGTGCTGCAGCAGTTGGCGCGGCAGAGATACGTCCGGGTGTATACGCGGGACAGGCCAACCGCCCACGACGATCAGACGTTCGTTCCTGTTCAGCTCCCGCACCACCGACTCGACGAAGGTCTCGCACAGCACTACGTCCGCGTCCATTAACAGCAGTGGATCGGCGGGCGCCGACTCCATGGCGGCGGTCACGATGCGGTTGAGGGCGAAGGCGATACCGGGGCGGCTGTATACGACCTCCCCGCGGATGGACGGATGCTGTCGCCAGAACTCGCGCGCCCGCTGTTCCGTGCCATCGTCGCAGCCGTTGATGCAGACGAACACCCTCAACGGCCCGCCGTAGAGTTGTCCAGCGATGGAGTCGAGGCAGGCGTAGATGCTCCGCTCCTCGTTGCAGGCAGGGACGCCGATTGAGATAGCCTGTGCCATTGGTCTCACCACGCTACAGGACGATCTGCTCGTGCTTGTAGGAGTCCATCCCCCGGTCACGAAGATCCTGTGCTGTGGCCAGGTCTTTTGCGGCCACGTCCTTTTGGCCCAGCGCCGCGTACGCCGCGGCCCGATCGGAATAGGCCTCGGCGTACTGCGGATCCAACTCAATGGCCTGGGTGTGGTCCCGTAGGGCCTCCTCGAACCGCTCCAGGGCCTGCAGCGCGTAGCCCCGGTTGTTCCAGCACCTCGCGGACTGCGGCTGTAGCTCCACGGCCCGGTCGAGATGCTTGACCATCTGATCGTGCTCCCCCAACTCGTACAGCAGGTTGCCTAAGTTGCGATGAGCCTCACCGTTTTGCGGATCGTGTTCGAGGATCTTGCCAAACTCGCCAGCGGCCTTCCGGTACTCTTTCTTGTACTTCAGACACCTCCCGCGCAGGTGCCAGATGTGGTCCAAGTGGCGTTCCGCTCCCTGGCCCTGCTCCAAGCCGGCGAGGCAGTCCAACGCGTCGTCAAAGCGCCCCATGTAGATTAGCCCCTCAGCGCGCGATAGCTGCAACAGGGACTGGTAGTCGGAATAATCCACCTCGTCTGCGGAGGCCTCCAACCGCTGGGTCTGCTGTACGATGCGCACCCTCAATGGGCTGGTCGCGCGGACCCGGTAGAGGACGTACTCGCCCAGCCGCTCCTTAGTTGCCCGCCCGATAATCTCGTTGAGCCACTTCCCCTCCAGTTCCTCCAGCACTCGGTCTAGGTTCCCACGCAACGCGGTGTAGCTCACACCCTGGATGAACCCGTCAACGATGGGGCCCTCGTAGTCCAACTCCACCACGAAGTCGTCAGGTCGCTGGGTGCGGCTTCCGTGGTACGCAGAGAACTTGCCAACAATGGTCAGCGTGGCCATCTCTTCACCCCATGGTCTTGACGTTCGCGACTGTAGACTGCAGCCGCTGCAGGCGCTGCTGGACGACCCCGGCGGGGACCTTGGGCTGCAGACAAGATGAGGCAGCCACGGGGTGCTCGCTGTAGGCAAAACAAGTGATGAAGTCGAAAAGCGTCTGCTGCAGGAAGTCCACCGTGTCTTGAAACTCCTGTTCCGTCTCGCCGGGGAAACCCACGAGCACGTGGGTTCCCAGCAGGGGCGGTCGCCGGGTTGCTCGCAGCTTGCCTACCATGCGGGACACGTCATGAGCAGCGTAGCCCCGGCGCATCCGGCGCAGCACATCGTCGCTACCCGATTGCACCGGCAGGCAGAGGGCTCTCAGGGTGGCCGGCGAGTTACTCTGCTCCATCACGTCTACCAGCCGGCCAATCGTGCGCAGCAGACCACGGGGCCCGAGGTCATGGATGAACAGCTGGAACCTGCCACCCACGGCCAGTATCTGCGCCACCAGCTGCACCAAGTCGCAGCCTACGTCTTCCCCGTAGACCGCGGTGTCACCAGCCATGAGCATGATGCTCGGCTCTCCCTGCTCCACGGCTAGGTTCACCTGCTGGATTATCTGCGGCAGCGGAATGCTCTCGAGCGGACCGTTGGCGGCCCGGATGGCGCAGTAGGAGCAAACCCCCGAGCACCCGCGGGCGATACGGATTTTGAAGCCGCGCTTGGCCCGCTCGTACTCCTGCCGCGGCGTGCTCTGGCCAGCGCCGGCTGAGCCATGCCGGCCATCAAACAAGGAGCGGTTCATCTCCATCAGGCACGTGGGCGCACTGGGGAGAATATCCCGCATGTAGTCCACGAAGCAGTCCAACGTGCGCGGAGAGAAAGTCTGATCCACCGGGTAGCGCGCCATGCTCCGGGGGGAGATCTGCGATAGGCAACCGGCCACCAGAAGCTTCGTTCCTGGCGGCAGGTCCCGAACCACCCGGTCCAGACAGGCCAGAGACATCTGCTCCTTGAACGCGGAGACGCCGCAGGTGAAGACGACCGCCACCTCGCAGTCGGCGGGGGAGGTCACGAGGGTTGCCCCGGCGCTTCGGAGGAAGTCCACCACGCTCTGGGCCTCAAGTTCCCGCTGCTCGCAACCAACGCACTCAACGAATGCATTCACTGCGGACCTCCTGCATCACCTCCCAGTCGAGGGTGCTGCGCATGCTTACCGGGAAGATCGTGCGGGCTTCGGGGAACGCCCGGTACAGTTCCATCTGGTGCTCGATGATGGATATGATCTGGTCCGTGGAGGGGTGCGGATGGTGGCGCATGGCGCAGGTTGGGTCGGCGTGGAACACATTAGACGCGATGCCGATCCGCCGGCTGATGAAGTGCTGGTTCCCCTCCATGGTCTTCTCAACAGGCTCAAGGCCCCATACCAGACCGCAGTACACGTTGTAGTCGCCGAACAGTTCCCGCGCGTAGTCCAAGGCGTCGAGCCACTTGTCGTAGCCGTACCGCTCCTTGCCCGGGCACAGCCGTGCGTAGGTCGGGCGATCGAAGACCTCCAGGTTGAAGGCAATGGAGGTGATCCCAGCCGCCCGGTACTCGGCGATCAGCCGAAAATCGTCCGGCGGGTGGGTTAATAGGTGAACCGGCACGGGGCGGGGCAGGGCCTCGGTCATCACTGCGATCTTGTGGATCACATGTACGCGGTACTCCTTGTCGGTACGGCAGGTTCCGGTGCTGATAGAGATGAGGCGGATGGGCCTCCACTCGGTCTCCATGAAATGAACGGTAGCATCCCTGACGGTCTGATCGGCGAAGGTGGACTCCATCTGCCGGCCGGCGGTCCTGCGAGTGGCCTTGATCCCGCAGAATGAACACGGCACCGCGCTATCGAAGTAGGAGCAGTATGGGTAGAAGAAGAAGCCAGGTGTGTCCTCGCCGGCGACCGCGATGACGTTCTCAGGGCGGAGCGCCTGCGAAAACGAGGTGTCGAAGTATCGGGGGCGCTCGGGGAGGTGGACCTCTAGTGGAGGCCGTCCACGGCGCTCCAGAAAGATGCGCTCATCTACCACCCGAAGCTTCCAAGGACTTGACTCCCTGCGCAGCAGGGCCACGATAATCCCGTGGTCCAGGCAGAGCAACTGGGGGAATCGTAGCGCGGGGGTAGCCCCCTTGCTCGTGATGCCGTAGACGAACTGGTTGTCATAGAATGGTCTGCGGATTACCGTGAAGGCACCCATGGGGAAATCAACGCCGTGGGACAATAACGACGCCTTAATCTGTATCAGTTCCCGTCTGGACTTCATCTTGCTGAGTACCTCTGCTGACCGTCAGGGCGCCTACTCGGCGCCACATTTCGGGCATCAACCGTGTCCTCTTCGAACCAAACGGTGATGCCACCACGCTCCCAATGCGATGCGGACAACAGAATCTACAACCCGGGATTTCCGTTTTTGAGCTTCTCGGGGCGGCTCAGTATACACCCGTTCGCTACTTTTCGACCCGCAAATCCCCGATCTCTTCTCGCCCGCACTGCCTTTGCGCCTACAAAGGTGAGCTTCGGCCTGCTCTGATTGGTAATGGGGGCCGATTCCTGCTGAAGTTCATCGGCCCCTTGGGACATGCGCTCGGACTTACCCGTTCTTCTGTTGATTGTCCGGGCGCGGGTATTCCGGCTTGCCGTCGGTGCCGTAGGATTTGTACGTCGGTTCAGTGTCCGGGCTACGGCCGGTTTCGCGTTGGAAATTGCCTAGCCTGGACTCTTCGACCGAGACGTCATTGAAGTTGATCCGTGCCATCGCGATGCCTCCTTTCGCAGCCATGCTCGCAAGTGTATAATCCGAACCAGCGGCGAGATGTACGCTGTCCATCGCCAAAACCCCATGGGCTCGAAATCCGTTGATTATTCAGGTCGTTACCTCCACACTCCAAACCATGATGGTGACACTGCGATGGCTGGCCATTTTCGTCATTGCGACTCTTAGAGAACGCCGTGACTTGGCCCTGGAGAATCTGGCTTTGCGACAACAGCTGGGAGTGCTGAAGAGAAGGAATGGAGTTCCCAGACTAAAGAAGGGCGACCGATTGTTTTGGATGGTGCTTTCTCGAATCTGGGCCCCTTGGCGACAGGCCTTGCACCTGGTGAACGGTGACACGGTTGTCGGCTGGCAACGAAAGGGCTTCCGCATCTATTGGGCCAGGATTTCGCAGCGGAAATGTTGGGGTCGGCCGCGAGCGAGTTCGGAGGTCAGAGCTTTAATCAAGCGGATGGCGACCGCGAACCCGTTTTGGGGCGCGCCTCGCCTTCACGGGGAACTGCTCAAGCTGGGAATGGAGATTTCCGAGCGCACGGTTTCCCGACTGATGCCCAGGTACCGGAAGCCCCCTTCCCAGACTTGGAAGGCTTTCTTGAATAACCATGTCCAGGGTTTAGTCTCGGTGGACTTCTTCACGGTGCCCACAGTCAGTTTTCGAGTGTTATTCGTTTTTGTCGTGCTGGCGCATCATCGCCGGCGCGTCGTGCATTTCAACGTGACGGAGCATCCGACGGCGGCTTGGACGACTCAGCAGATCCTGGAAGCGTTCCCGGAAGACACGGCGCCACGATATTTGATCCGAGATCGGGACCCGATCTATGGGGAATGTTTCCGCCATCGCCTCAGAGACCTGGGCACCACCGAAGTCATGACGGCACCGCAGAGCCCTTGGCAAAATCCGTTTGCGGAAAGGCTGGTGGGCTCCATCCGACGCGAGTGCGTGGATCACGTGATCGTGCTGGGAGAGAGGCATCTGCGACGAACCCTGAAGAGTTATTTCGATTACTATCTGGGTTCAAGAACTCACCTCTCTTTAGCCAAGAACGCTCCGACCCCTCGCGTCGTGCAGGGGCCGGAGGCGGGAGAGATCGTGGAGATCCCGCAGGTGGGTGGACTGCACCATCGCTACGAACGGCGCGCTGCGTAACCGATTGCAGCAGGGGCCTGCCGTTTCCTTTCCTGAAAGACTGTAACGCTCCTCGCGCAAAGCGGGCGTTTGTCCGCTCAGAGGCGTGACCAGCCAGAGGACTTGCCGAACCATAGACCGAGGCCCGGACCGACGGGCCGAGACGGCGGTCTTTGGGCAGCTGCTTTTGCAGCGAATGTACCATTATCGAGTTATGGCGAGAGACCGGCAACCGGTACGGTCAGCCTTGTGGCCGAAGACGCTAAGCGGGCGAAGAAGGCCCTCGACGAGGCTAAACTTGCATACGAGGAGACCGGGGCGGAGCAATTTGAACTTGCGAACAAGCCTGGCGCGCTGGCACAGCACTTGGAGAAGCTCGCGACGAAAGGCGTCAATCTGAGTTCAATCCATGCGACGGCAGTGAAGGGTGGAAAGAAAGCGGTGGTGGTTTACACGGTAGAGGCCCCAGCAAAAGCCAGCGAGCCCAAAGCGGCATCTGCGGGCGCCTAGCCAGGCTTATCGCCACGCATCGTATGTCTATGTCGGCTGATCCCGAAACCGGTTGGACTCAGTCGCGAAAGGTGCTGTTTGCTGGTCAAAAAGGAAGTTTGGGCACGCGCCCTGCGCTGGCGGCGAGCCAGACAGCGGCAGCGAAATTGTCTGTCACCAACCCCCAGCGACACGCCGCTCGATTCGGCTGCTGTTTGGGTATTCGCGCCCCGGCCAGCGAAGCCCTGCCCCGGCTGGTTTAGCAGTGCGGTCCCGTTAAAAGCCATGGCCAATGGGCGCAAAACTTTTGTGCAGTCTTTGCGGGATTAGAAGCACAAAAACGAGTACCAAATGAGTACCACTTGACCGTTCCGAACGTGCTTTTCAGTAACTTTACGTTGCCAAGCGTGCCGCAAAATCAACGAGATACCTTTGTTGGTCTAGCCTTGGGCGCAAGAGGTCCGCGGTTCGAATCCGCGCGCCCCGACCAATGTTCCCCCAAGTTCCGCTTCAGTATTCGCTCTTCACACCCAAAATGCGAAAGTCGCTCAAGGAACTCTTGACCACATAGAGGATGTCATTATTGCTTTGCGCGTCCGGGGGTTTCATGAAGAACCCGGGCTCCACCAGGTAGCCAAAGGAATTCTCGACCACACCTTCCAGACACTCATGATCATAGAACTGGATGCGCACCCACAATCCCCGGATGGGAGGATTCTTGGTGAAGAACTTGACCTCCTGGTAATCTTTGCGCCCATCGAAACTTTTTACGAAGAACACGGCTTTGAGAGAATCCAGGGGCACGGAAACGCTCTGGTGCGACTCCGCCGAACAAAGCTCAATCCGGGGTTCAGCCAGAGACGGACGCTCGCGAAGGAATTCCTCCAAGCTGCCCCGTGCGGGGCCCGGCAAATAACCCTTGAGGAGTTTCCCATCGCGCTGCCGTGCAACAACCTTAAGCATAGGCCTCTCGGGTGCACATTTCGCAAAAGCATGATCAGGGGGTGGATGGATTCAAACCAAGGGACGAACAAATCGCACGGCACAAAGATAATATGTTTCTTTGTCCAAGGTTCTTACCACTCTTCCGGAAAGGGGGCGCTTGGGCTGAACGGGGAGATAGAAGGTCGGCACCGGAGCACTCGGCATTTCAAGATAAAGCCAACTGGCACGAGCAAGAGTCCGTCGCGTCGCCACAAGGGCGCCACCCGCACTTATATCCAGAGCAAGAGTGAAGTCGAAGAATTTCTTCCCCTCTTTATCGACACCTCTCAAGAAAAGAGGAATCTCCAAGGGGAGACGCTGGAAGCGACGCCTTTCTGCACCCATAGATACACGTCCCCTTGCACCGTGCTACACGTGATGGATGAGGGGAGAGCAAGTCGGTGGCCAAATGACGAAATGCCCGATGTTGCCAAAACTTTCATAATCTATAGACATATCAACAGGTTACGTTGGTCAGTGGGAAATGGTTTTCGGAGGTAATGATGGACATAACTACCGATGATGCAATTATTTTCTATAGAGTGGATGAATTTTGCGTTCTTTTTCCTTGACGAGGGCGGTACGAGCGTTATAAGATTTCTCGTATCTTCAGTTCACCTGCCGGACCACTGATGATCCGTGCTCTTTGCGCTCGGCGAGGAGTACATAGGGTGTTGCTATGGCGGAGTTATCTCAAGCGGGGAGAATCCCGGCCCTATCCGACGGTATGTCGGCGAAATCACTGAAGAGGGCCAAGGGCTTCGTGGCGACACGAGGCGAGTCGCCGTCGGGCGCATCCACGGCGCCGCGAGCAGGTGACACCGCCTCTACCCTCCCCTCCCTTTACCAGGACTTATTGGAGGCGCAAGGGCACCTGGAGGAGGAACTCCACCGGCGGGCCCTGGCCTTGGCGACGTTGGCGCACGAGATCAAGAATCCCCTGGCCATTGTCTCCGGCTACGTCGAAATGTTGCTCACCCGCAAGGTGGGGCCGCTGACGGAACGCCAGCGGAAGATTCTGGAAGAAACCCAGGTAAATTGCGCGCGCCTGCAGAAGTTCGCTGAAGAATTTCTGGCCTACAGTTCTCTTGCCATGGGCAACGCGCCCCTCACGCTCCGCCTCGAGCCCGGGGATTTGAACGCCTGCATTTCCGAGGCGTGCGGGTACTGGATCGACAAGTTTTCGGAGAAGGGGGTGGCGCTGTATTTCCAAGGCAGCACGGAGATACCGCTTTTCCCCTTCGACTACGACAAAGTCCAACAGGTGGTTTCGAACCTATTGGAGAACGCCCTCAAGTTCACTCCCGCGGCGGGGTCAGTGTGGATGACGTCCGAACCGCATGCCTGGGAACGCCGCGCCCGCATGAGCGCGCCCCGGGCGGTGGAGCGGCGCCGGGAGGGTTCCTTGGGAGCCGGCGCCGTGCGCGTGATGGTGGCCGACAGCGGGAAGGGAATTGCCCCGGAATTTTACCAGGAGGTGTTTGAAGACTTCTTCCGGGTTCCCGGAGATGAGCTTCATACGCCCGGGGCGGGATTGGGGTTGGCGATCGCCCGACGCCTCATTCAACTGCATGAGGGGAAAATCTGGGTGGAAAGCGAACTGGGTGTGGGAAGCAGATTTTGTTTTTTGTTGCCGCTTCGGAAGGCCTGAGCCCGGGCATGGTCGACCCGTTTGGTTCACCCCGGCGTAACCGCAGACTGAGTTCATATTCGTATTAGGAAAGGTTCCAGTGGCGAGCGTTCCAAGCATCCTGGTGGTAGATGACGAACCGCACATGGTCAACTTTCTGCGCACGCTGCTGGAAGTTGAGTCCTACGAAGTGGAGACCGCTTGCAACGGCCTGGAGGCGGTGCGTCGCGTGCAGGCGGGACTCCTCCCGGACCTCGTCCTGCTGGACGTGGCCATGCCGGGGCTGGATGGGCTCGAGACCCTGGGACGGATCAGTGAAATCCGCCCGGGAATCAAAGTGGTCATGCTCTCTTGTGTCAGCGATCCCCGCACCGTGGTGCAGGCGATCCACCTGGGGGCGCAGGACTACCTGCCCAAGCCCTTCCAGAAAGCGGACTTGGAGGCCGTGATCAAGAGGGTCCTGGGGCGTCCTGACCCGGGAAAGGAAAAAGAGAGCCCGCTGGAGATCGCGGAAGAGGTGGGAGAGGACCTGTATTTTCTTGCCGCCTGCGAAGCCATGCGGAAGATCCGCAGTCAAGTGGGCATGATCGCGGGCGTGGAAGTGCCGGTGCTGATTCTGGGGGAGAGCGGCACGGGCAAGGAAATTCTCGCCCGCTTAATCCACACGCTGTCTCCGCGAGCCCATCACCCCTTTTTGAAGGTCAATTGCGCGGCCCTTCCCAATGACCTGCTGGAAAGCGAACTCTTTGGTTACGAGGCCGGTGCGTTTACGGGGGCGGTTAAATCCAAGCCAGGCAGGTTCGAACTCTGCGATAAGGGAACAATTCTCCTGGACGAAATTGGCGAGATGTCGCCGGCTTTGCAGGCCAAACTGCTCCACGTCTTGCAGGATCATCAGTTCTCCCGGCTCGGCGGCCGGTCTCAGATCAAGGTCGACGTGCGCATCCTGGCGGCCACCAACGTGGATATTCCCCAGGCCCTGGCCTCCCGGAAATTGCGCGAAGACCTCTATTACCGGCTGAACGCGTTCACTTTGACGTTGCCGGCACTCCGCGAGCGCCGCGAGGAGGTTCCTCTGCTCCTGCGCCACTTCATGGCCCGTTTTGCCTCGCGGTATACGCGTGACCCACTGCCCCTTACCCCGGCGCTGGTGGAAGCCGCCATGGAGCACTCCTGGCCCGGCAACCTGCGCGAGTTGGAGAATTTTGTGAAGCGCTACTTGATCCTTCGCGATGAGGACCAGGTTATTCAGGAACTCCGCACTCGGCGGGGTGGAATCGCCGGCGTCTCCACGCCTTCCCCGGCCCCGGCGAAAACGTCCAATGGCGATCTGAAATCCCTCGTTCGCAGCCTCAAGGATAAGGCGGAAATCAAGGCCATCGGGGAGGCCCTGCAGCGTACGAATTGGAATCGCAAGGCTGCCTCACGCCTTCTGAACATCAGTTACAAGGCCCTGCTTTACAAGATTCGGGAGTATGGGCTTGAGGAAGGTCACGGCAGTGTCAACGAAGGCGCAGTTTAATATTTGGCATCCGCCTGGACGCAATCATCGCCAAGCCATGAAATGGGAGTGGAGAGGGAAAATTACTTCACCCAGTGTGCAAACTATTTCTCTTTTTTGGCTTCTTTGCCTTCGCTGGGATGGCGATTTCCTTTACACCGTTACCCAGGCATGATCGCATCTAAATGAAATTTCAATGACTTATTCATATTAAGAGACGTTAGACGAAAATACGTCGCAAAGTTAAGAATTTGCAATCTTTTGGTCTTCCGTGTGCACTTATTTGTCATGACTTTTTAACAAATCATGAATTTTAGGATGGGTTGATGGGCGAAAGTGCCGGCCACCAAGTGGCCAAGGACGCCTCAGTATTGAGCACCAAGGTGGCTGGAGTGGGCGAACCCAATCTCCCCCCAGACTCCGTGGTTTTCGGGCGCTCACCCGCCATGGAGGTTGTCCGCCTGAAAATTCGGAAAGTGGCAGGGACGAACGTGCCGGTCCTCATTCAAGGGGAGAGCGGGACAGGCAAAGAGGTTCTGGCCCGGTTGTTGCACTTCCAGGCTCCCTGGAGCGACGGCCCCTTTGTGAAAGTGTGTTGTCCGGCCATTCCCAGCACGCTCCTTGAGAGCGAGCTTTTCGGCTATGAGCGGGGCGCGTTCACCGGCGCTTATGGCACCAAACCCGGTCGCGTCGAGCTGGCCAATCGCGGCACGTTGTTTCTGGACGAGATCAGCGAGCTTGATATGGGGCTTCAGGCGAAGCTCTTGCAACTCCTCCAGGATGGCCAATTCTCGCGGATAGGGGCCCAGGAGGACAAAAAGGTCGAGGTGCGGGTCGTTTGCGCGACCAACCGTCACCTTGACAAGGAAATTGAGGCGGGAACCTTTCGCCTGGATCTCTTCTACCGGGTCAACGTGCTGGATATGCAATTGCCCCCCCTGCGCGAGCGGAGTGAGGACATTCCGGATTTGGTGGACTACTTCCTTCAAACCCATGGCGCTATGTTCAAGTGCAACCCGCGTCCCATCTCTTCCGGCCTGCTGGAAGCGTTGCAGGAGTACGATTGGCCGGGAAACATTCGCCAGCTCGAGAACCTGGTGAAGCGGTACGTGATTCTGGGAAGCGAGGATGAGGTTACCAGGGATCTTATCGCGGCTCGCCCCAATGCCAGTTTTGAGCCGGAGATCCCCCTGGATGGTCCTGTTTCGTTAAAAGAGATTACGCAGAAGGCTGTGACCGAGATCGAGCGAAAAGTCATTTTGCGAACCCTGCAAGCCCACCATTGGAACCGAAAACGCGCTGCCCGGGCACTGAGCATCAGCTACCGGTCGTTGCTGTACAAGATTCGGGACGCAGGACTCTCCTCCCCGGGGTCGCCCGCAGCGGAGAAAATGGCTGCCTACCCAGTGGCCGACGCATGATTTAGATGGTATGTGAGGTGCTGGAGTTGTTTGGGGAATTTCCATTGTAATGCCGTTATAGCGCAACGGTTTGCACATCCTTTGGGAACCTGAAATTTTGGCGTTCGCTAACCCATTGGAAGGAAAAGGCAAAAACGTGTGGGGAGATTGGAACGCTGCGTGCTACATAACAGGCTGACCAAAGAGTTCTACCCATGGAGGTGTGTGTGAAAAGAGCATCCCTGATCGCTGCATTTTGCGTGTTATTTCTGCCCATCGTCGGCTTAGCAGACACTATTACGTTTAGTGGTGGCGCCGGGGGGGAGATCAGCATAGGTGGTTACGTTGTGAATCCGCCGGGTACTAGCGTATATGCAGGGACGAGTGCTGCTGTGGGCACGCCGGCCCTCTATTCGATTCCG
>Ga0326727_10011206_pt1 | contig 20985 bp, 15 predicted proteins | sample MB2enrmetagenome_FD_207643 | JGI IMG/M metagenome (GOLD analysis project Ga0326727, IMG submission 207643) | Lab enriched peat soil microbial communities from McLean, Ithaca, NY, United States - MB29MY | ecosystem: Environmental > Terrestrial > Soil > Wetlands > Peat | place: USA: New York...
GAGACCGAGTGCTTCTCCATGAACTCCGACATATCGAAGCGGATGAGCGCCTTGTCGGAGCCGAAGAGGAAGTTGGCCAGGGTGCGCGCCATTTCTGTTTTGCCCACGCCCGTCGGTCCCAGGAAAAGGAACGAACCGATGGGCCGGTGCGGGGACTTGAGTCCCGCGCGGCTGCGGCGAATGGCGCGCGCCAGGGCCGAGATCGCTTTGTCCTGCGAGATGACGCGCTTGTGCAGCTCTTCTTCAACGCGCAGCAGTTTCTGCGTCTCTTCTTCCTTGATGCTGGTGACGGGCACGCCCGTCCAGCGGCTTACCACGTCTTCGATGTCCTCGCGCGTCACGATGCCCGCGGCCGAGTCGTCGAGGTGATACTTGTCGCGCAGGGCGCGCAGGTTTTCGCGCTCTTTGCGCTCTTCGTCGGAGTAGAAGCGGGCCTTCTCGAACTCGTGATTGGCGATCGCCGAATCCATGCGGTGCACGATGAACTTGATGCGCTTCTGCACCTCGGTGATCTCCTCGGGCAGCGAGGTCTGGCGCAGCTTGACGCGCGCGCCGGCTTCATCGATCAAATCGATTGCCTTGTCGGGCAAAAAGCGGTCGGGGATGTAGCGATTCGAGTGCGAGACGGCGAACTCCACCGCCGCATCCGTGTAGCTGACCGCGTGGAACTTCTCATAGCGGTCCTTGATGCCCATGATGATCTTGATCGCGTCGGCCTCGTTGGGCGGCGGCACTTTTACGGCCTGGAAGCGCCGCTCGAGCGAGCGGTCCTTCTCGATCGACTTGCGATACTCGCCCGGCGTGGTGGCGCCGATGCACTGGATCTCGCCACGGGAGAGCGCCGGCTTGAGGATGTTGGCCGCATCGAGCGATCCCTCGGCCGAACCCGCGCCCACGAGCGTGTGCAACTCGTCGATGAAGACGATGGAGTTCTGATTCTCCATCAGCTCTTTCATGATGGTCTTGAGCCGCTCCTCGAACTGCCCGCGGTACTTGGTTCCGGCCACGATCAGCGAGAGATCGAGCCCGAGCACGCGCTTGTCCGCGAGAAAGCTCGGCACTTCGCCGTCGGCGATGCGCTGGGCGAGGCCTTCGACGATCGCGGTCTTTCCCACGCCGGGCTCGCCGATCAGCACCGGGTTATTCTTGGTGCGGCGGCAGAGAATCTGAATGGCGCGCTCCAGTTCGCCCTCGCGGCCCACCAGCGGATCGAGCTGCCCGTCCATCGCGGCCTGGGTCAGGTCGCGGCTGAACTCGGCCAGCAAACTCGACTCGCGCTGCCGCTGCTGCGGCGGAGCTTTTTCCTGCGTCACCCGCGCCAGCTCGTCGCGTATCTGCGCCAGCTTCAAGCCGCGCTCCTGCAGAATCTCCGAGGCAAAGCACTTCTCTTCGCGCAACAGGCCCAGGAGCAGATGTTCGGTTCCGATGTGCTTGTGGCCCAGGCGTTCCGCTTCTTCCGCGGCGTAGGCCAGCACCCGCTTGCACTCGTTCGAGAGCGGCAGGTCGACGCTGGTCGACACCTTCTCGCGGATCGTAGTGTGGGCTTCAATTTGCTTGCGGATCGACTCCACCGAGGCGTGCGAGCGGAGAAATCGATTGGTCAACGCCTTGTCTTCGCGCAGCAGACCCAGCAGCAGGTGCTCGGTCTCGATATAAGGCGAGCCAAACTGGCTGGCCTCGTACCGCGCGAAAAAGATTACGCGCCGTGCCTTCTCCGTATAGCGTTCGAACATGATGTGCTCCCCCCCGTCGTCGGGGCTTGTCCCAGGCTGCCCGCCGAAGTTGCCGTCCGGCTTGCCCGGCTTCGGCCCTGCTGCGTGCGCCCTTCCCGTTGCTTCGCCGCCAGAGGTTCCAGAAATCAGAACCCACGCTCCGAACGGCTCTTTGGGATGGTACCGGAGCTGCTTTCGCTCCGCTCGTCGCTGGCCTCTAAAGCCGCCGCACGACCTCCATCCTGACCTTTGCAGCCCACTTGGCGAAAATGCCACATTAGGCTGGTACTCATAAGACTCACAAACCAAGGAAAACGGTGCAATTCCGCGAGAGGATTATAGGTTAGGTTGTCGGCTGGGCGGCGTCTGTGAGCTGCGTCAGCCTTCCGTTGGCGAGACGAAGAATCCGTGTACAGCGTTGGGCCAGTTCCATATTGTGCGTGACCAAGATCGACGTCAGGCCATGGTCCGTGTGCAGCCGCTCAATCAACTCGAAGACGCGGCCTGCCGTGACGCCGTCGAGGTCGCCCGTGGGCTCGTCGGCCAGGAGCAAGCGCGGGCTGCACACCAGTGCGCGGGCCAACGCCACGCGCTGCTGCTCGCCGCCTGAAAGCTCGCCCGGCCGGTGCGTTCCGCGATCCTCCAAGTCCACCTCGCGCAGCCAGTTCGCCGCTATTTTCTTGGCTTCGGACGGGTTCATGCCGCGCGCCAAGAGTGGCATGGCCACGTTCTCTTCGGCCGTAAATTCCGGCAGCAAATAATGGAACTGCCACACGTAGCCGATCTCGCGGTTGCGAAAGGCTGCCGCCTGTCGCGGGGAGAGCGAGGCCACGTTGGTTGAGGCGCAGTATACCGTTCCCGCGGAAGGCGCATCAAGCGCACCCAGAATGTGCAAAAGTGTGCTTTTTCCGGCGCCCGACTGGCCTACAATCGCCACCATTTCGCCGGCCTCGACCGCGAGGTTCAGGTCCCGAAAAAGAACCAGCTCGCCGCGTGCCGTGCGATACGACTTCGAGAGTCCTTCGACCCGAATAAGCGGAGCTTGTTTTTCGATTGCCGGCTCGGGTTGATCGAGGGTTGCGGATGCCCGCGACTCCCTCTCCCGCGCGGCGCGGGAAGCCTGAGGGGCCGCCGCTGGAGGGGAATACATCATCCGGTTGATTTCATTTTACAGCACGCACCCCTGCTAGAGCCCCGCCCGGTGCAGGGTCAAGTTGATTACACTTGTACTCATTAAAACCGTCCAAGCACAGTCTGCGCCGGGATGGACCTGTTGGCCGTCCGTGAAGCAAATTCTGGCGTCTCGGTGAAAGGCATACGGTGGGAAGATGTCGACGACGAATGAGAAGACCGTTTCCCTGGTTCTCGGAAGCGGCGGTGCTCGAGGTTTGGCGCATATTGGCGTCATTCATTGGCTCGAAGAAAATGACTTCGAGATCAAGTCGATTGTCGGCTGTTCGATCGGCGCAGTCATCGGGGGCATATATGCTGCCGGGAAGCTGGATGTGTATGAGCAATGGGTGCGCACCTTGACGAAGGCCGACATCGTCACGCTGCTCGATCTTTCGTGGGAGAAGAGCGGACTGGTGAGAGGCGAGAAACTCGTTAACACCCTGATCGGCCTGGTGGGAGAGAAATTGATCGAAGACATCCCGATTTCATTTACGGCCGTTGCCACTGACCTGAGAGGCCAGAGGGAGGTTTGGATACGGTCGGGCAGTCTCTTCGATGCCATGCGGGCCTCGTTCGCTATACCTCTCTTCTTCACTCCGTTCCGGTTGAACGGGGTCGATCTTGTCGATGGAGGGGTTCTCAATCCCGTGCCCGTCGCGCCCACCTCGTGCGATGACACCGATATAACGATCGCCGTGGATCTGAACGGGCCCGCGGAGAGTCCGATAGAGTCGGCTGACGTGAGTGCGGCCGCGGAGTCACCTTCGTCCCCAATTCGCGAGAAGCTGAATCGCTTCATCGCCCGCCTGCAACCATCCATGACAAGCGCCGGCAGTCGGGATTGGGGAGCGTACGAAATCGCCACGCAGGCGTTCGACGCAATGCAGAGCACCATAGCGCGCCAGAAGCTCGCCGTCTACCCACCGGATACGGTCATAGAAATCGCCAGGAACGCTTGCCGTACGTTGGAGTTCAACCGGGCAGCCGAGATGATCGCGTTGGGATACAACAAGGCCAGTATGTGCGGCCTCGCGACTTCGGCTGGCAGGCGCTAGCAAACAACGCCAAGCGAGGCGCAAATATGGATCCGTTCTTGAATGCGGCGATCAAAGGAACTGAGCGCGGTCTGACGGAGGCGGCATTCCCATCGGCTCCGTCCTCGTGCATTCCGGTCTAAGAGCCGCCCAACGATCGAAGCGGGAGCCATCGTTTCGGCTCCCGTTTCTTTGTACCCCATCATTGTCCGGCGAACTTGCCCGTGCCTCATCCCCACTTCTTGCCCAGCGCTTCGAGATTTGCCTTGCCCAGATCCTCAGGCAGCATGCAAATCCTGAACTCCACCTCAGCGTTGAAGTTGAGGAACCACGGCTCGGCCAGTCGTGGCACGTCCGAGGCGCCTTGCACTTCAACAATCAGCACGCAGCCGCGTTTGCCTTCGCGCTCGCAGAAGTACGCAGCCTCGGGCTTGGTGTCGTCGAGAATTTTCTTCATCGTGGGACCCGCGGTTCCATTGCGAACCAGGGTATTGAACGGCTCAGGGGGACACTGAACCAATATCATCATGCGCATGTTTGTTCCTCCGGCGCCTGGGAATTGCCTTGAGACAGGCGGCGCCAATTCCGGACGCTACAGCACGCAAGAAACCGTGTCAAAGGGATTCTCCGTTTCCTCCTTGCCAATTTTCGCATCGCGCCTCGCCGCCAGCCCGCGAAGCGGGCGAAAGATGGTAGCCCCAGGCCCGGGGTTCCCGCGGACAGGTCTTCGTCCGTGGGGTGGAGGCGCAAGCCTGGGGACCAATCGCAACATCAAACCAGCAAGCCCGCTTCAGCGGGCGAAAGAACCACTCAGCCCAGCTGCTCACGCTCCGCTTGCTATCATCAAATCAACGGCTGCCGCGTTCGCGCCGCCGCAATCTTCCTGCATCCTTGTGACTCCTGCTTCACAAACCGCCTTACCGCCCCATCTCGCCGTTCCCGCTGCGGAATCCGCGCCGCACGGCCTCCACGCGCCGTCCCCGGGCGCCACAGCGCTTCTCATCCACGATCTCCGCGAGCTCTTCAAAGTCAAAGTCGTTGGCCTCGTGCTGGTCACCGGCTGGGGCGGTTTTTATCTGGGCTCGATGCAGTCCGGCATCTCGACGATGCAGCGCGGCCTGCTCGACGTGCTGCTTGGTATCGGCCTTGTTTCCGCCGGCGCGGGCGCGCTCAACCAGACTCTCGAACGCTCGACCGACGCGCGCATGACGCGCACCGCCAACCGGCCGCTGGCTTCGGGCCGCTTTCCGCTCGCCGTAGGGATCATTGCCGGTCTCGGCGCCATCGCGCTGGGCGCGGCATGGCTCGCCCTGCGCACCAATCTGCTTACCGTGGCGCTGGCGCTGCTCACGGCCTTCACGTATGTCGCCATCTACACGCCGCTCAAGCGCGTCACCTCGCTGGCCACTTTCGTCGGCGCGTTTCCCGGCGCCATGGGCCCCATGCTGGGCTGGACCGCGGCGCGCGGCCGCATCGAATGGCCCGCCGTGGCGCTGTTCGCCATCCTGTTCGTCTGGCAGTTTCCGCACTTCATGTCGATTGCCTGGCTCTATCGCGACGAGTACGCGCGCGCCGGCATCCGCATGTTGCCCGTGGTGCAGCCCGACGGATGGTCGACCGTGGTCGAAGCGGTTTTCTACGCGGTGCTGATGATTCCCGTGAGCCTGGCGCCGTGGCGACTGGGTATGACGGGCGCGGTCTACGCGATTCCGGCAACCGCGCTGGGCCTGGTGTATCTCGCCTACACGCTGCGCTTCACGCGCATTCTCCGCGCCAAGACCGAGGACGAAAGCCGCATGTTAGCGCGCGACCTGCTCAAGGTGAGCGTGCTTTACCTGCCGTTGCTGTTCACTACGCTTATGCTGTGCGCGAGGGCGAAATGATTGTTTGCAGGGGCTGAAGCCCCGATGATTTTCAGGCCATTACGGCACGACTGAAGTCGTGCCCTTTCACGTGATCTATTTTCATCGCAGGTTGCCAAGGCTCGAAATGACCACGACCGCACCCACATCCGCTCCAAGCTCCAGCACGGCCCCGGCCATTGCCGCTATTCTCTTGATCAGCGCCGCGGCGTCGCTCTTTCTGTTCTGGCTGATCTACATTCATCCCGCCGCGGCCACGAGCGCGCAATTCGCCTTTCTGCCCGCGCTCAACGCCATTCTGAACGGCTGCTCCGCCGCGGCCCTGCTCATGGGCTACCGCTTCGTCCGCGCGCACCGCATCAAGGCGCACCGCCGGGCCATGATCACCGCCTTCGCGTTTTCCGCGTTGTTCCTGGTCAGTTACGTCGGCAACTATGCGCTGCACGGTGAGAGCCATTACCCCGGGCACGGCCTCACGCGCATCGTCTACTTGGCCATCCTGCTTAGCCACGTCCTGCTTTCCATGGTGGCCCTGCCGCTGGTGCTCGTCACCTTCTTCTTCTCTCTGACGGGGCGCATTCCCACCCATCGCAAGGTGGCTCGCTGGACTTTTCCCATCTGGCTTTACGTGTCGGTCACCGGGATCATCGTGTATGCCATGTTGGCTGCCGCGAAAGGATAAGCGCGTATGACCGCAGGCAGGCCGATCTCCGAACCGAATCGCCAGGCTCAACCTGATGACGGAACCCGCCAGCTCCTTCAATGGGGCGGCTCGATGGTCGGCGCGGGACTCCTTTGCATCCTCCTGCTGGTTACCGTGCTCGGCGGCTACTCGCGCAACGGCGCCAGCACAAACGCCGGCTGGTTCGCGCTCATTGTCGCCCTCATGTGCCTGCCGTTTGGCGGGCTGCTGCTGACTCTCGGCGTCGCCAAATGGTTTCGCAACCGGAGCCAAGCCCGCGTAGCGGGCGATAGACCTTAGAGCATTTTCACTATTCCTATAGGGTGGGTTTCGTGGTTTCCCACCCTTTCCGCAAAAAAACGCGGAAAGGATGGGGCACGGATGCGATGGGATCGCTATTGAGGAATAGCATTAGCTCGACGAATCGTCGGTCCCCGCCGTAGCATCCTCATCGGCCGCCGGAGCTTCGTCTGCCGTCGCATCCTCGGCCGGGGCGTCCTCCGCCGGCGCGTCCGCCTCGGGGCCGACTGGGTCGCCGTACTGGCCCTCTTCTGCGCTGTTGTCGGCGTTCTCCCCCTCGTTTTGCGCGGCCTCGCCGTAGACATCGGCGCCCTGCTCATCTCCTGCAGCGGCGTAGCTGTCGGCCGTCTGCGCATCCTGATCGGCAGTCTGCTGGTCCGAGTTGGCCCAGCTCTCGTCCAGTTGGGCAGTCCAGGTCTCATCGGTGTTGTCGGGGCCGCCTTCGCCGGCCACAGTCTGCGAGTCCTGATACGCCTGTGTCGCGTCATTCTGCGCAGCCGAGTAATCGCCCGCGCTCACGTCCTGGCTCTCTTGCTGCTCGGCCTGCTGCTCCGTCTGCTCGTCCGACTGAACCTGCGAGTTATCCGTCGGATCGGTAGATCCGCCCGAGGCTGGATCGGCCGTCGCCGTCGCGTCCGGATCAGCCGGGTCGGTGGGATCGGAGGTCGCACTCGGATCAGCCGGATCGGCTGTCGCACTCGGGTCCGCTGTCGCGTCCGGGTCGGTCGGATCGGTTGTCGTTTCGGGATCGATGCTGGCGGTCGCGGGGTCGTCCGGATCGCCCGTCACCGCGCCATCCACCGGATCCGTCGATTCGCCGCCGGCGATTCCGTCCGCCGAAGGATCTGACACGGACCAACCGCCGTCGCTATCAGGAGCATTGTCACTCGTCGCGCTCCCCTCCACAGTGCTGGCCGGATCCTGCTCGGCCCCAGGCGCTGCGCCCTGTTCCGTCGGGTCTGTTGGGTCTGCGGTGGCTGCCGGGTCCGCCGTTCCTGCGCCGCCGGTCGCATCCGGATCCAGGACCACTTCTTCCACCACCACCACTTCTTCCGCAGCCCCAGTCGCGGTTCCCGACCCATCCCCCGCGCCTGCGACACCCAAAGGATCGAGAACCGCCTCGATCACCTCTTCGGTCACCGATCCGGATTCTGGAGCAGTCCCGGTATCTCCTGTGCTGGCGCCCGTCCCGCTCGGGGCACTTGCCCCGGCGGTCTCCTCAGGCACAACGACGATGACTTCTTCCACTTCGCTTCCCTGGCTGTTGGTATCGTCCGGCATGTGTCTTCCTCTCTCTCTCTCCCGAATTCTTCAGTTATTTCTTTACGCCGGCAATTACCGGCGCAGCATCTGGGGATTATTCCGTGCTTTCTCCCTCTAGCGGCAGAGGGGAGCTTGTTTCCGCGTCAGCAGCCTTGGCTAGCGCCGCCAATGATTCTGTCTGCGCACCCGCCGCAGGCGGCGCTGGCTTCGGCCGCAACATCATCACAATGTGGCATTGCGGGCAGCGCACACTCAACGACGTCTTGCCCCGCAGCACCGCGAGGGGAATACGCATCGCGGCCTGGCACTTGTTGCAGACCACGCGGATCGAGTCCGCGGGCGGCGGCGCAACTGCAGGCTTTGCCGCCGCGGCTGGTGTTGCCGCCGCAGCAGCCGGTGGACGCGCCCCTGCCTGCCCCGAAGCTGCTGGCGGAGTTGCAGACTTTGCCCTGCCGGGCGTGGGTCGCGCCGCCGCGGGGACAGCGCTTGGCTTCCGCACTGTGCCCACGCCCAGTCCCGCCGCGGTTTGCGTCGGCGCCGGCGCCAGTTGCTTGCGCACCGGCTGGATGCTCGCACTCCAGCGCATCAGCTCCGCTTCCCGCGCTGCCTGGCCCAGCAGCCGCAGCCGCCGCGTGGTGTACATCGAGGACGAAGTTGTCATCTCCGAGAAGCGGGTCATCGAGTCGTCGCTCGCGGACTCCTGCTTCAGCCACTCCTCGATGTTCACCTGCTGAAGCAGCCGCGCCGAGCGAATCGACCACGCCAGCAGCACGCGCCGCACCATGGCTTCGTCGCCCACGGCCATCAATCCCGCGCGGTCGGCAGTAATTTCAGACTGGCGCGACCACGCCATCAGCGGCAGGTCGATTGCCCCCTGAATCAGCTTCGCGGGATTGATCGCATTGATCAAGCCATTGGAGAGCAGGCCGGTGTGCACGCTCACATCGCCCGCGATGAACCGCAGCACCGTGTTCCACAGCGCGTGACCGGCGCGGCAGTGGCCCATCTCGCGCGCCAGCACAAACAGCAATTCGTCGCCGGCAAAATTGATGAGGTGGGAGGTGCCCAGCACAATAAATGAGCTGTTTTCCGTGCCGTAGGTGTAAGTGTTCCACATCTGGTCGCCCGATATATAGACGTCCGGCATCTTCGGAAGGCCGAGGATACGCGCGGCCAGCACCGCCTGGTTCCAGACATCGGGGAACTGCCTGGGGCCAAGTCGAATGGCATTGAAGGTCGACTCGATCCAGGGGCGGCCCACCTTGTCGGACACGTTCCGCACCACCGCTTGCAGCGCCGAAATGCTCTGCAGCTTCGACATGGCCTGGCCGTCCTGCGCCCATAGGAACACCGACCGGTCAAGCTGGTACCCGGGCGTCAACGGCCGCAACCATCCACACCCTGGGCAAACAATCTCGGCGGCGCTCAGTCCTGCTCCGTTCCCGCCGCAAACATTGCATAGCGGCCGGCCGGCGGCTCCGGACGGCGCGCCCACGGCCACCGCCTGTGGGGGCGCGGCCGCGGATTCGGCAACCAGGCCGCTTCCGCACAGGGTGCAGAATCGTGAGCCGGGCACTCCCGGCCCGTGTCCCTGTGGACAAACCAGCGGTCCAACCGCCGTAACCGCCATGGGCTCTCCTCTTCTCCGTTTGCGCGTGGGGCCCCGAATTTCATTTCGATGGGGGAATCAAAATTCTCGCAATTATAGCGGACGCGCGCGGCATAAACAATCGGCGAGTGCAGGAGCAACTTGAAGTTTCGGTGAATGGCCGGGGCTCTTGACCGCAGGCTATTCCTCCGGCCCCCTCGCTGGTTCATTTTTGCGCTCGCTTTGCGGGGTGACTCGCCGTCTTTCCGGCCCAAGAAAACCGGCCTTCGCGCATTGCGAAGGCCGGCGGATGGAGACAAAGTTCAGGGCAACGAATTCTGAGTTGCTGCCGTTAGGCAATCGTCTGATGGGAGACTGCGCGGCGGTGGCGCAGGAAGACCAGAAGGCCGACGAGGCCGAAGCCGGTGCCCAGCAGAACCAGCGAGCGCGGCTCGGGCACGGGCGCGGGATCGAGATCGAAGTTGTCAAGGTGTTCGGGCTGCGCTTTGGTGTCGGAGATGGTGATCTTGACGCTTGTGACATATTGGTCTGCATCGACAACGGGCAGAGTCACGAGTTCCCACTGCGTGCCACTCGAGGCCGTATAGGCCACGGTCGTGGGAACGATGGTATACACCGCAGTGCTGCCGTTGTAGCCAACGATGGAATACTGATCGGTGCCTGAATTCTTATTGATTCCAAAGTCAAAGCTGATCAGTTCGAGCTTGCCGCCGTTCTCGGCGTCGCTGGTGATCGTAATCGAGCCGGAATTGCCGCCGGTGGTTTCCGTCTGCACGATGCTGGCCGCTGCGTCGCCCACAGCGTTCGTCCAATCCCACTCCGTGTCCGTGCTGGTTGGCGTGATGGTGTAGCCGCCCTCGGTCCAGGAATTCAGACGCCAGGTGCTGGGGTGGGCGGTTCCCGCGAGACTGTTTGGACCAGTCGCCGTGCACCAGTCTGCGGCCCGGCCGCTGACGGGGCTGGTATTCGTGCAGCTTGCGAAGTCTACGATCGTGGAGGCCTCAGCCACTGGGCACGCGGCAAACGCCGCTAACGCGAACAAAGCCACCAATACTTTCTTCATCTCCATGCTCCTAAGTTCCGACGGTCTCGATCCGCCCTTGCGACCGCGATGCTGCAAACACACGGTCAGCCTTGCGCAGGGGCCCGGTTGAGTTGCTTGAGAGTTGAGACGGCGGGGTAACGTCTCCAGCTGGGGGCTTGCCACTCCCACTTGCTTTTCAGTTCAAGAACCCGTGTCTCCCCCGCCCTTCAGTTGGAGGAGCGAACCGCAGGTTGGCTCCGTTGCACAATCCACCTGCGGACACGGGGAGGTAGTCCATGAGCTGAACTTGTCTAGGATTTAAGCAATTCATGATCCAAATTAATATCTTGTATTTTCAATAGATTACGACTCTTTATACCACGAAATGTGCAGGAAAATGCCTTGCCTAGGAGGAAATGATTTTCCCTCGCCCAGCTTGCCCATCTTCTCCGGCGACCGGCCTCACGCCCCAGCAGACCGGCCTTGCCCGGCCATTCGATTCGGTAATTCAACTGCGGCTCCGTTTCCCATCCATATTCCTATTGATCCTGCCCTGAAATACTGCTTCCGTGCCCTATCCTTTACCGCGTTTTCTTAGGGATATGGGTGTGAGAATGTGTGACCGTTTACGGGCCGCATCAGTAAAGAAACGCGGGAGAGGGTGGGGTGGAGTGGAAGCATTCTGTCGCCGGATCAAGGGCGGTCCACGAAAAGCCGGCCTTCGCGCATTGCGAAGGCCGGCGGATGGAGACAATGTTCAGGGCAACGAAGTCTGAGTTGCTGCCGTTAGACAATCGTGTGATGGGAGGCTGCGCGGCGGTGGCGCAAGAAGACCAGAAGGCCGATCAGGCCGAAGCCCGTGCCGAGCAGAACCAGCGAGCCTGGCTCGGGAGTTTCGCCGACGAATGGACCGTAGTAGTCGTAATCTGTCGCCGCACCCAGCTTGTCGGGAGCCTCGATTGGACCTGGTGGATCAAAACCAGCGACGCTGGTGTTGTCGTTTTTCCTGTAGCTGGCGAGCGAGAGGCCGGAACCAGACGAGCTGTCATTGCCGTTCAGGACGATGTTGACCCCGTCAGCAACGGATTGTGGCCCGGCCGTGGTCGAGTTGTAAATGAAATCGCCGTTGGTGTCGAGCTCCACTGCGTAGGTCTCCGCGCACGAGTCCTTGTCCTTCTTCCCGCAGAGCACTGTGGGGTCCAACGTCGTGTCGGCGATGGAGGCCCAAGCGATATCGTCATACACGTCGAGATCCGTGGAATCAATCGATACACTGGCGATTTCCGTCCATCCGGTCACTTTGGTGCCGGCCGTATTCCAGGTGGTCTCAAACAGCGCCACCGTTTCGGGATTGCCGGGGTTGGTCCAATCGTCAGTACTGTCGGGCTCGAGAGGGCTTATACCCTTGGCAGACGCTTTGCTTTTCCCATCGTCATTAACTCCAACATATGTGCCAAGCGCGTCCACGGTGATGTTGGACGTGACCGTGAATTCATAGGCGAAGAGGTTGAAACCACCTCCCGTCAGATCGGCGGTATCCCGGTTGAGCGACCCCTTTGCCGGAGCCGTCCACAACGGGTTGGCGGTGAATGAGCTGGCCAAAACGGACTGGGAAAGAAAAACAACAGCCGATGCGGCAAATGCAAAGAAAACCTTCTTCATCTCCGTGCTCCTAAGTTCGGGCGGTCTCGATCTAGCCTTGCGACCGCCATACAGCAATCGAAAGTCCGGCCTCGTCGAGGGGCCCGGTTGAGTTGTTTGAGAGTTGAGACGGGGGGTCGTCTCCATCTGGCGTATTGCCGCTCCCAATCGCTTCTCAGTTCAAGAATCTGTGTCTCCTCCCGCTTTTCAAGCAGGGAGCGAACCGCGCGTTGGTTCCGTAGTACAACCAACCCGCAGACACGAATCGTAGACCCTGGACTGATTCTGCCTTGTGAGCTGCAATTTAATACCCAAATCAATGGCTTTTATTTTCAACGATTTACGATTCCATATACCACGAAGTGTGCAGGAAAATGCTTTACCAAGGAGGAAGTGATTTTCCCTCGCCGCTCTGGTCCATCTTCTTCGGCGGCCGGCCAGAAACCCCTGGCCAACCCCGCCCAGCCAATCGATTCGGCAGATCGACAGGGGCTCAGTTTCCCGCCCATATCCCTAAAGAAACGCGAAGGATGGGGGCGCCGATCGATTCGGTTGGAGCTGCCTGGGGGTGGAACGAGAGTGTGCGCTATTTTTCTTGAGAGGAATCGGGCACGGGGGGAGCGGGGTATTCCCAGACGCTGGGGAGGGGCGCCGGGATCAAAGCGGCGAGGTGCTCTCTTGCGGATGCGGCGAGTTGGGGGTCGATCTTGCCGCGCTGGCCGTGGCAGTGACTATAGAGTTCAAAGCCAAGGCGGGTTGGGGTGATGTCGAAGGTGTCGATCTCGCGATAGGAGGTGAAGTCGAAAAGCTTCCGGATCAGCCCCAGGTTATATAGATAGGCGAGATCGGTGGCGCACCGGGAGAGGTCCACCATGCCGGTGAGTTTCTTGATCTCATCGGGGCCGAGAACGACGGAAACGGAGGTGAGATCGCCGGAGGCCGGCGCGGAGCTCAAGGCGCGCTCGCATGCGTGAGTGAAGGCAATGGCCTGGTGCGGCGTAATTTGAATGAGCAGGTCGACAAGAATCTGATTGGAGTCGTCGGGCTCATCGACTGAGCAGGACGAGACGAAGAGGCCCACCCATAGTTGCGTGGTCAGTTCGTCGGAAGCCCAGGAGCCATCGCGGAGGAGGCTTGCCACCAGCGCAGGATGGGCGCGCATGCGGTCGGCATCGGGATCGGCGAGAAGCAGATTCTCCACAGCGCGCGCGATTTTGAAAAGGGTTGCGGTGCGGTGCTGGTCCAGACGCCCGTCCAGCAGCAGGATGGCTTCCTCTGCCCCGGACTGACAAAGGCGGCACAGGAAAAGGACGGTGCGGAGGGTCGAGAAGACATGGACGACCTGCTCGCGATCGGTGAGAACCACGGCGCTGCGGACGAGAACCTCCCAGAGGTCCGCGTCGAGGCCCGGGAGCTGAACAAACATGAGCCCGACGCCGAACTCGTCCTGGCGGACGATCTTGGCTTGAAGGGAAATCTGCAGCTCCGAGCTCAACTCAGGGTCGCCATCCATCTGGAGTTCGAGGGTGACGAGCTGGCCGACCGGGAGGCGCTCTTGAACTCCGAGGAAGATGCCGCTGGAGCTAATGTTTTTGATGGTGGCAGGCGTGGAGGGGAATTCGACCCCATAATGGGCCGTGAGCCCGGCCACGGGCCATCGATCGGCCCGCGTCACCATCTTCGCGCCTAACATCTGGAGCGTACGCCTGAATCCCTTCAGTCCGGGCATCGCGGGAGACTCCTGGCTCCATGCCGCCGGCGTGATTTCCCGATGAGTTCCGGAGCCCAAAGAGGCAGCGATCTCTCATGGCCGATACAGCGGTTCCGGAATTGCTGTACCCCGGAGCCGTTACTGCCGAGTGGCATTTTCCTCAACTGGGATCCCCACAGACAGGTCTTGGTCTGTGGGGTGCAAGTAAGTGCCACTTTTCGCCACCCTCAAAAGAGCACGTAATTTCTGGAACCGCTCTGATGCGGTCCCGCAAAAGAAATCATCGCCTGAAAGCACAATAGCACTCCTGCCGGAAAAGGAACATAGATTCGATGGCAGCGCGGACCATTGTTGCCAGCCGGTAATGGCGTTCGCAAGGAAGCCGGACCCGCCGCGCGGGCTTGCTGCGTGATCTCGCGTCCTGTCTGCAAGTGAGTGATTCGGCGCATCGACTGTGGCTCGGTTTCCCACCCTTTCCGCAACCTGCGCGGAAAGGATGGGGCACGGGCTGAACTGCACTCGGCGCGGCGCGAAGCGAAGGCAGAGACCGGAAGCGATGGCAATGGCCGCGCCCTGCCCGAGAGCATGCAACTGCGCACTTTTGCGCCGCGGGGCGCTCCAGATACAGCACGAAGAATTCAGGGTATTGATCTGCCCTCAACGAGTGACCTGATGATTTCGCGCTCAGGGGACGGAGTCCACCACTGCGCCTCGACGTCTTGCGATCACGATCAAAAGACAGACCACAGCTAGTATTGCCGTCAAGATGAGATCCGGAACCGCAGGCCATCGCGGCGGAACACGAATCGCGGGGTCGATGGACCCGTTGGCGGCACGCGTATCGTAGGCGGCCTTTGCCTGAACTAAGTCGACGCCCATCAGGAATTCGGCCTTTTGCACCTCCTGCCAGGAGTACATATCCCGATACGCAATCGGCGAATGCATCCCCAAAGAGCTAAACCCCTCGAAATGCCGAGCCATATTGCGGGCGGCATTTGGATCGTTCTCCTGAAACCACCAACCGCCCATACTGCGCTGTGTCAATGCCCAGCGTTCACGGTACAGGTTCCTCTCCCCCAACCGCTCGCACAGTGCCTGCCAAAGCTGGAATCCGGCAAACTCGTTGGGATGCGACCAATAGACCGAATGTCCTGCCAGATTGGATTTCGCAATGGCGTCGGCACGAGCGGCATAGTTGTAAGCGGGACTCCACAAGCTGGATCCATAACGCCGGTAAAGTTGCTGCGAAAGGCGCGTCGCGCTGAATGTAGCCCACCCCTCCTCTTCGGCTCCCATCACCCACGGCTGGTATGGCACCGTCCCGTAAAGATGGCTGTACTCGTGAAGAATGGCATTGACGGGATCGGGGAAATCGATCGAGGAATCGGTCGAACCGTTCAGAAAAACACTGTCCAGCGAAAGAGAGACCTGCTTTGGAGAGACAAAGTCGCCGTGAATGCTGTGAGGAAACTCCGCCTCAAAGCCACCGGGAGCGAAACCGCGGACGACGAGCTCTCTTACATCTGGGGAGATACCGTAGGTTTCCTCACTCACGCGGTTCGCCGCGGCAAGAACCTTTCCCATCTCCAAAGCGATCTGCCGCACTTGGGGATCGTCATAGCGCACGGTGATGCCGTCCACCTGCTCGGTGTGAGAGGGCGGAGGGTCTTGCGTCAGCAACGCGGCTCGTTGATCGGGTGAGAAAAATCGTGGAAGCGCGACGCTGAGCAAAAGACCGGCACCTGCAACTGCCGCGAGCGCGGCAAACCGAGGCCACATCCTGTGCGCACGAAGCGCCAGCGCCGCGATGGGAAGAGCGATCAAGGATAAGAAGAAGACCAGGAAAGAATCCGAGGCCGCCATCACGACAAGAAAGCAGCAGATCGTCCCAATCTCAGCCGCGGCCAGTATTGCGGCCAAAGGCATCTTCCCGTACAGGCGGCGGAGGGCGAAGACAGTCCAGATCAGCGTCAGCCCAACGCTGAGCAGGATATGGAGGGTGTCTGCCATGCCTGGCGAAGCATCCTCTAGCAGGCCCAGGGAAACCGCCAAAAGCAACGCGGCGCCCATAAGACTTGAGCGGCCACAAAGATGGTCGAGTATAAGGTTCCACGCCACATAGGCCAGAACAAACTGGAGCCAGCGCAGAAAGGCCGGGATGGTGATGTGGATGAGGAACTGCCACCTGCTCTCATAAGCAAACATGGACATACCGGCTGCCAGTGGAAACAGGAGAAAGAGTGCGGCGTTTGCCGTGCCGATCTTCCAAAAGCCGGGAGCTCGATTTGCAAAACGGCTTCGGGAAAACAGAACCAGAATCACCACACATGGAGCTAGCAGATCGAGAAACGCAGGACAGGACTGGAAACCACCAGCATCGAAACTGCGCGGGACCAGGGTGTACCCAACGGTGGATTTCAGAAAGAAGAATGAGACGGCTCGTGCCAGCATCAGGAGAAAAACCAGAGCCCAAATCCATCCTGAATTGGGCTTGGCGCCAGCCGGAAGATCGGAATTCATCTGCTGTTGAATGGAGAGACGGTCTGTTACAGCATCAGAGCCGCGCCCTGCGCGTGAAATCATTGCTTTCCCCCGCGGCAATCAAAGGCGTCTCCCGGCAGGGTCAATGTTACGTTGCGCTCTTCACCCACACCGGGAGAACTGAGCGGAACATACGATCAGCAGGCCAGAATTGTTCCATGCAGCGATTCCATAACAGGACATTCCTTGCAGCGATCATTTCGGCAGAAGCTAACCGGCAATACGCTCATTGAACGCAGGTCAGGCGGCGAACTGCGGATGAATCCCCCGCAACGCCGCTGTGTTCAGGAATGGGGCTATGGCTGGATTGCCGGCTGAGGCTGTGCCCTTCCACGACAGCGAGTTTCCCGGCAGGCTCTGAGAGCCGCATTTTCACAGCAAGCGAGCGAGAAAGTACCCTCCTCGCCCGTACCCTGTGCTACGATCCCTGCAACGGCAAAACCAGGGTTTCTGTGTCCTGTTTGGGATCGGTCAGGGCCGCCGCTCTCTGGGGTCGCGCGGACGCAACGAAAGTGCCTTCGGGATGCCGCGATCCTGGGTTTGCCGGCGCATTCAAGATATGGTTTCCCCCCGCCGAGTGGTTCGCGGAAATCCCCCTTTCGGCGCAGAGTTCGGCGAAGACCGTGGCCAGAGAAGCAACCCAGGGCCGCACTTGGGGTTCTGAAGTTACGAGAGGTGGTATGGACAACCAGTTAAGGCCTTTGAATCTGGGCGAGATTCTGGACCGCACGGCCGACCTTTTCCGCTCGCGGTTTTTGTTCTTCGCGGGACTTGCGTCCATCTTTGCCGCCGCGATGCTGGCGGTACAGTTGATCCATCTCGGCTCGCTCCACCTGATGGGCTATCCGAACGTCGCGCCGCATCTCGCGTGGGCCTATGTGGTGTCGCTCGGAGCAAATCTGTTGTTGATCTCGCTGCTGGCGGGGCTCTCGATTGCCGCCTTCAACCGTGCCGTGGCGTGGATCTACCTGGGAGAGCCGGCCACGGTGCACGCGGCCGTCCGCAGCATCTTTGCGCGGATGGGCCGCTACCTGTGGCTGATGACCGCGACCACGTTCCTCGCATGGTGGCCGCTGTTTCTCGTGTATGTGTTGCTGTTTGCGACTGTGTTCGCCGCCGGGTTCGGCGGGGTCATGTTCGGGGCGCAAGCTACGCAGCAACCCGCAACCATGGGCCCCGGGGCGATGGCCGGAGCCCTCGCCGGCATCCTGATTGGGGGGCTGCTGTTCATCCCGGCTACGATTTATGGCGTCATCATGTGGCTGCGGTATTCACTGGCCATGCCGGCGTGCGTGGTGGAAGGATTGCCGGCGGGAAAGGCGATCCGGTGCAGCATCGATTTGAGCGAGGGCTCGCGCGGGCGCATCTTCGTGCTCTGGCTGCTGGTGTTCGTGGTGCGCCTCATGCTGGGCCTTCTCATCGAATTCCCCATGATTTTGCTGGTGGTGAAGCATCCTGGGCAGCCCGTTCCCCTCGGCTGGATGGTGTATCAGCAATTCGGCGTATTCGCCATCAACGCACTGATCGGCCCCATCTACTCGATCGGGCTCACGCTGTTCTACTACGACCAGCGGATTCGCAAGGAAGGCTTCGACATCGAGTGGATGATGCAGGCCGCGGGACTTTTGCCCCAGCAGGCCGGCGGCGAGCCTGCCGCGAGCCCGATCGAATAACCGCGCTGGCAGCTCTGCCCGCGCCACAACGAATTAGAGCAAGCGGGTGCGACCATGAACGAGACATTGCGTCCCTCGACTCTCGGCGAGATACTGGACCGCACGTTCCAGCTCTACCGGAACAACTTCTGGCGGTTTGCAGGAATCGCTGCGTTGCCATTGGTGTTGGCAATGCTGCTGGCCATTCCGGCGGTGGCCATCTTCACGATTCCGGGAATTGCCGGGGGCATCGGCGATCCGGCGGCGATGATACGCGGCATCGCGTTCGGTCTTGCCTTTGTGGTTCTTTTGCCGCTCTACCTGGCGTTTTACGCACTCTCCATCGCCGGCATCACCGAGGCCACGGTGAGCGCGCAGCGCGGCGAACGGCCGACCATTCGCACCGCGCTCAAGGGCGCATGGCCCCGGCTCTGGACGTATTCCTGGCTTTTGCTGCTGCAGGCGATCGTGGCCTGTCTGGTCCCGATGTGCGCCGCCGTGGTTGTCATTGGGCCTCTGATCTACCTCATCTCCCGCTCCGGCGCGGGATTGGGCGCCGGTTTTGCGCTGGGGTTTCTGGTGTTTGCCGTGGGAGGAGCGGCGATCGGCGTCATCGTTTGGCTGGCTTTGAGCTTTTCGATGGGCATGGCGGTTTGCGTGGCGGAGAAAAAGACGGCGTGGCAGTCGCTCCGGCGTTCGTGGCGCCTGAGCCAGGGAACGCGCGGCCGCATCTTCGTGCTCTATTTGCTGGTGCTGGCGCTCTCCTTTGTGGCGTTGATGATCAGCTATTTTGTGCTCGTGATCGCTGCCCTGGCTGCTTCGCTTGCTGGGAGCGGCTCGGCGGTTGCAGCGATCGTAATGATTGCAGGCGGAATCGTGTACTTCGTCGTGTATATCGGCTCTCAGATAGCTCTCGCGCCTGTGCCCTGGCTGGGGCTCGTCCTGTTCTACTACGACCAGCGCATCCGCAAGGAAGGCTACGACATCGAGTGGATGATGCAGCAGGCGGGGCTCACACAGCCGCAGCCGCAAAGCGGGTCCGCAGGGATTCTCGGGCTCGCACAGCCTCCCTCCAACTCGCCGCCGGCCGATGGTTCGGGAGGTTTTCCGCCGGTTACGCCGCCTGATACCTTGGGAGAGCGATGAGTTCTGCGGCGAATTGCAGGAGGCTGGCAAAGGTAGCATGGGTCGTACTCGCGGCCGCCATGCCGCTTGCGCGCGCCCAGCAGGCCGCCTCCAGCTCCGGCTTTCGCGACGTGAATCTCGCCCAGTACCGCCAGCACCTGGAAGAGTTGGACGGGGTGGTGGGCGATTGCGCGGCGCAGTTGAAGCTCAAGACCCCTCCGCCTGCGAATGAGAACGCGTGCGATCCCGGCCGCGTGGGTTCCGATGATCGCGTGCAAGGCCTGGCCGGCGCGGGATCGCAGCCGCGCGAGGTTCGTTACGACTGGCTGCGCTCGGTCTTGAGTGTCGCGGGAAAGAAAGGCGGCAGCGCGGCTTCTGTCGTTTTGGGAGCGCACGCGAGCGCGAAGAACAAGGCGCCGGAGGCGAACGCTCTGCTCAACGATGCGCATCAGCGGCTACGGATAGATGAGCAACAGGCCGAGATTCCGGTCGCGGAAAATCCCGCCTACACGGAACAGCGGAAATCGCTGGACGCGATTCTTGCCCGCAGCGAATACAAAGGCGCAACCGAGGTTTCAGCCAGCGATCGCTTTTGGGAGTGGCTCGACAACCTGCTCGATAACCTCAAAGCGAGACTCGAGGCGATCGGAGCGCGCGTTCCGTGGATCGGTACGTTGATCGAGCTGTTGCTCGTAGCCGGCGCCCTGACCACGTTGATCTGGCTGCTGGTGCGGCTGGAGCGCAACGCGCGCGTGCGCCTGGTTCCCGACATCGAGACCGCGCCGGGAGCACCCTCGGCGCGCGAGTGGCAGTTGTGGCTGAAGGAGGCACAGGCCGCGGCGGCCGCGGGCGCGTGGCGCGAGGCCATTCACTCGGTATATTGGGCGTCGATCTCGCGGCTGGAGTCGGGACGCTTGTGGCCGGCCGATCGCGCGCGCACGCCACGCGAGTATCTTGGGCTGCTCGGCGGAGCCGATCCGCGCAAGCCCACACTGACGGCGCTCACGCGAAGCTTTGAGCGCACATGGTACGGCGGGCGCGAAGCAGCCGCTGCCGACTTCAACGCCGCAATGCATCTGGCCGCGGAGCTGGGAGTGGAAGCGAAATGAAACTCTTCGCCTCGCTCGACCCCAAAGACCGCAAGCTGCTCATTGGCTGCATCTCGGCCGTGGTAGTGCTGGCCGTGATCACTGCACTTTTTGCGCGCGACGAAGATCGCGACGATAATCCGCTGCCCAGCACGTATCTGACGGGCAGGCACGGCGCCCGCGCCGCCTTCGAAATGCTCCAGGCCAACGGTTACAACGTGGAGCGGTGGGAGCATCCGCTGAGCGAGCTGGCGGCGAAGACCGACGCGCAGACGGTGGTGATCTTCGCCGAGCCCAATCCCACTTCGCCCGAGGACTTCAAAGCGGTGGAAGACATTGTCGCCCGCGGCGGGCGCGTGCTGCTGACGGGCTGGATGGGCGGCGCGCTGGCTCCGGATGGCAATGTGAAGCCTTCGACGCAGTTGCCAGCGGCGTGCAAGCTGACGCCGCAGGGGCTCGACCCGCTGGCCGGCTCCGGCGAAGTGTGGATGGTTCCGGAGGCGGCATGGGGGCTGAACCGGCCGCTGGACCGCGTCGAGTACAACTGCGTTGGAGCACCGGCGGTCGT
>Ga0326727_10011208_pt1 | contig 20985 bp, 14 predicted proteins | sample MB2enrmetagenome_FD_207643 | JGI IMG/M metagenome (GOLD analysis project Ga0326727, IMG submission 207643) | Lab enriched peat soil microbial communities from McLean, Ithaca, NY, United States - MB29MY | ecosystem: Environmental > Terrestrial > Soil > Wetlands > Peat | place: USA: New York...
GCCGGAACAATACGCGCAACTCGAATCGGCGGGACAATTGCAGCTCGTGGAGTCCCCCCGGTGGCTTCCGGCGGCTTCGGGCGCCGTCGAGCTAATCTTCGCCCTCGAGCGCCCGGCCGTGTCGCTCGTGCAACTGAGCTGGTAGCCTGTTCGAATCCGTCCAGGATGTCCCATAGACGGACAGTCGCGCGGCGTCTCAACTGAGTTTTGCTGCCCGGCGCCGTGGAACCCCAATTGCCACATCACAGCCATGCGGACCTTGCTGCAGGACCTTCGTTACGGCTTTCGCATGGCGCTGCGGAGCCCAGGGTTCACGCTGATTGCCGTGGCCACACTGGCCATCGGGATCGCCGCCAACACCACAGTGTTTAGCTGGATCGACGCGGTGCTGCTGCATCCCATCCCCGGCGCGGGCGCCCCGGACCGGCTGGTAAGCTTCGAGAGCGTCTCCGCGGACGGCAAGCCGTTGACCGTTTCTTATCCCGATTATCGCGATTTCCGCGATAATCTGAAGCTCCTCGATGGAATTGCCGTCAGCCGGCCGGTGCCGCTGAGCGTGGGTGAAGGCGAGCAGACGCAGCGCGTGTGGGCGGAGATGGTGTCGGGCAATTTCTTCGCGGTGATGAAGGTTCGCCCGCAGATGGGCCGGGTGTTTTCCCGTGAAGAGAACGACGACAAAATGGGCGCGCATCCCGTCGCCGTGATCGGCGAGGGACTGTGGAGGACCCGCTTCAACGCCGACCCGCGGATTGTGGGAACCACCATCCACCTGAATCGTCTGCCCATGACCGTTGTGGGCGTCGTGCCGCAGGAGTTCCGCGGAAGCATGCCGGGGCTGGCGTTCCAGGTATGGGTGCCGGTGACCATGGGCGCGCAGCTCAACGAGCTGCCGGACTGGATGCTGAAGGACCGCGGGTCGCGCGTGCTGTTCAGCTATGCGCGGCTGAAGGATGGCGTAAGCGTCGAGCAGGCCGGCGCGGAGGCGGCGTCGGTGGCGCGGGAATTGTCGAGGCTGGATCGCAATACAGGTCAGAGCGCCACGGTATTTCCAGTGTGGAAGGGCCACTTCGGCGCGCAGAACCTGATGCTGTCGCCGTTGCGTATTCTCATGGCCGTGTGCGCGGTGGTGCTGCTCATTGTCTGCGCCAACGTGGCCAACCTGTTGCTCGCGCGCTCCACCGTGCGTCAGCGGGAACTCGGCGTTCGCGTAGCGTTGGGCGCGGGCCGGGGCCGTCTGGCGCGGCAGCTTCTGACGGAAACGCTGGTGCTGGCCATTCTTGGGGCGCTGGCAGGCATACCACTGGCCATGTGGATGAGCCAGTCGCTCGCGTATTTCGTGCCACGCACGGACATGGCGGTGTTTTCGAACGTGGCCATCAACGGCGAGGTGCTGGCGTTCACGCTGCTCGTCTGCATTCTCGCGTGCCTGATTTCGGGGCTGGCGCCGGCGTGGCAATCGGCCAATACGAGCCTCAACGAAGTGCTGAAAGAGGGCGGGCGCACCGGCAGCTCGGCGGCGGGCTCGCAGCGGCTGCGCGGGTTGCTGGTGATTTCCGAAGTGGCCATGGCACTGGTGGTGATCATCGCCGCGGCGCTGTTCGCGCGCAGCTTCCAGATCGCCAGCCAGCTCAATCCGGGGTTCGATCCGAACCATGTGGCGGTGGCAAGGTTGCAACTGGCCTCCGCGGGATATTCGGTGCCGGAACAGAAGCAGTTCTGCCGGCGGCTGCGCGAGAGGCTGGAAGCACAACCCGGCGTGGTGGCGGTCAGTTACGCGGATCTGATTCCGATGGGCATCGGCGACTCCTGGGAAGACCTGAAGATCGAAGGCTACGTGCCGGGATTGCGCGAGAACATGAAGCTGTTTCGCAACGTGGTCGCCCCGGGATATTTCGACGTCCTGCGAATTCCGTTGGTGGAAGGGCGCGATTTCACCGAGCAGGACGACGAAAACTCGAACCCGGTGATGATCGTCACGCAGAATTTCGCGCAGCGATTCTTCCCAGGGCGCGATCCGCTCGGGCACAAGGTGCACGGCTGGGGCCTGTGGTTCACGATTGTCGGCGTGGCGCGGGACAGCAAATATCACTCCACAGCCGAGGCGAACATCCCTCATTTCTATGTGCCGTTTCGGCAGGTGTATCGGGAGGACCTCGGCATCGCGTTCTTCATACGAAGCAAAGGCGATCCGGAGCAGGCGCTGACGATGCTGCGCCAGCAGGTGACGGCGATGGACCCTGGCATCAGCCTTTACGACGATGCGCCAATGACCGAGTCCATTCGGGTTTCCATGATGGGGCTGCGCATCGCGACGGCGTTTCTGGCGGTGCTGGGTTTGATCGCCCTGCTGCTGGCGGCGGTGGGGCTGTATGGCGTAATGGCGTACACCATCAGCCAGCGGACGCAGGAAATCGGCATCCGCATGGCTCTGGGGGCGCGGCCGCGCGATGTGCTGGCGCTGACCGTCGGCCAGGGTATGCGGCTGACCTTGGTGGGTCTGCTGGCCGGGGCGGCAGCGGCGCTGGCAGTGACGCGGCTGGTGGCCAGCGCCCTGGTTCACGTCAGCCCGAACGATCCGGTGATCTTCGCGGCAGCGGCAGTGTTTCTGGGCGCCGTGGCGCTGGCGGCAAGCTGGATTCCGGCATACCGGGCCACCCGCATCGACCCCAACGAGGCGCTGCGTAACGAGTAATTCTGACTCCCGGCGCCTGAAGCCTACGTCCACCGACACGGCGCGCCACTCCTGCGTGCGAGGCGTTACGCTGGAACCAGTGAGACGGCGACTCCTGCTGATCACCGCCTCGTCGCCCGAGATCCGGCGCGCTCGCCGGCCGCGGGTGCTCAACTTTCAGCAGATCACCATGCCTTACCTCGGGGCCCGAGTGCCGCCCGGATGGGACGTCGCACACCTTGACGAGGAAGCCGAGCCGATCAACTGGACCATCTCCGCCGACGTCGTCGCGCTGACCTTCCACACGCCCAGCGCTGACCACGCCTATGAGATCGCAGACCGGTTTCGCTCTCGCGGCGCGTGCGTGGCCATGGGCGGGCCGCACGTGAGTCTTCTCCCCGAGGAAGCCGCGCAGCACGCGGATGTCCTGTTCGTCGGAGAAGCCGAAGGCATCTGGGAGAACTTCCTGCGGGATTTCGAGACCGCCAATTGCCGGGCAGTGTACCGGCGCGAGGACCCTGCCGCGCTGAGCGACGCGCCCATGTCGCGCAAGGCTCTCTTTCATCGCCGCGACCACACCAGCGGCGTTCTGTTCGCGACGCGCGGATGCCCGAACCGCTGCGATTTCTGCGTAATTCATGCGATGTACGGGCCGCGGCACCGCCAGCGGCCCGTTGCCGAAGTCGCCGCCGAGTACGCTTCATTCCCCGGGCGCGTGATCATCTTCTGGGATGAGGACATCGCCGCGGATCCCGTCTACGCAAAGAGTCTGTTTCGCGCCGTCGCCCCATATGGAAAGTGGTGGAGCAGCCAGGCCGGCGTGAACTCGGTCCGCGACGAAGAGCTTCTCGAAGCCGCGGCTGGCAGCGGCTGCAGGCAGTTGTTTCTCGGTCTGGAGTCGATCTCTCAAACCAGCGTGGACGGTGTGCACAAGGGATTCAACCGCGTGGAAGAGTACGCACGCATCATCGGGCGCGTTCATGCGCACGGAATCGCGGTGCAGGCGGGCATTGTGTTTGGCTTCGATGAGGACACCAGCGACACGTTCCGGCAGACGCTCGAGTTTCTGGAAGCGGCAGGAGTGCAAAACGCTACCTTCAACATGCTGACGCCCTATCCCGGCACACCGCTCTTTCGCCGGCTGGAAGCGGAAGGCCGTATCCTCACCCGCGACTGGCTTAAATACAACGGCCGCACCGACGTCGTGTTTCGACCGAAGCAGATGAGCCCGGCCGAACTGCTCGCCGGGTTCCAGTACGCAAACCAGCGCTTCTACTCGCTGCCGAGCATCGCCCGGCGCCTGTCCCGTTCACCCGCGCAGCTCTGGTGGACGCTGCCGCTGAACCTCGCCTACAGCATGAGATGGTCAACCGAACGATCGTTTATCGGCCCTCGGCTGACACCAGCGTCTTTGTAGGCGATGGCTGGCCGGTCGCGTCGACCGAGGTTTGTCCGCGTGAAGTGCCCGCAGAGATCAGGATGGCAACGAGGATCGCCAGCAGTCGCATGCCCGCTCGGGCCAATCTTAACGCCGACTCGCCGTGTTCGGTTCTGGCAGCAGTTTGGCGCAACCGGACAGTTCGAATGATCCCGCGATGACCGGAAACGCGGGTCAATGGCATGACAATTGCTTCGTAACAAGGCACAGTGTCCAATCTCCTCCAGGACCTGCGCCATGGCGTCCGCATGGCGTTGCGGAATCCGGGATTCACACTCGTTGCAGTGTTCACGCTGGCCATCGGCATCGCGGCTAACACCACCGTTTTCAACTGGCTGGACATGATGATGCTGCGGCCTATCCCAGGCGCCGCGCACCTCCGCCAACTGGTGGCCTTTGAGGAAGTTGCCCCGGACGGCAAGGAACTTGCCACGTCCTGGCAGGACTTCCGAGATTACCGCGACCGGCTTCATCTGGTTTCCGGTCTCATGGTCTCCATTCCCGGCGTGCTGAACATCGGAGAAGGCGACCATGCGGAGCGCGTCTGGGCCGAGGCGGTCTCGGGCAATGCCTTTGCGGTGCTGGGTGTGCGCCCGGCGCTGGGCCGGGTGTTTTCGCGCGAAGAATATGGCGACAAGCTGGGCGCGTTTCCGGTAGCGGTGATCGGCTATAGCCTCTGGCAGCGGCGCTTCAACGGCGATCCGAAGGCGATTGGCAGCAAGATGCTGGTGAACGGGCAGCCGATGACCATCATAGGCGTTGCGCCGCCCGAGTTCCGCGGCAGCCTGCCGGCGGTCTTCCTTGAGCTCTGGGTGCCCCTCACCATGGACGCGCAGCTTGGGGTGCATCCGGCGGCGGAGCTGTTGGACCGCAACACGCGCATGATGGTGGCCGTCGCGCGTCTGGCGCCTGGCGTGAGCATTGAACAGGGACGCGCGGAGTGCGCGTCCGTCGCCCGGCGTCTGGCGGAAGAGAACCCGCGCACCAACGGGGGCATCGGCGCGACTCTGCTGCCCATTCGCAAAGGCCACTTCGGCGGTCAAACCACGATGGAAGGCCCGCTGTATATCCTGATGGCCGCCTGCGGCGTCATCCTGCTGATCGTCTGCGCCAACGTGGCCAACCTGCTGCTGGCCCGCGCCACCTCGCGGCGCAAGGAGTTCAGCCTGCGGCTGGCCATGGGCGCCGGCCGGGCGCGTCTGATGCGCCACCTGCTGGTGGAGAGCCTGGTGCTGGCTGTGCTGGGAGTGGCGGCGGGCATTCCACTGGCCATGTGGATGAACCTGTCGCTGGAGTATCTGATGCCGCGGGGCGCCAGGATTCCCGTGTCGTTCGACATTCCGCTGAGCGGCGACATCCTCCTGTTCAACCTGATTGTCTGCGTGGCCGCGTGCCTGGTGTCGGGGATTGCGCCGGCGCTCCAGGCCACGCGCGCCAATCTGAACGAGGTGCTGAAGGAGGGCGGCCGAAGCGGCAGCGAGGGAGCACGTTCGCAGAGGTTGCGCGGCGTGCTGGTGGCCGCCGAGGTGGCCATGGCGCTGGTGGCCGTGGTGGCCGCCGGGTTGTTCGCGAAGAGTTTCGACATCGCGCGCCATATCGAGCCGGGGTTCGAGCCGCGCGGCGTCCTCATTTCGCACGTCGATACCTCGGGAAGCCGTTACAGCAATCTGGAACGGCGGCTGTTCTTCGAGCGTCTGGGCCGGAAGGTGGCCGCGCAGCCCGGCGTGACCGGCGTGAGCTGGTCCAACGTCGTGCCGCTTTGGTTCTTCGGCGGCCCCATCGTTGACGCGCAGGTGGAAGGCTATGTCCGCCGCCCCAACGAGAGCATGAAGATCCAGCTCAGCCAGGTTTCGCCGGGCTATTTCGATGTGATGAAGATTCCGCTGCTCGAAGGCCGCGATTTCAACGATCACGATACCGAGACCACGCAGCCGGTGATGATCGTCAACCGGACCTTCGCCGGCCGCTTCTTCCCCGGCGGCAGCGCGATCGGCCACCGGGTCTTCGCTCTTCGCGAGTGGTACACGGTGGTGGGCGTCGCCCGCGACATCAAATACGTGAAGCCGACCGAAGCCGCTACTCCCTATTTCTACGTGCCGGTGCGGCAGACCGCCGACGCCCAGATGCTGATCCTGCACATTCGCACGGCGGGCGACCCGGAGCGGCTGGTCCCCATGGTGCAGCGCGAGGTTACGGCCGCCGATCCCGCGGCTCGTTTGTTCGACGCGATGTCCCTGACCGAATCCATCACCGCCGGCGTGTTCGGGCAGCGCATGGCCGCGGCCCTGCTGGCTGGGATGGGTTTGTTCGCGCTGGCGCTGGCCGCCACCGGCCTCTACAGCGTGATGGCGTATTCGGTGGCGCAGCGCACGCAGGAGATCGGCATTCGCATGGCGCTGGGCGCGCGTCCGGCGGACGTGCTGAGAATGGTGGTTCGCGGCGGCATGCGCCTCACGTTGATCGGCGTGGCGATTGGAGTGATCGTCGCGCTGGCGTTGATGCGGCTGGCCGCGAGCCTGCTGGTCCACGTAAGCGCGTCCGATCCGCTGGTGTTCATCGGGGCAACGCTGTTTCTGGCGGCGGTCGCGCTGGCGGCGAGCTATTTGCCCGCTCTCCGGGCGACACGCATCGATCCGAACGACGCTCTGCGCTGCGAATAGCGGCACCTCAGGGCATGACCACGGTTCTGCAGCCTTTCTGATCGCGCTCCCACTCAACCTCAATGTCGCCAAGGGCGATGCGCCGGGTGTCAATTCGCATTTGGCCGGCTGCAACCCGCATCATCAGTTGCCTCAGAGCGGCCACCCACATCTCCGGCGGCGGCGCACTGCCGCTCCCCGCGCCGAGAATCTCCAGACGTGAGCTACGCAGCGCAGCGGCCGGGAGGGAAATGGAAGGACCGGCGCTCTCACCCACCTGGACGAGCCGAACTGAAGACGATCCGGCAGCGAAGTCCCTGCGCGTGATGGCCGCGAGAAGGACCTCGGTCGGCCTTCCCCAGAGATAGTCGATGATTACGTCGAAACGGCTTTTGGCGGCTTCGCTCGCAAGTGCCTCCGCCAGATCCTCATCGGGAACGTCCAGGCGGATCACGGCGTCGGCCGCGGTCTGATGAAGCGACTGCAGAACCCGCTCGTTCCGGCCCGCTGCCACAACACGGCCCGCACCGAGCAGCCGGGCAGTCTGAGCGGCGAGTTGCCCCGTCACGCCCGTGGCGCCGAGAATCAGCACGGTCTCCCCAGGAGTCAGCTTCGCACGCCAGGTGAGAGAGGCCCAGGCCGACAGGCCGGGATTAAATATAGCGGCGGCCGTGCAATCATCTACGTCCTCGGAAAGCGGAAAGCAGAGCGAGCGGGGCACCAGGGTGTGCTCGGCCATCGCGCCATATGGCCAGCGGGGCATGGCGAAGAACACCCGATGTCCGTCCTCCAGACACCCCACGCCGTCGGTACCGCACACAAACGGCGGTTTGCGCAACTGGCTGGCATAATGCCGGCCACTCACCAGCTGTTTATCCAGCGGCTTCAACGCCGCCGCACGAACCTGAATCAATACTTCCCCGTCGCCCGGAACCGGTTCCGGGAATGTCTCAAGGGATGGTCTTTCTCCGAACTGGCGAATCACCGCGGCATTCATGGTTTCTCCTCGTCTGGTACTGACTTTAAGCGAGTTGCAGGGCGCGCGCTAACGCGAGAGTGGCACTTCTTATCGCGAAAGGGTCAAAATGGTGGGGTTCTGTCTCCCACAACGTGTAGCACGGCCGAGCTTCGGCGCCTGGCGGAAAGCAATATCCCGGTGCTGGCGTTTTCTTTTTCCCGGTCCGAGAGCGAGTGGGCGCCCCGGCACAGCCACGCCCGCGGCCAGCTCTTCGCTCTCACCGCGGGCTTACTCATCGTGGATACAGCGCGAGGCCGCTGGCTGTTCCCGTCGCGGCGTTGCGCGTGGATTCCACCCCGATGCATTCATGCCGCGCGATCCGTCGGGGGCGCGACCGGTTCGATGCTCTACTTTTCGGCGACAGCAAGCCGCGGACTGCCCCGCGAGCCACACCTTCCCGCCGAGTCGGAGCTTCTGCATTCGATCGTCGACCGCATTCTCAGCTGGGATCACAACGAGCGGATCAGCCCGTCGCAAGCTCGACTGCTTGCCGTCCTCCGGGACGAGATCCGGCGCCCGCAGGAGGAGTTGCTGCGTCTGCCAATACCGGCGACGGCGAAACTGGCGCGAGTCGCTCGCGCGCTACTGGAGAATCCCGCCGACGACCGCACGCTGGACGAATGGGCAAGCAGCGAGGGCATGTCACGGCGCACTTTCATGCGCGCCTTTTCGGCGGATATGCGGATGCCCTTCGGACGATGGCGCCAGCAGGCGCGGTTGTTCGCGGCCATGGAGCGGCTCGCTCAAAACGAATCGGTCACGGAGGCGGCACTGGCGGTGGGCTACGACAGCATCAGTGCGTTCATCGAGATGTTCCGTGCCACGCTGGGCACGACGCCGAGGGAGTACTTCAAGCGGCGATCCGCCGGTCAGTCCGCCAAATAAGCCAACTCGACATTATCCCGGTGGGCCGCGAACCGATCACTGTTCGTGATGGCCGCGTGTACTATCGCCTCGATGGGCTCCCTCGCACCGCCGGGCAGATTCCTGGCGTACTTCCCTGGGCGCCGAGGTGGATCTGGTGGTGGAGACCGAGGACAAACTGATCCCGATTGAAGTGAAGCTGTCCGCCACTCCGCGCCCGGCAAGGGCCAGCGGAATTCGGTCGTTCCAGGAAGACATCGGCGAAAAAGCGGCGCCCGGTTGGGTGGTCCATCCAGGAAGCGTCCGCCTGCCGCTGGCTCCGGGAGTAGTCGCGCTGCCGTTCAGCGAGATCTGAGCGCACCGTCTCTTGACAACCCATGCGCCCACCTCCATAATGGAAAGCATACTTTACATTGGTGGCAAGGTCTTCAGCCAGCGCCGTCGTAAGATGAGGAACGCACCCAAACTCGAACTTTCCCCAACCCGGGATCGTAGGAGCACTACAAGGAACCCCATGTCACGTTTGTTTATCGCATCCCTGATTGCTGTCGCCGCGCTTTCCTGCCTGCCAGCACGCGCGGAAACGGCCGCGCCGAAGGGCCTTCCGCCGATCATCGACCGCCAGTTGCTGTTCGGCGATCCCGAAATCATCGCGGCCGAGGTCTCGCCGGACGGCCGGTACCTAGCGTTCATTAAGCCATGGAAATCCACCCGAAACATCTGGGTGAAGAAGATCGACGAGCCGTTCGCGGCCGCCCACCTGCTCACCACGGAAACCAAACGCCCCATCCCCTTCTATCTGTGGAGCCGCGACAGCAAGTACATTCTCTACGTCAAGGACAACGATGGCGATGAGAACTTCAATGCGTACGCGGTGGATCCAGCCGCTTCGTCCGCCGCCGGCGCCGACGCCCCGCCCTCCCGCGATCTCACCGGAGTCAAGGGCGCGCGCATCCAGCTTTACGCCGTCCCCAAGAGCGACCCCGACATTGTCTACATTGGCCTGAACGATCGCGACAAATCCTGGCACGATCTCTACAAGCTGAAGATCTCCACCGGCGAGCGCACCCTGATGCGGAAGAACACGGAGCGCGTTGCCGCATGGATTTTCGATGTGCAGGGGAACCTTCGCCTCGCGCAGCGCGTGGAAGACAACGGCGACCAGGTGGTTCTGCGTGTGGATTCAGACAAGCTGACGCCGGTGTATTCGTGCAGCGTGTTTGAAAGCTGCGGTCCCGTACGCTTCAACAAAGACGGCAGGCGCGTGTACATGGAGACAAACAAGGGCGATGAGAACGACCTGGCCTCGCTCATCCTGTTCGATCCGGCCACTCAGAAGGTCGAGAAAGTGGAATCCGATCCGCTGAACAAGGTGGACATCGGCGAGGAGTTGTTCTCCGAAGCCACCGACGAACTGGTCCTCACCACTTACACCGACGAGCGCACCCGCCGCTATTTCAAGGACAAGAAGCTGGAAGCCGACTACAAGTGGCTGCAGAAGCGGCTGCCGGGCAGGGAAATCGGCCTCGGGTCGCACACCAAAGACGACCGCATCTGGCTGGTGAACGCCACCGCCGATACCGAACCGGGCGAGACCTACCTGTTCGACCGCCAAACACACAAGCTGACCCTGCAATACAAGGTTCGCGAGAAGCTGCCGCGCGAGGCGCTGTCGCCCATGAAGGCCATCAGCTACAAATCGTCCGATGGCCTGGTGATTCCGGCTTATCTGACCCTGCCGAAGGGCGTGCCCGCGAAGAACCTGCCGACCATCGCGTTTCCGCACGGCGGTCCGTGGGCGCGCGACGAGTGGGGCTACAACTCGATAGCGCAGTTCCTCGCCAACCGCGGCTATGCGGTGCTGATGCCCAATTTCCGCGGCTCCACCGGCTACGGAAAGAAGTTTCTCAACGACGGCAATGGCGAGTGGGGCCGGAAGATGCAGGACGACATCACCTGGGGCATGAAGTACCTGGTGTCGGAAGGCATCGCCGATCCGAAGCGGCTGGGCATCGTGGGCGGCTCTTACGGCGGCTACGCAACGCTGGCCGGTGTCGCCTTCACCCCGGATCTGTACGCGGCGGCAGTGGACATCGTCGGCCCGTCGAACCTGATCACGCTGCTGGAAGCCATCCCGCCATACTGGGAAGCCGGCCGCAAGATCATGTACGCGCGCATGGCCGATCCGGGCACTCCGGCGGGCAAAGCCTGGTTGCAGGATCGTTCGCCGCTGACGAAAGTGGCGGACATCAAGACGCCGCTGCTGGTGGTGCAGGGCGCCAACGATCCTCGCGTCAACAGGCGCGAAGCCGAGCAGATTGTCATCGCCCTTCGCGACCGTGGTTTCCCGGTGGGCTATGTGCTCGCGCCCGATGAGGGCCACGGATTCGCGCGTCCGGTGAACAGCATGGCCATGTTCATGGCTACCGAGAAATTCTTCTCCCAGTACCTGGGCGGCCGCTATCAGGAAGGCGGCACCGATGAAGTGGTGGCTCGCCTGAAAGAGATCACGGTGGACCCGAAGACCGTGGTGATTACCAAGCTGGCCGACGCGGGATCGGTGGGGCTGCCCAAAGTCGCCGCCGACCTCCAGCCGGGCGTATGGAAATACAAGGCCAATATCGAGCTGGGCGCGCAGAAAATCGCGATAGATGAAACCACCACAGTGAAGGACGAGAACGGCGCGTGGACCGTGATCGACGAGGTCAACACACCCATGGGGCCGATGACCGACACCGGCACGCTCGAAAAGGGCACACTCGCCCTGCGCAAGCGAACGGTGAAGCAGGGGCCGGTCACCATCAACTTCTCCGTGGATGGGAACAAGGCTTCGGGCACCATGAGCATGAACGGCAACGATCGGCCGATTTCCGCGGATCTGGGTGGCGCGCTGTTCGCCGAAGTGGGCGGGCCGCAGTCTCTGGCGCAGTTGCCTCTGGCCGACGGCTACACCACCACCTTCCGCAACTTCGACCTGCAGAAGCAGAAGGTGAAGCTCATGTCCCTGAAGGTCGCGGGATCGGAGAGCGTCACCGTTCCGGCGGGCACCTTCGACACGTACAAAGTGGAACTCACTCCCGCCGATGGCAGTTCCGGCAGCGAGACTATTTGGGTCGCCAAAGACTCGCGCAAGGCGGTGCGGTTCGCCGCCGTCATCGCGGAGATGGGCGGCGCGAAGATGACCGCCGAGCTGCAGCCGTAAGCCGGCCGCGCTGAAAAAGGCCTCCACAGACTGAAGTCTGTGCCACCACTGGCTCACGAGTTGCTGATTCGAGGTGGCACAGGCTTCAGCCTGTGAACTTTCCAAGATGGCCTTTTTCAGCAGTCTGCCCGGCCGCGCTGGTGACCGGCCTCACCGTGCGAGGCCGGTCACCGATTCGATTTTTCCTTCGGCGCTAAGGACGAACACGCTCGTCCCCGACATGCGTTCTTTAGCGTCGCCATCGATGGCCACCCAGTCGGCCAACACCGTGCCCTGGCAGTGGCGGACGTCTCCTCGCCGCTGCAGCCGTATGCCCGGCATAAATCGCAGCGCGGCGCTGATGTGCGCGACGAGATCGGCCATTCCATCGAGCGAGCTGTAGCGGTCGTGAAAGCGAATCCCCGGCGCGGCAATTCGGTTGAGCAACTCCGCGCGCGCCGGTTCCTCGGCGATCACCCAGGCGCGAAACCATGCATCCACCGCTTTGGACGCATCGGCGAACGCTTCGTTCGACACGATGTTCGCGAACAGCGAAAGCTGGTAGCGCCAGCCCTGCGCGTGCTGATCGCGCACCGCGGCGTTCTCGAATTCGTGCCGCAAGGTGAGGCGTGTGCCTTCGCCGTTGCGCTCCAGATCGATGGTCACGCGTGAACCCCCTGGAGGGATCGGCGTACCGCTGGCATAGCCGTACGTGAACACGATACGTTCCGGCGGCGCCACCTCCAGAACCTCGCCGCGCGCCTCCGCGCCATTGGGGTAACGAATGCTGACTTTGCCCCCGGCTGTTGCGTCGATCGCCGATCCGGCGCCCCACCAGTTCGCCCATCGCGTGTTGTCGGTAAAGTAGCGGAATACGGTTTCGGGTTTCGCTTTGATGAGAAGCGTTCTGTCCAGTTGGTGCGGCAAATCGGTCATGGTTCCTCACTGATCTCGTCTATTCTTACGGCGTCGTCGTGGCTTCGGCCCCCGGCGCGTCTCTTCCAGCTCCGCGGCCAGCTTCAGCTTCCAGAGAGCGTCGTCCCACATGCGCTCCAGGATCTCGCACACGGGACCGAGAGCGTCGCGTCGCGCTTTGTAGAAACGGTTGCGCTGGTGCGTGCGCACGTCCAGCAGGCCCGCGGCGGTCAGCGATCGTAATTGCAGCGAGACTGCCCCGAACGTGACATCGGGCATGGCGCGATGGATCGCTCCCGCCGTTTGCTCTTCCTTCCACACCAGGCGCAGAATCTCGCGCCGGCGCGGCGAAGCGATGGCCTCGATGACGGCAGACTGCATGAGTGATAGTTTAGTTTTAACTAAACTATCTGTCAAGAGCAAAATCTGTCCGAGCCGCGCGCGTCGGCAAGCAAGGGACACGCGTCGCAAGGCGCGTCTGTTCGGTGTCGGGGCAAAACGCGGCTGACGCCGCGTGTCCATTGACAGTATTGGCGCTAAAGGTGCATCCGGCCGTCGCCGTCGCCCCGCGTGAAGTAGATTGCCTCCGATCCACCGTGCGACTGGACATCATCGGCAATGGGTTTCGAGATGCCCAGACAGTAGTTGACAGGGCCCTCCAGAAAGCCGTTGCGCCGGAATGCGTTCCGCCACAGACGATGGCTCTGATTACTGATGATCAGGTCGACGCCGGCCTCGCGCAGTGCCGCGGTAACGCAGCCGACTGCGCCCATCAGACTCTTCGGATCGCCCATGCAGTCCAGAATCGTGGCCACGCGCAGATCGCCGAAGTAACGGTCCCCGCGCATCTGCGTGTCCAGCGCGGCGGCCCAGGCCAACGGCCGCTCTCCTCGTCGAACCAGAAACCGAATCACGCGAGTTTCCGAGGCGGAGTAAAGGTCCTGCAGGGTCCTTCGGTCGCGGGAGATTGCAAACGAGAAATGCGCGCGCGCGTCCTCCCACAGCTCGTCCGCCCAGGCACCCCACTCGGTCACGGTCTCAATCGACAGTTCGGCGCGATCCCCGCGGGCGAGCAGTCCTCGGGCGTGCGCGGCCCGCATCCCTGCGGCGCCAATCCCCGTCCAGGCCGCGATGCCGCCGATCAGACGCCTGGCTTGCGAGGTGCGCAAAGGGGCAATCTGACGTAGAAATGGCTTCGCACGGCAGACCAGAAAGAAGAACGGTACCGGGAGAATGGTCCAGCCCGCGGCGCGGAGAAGCCGCGGGTACGGATTGTTTGGCGAGCCCATGCCGCTGGCGAACCCGTAAGGATTGTGAGCGCGCAGAAACCGCACGAACTGCATGGAGAGCATCGAGTACTTCGGATCGACGATTCCTTCGGACAGCGGGGCGATGCACACCGTCGCGGTGATCGCAGCCGCGTCCAGCCACGCTGGATAATCTCCCAGTACGAAGCCTCCGCGCACCGCTTCGTCCTCGATGGCCAGGTAGTACACTGCCCGGATCGCGTGGTCCGGCCCCGCATCCTCGGGAGGAGATTCGGGCAGGAGAAACTCGGAGACCGGCCCGGCCTGAGTCAGGCGAGCGTTGAAGGCTCTCGCCCCCGCCGTTTCGCGCGATGTGTAGGGAACGATACGAATGCTCACGTCAGGAAGATCCGCGCATGGTTTTTTCCCGGAGCCAGCGCCACTCCAGGCGCGCCCGCTCGCGCGAGGTGAGCCAGTGCAGGCCGTGCTGCGCGGCCAGATAGTCGAGGAGCGTCGAAACCGGCACGAACCAGCCGTTCCTGGCGCTCAGCCGGTGCAGCAGGCGGCGGAACTCCGGGTGAATGACGCCGTTCTCGCAGAACCCTTTGCCGAAGTGCGTATACATGATGCAGGCGCCGCCCTCGGCTTCAAGGCGGTCCTGCTCGGCCTCGGAGATGGTCCCGAGAAACAGCGCCGCATTGGCGCCCTCGGACGACGCATACCAGCCATGTACCAGGGCGCGCCGCGGATCGTGATAAGGCATGAAGGGACAATGTGTGAGAGTGTTGATTCCCCGGAACACGAAACTGCGGCAATAGCGAATGCGCGCGTGGCACGCGTCGCCCCAGTAGTTGGGATGTCCCGGCACATGCCCGTTGTAGCGCCGCGCGTGTTTGCCGAGCATCGCGGCGTTGTAGATCCAGCGGCGAACTCCGCTCACACGATGCGCGCCGAAGTAGATTCCTTCGTCGTTGTCGAAGTGATTGGACATGGTGAGCGGGTCGGCGCCGAAATGCTCGCGGAACGCATTCAGCCCGGCGAGAGTGCGCTCGCGGCTGGATGTGTTCAGCGCCGCGCCATGAAACCCAATTTCGAATCCATTGCTCTGCAGCTCCTGCACGTGCTGGCGGTACGCCGGGTTTTCGCAGGACTCGGATCGCGAGGTCCCTTCCCGGTAAGGGCCGATCGGCCACACGCCCTTGGTAGTGCGAAGGCCCAGCTCCGCCAGGCATCCATAGACCACACGGCTGTCTTCCAGAGTCTGGCCGTCGGGATCGTCAAACACCGTGAAGGCGAATCGCTTGCCCTCCGGCCAGACGGGCATCAGCCGCGGCTCCGGGCCAGATAGCGGACCATCGCGTCGATGGTGCCGAAGTTCTCGATGGTGAACTCGTCCTGATCGATCGACAGTTCCCACGTCGCCTCGTACCAGGTCATCAGCTCCATCAGACCCGCTGAATCCAGCAGACCGCTGGCGGGAATCTCCTGGTCCGAGGCGAGACCGCGCGCATCCTTCCCCAACTCGCGGGCAATGCGGATGACCTCGCGGCGGATGGTTTCGCGAGCGTTGGCGAGATCGTTTTCACTCATCACGTGATTCTACCGGGGCGTCATCCACCGACGCGGGCGTGCTGAGCGCCGTCAGAAAATGAACCACGTCGAACCCGGTGAGCAGGCGATGATCGTACGTGGCCCCGAGTACCGCCACCCCGTTCAGCGGCGCGGTGTGCGCGACAATCAGGCTCGTGAACGGCGGCAGTACGGGGATGTGCCGGCTGACGCTCCAGCGCGCCATGCTGCTGAACGACAACGTGGCGTCGGAAGTCTGATCCGGCGTGAGCGAGCGCTTCATCGCAGCGCGCTGCAGCTCGCCGAGGCGCTTCACGAATTCGGGTTCGTCCATCTGCTCGGCGTTACGGACAACGACGATGTACAGATCCTCGCCGGATTGCACGGTGAATCCCAGATTCACATGATCGTAGTGAAACGCACCCTCGGGGGAGGCAACCGAGTTGAAGCGAGGTTTCGCGATCCCCAGGCGCGAGAGCTTCCAGCTCATCAGAGCGAGCAGAGGGCTGAACAGGAGGCGGTGGCGCTTCGAAAACTCGTCCGCGTAGGTATCCCAGGCGGATGGGTCATAGGGGATTTCCACGTAGCCGGGCGCCGCCTCGTCGCGGTGCCACGTAACCGTGTTCAGCATGCCGCGGCGTTCGCGCGTAAACGGCTCAACGTGGCCCGCGGTGGCCGGTGCCGTCCACACCGGAGTGAGGGCGCGCTCCCGTGCCGGGCCGCGATGCGCGCGATAGTAGCGCTCCACGTCCGCCGCGCTCAGGCGGCCGCCTGATGCCGGCACCTCACTGACGCTTAGCCCGTACTGCTTCAGCAGCAGAAGCGCCTTCAGGGTGGGCTCGCCAACAGCTCCGCCTGCGGAGCCTGCGCCGTCGGCCTGACCGCCGGGAGCTTCAATGGCCTCGTCCGCGGACGCGCCCAACCAGGCGAGCACCGAACCCACCTGTACCATTTCGCCGACCTGCGCGCCCACGTTGAGAAGGTAGCCCTCCGCCGGAGACTCAACGGTGAACGTGGCCTTGTCCGTCTCGACATCGATGATCGAATCGCCTTCTTTGACCTTCGTGCCGACGGGCACCAAAACGGCCGCGAGCCGAACGGCATCGTCGTTGTTGTTGATGCGCGGCGTGTAGACGGGCACCGGCATGTCAGTTCAGCAGCAAACGCATGACCGCGTCAAGCACGCGGCCGCGATCCGGAATGATCTGCGATTCGAGGCTGCGAGCCGCGGGGATGGGCACCGGGGGCGTTCCCACCCGCGCGAACCTGCCCCGATAGCCGGACTCCTGCAGAGCCGCGCCCAGCTCCGCGCCAAAGCCGAATCCCGAGGGAGCCTCCTCCACCACCACTACGCAGGAACTCCCGGACAGCGCGCGCAACAGCGTCTCGGTAGGGAACGGCGAAAGAAGCGAGGGTAAGACAAGCCGCGCTTCAAGTTCCTCCGTGCGCAGTTCGTCGAAACCCGCCCGCGCAAGCTCGATCATGCCGCCGTAGGCGACGAGCGTGACATCCGGGGATTCTGAGCCGCACACCAGCGTGGGGAACAGACTGGCCGCCGGATCAGAAGCGGATGGCTCGACGATTGTGAAATCATCGCTCCCCTGGCTGGCCGCGTAGACCAGCTTGTGTTCCATGAAGACCTTGGGGTACGGCCAGTCGAGCACCGCGCGCTCCAGGAGCTCGCCGCAGTCGTGAAGCGCGCTGGGGAAAACGACGGTCAGCCCCGGAATGCCGCACAGCAGACCTTCCGGACTCTGGCTGTGCGTGGGCCCATAACCGCGGCGGCCGCCGGCCGGTGTGCGAATCGTGAGCGGCACGCGGACATCCCGGAACATCCCCGGAAACTTCACGGCGTGGTTGAAAATCTGATCGAAGGCCAGGGTAACGAAATCTGCGAACATGATCTCCACGATGGGCCGGTATCCGGCCATCGCCAGTCCGATGCCCGCGCCAACTACGCCCGCTTCGCTGATTGGCGTCGAGATCACGCGGCCTGGAAATTCCTCGCTCAGGCCGGCGGTCACCCGGAACGCGCCGCCATAAGGATCGTGGAGGTCCTCACCCAGCAGAACAACCTCCGGCGACTCCCGCAACAACCGCCGCAGAGAATGATTTAGCGAGTGGCGCACATTGCCGTCAGCGCTGGGCATGCCGGGCGGCCGTGGAGTGGAATTGTCGGCGTACGTGAAAATGGTGCGGCTCGCCAGCGGCGTCTTCGCCGGCGGCGATTCCAGGGCACGGCGAGTTGCCTCCTCGATCGCCCGCCTGGCTTCCTCCCGGATCTCCTGCCGGACCTCACTGGGCAGAAGACCTCCGATCCTCTCCAGGGGATCGCGCAGCCGAATCGCCTCGAGTTCAGCCGGCTCCCGCAGGTCGTCGCCCTTGCTGTGCGGTCCCATGCGAAACGTATCGACAATCAGCATGCCGGGCTTGCGGGTCTGGCGCACGGCGCGAACCACCGCATCGGCCCGCTCCAGGAAATCCGGCGTGGCATCGTCGCACCGCCAGCATTGCATTCCAAACGCGGCCGCGCGAGCCTCAATATCGCCGCTCACGGTCAGCGACGTCGGCGTGGTCTGCGCGATGCGGTTGTTCTCCACCACGAACAGCACCGGGACATCCCAGACCGACGCGAGATTGAGACTTTCATACACCAGGCCCTGTCCCAGGGTTCCGTCTCCGATAATCGACACGGAAATACCCCGGCCGCCAGCGGACTGAATCGCCCTGGCGCGCCCCACCGCGATAGCCGTCAGACCGCCCTGAACGCCGTTGCTGTGGAATCCACGGTACGCCAGATGCTGACTGCCGCCAATGCCTCCGCACACACCGGCTTCCCGCCCCATGATTTCCGCAATCAAACCTGTGAAATCGCCAGAGTATGTCAGGAAATGCCCGTGATTTCGATGATTGGAAAATACGACGTCGTCAGGATCGCCCAGCGCCCGGACCACGGAAATCTGGCAAACCTCCTGGCCGAGACAGGTGTGAGTGGTGCCGGAGAGCAATCCTTCGCTGAACAGGCGCAATAGGGTCTGTTCGGTCTCGCGGATGAGCCAGCCGAACATGTAGATGCTCCGCCAATCTCCGAGGGGAAGCACCGGCTTGCCCGTGGCGTCGCGCAACAACGCGCCCGCGCCGGAGAGTTGTTTGCCAGGTGTTTGCGGAATCGTCCCGTCCATCCCAGTCCGACCGGCTTCCTGATTTCCTGCTGGTCGTATTGTACACTGCGCTGTCCGGAATCCAGCGGGCTGCCTGCGGTTGTTGTGGTACATTGGCCTGGGCAATGCGCAGCCGCCCGGGGAGGGAGCCCGGCGGCGACAACGCACATGCGAATCCTGTACGTGCACTCGACCCTCGTGCCTCCCCCCGCAGATCCGCGGCGGGACCGCTTCTTTCTGCTGTCGGAGGAGATGGAAGGCGACGTACTGCAGCCCATCTGGTTTGAGACTCCGGCCGAGGTGGAGGCAATGTTTGGCCCGGGTTCGTATCCGGTTTACGCACGGGGGAAGTTCCGGTATCACTGGCTGCTTTCGGATGGCGCGCAGAGCCGGCGCCTAAGAGTATTGTGGGCTTGTCTTCGCCATGGCCTTCGCCTCCACCGCGAACGGCGCTTTGACTGCATCGTCGCCTACTCGCATCAGACCACGGGGGTGCTGGCGGCGGTTCTCAAGCTGCTGACCGGCGCGAAGCTGATCGTCGAGATTGTGACCAGCCCGCACCTGGTGTACATCACTCACAGCGCGCGCCCCGGTTTGCGGGACCGCATAATGAAGACATATTCCGATATTTGTCTTCATATCTCCGTATCGTTATCCGACCGCGTGCATTTTCTTTTCCCCGATCAACTGTCTCATTATCCGTTGCTGCGCAGGGTCAGGAACTCCGTATTTAACGATTTTGTTCCGGTTTCGGCCATTGGCCGGACCACCCACAAGGACAATGGCGACGTTTACGTGCTGCTGGTGGGTGCGCCCTGGTATCTGAAGGGGATTGATGTCCTCATCCGAGCCTTTCTCTCGCTGGCGCCGGACTTTCCTCGGGTGAAGCTCAGGATTCTCGGCCACTTTCCCGACCAGGAAGAGCTCCGCAAGCTGGCCGCCGAATCGCCGCAGATCGAGTTCCTGCGGGCACGCCCAAACCCTGAGACGCTCGAAATCATCGCCGGCGCGGCCATCATGGCGCTGCCGAGCCGGTGTGAAGGCGGTCCTCGCGTCCTGATCGAAGGAATGGCCGCCGGGCTTCCCCTCGTTGGCTCCGATGTCGGCGGAATCCCCTCCATCGTGCGCGACGGCGAAAACGGGTTCATCGTTCCCGTTGGCAACTGGCAGGCCCTGAGTGCCCGCCTCCGCGATCTTCTGAACGACCCGGATCTGCGACGGCGCATGGGGGACTACGGGTACGAGATCGCTCACCGCGAACTTGACGAGGCGTCTTACGTTCGCAACTTCACGCGGATGATCCGTACGACTCTGGGAGTGGCCGACGGAGGTCCGTCTCCCACCCACCTGTAGTACGCTCCAATTCATGGACATTCGCAGGCGCGATGCGCTGGACTACCATTCCTCGCCTCCGGCGGGCAAAATCTCCATCACTCCCAGCAAGCCGTGCAGCAGCCAGCGCGATCTCAGCCTCGCTTACACCCCCGGCGTCGCCGTGCCCTGCCTCGAAATCGATAAGGATCCGGCGCTGGTCTACGACTACACCGCCCGCGGCAATCTGGTCGCGGTGGTAACCAACGGGACTGCGGTGCTGGGCCTGGGCAACATCGGCCCGGCCGCGAGCAAGCCGGTGATGGAAGGCAAGGCGGTGCTGTTCAAACGCTTCGCCGATATTGACGTCTTCGACCTGGAGCTGGCCGCGCGCGCGCCCGAAGACGTGATCCGCGCCTGCCAGATGCTGGAGCCGACCTTCGGCGGCATCAACCTCGAAGACATAAAGGCCCCGGATTGTTTTCTCATCGAGCAGGAGTTGCGCCGCACGCTGCAGATTCCCGTGTTTCACGACGACCAGCATGGCACCGCCATCATCTCCGGCGCGGCCCTGCTGAACGCCCTCACGCTGGTGAACAAAAAGATCGAAGACATTCGCGTGGTCTTCAACGGCGCGGGCGCCAGTGCCATCGCCTGCGCCAATCACGCCATGCACCTCGGCGTTCGCCGCGAGAACATTCTGATGTGCGATTCGAGCGGCGTGATTTACGAGGGGCGCGCCGAAGGCATGAACCCATGGAAGCGGCAGTTCGCGGCGCGAACGGAACGCCGCACGCTGTCCGAGGCGCTGGAGGGCGCGGACGTCTTCATCGGCCTCTCCGTTGCCGGCGCGGTCACCTCCACAATGCTGAAAAGGATGGCCGAGCGGCCCATCATCTTCGCCCTCGCCAATCCCGATCCCGAGATCCCCTACGACGAAGCCGTGCGCGCGCGCCCGGACGCCATCGTCG